>VFSW01002969.1_pt1 | contig 25513 bp, 17 predicted proteins | sample 5358111 | NCBI WGS metagenome assembly VFSW01 (sample SAMN11554181, study PRJNA540505) | mine drainage metagenome | isolation source: sediment from site ElyBrook_90M | place: USA: Ely Copper Mine, Vershire, VT | collected 2017
GTAGTCCATCGAAAGCCCAAATGTAATAGCGAACATCATCATGGGGACGTAGCTTTCGATTGGCACCTTTTGAGACATTCCGAGAAGGCTTGATCCCCAGCCCCATTGGAAGACTGCGACTACGACGCCGTAGGCAGCACCAATAGAAAATAGGTTGAGAACCGCAGCCTTTATCGGTATCCAAATGCTTCTAAATGCAGCAAGGAGAACGATAAATGCAGTTGCAATTACGAAAGTGATGATGAGCGGAAGTTTGGATACCACGGTTTCGACGAAGATTATTGCAGATGCCGTTGCGCCAATTACGTAACCACTGCCGCTACTACCTATTGTCTTTGGAAGTGTACTGGTAGTAAGCGAGTCGAAGAGGGTTTTAGTTGTGGGATCTGATGGACCAAACTTGGGTATGACATTCAATGTGAATGCTTTGGCGGAGGATGTGAGTGCTGGTTGGGAAACTGCGACCACATTAGGAAGTGAAGAGATGGCGCTTGCAACATTCTTTTCCAGGCTTTGAACGCTATTTTCACTCGAGTAGATGGTCGAATTCATCTCAACAACGACGGTCAACTGTGCATTAGCACCTGCCCCAAAGCCGGTTGAGATCGCATTGAAAGCCTTTGCGTCTGTGTAGGTCGAAGGGTTTGTAGATGCGTCGAGGTGGTTGATTTGAATTGAGAAGAGGGGAATGACCAGCACGGAGCCTAGGACTACTCCGATTAGGAGAAAGGCGATCGGTCTACTTTGTACCTTGCGGGCAAATCTGTGCCAGAAGTCGTCGCCACCGTGGGATTCGGCTATTGCCTCGCCAAGGCTTACCTTGTCAATCTTTTCAGCGAACGTTCCCAAAATTGCCGGTACTAGGGTTAGCGCCCCGATCGCCGAGGTTGCAACGCCGATGGATGCTGCAAGGCCAAGGTTTCCGATAAATGTGATCCCTGAGACGTACAGGCCGAGGAGTGCGAGGGCGACCGTAATAGCCGCAACGATAACTGAACGCCCCGAGGTGGCTACGGTCTTAGCGATAGAGTCGATCGAGTTGGAGCCCTCCCTCAAGTGTTGTCGGTGACGAGTGGTGAGAAATAAGGCATAATCAATGCCAACCCCCAGTCCGATCATTACTGTAAGGGTTGGAGCGGAGGTGCCAAAGGTGATACCTCTTCCGATTAGGGAGATCGCGAAGTAGCCAACTAGCACGCTCACTACGGCCGTAAGGATCGGTATGATCGCTGCAAATAGCGATCTGAATGCAAAAAGCGCCACCGCGATAGCAACAAGCAGCCCGATCAATTCGGAGCGAAGATCAGATGCCTTTGGGTTTGAAAGTTGGCCGATGGGATCGGCGTAGTAAACCTTGGCACCAGCTTTCGTTACGGGATTCATCGCCGTCTCAACCATGTTGAAGTAACTAGGCGCAAACGTTACTGGATTTACTGAAAATTGAACCGTCAAGTAGCCAGTCTGACCATTTGAATCGATGGCTTTAGGATTTTGTATCGGCGTTATAACTCCGGTCACGTTCTGTAATTTTGAGAGGTTGACTGCCGCCTCATTGATTTGGTTAGAGAGAGATGCGACCGACGCCTTATCGACGACCACTATTTGCGATGAAAATCCGGCTGCTTTGCCCGCATTGTTAGCGGCAAGAATCGCTTGTCCAGTCGCAGCCTCGTTATTTGGGAGCGAGAGGTTGTTGACATAGGAGCCACCGAACTTTGTCGACAGTGTTGCAATTGCAATGAGTGCAATAATCCAGATGGTAATGGCACTCTTGCGATGGACGACCATAAAATGGCCGATCCTCCACATAAGACCCGTACCCTCCTGCTTTGTCTCTAACGCTTCGATCTCTTCTACACCCATTGGTATCGTTTCCTTGGAATTTGGCAGAACTGACATTTATGATCATAACATAAATATGGCATAACTGACACTTTTTTGCGTCAACTTTCGTTGACGTTGTAGAATGGATGGTTAATGACATCATCTTTAAGGGGAGCGAAGAAAGAGGCGACTCGGGCAAAGTTGATTGAGGAGGCTCATCAACTCTTTGTGACCAAGGGTTATAGTGAGACTAATATTCGAGAGATTGCATTGGCCGCTGGAGTCTCTGAGCGTACCTTTTATCGCTACTTCGAAACCAAAGACGAGCTACTCTTTCCAAATCTAAGAGGTGTAATTGCGGACCTCTTGTCCAATTTACGCGGTGTCGACGATGGGGTTCAAGTAATGGACGCGGTCGCAAGGGCCGTCGAACTTACCAATCTTGCATCGCTGCCCCGAATGAAAAATATGAGAGCGATTGCCAATCAATTAATTGCGGGTGAAGTCGTTATCGACGTTGTTCGATTGATCGTCGAATTCGAATTTGAGTTCGCCGCAGAGATAGGTCGAAGAATTGCAATAAGCAATCCTTACCTCGGACAACTGGATCGAGATACCTATGCGCTGGTCCTGGCTCGATTTATCTTCAATGCCTTTCGATCTATGATGAACGCTCGGGAAGAATTGGATTCCAGTGCCGAACTCTCGCTTCCATCTGTTCCAGAGCACATGAATAGGATCATCAAGCTTCTAAATCCTGATCTTCCTCCACTGACCTAGGTTTTTTGGTCGAAGATTCGATATGGTCTATTTCTCCGCTTTGCGACTACCGTTGAACCTCCTTGAGCTGTCCATCACGCATGAACCCGACATTCGAGTTGCGGGTGGTGATTTTGAAGCGTTTGGTGGAAAACGTTGTCGAAGTTGTTGCCTAGATTATTATCAATAACAAGCTAAGACTGCATATGTCGTGTTTATCGAGTGAATGTGACTCGATTTCGTAGGAGTGGGAATGATTTATAAGGGAAATTTTGACATCGTTGAAGGTAACTTCCTGATCATTGCATCCCGCTTTAATGAGTTTGTCGTCGACAAATTAGTTGAAGGAGCCAAAGGAGCCTTCGCGATGGTGGGAATCTCCGACTTGTCTTATGACGTGGCGTACTGTCCTGGAGCAGCCGAACTCCCACTACTAGCCAAGGTGGGAGCAGAATCTGGGCGTTACGATGCGATCGTTGCCCTAGGTGCGGTTATCCGTGGTGACACCTCACACTACGACGTTGTCGTAGGTATAACCACCAACGGTCTAGCCAAAGTTGCCATGGACTTTAGTACCCCAGTATTAATGGGAATATTGACGACTGACACAGTTGAGCAGGCGCTAAATCGTGCTGGCATCAAGGCTGGAAACAAAGGATATGAGGCAGCACTTGGTGCCATCGAGATGGTTTCGGTAACAAGGCAGTTAGGTTCGAAGGCCTGATCTAATTCGTTACGCGGGTTTCCAATCTCATATGCAGAGTTGCTACCGAAATCGCTCAAAAGTGCTTAGCTTTTTTCGGCCTCTTCATCGCCTATGAAGTTAGCAAGCCACTTTGAACGCAATATCAACTCGATATCTGGCCCCCACCTCCTGCTATAGGCGATCTCAAAATCAAAGGCCTCGGCAATAGAGCCAGCGCCTACACCGTCGAAGATTTTGATTCCATCAGTTCCACCAATGAACTTGGGGGCGAGGAAGAGGTTGATCTGGTCGATTAGCCCCGCGTCGAGATACGACTTGGCAACCTTCGCCCCCGCTTCGACCATTGCCACAACAACACCTTCATCGGCGAGAGAGGTCATCAACTCACTGATATCGCCACTATATGCTCTAGCGGGCAAAATCCTGGCTGACTCCGGAATCTGCCCAAGGACTATTCGGCTAGGGGATTTATCTTCTAATCCATGAGCTCTCATCGATGGGTCGTCGGTACGGACTGTGCCAGCGCCGGTAATTATCGCATCAGCGTAAGCCCTAAGGCGTGCAACCTCTTCCCTTGATGCGCCCGAAGTTATCCACTTAGAGCTGCCGTCGCGAGCTGCTATGTATCCGTCTAAGGTTGCGGCAACCTTTAAAAAAGTGAATGGTCGCCCTAGCTGTCGATGGACCAAATACGGCGCGAGGTCGGCTTTGATTTCTGAGGCAAGGAGGCCAATCTCTACTTGGACGCCCGCCTCTTGCAGTACCTTTATCCCCATGCCACTTACTCGTTCATCAGGATCCAATGACCCGATTACGACCCTTGATACCCCTTCACGTATGAGCATTTCAGCACAGGGAGGCGTCTTGCCGTGATGAGAGCACGGCTCGAGGGTTACGTAAAGGGTTGAACCCCTCAAATCAAATTTTGCACGATCCCGTGCAACGACCTCAGCGTGGTCACCGCCTGGAGGCCTCGTTGAACCGGAAGAGACTCGTCCGTCGGCGCCAACGAAGACAGCACCGACCCATGGATTTGGCCGTGCGATCTTGCGAGCCTCTCTGCTCGCCAATATGGCTAATCGCATCGCTCGTCTATCACGGTCGAGGGCTAATTGATTCATTTGCGACCCTTATTCTCAAATTTGGTGCACTTGTCGCCGAGGTTACTATTCATTGGTCGGATGTTCCGCGGTTGCGTCTCTCAGTAGATCGATCGCATGGCCTATCGTGTCGATTACTGACTCCACCATTTCACGTGCTCCATTGGGTGAGCCAGGCACGTTAAATATGAGCACTTGCCCGAGAATTCCGCAGCGCCCCCTCGATAGTATTCCAAGCTTGTTGACGCTTCGAGAGTATTCAGCGATCCCCGGAGCTTCACGTTCAATTACCTTCAATGTGGCTTCAGGGGTTAGATCGCGACTTGTAAAGCCAGTACCCCCAGTCGTAACGATCAAACCATGAAAGTTGCCGCTCATCTCAATTAGGCGTGAGCTCACAGAGTCGATGCCATCGGGGCTTATTCGCGATTCAACTACTTCGAAGTCGTGATCTTGCAAGAGCTGACGTAGTACCTCGCCTGAGGTGTCTTGTCTCTTTCCGTGGTAGCAACCATCCGACACTGTGAGGACTTTAGCAAAGTGTTTTGTCATACTAAGTCGAGATATTACAGGCCAAAGATGTGATTGCCATAGGCGAATGCGCTATTGCCATTTGATTATTGGCAGGTTTTTGATAGTTTCTAAGGGTACGTGAATTGAAATGGCATTTTAGACGATGCAATTGAACTGATATGAGTAGGTTAGGTATTGAGTTGGACGTTGAAATAACTATCGATGGCGAGAGGGTGGTAGCTCAAGATGGCGAGCTACTGATAAAGGCCATCAATAGAGTCGTGAGCGACTTACCCCAGATCTGCTACAACGAGGTCCTTGGCCCAATAAGGAGCTGCGACACTTGCGTTGTTGAGGTTGGAGGAGAGCTAGTTCGTAGTTGCGACACGAAGGTTCGCGCCTCATTGGTCGTTGACACAAAGTCGGTACGATCAAAGGATGCTCAACTCGAGGGCATCAGTCGGATCTTAAAAAATCACGACCTTTACTGCACCCTTTGCGAAAATAACAATGGCAATTGCGTGGTGCACAATACAGTCGCAGCCTCCGAGATAGCGCACCCCTCCTACGAATTCGAGAAGAAGCCCTATGAGATCGACGCTTCTCACCCCTTTTATCGTTACGATCCGAATCAATGTATCCTCTGCGGCCGCTGCGTTCAGGCATGTCAAGAGCTGCAGGTAAACGAGACTCTCTCCATCGACTGGGAGCGTGATCGTCCCAGGGTTATCTGGGATAAAGACGTACCAGCTGGCGAATCTTCGTGCGTGGGATGTGGCCACTGCGTTACTGTCTGTCCATGCAATGCGCTTATGGAAAAGTCGATGCTCGGCGAAGTTGGTTACCTCTCTTCCCTGCCTGAGACGATGAAAGATCCCATGATCGCACTTACGAAGGCCGCCGAGCCTGCAACCTCAATTCAAAGCGTCATGGCGATCTCTGAGGCAGAGGCGCGCCTTAGGAAGGCGCAAATCAAGCGGACAAAGACCGTCTGTACCTACTGTGGCGTTGGTTGTTCATTTGAAGTTTGGACGAAGGGTAGAAAAATTGTAAAGATCGAGCCCTCAGATGGCCCGGCTAACGCAGTTTCAACCTGCGTCAAGGGAAAGTTTGGATGGGACTACGTTAACTCAAAGGAGCGGATTACCAAACCGTTGATTAGACGAGGGGATCACTTTGAAGAGGTGACATTCGAGGAGGCAGTAAACTACGTCGCCGAGAGAATGAGGATGATCAGAGAAGAGTCGGGCCCGAATGCACTCGGCTTTATCTCCTCTTCAAAGTGCACCAATGAAGAGTCGTATCTGATGCAAAAGTTGGCACGAGCGGTTGTTGGTACTAACAACGTTGATAACTGCTCTAGGTACTGCCAATCTCCAGCAACCATGGGCCTCTGGCGCACGGTTGGAATTGGTGGCGACTCCGGCTCGATAACGGACCTGGAGAAGGCAGGTCTAGTCATGATCGTTGGCTCGAATACCGCCGAGAGCCATCCTGTGATTGCTACTCGAATAAAGAGAGCGCACAAGAGCGGCGGAAAGCGACTGATAGTAGCCGACCTGCGCCGCCACGAAATGGCCGAAAGAGCCGATATCTTCATCCATCCAAAACCAGGCAGTGACATCGCTTGGCTAAGTGCGGTTACTAAGTACATTATCGATACCAACCGCCATGACGTTGACTTTATCGATAGCCATGTCGATAACTTTGACGACTACTACGCCTCCCTTTCCCCGTTTGACTTGGAAAGTACCGCTAAGTTGACCGGGATTTCGGTAGATGAATTAAAGGCGGTCGCCGACGAGATAGTTGCCGCTGATGGTGTGGCGGTCTGTTGGGCCATGGGAGTGACCCAGCACAACGGTGGCTCTGATACCTCTACCGCGATCTCGAATCTTTTGCTAGTAACAGGTAACTATGGACGTGAAGGGGCGGGATCGTATCCATTGCGTGGCCATAACAACGTTCAAGGTGCATCTGACTTCGGTGCAATGCCAGATCGCTTCCCTGGATATGAGTTCGTCAACGACGATGCCACCCGAGCCAAGTGGTCTGCTGGTTGGAACGTCGAACTCCCGTCAGATAAGGGCTTGGATAACCACGAGATGGTCGATGCCGTCTACGAAGGTAATTTGCGAGGCCTTTACCTCATTGGCGAGGATATGGGGCTCGTTGACGCCAATGCCCTTCACGTCCAAGGGGCATTTGAACGTCTAGACCTATTCGTTGTGCAGGACATCTTCTTTTCGAAGACGGCGCAGTTTGCAGATGTGATTTTGCCAGCATCTCCGTCGTTGGAAAAGGATGGTACCTTTACAAATACCGAACGCAGGATTCAGCGTTTATACGCCGCGCTCGATCCGCTTGGCAATTCGCGTCCTGACTATATTTGGACGATTGCGATTGCGAATGCGCTGGGAGCCGGGTGGAACTATTCGAGTCCGGCAGACGTGATGGCTGAGGCAGCATCGTTAGCCGAGATCTTCTCGGGTGTATCTTATGATCTGCTCGAAGGTTTTGACTCGCTTCAGTGGCCCGTGTCAAGCGATGGCAAGGATACACCGCTTCTGTTTTTGGATGGTTTTGGTTTTTCAAATGGTAGAGCCAAACTTTACAATGTCAGCTACATAGAGCCAAGCGAGGTAGTCGACGATGAGTTCGATCTTCATTTGAACAATGGAAGACTTCTTGAACACTTTCATGAGGGAAATATGACCTATAAGTCGGAGGGGATTAGATCACGTACTCCAGGTACCTTCATTGAGATCTCTCCTGAGTTGGCTGCTGAGCGAGGCGTACAGAGTGGATCTCTGGTTCGGTTGATATCTAGGCGCGGCAAGATCAAGGCACGTGCACTCGTGACGACCCGTGTTAGCGGCAAAGAGTTATATATGCCGATGAATAGTGGAGATAACGAATCTGCGATTAACGTTTTGACTTCGTCGCACACCGACAGGACCACGCATACGCCAGCCTACAAGGAACTAGCAGTCAAAATGGAAGTACTTTCGGCCACCGGAGAGAATCCTCTCCCGAAGAAAAATTTTAGAAATGCAATTTCGAATCCTCAAAACGGTGTTGAGGTGGAACGAAAGTGGCAAAGGCAAGACTACGTCTTTGTCGCAGCGCCGCGTAGACGAGGGGGACTGTAAGGTGGCTCAACCAATTGGTTTGGATAAGGTAGCTGAACTTCGACCGTCGATTAACTACGATCAAGTCGAAATAGACCAGTTAGCGAGGTTGCTTGAGAACCTCAGGGACTCAGACCTGATCGATCTTTTGAATGGCATTCTCGAAGAAGGCTGCGACGCTGGTTCGGCCATCCTCGAAAAGATGAACAACGAAAAGACGCGTCAGGGGATTGAAAACCTCGTTCGGTTTCTGTCGATAGCGGGAAATCTCGACCCAAGGATTCTAAAGGCATTAAGCGATGGCTTGGGAGGTGCAGCAGAGGCCCTGGATCGTAGCGAACCCCCATCCCTAAGGCAGCTATTCAAAAAGGTGAGGACTCCCGAAGTCAGGCGGAGCTTAGACATAGTGCTCTCGCTGGCATTTAGGATCGGCAAGAGCAGATAGGTTCAAAGCTTCGTGAATCATCCGCACTCACCTTCGGTAGGTGTGGATGATCTGGTACCGGTAGCTCTAGGCGGTGTACAACTTCCGCTAATGTATAGGAGAAGTCTTATGCAAAGGGAATGCGATGTTGCGCTTGGTGCTACCAAAAGGTTCGTTGGAAAAATCGACCTTCGACCTTTTTTCAGCCGCTGATCTATCGATAGTGCGCTCTTCAGAGGTGGACTATCGTGCCACCATCAAAGATCCAAGAATCACAGATGTTAGAATTTTGAGGCCCCAAGAGATTCCGACCTATCTAGAAGATGGTCTTTTCGACCTTGGAATAACTGGACGTGATTGGGTTGAAGAGACCGAGTCAAATCTCGTCTCCATTGGCCAGCTGCATTATTCAAAGGCGACTACGAATCCAATTCGTGTTGTTCTTGCTGTATCGGAACGATCAGGTATAACCTCGGTTAGCGATCTGAAAGATGGAGTAAGAGTCTCAACCGAGTATCCCACTCTAACGAAGAAGTACTTTGAAAAAAATGGCATAAAGGCGAATGTCTTCCTGTCATACGGAGCGACCGAAGCTAAGATCCCAGATATTGCAGATGCCGTAGTTGAGATTACGGAGACGGGCCGTGCCATTCGAGCGGCGGGGCTAAGGATTATAGATACGATCCTGACATCGCATACGGAGCTATTGGCGAATCCCGAAGCAGCCAATGATCCGGAAAAGTTGCACGCAATGAAGCAAATTTTTACGCTGCTCTCGGGGACTTTGACGGCGCGGGGCAAGGTTCTTCTTAAGCTCAACGTGTCGGCCGATGACCTTGAGAAAGTGATAGCTCTTATTCCTTCGATGAAGGCTCCGACGGTCTCTGAGCTTCACGGCCACGCAGGCTACGCTGTTGAGACTGTCGTAGCGCGCGAGGGTATTAATACGCTCATCCCAGAATTGAAAGATGCTGGTGCCACCGGAATTCTTGAGTTACCTCTGAGCAAGATAATCGAGTAGCCACCTCAACATCTAGAGGTGCGAATCGAAGTAATTCCACCTCTTAGGCAAAAATATCAAAGCCCTATATAACCTTTGCAGCCCCAACATCAACTGGGGCTGCAAACTTTAATTGGGTTTTTTAGAGTCAGATTTTCGCCATAATCGATCCATAACATCCTCTTGTCATCCTCATAAAGACGGGAATCGTGATCCCGTTTATTCAGACCGTGTGAAGCTCCCTCGGTTGAAAGGAATGAGATGTTATGAATTTGAAGCGTTGGGCAATTTCAGCCCTACTGCTGGGGGTCGGGGTAAGTGCCTGTGGGACCACAGAGGCGTTGACTTCGACTGCGCCAACAACCTCCCAAGCTACGGCTTCGAAGGTGGTCTATCAAAGTTCGCCTAGCACAACGGCCTCTTCAGCCGTTGAGTCGACGACCCCATCCACTTCGAGTCAAGTCCCACCTACCCCTTCGTCTTTAGCCAATAGCGGAGGAGCCCAAACTCCACCCGCTACTACGAGTCCGGTTTCAGCTAGCCAAAGCTCTCAAGTGGCAGCGGTAAATAATGCGCTAAGCCAGATCGATTCCCAAATCAATAACTTGAACAATACTCAGAGCGCCGGTAACGGCGACATAGCAAATTCGTCGAATGGAAATTAGGAGAAAAGAAATGAAAAGGATCATTCGTTATATCGGAGTACCATTGGCGTCTCTCGCCGCCGTAGCTGCCACAGCCGCGCCTGCGTTTGCGTCTTCAACCCCTACGTCGGCGGTAACTCCGACTCAGATTGCTCAGCTGCAAAGCGATATCAACGCTCGAATTACCTTCCTTGATACGTTGAGCGGCCGAATTCAAAGTTCAAAGACGCTCACCCAAAGTGACGCAGCAACCCTCGCAGGTGTGGTGGGAAGTAGCAGTAGCGGTGACATCGCCGCAATGCAAAGTCTTTTAGCAAGCGTTCCATCGATTACGACCGAAGGTCAACTGCATTTGACTTATGAGACGCTTTATGACAACTATCGAATCTACGCAGTGGTCGGTCCTCAAGTTGACTTGACGATTGCCCAAGATCAGATCCTCTCTATCTCGTCCGAGCTGATCAACTTAGAACCAACTTTGAACTCGCTCATTGCCTCGAATGGAAATAATCCGACCGCTACTGCCGCGTACGCTAACTTGGTAACGAGTGCAGCCCAAGCACAATCGACGGCAAGTGGACTCGGGAGTTACGCTGTCTCGCTTACGCCAACTATCTACAACACTGATCCGACTGGCACTCACACCACGATCACTAACGACTGGCAACAGTTGAAGGGTGCTTCGACGAACATTAAGACAGCTCGAAGCGATATCTCTACGATCATGAAAAATGTGTGAGCAGGTTCGTTCGCAGCAAAACTCGATACTCCGGTTGTTAATTTGACTCTAGGTTGAAAAAAGCAAAGACCCGAACGATCGATTTGTAACCTCGACCGTTGTAGATCGATTTCGACGGTAGATAAAGAACTACAATACTGCCCACCGGAGGAGCCCTCTGGTGGGCAGTATCTTGTCAACCGTGAATGCTAATATCTGCAAAGATTGCTACCTCGTTCAAATCCTATCGAGTTGGCCTGATGCCTCTGAGTATTCGCTTGACAAATTTATACGCTTTGTGTCGAATAGTTTGGCAAAGTCAGAGGCGTTTGAAGGTAGACCTAGGAAGTAGCCTTGGGCTAGATCACACCCCATGGATTCAAGTAGGATTAGCTGTTCCGACTTTTCAACTCCCTCGGCGACTGCCTTTATCTCGAGGCTGTGAGCGATTGAAATGATTGCATCAACGAGGCGTTGCCCCTTCGGATCATCGATGTCGTTTATGAACGAGCGGTCGATCTTGATCGAGTCGAACGGAAGTGATTTGAGGCGATAGAGCGAGGAGTATCCAGTTCCGAAGTCATCGATTGCGAAGGTGTAACCATTGGCCCTAAGTTCATTGATCGTCTGGAGCACGCAAGGATCGTGATCTAGAAGAGAGGACTCGGTAATCTCGAAGCTTAGCCGCGTCGCGGGTAGATTGACGCTTCCTAGGTCGGCGTTGAGTCTTCGCATTGATTGGTTGCTGCGAATCTGGCGCGGCGAGAGGTTTACGCTAACAGTGGTATCGATTCCTTTTGCTATCCACTGCTGCTGATCGATGTAGACACGTTCGAGAGTCCAAGATACGATGTCGTCCATTATTCCAATATCCTCGGCGATGGTGAGCCATTCGACAGGTGAGATTAGCCCCCCTGAGCCGTCCTTCAAGCGAATAAGGGCTTCTGCCGCAACAGTAACGTCGGTTGAAAGGTCAACTATCGGCTGATAGAGGAGTGCGAACTCATCGTTTGCACAGGCGGTACGCAGTCTCGTCGCCATAGAGAGGGTACTTCTTGCATTCGAAGAGATTGCCTTGAAACCCTTGTCATTGGTGGGGTTGCCAGTCTGTTTGTCTCGATACATCGACGAGTCAGCGCTCTCGATCAGTTCAGATGGATTCGACCCATCAAATGGGTAGATGGCCGCGCCAATCGATGACGTCATCGCTACAGTACTTTCGCTGAGTTCAAAGGGCTCGTTGAAGTGTTCCCTTATGCGGCTGATAGAAGTCATGACCACAAAATTTCGGCCGTCTACCGTGTCGTCTGTTTTGATGTCGTGAAGGAGGATTAAGAACTCGTCCCCACCCTGTCGCGCCACCACATCCCCTTGACGAACACCTTCGCGTAGCCTTCGCGCCACCTCTACTAGGAGCTCATCGCCTGCTCGATGTCCATATCCGTCATTGATAGCTTTGAAGTGGTTCAGGTCTAAAAATAAAACGAGAAATGATCGGTTAGCTCGTCGAGCCTCTTCGATCGCCTTTGTTGTGGCGTCTATAAATGATCTGCGATTTGCTAGCCCAGTCAGAGGATCAGAAAACGCGAGGTTGGTTACCTGCTCTTCGGCTAACTTGCGCTCAGTAATGTCGGTCAGGATTCCTTGGATAGCTAGTATTTCTCCGTCAGCGCTTCGAATTGCTACCGCATCGTCCCTAACCCACTTTTCATGCCCCTCGGCGTCAAGGATCCGATATTCGATTGAATAGTCAACCTCCCCACCTCTGAGGGAGCTTCGAGCTTCGCGAAGCATGGGGCGATCATCTTCGTGGGTAATAGTACTTCGTAGCCCGGATTGAGTGAGAAATTCTCCCGGAGCTAGGTGGACTAAGCCTTCGATCTGAGGAGAAACATAGGTCAGCCGTGCGTCTTTATCAATCGATTCGATGTATAGAACCGCAGGTATTTGTTCAACGAGAGTTCGATAACGGATTTCAGCTTCGGAGACTTGGCGATGAAGCGCTGCATTTTCAAGTGCAGCCTCGGCTTGACCTTGAAGGGCGATTAGCGAGTCAATTTCGCGCTGGGTATTTCTGCGAACAAAACGGTCAGCACAGATCGTAATTGCGTAACTTCGACGGGTGGTTCGAATGCTAACTATGAAAGCACCGAGGACATCTTGATTAATGAGGCCATGTAACGCCGGTGCGAACTCGTCACGGCGCAGATATTGAGGCGTGCGAATCAGGCTCCAAGAAACTAGGCCGAGGTGGTCGACCTTCTCCATGATGATATCGCGCATAAGTATCTCGGTGTTACCACTGACATTCATGATTGCGCCGCTTTGAGCGTCGAGGTGTAACGAGAATGAGTAGGTCGCTCCAATTGCGGATTTGGAATGATTTGCGAAGATTGAGATCAGGGTATCTTCTTCCAGCCTCCTGCTGAAGTCCCCCGCAGCTTCTGCTAGTAGCTCTGCCCTGCGCCTCTCGTCTCTCTCTAGAGCGAGTGCAAAGGCGCTCTCGGCAAGTAGCGCCGCAACGTCATCTTCATTTGAGACCTCCTCCAAGGAGCGACGTGCTGGCTCTGGTAGGAGGAGCGTCAGGCCTAGGCCGACCATGGCTGCCATACCAGCAAAAAGAATCGCTCCCTTGAGACCGAGGTCTTTGGTGATTAATGGAAAGGCATAGACACCGATGAATGCCCCAATCTTTGCGATCGAAGCAGAGATGCCGTGGCCTGTCGCTCTGGCACCGACTGGAAATACCTCAGATGGAATGACAAAGGTGGTCACGTTTGGTCCAAATTCGATAAAAAAGTATGAAGCGGCAAAGAGGACAAAAAATACATCAGCATTTGCTAGGGACGAGGAGATGGCACCTAGAGAAGTAAAGATTACTGCCATCGCAAAGAAGCCAATTACTTGAAGGCGTCGGTGTCCGATTCTGTCGAGAAAGGCTGTAGCCAATAGATACCCGGGAACAGCAACGACTAAAAAGACGATGAGATTCGTGAGAGTGTGTTCGAAGATCGTGCTGTTCGGAGATAACTTAGCAAGGACTAACGGTGTCGAGATGGTGTTCCCATAGTACGCGTAGTCCAGGAAGAACCATGTGCCGGCTGTAGCAAGGAGTAGCTTTAGGTAGTGGCGGTTGGTGAGGAAGCGGAGTAACCCTATGCGGTGAATTTGGTTACCCGTCGGAAAGGCTCTGATTGTGCCCGTAGAAAAAGACTCAATGTCTTGGATTGCAAGTTCGTTCTTCCCTAAAATCTTCGACGTAAATCTAGGTGATTCAGGCATCTTGCGGCGAAAATATAGGACGCAAGCAGCAGGTATCGCCCCTGCGCCTAGGAGAATTTTGGCGTCCATTACGTGAGACAGGTGAGTTGTAAGAAGTAGTAGTGCGAGGGTGGGACCGACGACGAGACCGATGGCTTGCGTCGAAAATACTAGTGAAACGAGCCTCCCTCTATCCTTTGAATTCGAGTACTCAGAGATTAGAACTGCCGAAACCGGATAGTCGCCTCCTATTCCAATCCCTAGTACGAATCGCGCGATCAAGAGTGGTTCGATGCCGTTGGCGAGGAAGGATGCAACGGCGCCGATCACCATTACCGCCGATTCAATACCGTATAACTTCGTCCTTCCAAAGCGGTCGCTTAGGTAACCCAAAAGTAGCGCCCCGATCGCAGTTCCAAGGAGGGAGATGGCGCTCGCTAGGGCAATTTTTGAGGGCGTGAGGTGCCAAGGTGCTTTTAAAAGTGCCATGGCAGTTCCGATGACGAAAAGGTCATAGGCATCTGTGAAAAATCCTACGCTCGTTATCGCCGCGGCTCGTAGGTGAAAGCGACGTAGTGGTGCATCATTTAGAGCAGTAGTAATGGATGGGTTGGCGACAGACAAAACTTTATACCAGCTTCCCTAATGATATCTACATAATTCATCGTGCGTACTTTATTGAATCGACAAGGTCGTTAGTTGGATTTAGTGTATATTTCAAAAGACTACCTTATTACGGCAGAGTTTCATTGTAAAACTTTATGACGCCTTAGTTCAAATTTCGGTAGCGAAATATGAAAATTGGTTCATATTTCTCCATTTTTAAGCGGGTGCAATGCCGATCCCCAAAAATAGTTTTGGAAGTTTAACCACTTCAAGGGGGATAATTGGTGATAGCTGCGAATTACGGTACTTTGAATCTGGAAGCGATTTGAAAATCGCTACTTTAAGTTTTGCACCCGTACCAAGGTTTAAAGAAATATTTCAAGCATCGTTTCTTTGTGAATATGTAAATTTTAGGTATTAGTAGCACATGTGATTTGCGCTTTGTTAATGCTAAATAAATCAAAAATTTACTATTTGGATATATTGATTTAAGGTGTTGTATGGGGAATGATATTCGACGCTTTTGGGGAATGATCGTGTTCGTTCGTTAAAAAAGCGGTTTACGTTGCATTGTGCCGTTTAGATACCCATTGCCCTATTTGCACCGAGGATGGTTTGCGCTCCTCTCTTTTGAGGAGTGTTTTTTATAAATCGTTTCCTGCATACGACTGGTTGAAGCTCTTATTGACGAGCGGAAAATCGGGCACGATCGCTTCGTGGAGAGCGATTGGAAGTGCCGCCCAGTTGTTGACGGATGGATCAGTAATTTTGACTTTCTTTATCGCTCCATTTTCACTCGTTTCGACGAAGTAGCAAGTTGCGCCACGCCACCCCTCGACGCAGCCAAATCCGAAATTTGCCGCAGGTGCTGGGTCATCGATAGATTTCGGGGTCGATGGCATGGCGCTTTTGTCGGGTTTCGTACCATCATCGCGAAGAAAATTGAGATATCGCTTTATGAGCTCAAGCGATGAGAGAGCCTCTCTCCGTCGAAGCAGAAACCGTCCCATTACATCACCGGAGGACTCTAGTATCTCCTGGTAGTCGGCTTCAATGTGGTTGTACGGCAAGTATTGACGCACGTCGCAAGGGTGGTTAGATGCTCGGCCGACGTATCCGTAAGCAGATAGTTGTTGAGCATCGTCGCGCGAGAGGACTCCGGTTCCTATCATGCGATCGCGTACAATTCCGTGCTCTTCTATGAGCTGGCTAACTTCAATCACATGGTGTTTGATCTGATCGATTGTGCTTTGTGACGGTAGTTCAAAGAGTTTTGTTTGGTGCAGGCTCAACGATCCACGTAAGATTCGGTGGTTCGTTAGGCGGTAGTTGATCCCAGAAAGTGACTCTCGAATCCGCTGAGCTTGCGTATTTGCCAATCCAAAGGCGGTGTCGTTTGCAAGACCTCCGATATCAGTGACGTGGCAGGCCACTCGCTCTAGTTCAAGGAGAAGCGATCGCCGTATTCTCTCGTTTTCACCTACATCAATTGAAAGCGAGGATTCATAGGCTTTCAAGAATGCAAGACCGTGGGCGACGATGGAATCACCGGTCACGTGCTCAGCTAAATTGAGCCCTTCTTCTGCTCTAGCGCCAATAAATGTATCTTCGACGCCCCTAGAGAGATAGTTCAATTCGATATCTAGATTCAAGATCGACTCGCCGATAACTGAAAATCGAAAGTGTCCAGGCTCGATAACTCCAGCGTGTACTGGTCCAACTGGAATTTGAGATACACCGGCTACCTCCTCTATGGCTGAGTTCGTGGTAACCGATTTCGATTTAGATTCAAAATGGACATCACCATTAGTTGCAGCTGTAAGGTCGGATTCAAATCGAGTTGCCTGAATGAAGACTTCGCTCACACTTGGAATTAATCCAGCCCAGTTGGAATCTATTTGGGTCCTGATATCGATCAAGGGTTCGTCTGAATGGCAGAAGGACATGAAGATGTGGTGAATGACGTAAGTTTCATCCGCAGCGGTAGACGTGATTGTCATCAATCGATAGCCCTCCTCTGCCAAATTGGTGGAGATCTTAACGAGGTCGATTGGAACGGCTTCGACGAATATCGGGCGCATAATCTAGCTCCTACCTCCTGTAATCGTTGAGATTGTAAATTGAATCGCATTTAGCGATGCTTGGGAGAATAGAGGGAAGACCGTTGCTCCTACCAGTGATAAAACGATAAGAAAGTTCGAAAGATGCGGCGAATGTGACGTAGTCGACTTAGCTGCAGGTGGCAGTAGTGCTGGGGAGGACTCTATGGCCTCTGGTCCACTATTTGTACTTCTTTGAACTACCAGTACTTCGGTAAAGGGGTGATTTTCGACTATCGGCGTCTTATTGACGCCGTTGATAGCTACGTCGAAGGCGAGATTTGCAATTAAACGGATAATTGATGAAAACGCCACTAGGGCGAAGATGAAGGCTGTAGCAATGTAGGCCCCAAGGCCGGAGGTGAATCCGGCTACGGATATTTGAATTTCGGCGAAGAAGATTGCGAATGGAGGTAGTCCGAGAAGGCCGATCATAGCGATAATGGTGAGGTATTTGGTTACTCCTGCGAAACTCCCCGAAAGTGATATCTCGGTTATGTCACTGGTGCCAGTTTTATTGACAACTCTGCCGACAAGTATAAACAACGACGACTTGATGAGTCCGTGGGCAAGGATGTAAATCAGGACTGCTGCTGTCGCACCTTTGCCGATCGCGACCCCTAAGGCCATGACTCCCATGTGTTCCATTGACGAGTATGCGAGAAGCCTTTTTATATCGCGTTGCCTGACCATCATGAGCGAGGCGAGTGCGACAGATGCTAGCCCCATCGCAATTAAAATCCCTTTAATTTCGGCGCTTGCCATACCTACTTCGCTCAAGAGTCGCATTCGCAGGATTGCATAGAGTGCAACCGAAAGAAGCACTCCCGACATTAGTGCCGAAACCGGCGATGGTGATTGACTATGGGCATCCGGCAACCAACTGTGCATAGGAAATAGTCCAACCTTGGTGGAAAAGCCCAAAACCGTAAGGGCGATGCCGAGTCGAAGCAAGCCTTGGTTTAGCTGGTGGTCGTGGATAAGCAAGATCCATGACAGCGTCTTTCCTCCGCTTGCTCCGAATATGATCACCACGCCCAAAAGTGCAATTGCGATACCACTAGATGCGATTACCACATACTTCCAAGCGGCCTCGGCGGACTTTCTTGTGCCAGATTTACTCACTAAGAAGGCGGTTGCTACTGTCGTAGCTTCAATCGCAAACCACATTACGCCAATATTGTCGGCTTCAACCGCTAGGGACATGGCGAAGATAAAGCCATTCAAGAGTCCGCTGTATTCACGACTTACGTTTGAGTCGAGACCAGCGCCAATGGCCGTTAGGCCAACTGCACCAACTGTTGTAAGCATCCACGCACTAAGGGGATCAACTCTCAAGACTCCGCCAAGAGCAACTTCGTATGGGTAGTGAGAGTGGATAAGGGTGATCCCAGAGAGGAAAATTACGGCACTTGTAAGCGTTGGCGCTATTCGATTTAGCTTGGCAGAGGACACTAGGTAAGTGGTAGCCGCGGAGGCGATCGCTACGGCAAGGGGCAGGAGAAGAAGGTTATTCATCAGTCGTGTAACTCTCTCAACTGGCTAATGTCTGTGTGGCCAAAGTGGCCGCGAAGTTGATGTGTGAAGACTTGGAGGATGAGGACGACGAGTAGTACATCGACTGAGGCCGAAAGTTCTACGAGCGTCGGAACACCTCCTGAGACAAAGAGTGCGGTGGCTGTTATGCCATTGTCGACAACGACAAACCCTATCAACTGGGAAATTGCACGCCTTCGTGATGCGATGATAAGAAATCCTATGAGAACGACCGCAATTCCGGTTGGCGAGAGTGATGAAGATATCGAACCAACGTTCACGAAGAGCGGACCTGTTGTTACGAATGATCCTCCTATAAGGAGTGATGATATGAAGATCCCTGCAGTTGGATTGAGGTAAGTATCATCGCGCATCACGTCGCTGCGATTGCCCCCCTGTTTTGACTCTGCGTTAATGAGTTTTAAGCGCCGTTGAATCAGTACGGGAAGAACTATTGCCTTCAACGTGAGCACAAAAAGTGCGATCATTACACCGGTTAACTTGCTTCTGTTTACTTCCACGACCATCAAGCCCCCTCCAAGGGATAAGCCTTGAATTGAAAGGAGCCTTGCCGTGCTCTTTAGCGATCGTCGCCAGACGATAACGATCGTGCTGATGAGGAGGGTTCCGGCACAAAGTTGAAGAGTGAAGATCATTTTGCTGTTACTCCCGAGATGATTACGGCGATGAAGGCTATGGCGAGCGATCCAGCGAGCAATTCAGGGACACGAAAGAGACGTACTTTGGCTAGAAAGACCTCGGCGACCCCCAGTGTCGCCCCTATTATGGCCACTTTAGCGATTAGGAATAGTGCGGCTGGAATCATTGCTGGCGAGAGGGTGGAGGCAATAGACCACGGGAGAAGCAAATTTGCAAGGAGCGAAGTTAGAACTGTCAACTTTATCCAAGATGCGAGTTCTTGAAACGCTAAATCGTGCCCGGAACTCTCTAGGGTCATCGCTTCATGGATCATCGTGAGTTCAAGGTGAGTTGTAGGATTGTCAACGGGAAGTCGGCCAGTTTCGGAGAGTACTGCAATTACCAGAGATGCGACGACCAGTATTCCAACCGGTGAGACTATTTGACTCGGGTTCGAAGCTCGAATTTGAATGATCGACGCGAGGTTTGAGGTACGAACTTCGATTGAGAGAGCGTAGATAGCTATCAACAAGGTCGGTTCAGCAAGTGCGAGCAGTGTTACGTGCCTGCTCGATCCCATCCCGCCGAAAGATGTTCCATTGGCTAGACCGATTAGACCTTGCGCTACTGCGTTGACCGTGAGAATTGAGACTATTACAAAAAGGTCTGGTGGAATAGCTGACGCGAACGTAACTGACGGTATGACCAAGGCGAGTGTCAAGGATGAGGCGAGCACTGCTACCGATCCCATTGCGACAAGGGTTGACCCGTTTCGGTAGCGCAAGGTCTCTTTTCTAAGTAGCTTTACTACCTCGCGCCACGGTTGGAATAATCTACCGCCACGACGCCCCTCTAAGAGTGCTTTCGTAGCCCTTATGGTTCCAATTTGCAGCGGTGAAATTGCCACGACAACGAGTGCTTGGAAAAGTGCTGATACGATCTTGATAATCATCTATCCCTCAAAGACTCGAAAGTGCTATGACGCTGATAAGGCCTATGAAGGCGTAGATCAAGTAGAGGTGGATGCTTCCGCCTTGGATTACCCGCACCCTCGAACTTACCTTTTCGACCGTTGAGATTACTGGGCGCATAAGGCGATCTTCAAAGAGGTCAGATTTGGCTAAGTTGGCGCGGAGGTGTCGTTGGCTCAAATACGTGGACTCTGATCCGTGGCTTACTTCAATATCTCGCCCGGGATTGATCACATCGTCAAAGATGCGAAGTACGGGCTCGGTGAAGCCCGAAGCGCTCGACTGAAACATTGGATCGACTGCAATAAGGCCGCATCCCCAAGGAACTTCAACGATACGGTTTGGAGCCCTTCTTGTAAGGACCTTTGTGAAAATCCAGAGTGAGGCAACAGCTCCAAAGAAGACCCCAACTATCGCTAGAGGTGTTATCGACGCCCGAAACACGGGTAGGTCAAGGGTAAAGATCGAAGTTGAACTGATTGACAGTTTTAGGTCGAGGATTCGATTGATTTGACGAGCTACGAGGCCGATCAATAAGGCCGGTGCGAATATCGCGATCGATGCGACGAGAGGACCGATCCATACGCTGGGCGAAACCTCTCTAGCTTTTGATGCAGTCTTCGAGCGAGGTATACCGAGTAGTGCAACCCCGACGATTTTGGCAAACGTTACAACGGCGAGTCCGGTGGTTAGCGCTATCGCCGCAACTGCGATTGGAAAGAGGGTTTTGAGTACAATTGAAACTTTGGCGTTTACTGAAGTTGCGTGAGAGAGCGTCTGTAGCAATAGCCATTCGGCGACGAAAGTTAATGTTGGAGGTAGTGCTGTTGCTCCAACCGCACCCAATGCGAACGTTGCGGTCGTGAACCGCATCTTCGAGCCAATGCCGCCAAGCTCATTTATCCTCTTTGTCTTACTGGATTGGTAGATCGACCCAGCCGCCATGAAGAGGCTCTGCTTGAAGAAGGCGTGTGCGAAGGTCAGGAGTACTGCAGCTAATAGGGCGGAATTAGCGACGTAGTCCTCATGGGATCTCAGGGCGCAGATGTAAGTGCCTACTGCAATTGCGATGAGACCCATGTTTTCGCTCGTAGATTGGGCGAGTAAGACTTTGAGGTCATCCTCTACTGCCGCCCTTATGATCGAGTAGACAGCGGTCGCCGCTCCAACGACGATCAGCCCTTCGCCCCAAAGTATGTTCAAACTTCTGTCAAGTTGGGTCACGGTTAGTAAGAGCCCGTAAACACCCATAGCTACCATGGCACCGCTCATAAGGGCCGATATCTCGGCTGGGGCGGCGGGGTGAGCTTTGGGTAGCCAAACATGAACCGGTAGCAGCCCCATTTTGATTCCGAAAGCAAGCAATAAGAGCCCGATACCAATTGCAGAAATGGGCTTGTGGCCAATTGTTGACAAAGCAGGCCACCACAGTGAGCTCCCAAGGGACCCGTTTGAGGAAAGTGATGAGAAACCAAGAATCAGCGAGATAGCGCTAACTTGCGACATAGTTAGGTACCAGATGAGTGCGCTCTTAGCCGACGGATACTTTTTTACCTCAACAACCACAAGTAGTGCGGAGCTAATTGTCATCAGCTCCCATCCAATAGTAAATGAGAGTGCGTTCCCGGCTGCGACTACCGTCATCATCGAAAATATGAAGGTAGATCGTGCCAACTTCGATGAGGCAAATCCGTCGGTGTGAGGCTGGGCGGCGCCGTAAGCGACAGTAGTTGCCGATACAAAGGAGAGTAGAACCAAAAATAGGGCACCAAGATACGAGAGGGAGTAGGAGAGGGTCATCCACCTACTGCCAAGGTGAATTAGGACGGAGGTCGATCCCACTCCTGCGATTCGTGCACATCCTGCGATAAGTCCAATCGTGGCGAGCGAAAAGTTAAGTGTCGAAGATAGTCGGAGCGAAGTTCGGGCAAGGATCGGCAACATCGTTGAAGCGATAGAGGTGATATAAAGTATTGACGCTGCGGCGAACAGGGTGTTCATCTTTTATATCGCCCTGAGATTTGTCGAAAAACTTCGACCAATGTTGCCGCACTTGGCGGGTCTCCGGGCACCGCTAGGTCCACTGGTACCACTGTTGAAACTGGACCGAGACAGTACTTAGCGTTCGCGAAGACGCCTCCTGTGATAGCCGCATCCCCGCAGGCGACAACGATTTTGGGGTTAGGGATCGCCTCGTAGGTTTTACGCAGCGGATCAGCCATCTTCTTAGTTACGCATCCTGTAACTAATAACACGTCAGCGTGGCGAGGAGATGCTACAAGGCGAACTCCGTACTGCTCGAGGTCGTAATCTGGTCCGAATGCGGCTAGGAGTTCGTTAGCGCAGTCTTGACCACCACCGACGTCGACGTAGCGAATATTGAGGGCGTTGCGTACCGATCGATTGCCTACGTTGGAAGTGACTTGGGTCGCTTTCTCTGGAACCGGCAAATAATTTTTGCTCAGACGAAGGTTCTGCCGAAGTATCGTTGAAACTTTGCGTACTGTCACTGTCCGCTACGCCCTTATGTCGTCGCCCGCGACGCGCGGCGGGTAGAGGATCGCAACGGAAGTTGTACTTATTAATTCTTTGAACTTTAATATGGGGCTAGGTTCAGTCGGTGTGGCTTTGGTTTTCGGTGTTTTCCTGGAAACTAGGGAATTGTCTCGAGGCCTAGATTTTTGATCTTTCACCATTGTGAGCGGTGGTATTCCTCGCTTCACAAAATTGTTGTCGTTATCTGAAAAATAATCAAAACCAGGGCTAAAACATAACATCTTCAAAACCAAACAAAATCTTCCGCGCAATTATAAAAAATATATCAACTTTTCGCGAGAAATTCAATTTTTTGGCCGTATTGCTATAAATTTAGTGAATTTGTCGCGCTCTAGGGCCTGTGCGCTGGAGCGCCTTATCTGTAATTGAAAAATATGAAATCTTAATCATCAATTAAAGTTGATACGATTTTTCAAAATGCACCCGGTTTAAATTAGTTCATATCATCTATTAAAAATTAGATTGTCCTCATTTTAGGAACCGTTTATGGTCCTAAGATAGAAAGGAATTTCATCAAAAATTCTTGTGTGGGTAGGTTTGCCAACCTCAAGTGCACTAGTTTTGGCTTTGATCGCTATCAGCGAAGCCTATTGCACTACGGCTAAAGCACGTGGTGATCGATTGGCTATTGCACGTAGTCGTGTGACCTCGTGGTTCTTGTCATATGTTCACTGTGAGGTATGTTCGCCTTGACGGTGAGGAAGATAGTTTAGATTGCGCGAACGTAGCAACTTGATTGGTAGGTTCCGTATCCACTCTTAGGCCAAGGATCGCGCAGGAATCTTTGGACCATTATTCTAATAATCATCGGAGTATCGGGCATAACCCAATCATGGATTTGGCTCGCCTCCGACGCACCCGCAAATAGAAATCGAACGAGAGCCACGAATGACCAGATTGAAAGTGTTGCTAACCGAATCCTAACGTAACAAAACAGAACCTTAGGCGAAGACATAGTTCGGCGCAGGCACAGTTAGATAGAGAAGTTTTGGCTAGCCGTTCCTAGGTCTTCCCCTTCAAGTACATAACAGTTGCCTCCGCGAGCCTTTGCTTCGTACATCAAAAGATCCGCACGGCGCAGTAGCGAATCTAGGTCGTCGTTTGCGGTTTTAGAAAATGCCACACCGACCGACGCGGTGATAGTAACCCATTCGGTGCGGTCTTCACTGATAGAGATTGGGGTGGCAATTGCTTCCATTATCCGTCCAATTACGCCCCGAGCAGTATCAAATTCATCGATTGACCCAAGGATGCATACGAACTCGTCGCCGCCAATGCGAGCTACCGTATCAATTTCACGGACCGCATCTTTAATCCTCCTAGCCAGGGTGATCAGTAGCGTATCGCCAGCCTTATGGCCGTATCTGTCATTTACCGGCTTGAAGTTATCCAAGTCCAAAAATGCCAATGCAGTCATTCCTCCGAAGCGCCTATTTATTGCCAATTGGTCAGCCATCTTTTCACCCACGAAGCTCCGATTTGGAAGCTCGGTGAGAAAATCAAAGTAGGCCAATTTCGCTAATTTATCCTGGTAGTCCATCAGGTCGGTAATGTCAGAAAATAGGGCAACGTAGAAATCGGGCTGACCTAGATTGCCAAATATTGTAGATATATTGACGAATGTCGCGAAGACCGAACCATCCTTGCGGCGCTGTTGCACAGATCCACTCCAGTGTCCACCGGTTCGCAATGCGTCGTTCATCGATTCCCAGAGCACTTCGTTCTCGGGGTTGGGCGCGAAGAATCGGGATGTTTTTCCGATCACGTCTTCCCGCTCAAAGCCGGTCATCCGAATACAGGCGGGATTGATGTCAATTATTTGCGAGTTAGCGTCAATTATCACGATTGCTTCGGCGGTGTGTTCGAATACTACAGCCGCCTTCCTGAGCTGACTCTCGGCGATCCTTTGCTCTGTTATATCGGTGCCTACCACAACGAAGGACGAGGCTTTTCCATCGTGGCCGTAGATGATGCTATTGTGCCACTCGATTATCCGATGAACGCCGTCTCTGCGAACCCAAGTTGAAATTGCCTTTTCGCGGACGTTTCCGGCCAATGCATCGGCAAACCAAGCTCGAACTGCTGGTCGATCATCCGGAGCAAAGTATTCCACTATCTGAAAGGGTGCCTCTCCTATTTCGTCGAGTTTCGCACCGGTGAAATCTAAGACAGCTCTGTTGCAACGTATTACCCGACATGAGCGATCTAGAACATAGATCAGCCTTGGAATCGCCTCAATCACTTGAGCGACAAAGTCAAGGTCTTCACGTACCAGTGCAGCATCTCTGCTCCTTTGAGTGACATCGACGCCGTAGAGCACAACTGCCGCATTTGTATCTCTTCTATCCCGCACAACAGAGCTGTAGTGCATCTCAACTAGGCGCTTATTTCCATCTCGGTGGTGGTGCCAAATCTCATTTACGGCTGATCCCCCAAATTCAAGTACTCTTAAAAATGTTTCCACCACGAGGGATTGGTCGCCTTCGTCGATCCAATATCTCCAAAGAGTTGGATTTTCAAATACTTCGAGACTCGTGAAACCAGTCAACTGCTCTGCTCCGCGGTTGAACCGCGTTATTTGCCCCTTTTCGTTTACCACCATTACCGCAGCCGCAACTGAATCCATAATTCGATCGTTCAATGTTCGTTCGTGGCGAAGTTGCACTACTAATTCGTCGCCATCTCGACCCTCGTATAGTGCAACGAAAAGTTCAGGCTCCCTTCCCAGTCCTCGGAACATGGCGTGGTATCGCATTACGCAAAATTCACCAAACTTGTCGCGAACAGTCAACTCCCCAGCCCATTGATTAGTGATATCAAAGTTCAACTGCAAATAAAGTGGGACTTCTCTGTCTAATTGGGGAGCTAAGTCGAAGAACGATAATTTATGTAGTTCGTCCTTGCTGTAACCTGAGCGATCGACTGCCTCACGATTTGCGTTAGCAATTTCTCCGGTGGCTGAGTTGATCAAGAATTTATAGGAAGTCGGAAGTTCGAAGAGTTCTGAGAGATATTCTTGCCTTCGT
>VFSW01002970.1_pt1 | contig 25511 bp, 21 predicted proteins | sample 5358111 | NCBI WGS metagenome assembly VFSW01 (sample SAMN11554181, study PRJNA540505) | mine drainage metagenome | isolation source: sediment from site ElyBrook_90M | place: USA: Ely Copper Mine, Vershire, VT | collected 2017
TCATACTAGCGGATAATGTCGCTAGAAAATGACCCTTAAATTTGGGACCCTTCACATGACGGAGTTCCGCAACGTACAGGTTCTCGTGCGCATTGGGGTCGCGCGCCACGAGCACACCGTATTCTCTGCCAAAGTACGTCGCGTCGATGACGAGAGTGACCGCACGCGGACGGTGTACCTTCTCCGGCAACTCCGCGGCGTCGAGGAACTTCGTGATGGTACGCGGCGTTCTTCCGGTATCGTTTCCGAGCTGCTCTTTCGTACGTTTGCCGCGCACAAACTCGCGCCATAGCAGCCGTACCTTCGTGCCAGTGCGCCGTGCATTGCTCGTGGACTTCCCGCATGCGGTGCAGATGTAGCGCACGACGCCACCGCGCTTCCCATTTCTAACGACCGCTATCAATCCGCAAAAACTGCACTTTTTTTGTCATGAAAGTACAGATGTATTTAAAATATTCACGAAGTATGGCTCAACCAAGTGCTCAAAGCACGATTTCATCCACCAATTTTTTCCTTTAACTCTATATTTGACTTGATCCTGCATCGATACCGGCTAGGGCGTCGTTGTCGACGTGAGTGAGTTGATGGTGTTGGTCGAGGTTGAAGTTTGCGCCTGTCCCGCCATTTGCGCGGCCCACAGCTGCACCGGGTAATCCCAGTAGGCTGCCTGCGGGTCCGCCCATGGGTTGCTCGGCGGCCCGGCGCGCGGGTTGTCCTTCTGAACCCAGTAGAGAATATCGTGCACACCTTGCGTCGGGTCAGTGTCCCAGTTTCCTTTCAGAACCGGCGGCAGCGAGTCGTACGAAGGATCAGGTGCGGGTGGCGGGAACGGGTCGGCGGGATATTTTTGGATGGCGTACGCGACGAAATCATGCCACATCGGCGTCACTATGAACGCGGCGATGTTTTTTACCATCGGCGTGTCGTCATTATTGCCGGCCCAGGCACCGACGGAGATTGAGGGTGTGTAGCCGATAACCCAGGCGTCGCGTGAGTCGTTGGTCGTGCCTGTCTTGTCGGCAACATCAGCACCTTCAAACCACAAGGGTCCGTGCACGCCAAAGTCCGGCGCGCGCGCGGTGTCGTCTGAGAGAATGTCGGAAATTTGCCGCGCGATTTGCGGGTCGAGTACGCGCGTGGGGTTGCTCGTGTACTGTTCGAGAGTATTGCCGTTCTCGTCATTGACTTGGAGGATACCGGTCGGCGGGTTTTTCACACCGTCATTAGCGAAGACCGCATAGGCACCGGTCATTTCCAGGAGATTCACCTCGCCGCCACCCAAGACCAAGGTGAGTCCGTACTGGTTGGGGTCGCCGAGTGTGGTGATGCCGAGATCCTGCGCCGTTTTGATCGAGTCGGCGATGCCAGCCAAGTAGAGTGTTTTCACCGATGGCACGTTTCTCGACTGCGCGATTGCGTCGCGCAGGCTGATCGGCCCTTTGAATTGACCGTCGTAGTTGACCGGGGAGTAGCACGGCGGCGTGGTGTCGGTGTTGTCTTTTGGTGAGCATGCGGTCGAAAATTGCGTCGGCAGATCGAAGACAACAGTATCTGGCGTGTATCCTTTTTCGAATGCAGTCGCGTAGACGAAGGGTTTGAAAGACGAGCCCGGTTGACGGTTGGCCAACGTGACATTGACTTGTCCGTCGATTGAATTGTCGAAATAATTTCCGGAGCCGACCATCGCCAAGATCTGTCCCGTTTTCGGGTCGATTGCGACCATGCCCTCGTTAGACGCGTTGAAATTCGCCTTCATTTGCGGCGCCCACTTTGCGACAGTTGCTTCCATGTGCTGCTGGAGGTCGTAGTCGAGTGTCGTGATCACGCGCAGGCCGCCGTTTTCCACGGTGTCGGAGCCGTATTTTTGTTCGAGGTAGTTGATGATGTAGAAGACGAAGTGCGGCGCCTTGATGCCAGCGCTCGCTTCCTGCTCGTTGTTGAATTGCACCTGCTCGGCGACGGCCTGCTGGTATTCGGCTTGCGTAATGTAGCCAGCAGTCTCCATTTGCTGGAGCACGTAATTTTTACGCTGATCGAGCGCCGCCCTGTTAGGGCCGTAGGGTGAGTAGTATGTCGGTGCTGCCGGCAGGGCCGCGATGTATGCTGCCTGCGCGAGGTCGACATTGTTCGCCGACACACCGAAGAAGAATTGACTTGCTTCCTCCACACCGTAGATTGTGCCGCCGTACGAGGTTTCGTTGAGATACGTATTCAAGATCTGGTCTTTCGAGTAGGCGCGCGTGAGGCGGATTGCGAGAATGATTTCTTCAATCTTGCGCACGATACTCTTATCCTGCGTGAGGAGCGCGTTCTTGACGACCTGCTGCGTGATAGTGGAGCCGCCCTGCGCGAAGGAGTGCGAGAAAACGTCGACAAACATGGCACGTACGAGCGACATGGGATCAAAGCCGATGTTGCTGTAGAATGTGCGGTCTTCGGTCGCTATCGTCGCCTCTTGGATGTAGGGGCTGATGGAATCGAGTGGTACCGAGGTGCGGCGCACTGCGCCGTGCACGTCGTAGAGCACCACGGAGCCGGTGCGATCATAGATTTTGGTTGATTGCGATACCTGGCGGTCTTCAAAATTATTGATCGACGGAATCGGCACGAACGCCGCCCAGACGACGAGCGCGCCTAGTCCAAAGAGAACCGCCGCACTGCCTGCCAAGAGTGCAGTCTTCACGCCTTCGGGTATGCGGAATTTGCGCCGTTTGCGCGCGTGCGATGCGCGGCGGGGGGAATCCATAACTCCATTATCGTAGCGTATTTTCCCGCCTCATGCCATTGCTGAGCGCCAGATGCGCCACGCCGATTGCGATTGCGTCGTACTCGTCATCGTACTGGATTTTTTTCTCTATTTTCAACAGCGCGTGGAGCATTTTGGCCACCTGTTGCTTGTCGGCGCGACCCGAGCCGGTGGCGGCGCTTTTTATTTGCCCAGGCCCGTACTCAAAGACGGGTAGATCTCTGTGCCCCGCGATCTGCAAGAGGGCACCCCGCACCTCAGCAACATGCATTGCTGTTTTTTGGTTGTTGGTGAAGAACAGTTTCTCGAGCGCCATGCAATCAGGCGCGTGGAGCGCCAACAGTTCCTCCACCGCGGATGCGATCGAGGCCAAACGATCGGGAAACGCGTCGGAGGATGACGTTTCGATGCAGTCCGAATACACGAGCACGTCGCTCCCGTCCTGTTTTTCTACGACCGCCACTCCGCAGCGGCCGTACCCGGGGTCAATGGCGAGCACCTTCATCTCAAACAGTATACGCCGCTTTAGGTTGCATTGGTGAAGACCTCCTCGACGTCGTCGTGGGCGTCGATGAGTTCCATAATTTCCATTAGGCGATCATTGTCGGTTTCGGAGAGCGGCACGGTGGTTTTTGCGTCGAATCCTTCCGCAGTTTTTTCGAATGCCCACAGGGCGCTTCCCGGTGCGGCGAGCGCCAGGCCATTTTTTGAGAGCAAGTGTTTGATTTCCTGGGCGGTGCGATTGCGATTGTCGGTGACGGCGACGATTATGATTGCAGTGCCGCCAGGCCCGTATGTTTCGTACGTGATGTGCTCGAGCGACGCGGCATCGGCCGAAATGCCTTTGGCAACGGCACGCTCAATATTCTCTTTCGGCATGTTCTCTTTCTTGGCTTTCTCGATCATCGTGCGCAGGGTTGGAGAATCCACATCCCCATTTGCCATCTTGCTCTCAACCGCGATGCGTTTCGCTAATTTGCCCCACACGTTGCTCTTCGTTTTGTCGGTCGCCGCTTTTTTATGTTTGATCTGGGCCCATTTGTTGTGTCCGGACATAGCGAGGAAGATTATACACGGTTGAGTAATTTGCGCTCAAGGCGAGGTCTTTTTTCGTAAACCAAAGTGGTGTTCGCCCGCCGCGCACAAAGAGGAAGAAGCATGGCCCTGACGAAGCGGTGCAAATTGCCTGACCAGACCAGCCGTGAGCGTTCGGTGACGCCGATGCGCAGTCCGCCGAGACGCAAGAGTCGGTGCAAGAGGTTCAAAAAACGCCGTTTCAACTTTTTAGTATCCATCTTTGGGAGCAAACCCCTCGGCTTCAGCCGAACCTTTTAAGATAGACCAACCCCATACGCTCTAAAAACAGTACTGAGGACAGCACCTCGGGAGCAGAGGATACTTTGCCTCCACCTCTGGCTCTATCACCGACGAGATGATCATGGAATGCATCGAGAACCAAGATGAGGACAGTACAAAGCGAGGCGACAACGTCACCACGCTCAATACCTGACCCGAGAGCGCTTCGGCGCGACAACCTCAAACGCGGATGAATCCCTCGCCTTACAGGCGAGGGTGGTTCAGTTATTTATTGAGGCGGCGTTTCCACATTGAAAATCGGATTAATCGTGATACCGTCTGGTGGGCGAACTTTATTTTGCTCACCACAGGGGCGCGCGTTGTGCGAGCCCAGTCCAGCCACAAGGAGTGAGCCAATGGTGGACGGGAATCAGACCGATACAGAGCAAACGGCCGGGCAGCGACCCGCCGCCCCGCCGTTGGATCCGGAAGATGATCGCGCACATCGACAGCAGCGTCGTGCGGCGATCAGAGCGCTGGCCGCCGCAAACGGGATAATACCAGGGACAGAGGCGTTCAGGCGTATTCGCGTCCAAGATTGATTTGCGTTCGGGATGAGCGCGAGTCGCGGGCGTATGAGTCGGGGAGCTTGCATCAGAAAACTCCCCGACTCGCACTTTCTTTTTGATATCCACAGCTTTGTGCACTCAAAATCCCCGGTTTGGATGCTTTTTCGTTCACTGAACATTCAAACGAATGTTTTATACTCAACATCACTGATGCGCTTTACCGTGCGTCGGTCGTCTCAAAGAGGGCGGGAGCAATCCCCAACAGACGTGAGGCAGTTCCTTGAATCTGTCGGTGTTTCGACGCCGAGACAGCGCAGGAATCGTTCGGCCAGTGCGTTGAGGTGACGTGCGCTCGAAGTGAGGAGATTATATCGAGTCGCAAAAAAGCGCGCGCCATTGATTTTTTGAATGGCCGATAGCACAAAAGCCACCCTTACGGGGTGGCTTTTGTGTACCGTGCGTACAAGTGTTCGCATTGTATCCTCTTATTCGACCGGATTTGCGCTTATCCCCATTTCATGAGGTATGATTACCGCATTATTACTTTTTACATATTTGGCGCATGCAATCGACGATAAATAATTGGACGTATAAACTTGGGCATCGCTCAGTCGGGCTGTTCCTCATTCGTCTCGCTGTCGGTCTCGTGTTTCTTTCGCACGGATGTATGAAGATCGGCAACCTCGGCATGGTGCAGGGAATGTTCGTAGGATTTGGCTTGCCGGGTGTGACCGGCATCTTTATCGCGTGGCTCGAAGTGATCGGCGGCCTCGCGCTTATCCTCGGCATTGTGCCTCGTCTCTTTGGACTTCTCTTCGGCATTGAAATGCTCGTCGCCATTCTTCTCACTGGCCCTGGCCGTGGCTATCAGCCGCACGAGCTTGAAATTTTCCTGATGCTCGTCTCCTTCGGCATCATGTTCGCAGGTTCCGGTCGCTTCTCGCTCTGGAGCGCGGAGTGTTATCGCTGTGGTGCCTACATGTGCAAAATGGGCCCGAATAATTGCCCGGCGATGAAAAGTTGAGGCAGTATGGTTGAACGGATGAGGCCGCAACAACAAGGCAAGGAAAAGCAGGAAGTTTTCGTCGTGGTAGAGATTGGTGCGAGTTCTGTGCCACTGATTCAATCGGCAGTTTTGGTATTTGATCTTCACGCTGAATTATTTCAGAACTATCCGAACCTACGTTATTTTGCAGTTGATATAGACGAGCCCCAATTGAAGCAAGGTCGGCAAGTGACGAATTCACTTGAGCGCTCCGGTTATTTGTCAGAAGGACGACTCCAATATGTAAAAGCCGATGGAGAAAGCTTACCCTTCGCCGATCACTCGGTGTCGCAGGTAATAATGAAAATGTTGTCGGGGCGGGTTATCTGCGGCCCGGTTCCCGGGAGAAGATGATTGACGAGGCCACTCGAGTATTGAAACCAGGTGGCCTGCTCAAAATTTTTGAAAACTATACTCCAGAAAGAGCCAAGGGCCCGATTGCATACATCAGAGATCACTTACAAGACGTTTTTGAAGAACCTGCGAGCACGGACACAGATATGCTTAATGAGGATTTCTTGGACGGAGAACTACTCAAGGGCTTGTCCGCGTCAAAGACAGTCAGTTCTCACGGAGAAAAGTTTGTTCGACGTTTCCGTCGAAAGGCCGCTAAATAAGTTTTGTTTGTCCAGCGCCTGGTCGCGCCGCGCCGATGTGCTCGTATCCTTTTTGGGTGACGGTGCGGCCGCGGGGAGTGCGTTCGATCAAGCCGAGCTGCAACAGGTAGGGCTCGTGCACTTCCTCGATCGTACCTTCTTCTTCCGAAAGTGCTGCGGCAATCGTTTTCAACCCCACCGGGCCGCCCGCGTATTTGTCGACTACGGTCGACAAAATGTCACGATCAATCTGGTTGAGGCCGAGCTCGTCGATTTCCAGGAGCGCGAGCGCCTTTTTGGCCGTTTTCAGATTGAGTGGCTCATTTGAGACAGCGGCGAAGTCGCGACAGCGTTTCAAAAGATAGTTCGCAGTACGCGGTGTCGCGCGCGAGCGCCGCGCGATCTCGGTCAACGATTCTGCATCGATATCTATCTTCAAGATTTTCGCCGAGCGGCGCAAAATTTCCGCGATTTCTTCCGTCGAGTAGTACTGCAAACGAAACGTGCCGCCGGAGAACCGGCTGCGTAACGGCGCCGAGAGCATCGCGATTCGTGTCGTCGCGGCGATTAAGGTAAACGGAGGCAATTCAAGTTGCACGGTGCGGGCAGAGGGCCCTTTGCCGATCACAATATCCAAAACGCCTGCTTCCATGGCGGGATAGAGGACTTCTTCGATGGTGCGATTGAGGCGGTGGATCTCATCGATGAAGAGCACGTCGCCACTGCCGAGATTGGTGAGAATGGCGGCCAAGTCACCAATACGCTCGATCGCGGGACCGGAAGTGCCGCGGAGATTGGCGCCGATCTCATGGCTAATCAAGTGTGCGAGTGTCGTTTTGCCCAAACCCGGCGGCCCGTAGAGGAGGACATGTTCGGGCTGGTGTTCGCGTCCTTTTGCGGCGCCCAGCAGAATACGAAGGTTTTGCTTGAGCGTGGGCTGGCCGACGTACTCCTCCCAGGCAAGAGGGCGCAACGCCGTGTCGAGCGAACGAGGACTTTTTTCGAGTATTTTTTCGTCTGCGGTCATATATGGAGGCTTTTCGGCCGGCAGTTAGCTAGGCGAAAAGGCCCAAAAGTGGCTTGACAACTTCTTATTATATGCTATACTCTTCCCAGCTGGAGCAGATGCTCCATTTCTATTTTCCTGAGGCGCATAGCTTCGGGCGATGGTGACTTTTCCGAGGACGTTGCGGTCCTGCCGCTTGCGGCAGATCACTGCTACCATCCTTAGGTCCTAGTCGCACCTTTCCCACGAAAGCATCGCCCGAAATTGCGCGCCTCCGATTCGTTTCAATCCTCCTGAAGCGTAGCACCCGATTGTAAGACTACAATCGGGTTTCGTGGTCTATTGTTCGCTGACCGGACCAGGATTTGGAAGGAGACCTTTTTCGCGAAGTTCGTCGATAAGTGCCTAATAAAAAGAAGGATGCTGTCACCATAGCATACCGTTACTCCCACTTACCATGCGAATCAAATCCGCAGAGGCGGAGCTCCTCGGTCCTTTGCGTCGCAACTCGATGTTTCCTTCATCATAGGATCGCGGGTTGCTAATGCGGAGGGCTGTTAAAAATTCGAGCATGTCGGCTACTATATTCCAATCGAGCCTTGCTTCTCCGCCCTCAGTCTGAGGTTCTTTTTTCGGGATTCTTGCGTGGCCCGGGGAATTTTATTATTTCACCCACACGATTACACAATCGTATCCAGCATCACATCATCGTGAAGGTCCACGACGCGACCGAGTTCGTCGAGGGACGTCACGCCTTGCAACACTTTCACTGCGCCATCTTGCGCCATACGACGAATGTTTTGATGACGCGCGGCGGCCCAGATCTCGCGCTCGCTCGACGCTTTGCGGCAGACGTCTTCAATGCCGCGATCCATCAAAATAACTTCCACGACCGCAACGCGCCCTTTGTACCCTAGACCGCCGCACTTTTCGCAGCCCTTCGCGATCCACATGGTATCGCGATTTTCCGGCAGTTCGTCGGCGTGCGGGATGTTTTTCAAGAGGGCATCTAATGTTTTGCGGTCTTCGCCGTCGATGTGTTGTGGCTGTCGGCATTTGGTGCAAAGTTTCCGCACGAGACGTTGTGCCATCGCGACCGTGAGCGCGGCGCCCAAAATCTCCGCGCCCACACCCATATCAATCAAGCGGGGGAAGGTGCCTGCGGCATCGTTGGTGTGGAGTGTCGAGAATACCAAGTGACCGGTCAATGATGCGTTGACTGCCGTCGCCGCCACTTCAGCATCGCGGATTTCTCCGACCATGATCACGTCCGGATCTTGGCGAAGTGTTGAGCGCAATCCTTGGGCGAACGTGTAGTCTTTCGACACCTGCGTTTGCACGATGCCCGAGAGGTGATATTCAATCGGGTCTTCGATAGTGACTACCTTGATTTCCGGCGAATGGACTTTGTTGAGGAAGGCGTAGAGGGTAGTAGTTTTTCCGCTGCCGGTTGGTCCCGTGTTCAAGATCATGCCATTGGGCTTCGCGATCTCGCGATCAAGAAGCTCCATTAGGTATTTGTCGAAACCCAGCGCTTCCATCGGGAGCGCAATCGTTGAAGGGTCGAGAATACGCATGACGATTGTTTCAGCGTATGCGCCTGGCAATACACTCGCGCGGATTTCGATCTCTTTGCCACCGACCGCGATTGAGAAGCGGCCGTCCTGCGCCATGTTTTTCACATTGAGCTTCAGGCCGGCGAGAAGCTTGAGGCGCGAAGCGATGAGTGCGTACGTCGCGCTATCGAACGTGAGCACTTCCACCAAGACGCCGTCGAGCCGGTAGCGCATGCGCACCGATGTTTCTTCGGGTTCGAGGTGCACATCGGAGGCACCGAGGGCGAGCGCGCTGCCCATAATGATTTCCAAGACGCGCGAAACGCGGTGCACATCCTTGCTTCCCGAATGCGCCGACACCTCTACCTGCACGTCCTTCATAGTCTTGATCTTGTCCGCCATTTCTTGGATGGTCGCGTTGGAGAGGGTGAGGATACCCGCTTCTGTTTCGGTCGCGTATGAAATGTCTTTGTAACGTTCCCAGGCGCGCTCAAGAGATGCGCGCGATGCGATAAAGTGTCGCGCTTTGTAGCCGAGATGCTCTAATTTTTGCAGCATCTGCAATGAATCCTCGCGCTCCGGTGCGCGCATCGCTACAAAAACCAGCTTATTTTGCTTATGAAAAGGAGCGACTTCCGCGCTCCGCGCCTCTGCCTCAGTGAAAATGCGAAGCGCGTCGGTGTCGATTGATTTGTCGGTGAGGTCGACGTACTCAATGCTGTACTTACCAGCGAGCATCTTCGCCAACTCCTCCTCTTCTTTCGCACGGAGATCGTGCAGACGCTCTTCCTGTTTTTTTTCGTCGAATTGTGGGGGCACCCCCCTATTATAGGGTATGAAAAATCGCAGGTAGAATGATGGACATGGAGAAGCATGTGCACAGACCGGAAGAGATGAACGATTTTGCAGCCGATCTGGTCGCGCGCGTGGAGCGACAAGGGGGCGGCGCCACCGTGATCGCCCTCTCGGGCGAGCTCGGTGCGGGCAAAACGACTTTTGCGCAAGCCGCAGCGCGCTCGCTCGGGGTGGAGGAAACCGTGAATAGCCCCACATTCGTCATCGAGAAAATCTATGCGCTTTCCAATCAAAAATGGCAGCGCCTGGTTCACATTGATGCGTACCGATTGAAATCGGCAGCAGAGCTGCACGCGATCGGATGGGGCGACATCGTCGCCGACACAAGTAACCTCGTTATCATTGAGTGGCCGGAGAACGTCACAGATGCGATTCCACACGGAGCGTATGCCGTCCGGATCGACATCGTAGATGACGAAGAGCGCTCCATTACGTATGGCAACTAAAAAAATAGCAACAGAAGCAAAACCGCTCCGACTGGTGCTGCTTGATACGCACGCCATCATTCACCGCGCATACCATGCGCTGCCGGACCTCTCGTCCTCGAAGGGTGAACCCACCGGTGCCTTGTTAGGGCTCATGACGATGCTCTTGAAAATGATCCAGGACTTGAAACCCGACTATGTGATCGCGACGCGCGATTTGCCGGGTAAAACCGTACGGCACGAGCTGTTCGAGGCATACAAAGCCACGCGCATACGGGCGGATGACGCTCTGATCGCGCAACTGACGCGCGCGCCAATCGTGTATGAGGCATTCGGCATTCCACTTTATGAGGCACCGGGTTTCGAGGCCGACGACGTGTTGGGCACGATCGCAAAACACCTCTCCGCGCGCGACGACATCGAGACCATCATCGCCTCCGGCGACATGGATACGTTACAGCTTGTGCATGCACCCCGGAAAAGCGGTGCCAGCGTGTCGGTGTACACCATGCGCAAGGGCATTGTCGACACGGTTTTGTATGACGAAAAAGCAGTCGAGGAGCGCTACGGTTTTTTGCCGGAGCGCGTCATAGACTACAAGGCACTGCGCGGCGATCAATCCGACAATATTCCCGGTGTGAGAGGCATCGGAGAGAAAACTGCTACCGAATTGATCAAAGCCTTCGGCTCAATCGAACATATCTACGAAACACTCGCGAAGCATCCGGAGCATTTCGCCGCAGCCGGGATTAAACTGCGTGTGCTTGAGCTCTTGAAAGAGGGAAAAGAAGCCGCCGCGTTCTCTAAGACACTCGCAACTATTCGCACTGACGTACCGATTACATTTGCATTACCAGCGCGCGCATGGCATCTACAGGATCATGTGGATACGATCGCACGCCTCTGCGACGAACTTGAGTTTCGAACACTGAAGGCGCGCGTGCAGATGCTCGCTGGCGTAAAGCCCGCAGACGTTGCCCAAGCGAAAGAGCCGGATGCAAAAGAATTGAAAGAAACGTCGATTGCGTTGTGGCTCTTGCGCTCCGACATGACGAATCCGACCGTGGAGGACATTTTGAGCGCGACCAATGCGGCGGATTTCGACCAGGCGAGAGAGGTGATCTTCAAAGAGTTGCGGGAAACAGGGAAATTGCAAGAGGTGTTTGAGAAAATAGAAAAGCCGCTTATTCCCGTGGTTGAATCGATGAACGCGCGGGGTGTATATCTTGACACCGCGTATTTTAAATCGCTCGAGAACGAATATACGAAGCAGTTGGGCTCGCTCGCCGGACGCGTCTATCAAGCTGCGGGGCACGAATTCAATATCAGTTCACCGCGGCAGCTCGGTATTGTGCTCTACGATGAGCTGAAAATCGGCGAGGGCATCCGCGTGAAAAAAACGGCGGGCGGCGCGCGTACGACGCGCGAGGACGAGCTCGTGAAGCTTGCGGAAGCGCACCCGGTCATCGCCGATGTGCTCATGTATCGCGAATTACAGAAACTGCTCGGCACTTACATCGAAAAAATGCCGAAACTTGTCGATACAAACAATCGATTGCACGCAGAATTCGTCCAGGCGGGCACGACGACGGGGCGCATGTCGTCACAGAATCCAAACTTACAGAATATTCCGATCCAGAGCGAAAACGGCCGCCGCATCCGCGAAGGGTTTGCCGCGCCGAAGGGAAGGATGATCGCGGCGCTCGATTATTCGCAAATCGAACTGCGTATCGCCGCGGGGCTCTCGGGTGACAAAAAGTTGGTCGGGGTGTTTCAGTCGGGAGGCGACGTGCATACGGCGGTCGCTTCCGAAGTCTTTGGTGTGCCGCCGGAACACGTCGACAAGGAAATGCGCCGCCGCGCCAAGGTGATCAATTTCGGCATCCTCTACGGCATGGGGACGAATGCACTGCGCGAAACACTCGGTGCGGGCGTTTCCCGCGACGAGGCCGCGAAGTATCTTTCGGAATACTTTGAGCAATATGCGGGTATCGCACATTTCGTCGAGCAGACCAAGCTCTCCGCGGCGCGCCTCGGTTATACGGAAACACTCTTCGGTCGCCGCCGTTATTTCTCCGGCTTCGATTCCCAACTGTCGCAAATGCGCGCCGCCGCCGAACGCATGGCGGTCAACGCGCCGATCCAGGGGACGCAATCCGATATCATCAAACTTGCGATGGTCGAAGCCGCTGCCCTTATTGAGCGAGAGGGTTGGCGCAACAAGGCAGTATTGGTTATGCAGGTACACGACGAACTCGTCTACGAAGTCGATGCAAAAGAGGGCGAGAAAATTGCGCGTGCAATTCGTGAGGTGATGGAGCGTGCCGGGCCATCCGAGAAACTCTCGGGTGTGCCGATCGTTGCAGAAATTTCGCTTGGCAAAAATTGGGGCGATACCAAAAAATTGCCTCGTTAATGTATGTTGCGCGTCTTTTTGGGAACTGACAGGAAAAAAACGCATGCGGCGGCCGCTGCAGCACTGAAACAAATGAAAACATCATATGTGCGAATTACCGACGCGCATACGATCGGCGATCTCTCGACGCTGCTTGCGCAGGGGACGAGCATGTTTGGGGACGCGCGTGCCGTATTACTGGATGGCGTACTGAGCAATGAGGAGATGTACGCGCTCGTCGTACCCGCTTTGCCTGCGCTTGCGGCGTCATCTGACGAATATGTAATTCTCGAAGAGAAGGTGGATGCGGATACAAAAAAGAAATTGCAGGAACATGCGGGGGCCATCGAACTATTCAATGCAACAAAGAAAAGAGAGTACCCGACCGTCTTCAAACTTGCCCATGCGTTGAAAAAAGGAGACAAGAAGAACTTATGGATCGGCTACCAGCGTGAACTCGCTTCGGGGAATGCGCCTGAAGCTATTCACGGCGTGCTTTTTTGGGGAGCAAAACAAGCATTGCTTGGTGCACACAGCGCAAAAGACATTGCGCACGGCAGGAAACTCGTCGCGGCACTTGCGGCATTGCCGCATGAATCACGCAGGCAGGGAGAAGAGCTCGAATATGCACTGGAGCGTTTTATTCTTTCCCCACTGTAGCGCCGCGCGTGATAACATTCTTGTGAATATGTCTCGATATCTGATCGGCAAGGTTACGGCCTCTACATTAATACTCCTTTTTCTGTCGCTGCCGCTTGCAGTACAGGCGGGTCAGCAGGCCAATGCGATGTGTCAGCCTGTCATTCCTGCCTGCCCCTGTGGAACTGTCCCGAGCCAAAGCGTATGTATCGCGGGAACAAATTGGTTTATGTGTCCGGACCATTGTATAGACGTAGAACCAGGGGGGACGGTCTATGGTCAATGTGTCGCCCCGAATGACTGTAAGGCTACACATGCAGTGGACATCAATGGAAACGCGGTTCCTCTTGTCAACCCGGCTGCCAACCCAAGTGTTCTCGGCCAAGTAGGTACTTTTCTTAAAGGAAATCCGCTTATCGGCGGCCTCGCGATTGGTGCGGGAATGTCGCTTATTACGACGGGGTTGGGTGCGCTTCTTGCACCTAAAACCGGATCATCCGGCTCTGGTACCAACTACACACCGGGCGCATGCACGACGCAGTATTATTATACCTCCGACCCTAATGCACTAGTCGATCCATGCGCCGTCTATAATCCCAGCTCCCCGACGAATCCCACCATCCCTACCTCCTGTCCAATCGTTATCTCCCCGTTCTGTTTGAACGGTACGCTCATACAGCAGCCAAACGATGCCAACAACTGTCCCGTCGCGCCGAAGTGCGTAACGAGCACGGCGACATCCAATGTCCAGTCTACTGCGGACATACTTTCAATTTCACCCACCACCGGAGTGCCGCCTTTGGCAGTGACGGCGAATTTTACCAGCGGTGCAAGCTGCGGCGATGCGTATGATCTTTCGTGGGGCGACGGCACACCAGATTTCACGATGACGTATGCGCCACCCGCGTTCGGTAGTGCATGCGGGCAGGTCGCTCTGATAAATAAGCCAACACATACCTATACGGCTGCGGGCACCTATACTCCCACGCTTCAATCGGGTACGAACTTGCAGTTTACGTCGACCGTGACAGTAAGCGTTACCGCACCGAGCACAGGAAATACGGGAACAGTTGGACTGACGGCGACGCCCACTTCAGGCACAGCGCCACTCGCCGTACAATTTACCGGTGGCGTCATGGGTACAAGACTGTTGCTTACGCTCGGTGATGGCAGCACGCCGCTGGCCACCACAATAAACATTACGTGCCCCGCGAGTAATTCGAATTGTGCTAACACGGTTTTCAACCCTCTTAACTACAGCTACACATACACACAAAGCGGTACCTACCAAGCGACACTGCAGGATTCCTCCAATATTACGCAAGGCACAGTCACGATCACGGTGTTGGCCCCTGCGACAAGTACCACGTCCAGCAGCCTGGGTGACACAGCAGTACCCATTTCAACGATACTCAGCAGCACCGTCTACTATGGCGACACGACCAGCTCTTCCACCCCAACCCCTTCGCAAACACCACTCTCCCAAAACGCCACGCCCGCGCCCGGCCAAGGTTTAAACGGCAATCTGCTCTCAGCAGGTGGTGGCGCGACCGTGTACGCGACAAGCGTTACGGGCAACACGGAAGTGTCGGGCTTCTACGGTTCCAATTCGGCGCCCGCGCAGTTGTGCCAGTCGCGCCCCTGGTCGAGCAATTTCCTTTCATACATCATTCCACCGACGTTTTTCGACAATATCTGTAGTTGGGCGGGGTTCCCAACTGGGCCGCAGCAGTCTTCCGTTGTCTCAAGTGGCGGATCAGGCGGCTCACAAAGCGTATCGGTCGCGCCGCCGCAGCAGAGTAAGCCGCAGTACACGGGTGGCGTTCATGCCACCGCAACCATTTGGGCTCGGCCGCCGTCGGTCTCGCTCGGCGGGCGCACGAATATATTTTGGATTTCGCAGGACGTGAGTTCGTGCACCGAGTCGAGCTCTGACGGTAATTTCTCCGGCTCGAGCACCTCGGGTGGTGCATCAACTGTCGCGCTCTCCGGTCCCGTCACGTTCACGATCACGTGCCTCTCGCTCGACGGTACGAGCATATCGAATTCAACGACGGTGACGATTGGCAGCTAGTTTTTGAGTGCCGATTCGATGCGCTCAAGTGCGACCGCAAAGGCGGCGCGTCGGAGATCGATTTTTTCCCTGCGCGCCCGGTCACCGATAACCTCAGATTGTTTTCGCATGATTGCTTTCAGTTTTTTCAGGACGACGGCTTCGCTCCAGTGCGTGCGTTTCAGATTTTGCTCCCACTCAAACGTGGAGACGATGACGCCACCGGCATTGGCAAGAATGTCGGGCACCACAACTATTTTGTGCGCCAAAAGAATGTCGTCAGCCTCCGGTGTGGTCGGGCCGTTGGCAAGCTCAAGCACCATGTGCGCCTGAATGCGCTTGGCGTTCTTCTCGTTGATCTGGTTTTCGAGCGCGGCGGGGATGAGGACATCCGCCGGAAGCTCCAATAGTTTTTCGTTAGATACCGCTCGCGCCCCCGGGAATCCTTTGAGCGATTTGTTTTTCTCTTTGTAGCGAATAACCGCCGCGACATCAAGGCCGCGCTCGTTGAAGATACCGCCCTTTGAATCGGACATCGCGACTATCTTATAGCCGTGTTCGGAAAAAATATTCGCCGCGTTGCCACCCACATTGCCCATGCCTTGGATTGCGATCGATGCACCGTGCTTGATACCAAAGCGCTCTCGAAGCGCGTCGAATGCGTAAAAGCCCCCCATGCCGGTTGCGATACCGCGCCCTTCAGAGCCGCCGTATTTCACTGGCTTGCCGGTGAAAGCCGCGCGAGTTCTGTCGCCGGTTATCTTTTCGTACTCATCCACCATCCACTGCATGATTTCCGGCGTCGTGTTCACGTCGGGTGCTGGCACGTCGACTTTGGGACCCAGAACGGGAGCCAGCCGCCGCACCCATCCGCGTGCGAGTCGCTCAAGTTCAGCTTTCGAGAGTTGTTTCGGATCGACCGTAACACCGCCCTTGCCGCCGCCCATGGGGATATCAGCGACTGCGCACTTCATCGTCATCCACAGTGCGAGCGCTTTCACTTCGTTGATGTCGGTATCGGGGTGGAGGCGGATGCCGCCTTTGTATGGGCCGCGCACGCTTGAGTGTTGCACGCGGTATCCTTCAAATATCTTGAGCGACCCGTCGTCCATTTTCACAGGAATCGAGACGCGCACCTCGCGTTCAGGCGATTGCATGCGTTCAAGCAACTCCGGACGCATGCGCGCAATTTTTGCCGCGCGCTTCAGTTGCGAGAGCGCATTGTCGAAGGCGTTCATGACAGAGAATAGTACACGATAAGGGTGAAAATACTTACTACGAGGGCAGTATACTCCACATACGCAATCGGGTTCGGGCGAGAGTAGTAGGTTTTGATCCACTGGGGATCGTGGTATTTCGCAGCCATCGCGGCTTCCTCATACGGCGACCAGCTCATGTACCAACCGTATTCCTTCCGCCGGCCTCGTTCGGGGAACAGTAGTTTGCGGAACGAAAACGGCGCCAACCATGCAACGCCCCACCCGATGCCGACGGTGTCGTGAATGAAATGCACGAGGATGCCGAGTGAAAAGAGCGTCGCATACAACGATCCGAACAGGAGGTAAGCAGCAGTCGCAACCGGCACATATAAAAGCGGCCAATGGAACCGTGAACGGTGATCGTACGATATGCGCCGCAAGATGGGCAGCATGTCGATGTCGGGGAAAAGCGTGCTTGCGATGCCGAACAAGAAAACTCCTTCGTTTACATGAATCGCAAAGAGATGGCCGACGATGAGCGAGAGAAAAATGCCGGCCGCAATATCTAGAGGCATATCAATCCGCCCGGCAGGGATCGAACCTGCGACCGTCTCCTTAAAAGGGAGCTGCTCTACCAACTGAGCTACGGGCGGTGAACGTATTTATAGCAATTTAGAGCCCACATTGCTATTTAAAGCGGAAGATCAAACGCGGTTCGCACAGAAGTCCCACCTATTGAGAGCGAGAACGCACCGGCGCCCGAGACGACAATCGAGAGCATCATCGCAAGCAAAAGCAGGCTCGCGGCGCGGGACAACGGCATGACTGAGACGTAGCGTTTTGCGAAGATAACGGATTTCAATGCAACGAGGGCGCCGAAGATTGCGGCGAGCTGTGTCCATGCACCGACGACAAGCAATGTGCCGATCACGATATAGATGGTGCTCCCGAGCATCGAGAGCCACGGTGGACAGGTGCCGATAAGGGGAAACCTCTCGCGCGCGATCGCATGGCGGTTTTCGTAGAACATCCAGCCGGTGTAGAGGATAGCGAGCCCTGCGGCGATGCGGATCAGAGTAGTACCGGCGGGTGCAAGGAAGAGGATTTGCGGAAACAGGCTCAACATGCGACAAGGATAGCATGATCGCCGCACTCTTTCACAACGTGCGAAGCACCCACAATGTGGGCTCCATCTTGCGTACAGCAGACGGCGCGGGAGTCTCAAAAATCTATCTCACCGGCATTACGCCTTCCCCGATTGATCGGTTTGGCCGGCTCGATACGCGCGTGGCGAAAACCGCGCTCGGCGCAGAGCGCACGATCGCGTGGGAGCACGTCAAGAACCCTGCATCGGTGATTGATACGCTCCGGCGCGCGGGATGGGCGATCGTCGGTGTCGAGCAAGATGCGCGCGCAATCGATTATCGCAGATTCACCATAGAGAAGCCGACGCTCTTCGTATTCGGCAATGAAGTGCGCGGGCTTTCACCCGCACTGCGCATGCGATGTGATGCATTGATCGAAATTCCGATGCACGGGACGAAAGAGTCACTCAACGTCTCCGTCACAGCCGGCATCATTCTGTTTCGTTTCAGTAATTAAGCACAGAGACGACGCGGCCGTTGCCGTCCAAGAGCCGGATCACATCATGCTGCACGCCCCACAATGATTTCCCGCGCGCGAGGTAGAGGCGCCAGGAGTTTTGCGAAAAACCAGAATCGTTTTGATGCGCGGCGAGGCAGCCGTTGTACGAGAGCCTGGTTTGCATCTCACTGATACATGCGCTCGAAAGATTTTGTGGCGGCTGCGAGGGAAACATGCAGGGCGGCAGCTGTGCCATGTAGCTGAAGCATGCGGCGCCGAGACGGGATTCATTCGCCGGTGTATCGGGGATTTCGGTAAGCGGCGAGGGGCACTTCGATTGCAGGCCTGGAACGAATGGTTGGAGCGTCCCCAAATATCCCGTACACATATTTTCAGAAAATGATGTTCCGATGGGCGAGGAGCCAGTGACTACGTAGGCAAGGCCCCTGCCAGAGAGCACAACACTGCCCACCGTATTCACGCGTCCCGATATAAAAGGAGAGGCGGCCTCCGGAATCGTTGCGAGCGCACCAGAGAGCGCGCTCTGGAGCGTCCAGCCGGCGATGTCGATGCCGGAAATTCCGGGTGCCGCGGAGATCTCGATATACTGCGCACTCGGGCTTTGTGCGATTGCGGCACCCTGCGCCATAACAATCTCTCCGGCATAGGGTGATTGTGCCCCGTTCGGTACGGTACTCGGCGGTTGATACGGTTGGTACGTATTGCTGCCTTGACTTCCATAGTTCGCGTCACTACTGGAACCGAGGGGAATTTGCGGATAATCTGTTGGCGCAAAGGGGAGTTGGAACGAAGTGAGGGTCGATGTACTGCTCGCTAAGCTCGGGATCGACAATGAGAACATGTTCGCCCCCGTGATTATTTTTTGAATGCCGCCTGCGAGAAGCCAAAAAATGATGACCAGAATTACTGCAACAATGAGCACCCACTTAAGTACCTGTCGAACCATGCGCGCATTATACCTGACTTGGTGAGGCCGCCTGCAATCGATCAATCTCTTCGCGCGCCACTTGCGCGTCGCTCCAGGGAATTTTCTTCCCGTACGCAACACAGATGCACGGATCGGTTCCTTTGCCAGTGACCAAGACGGCGTCGCCCGAGCGCGCTCGTGCCATCGCTTCACGGATCGCAAAGCGGCGGTCCATGATAATGCTCGGTGTACGCTTCATACTCTTCGCCATCTGATCCACGATCGTACGTGGATCTTCGTCGTACGGGTCCTCGTTGGTGAGGATGACCTCGTCGCACATGGTGTCGGCAATCGCACCCATCACGGGGCGCTTCCAGGTGTCGCGGCCGCCGCCGGTATTGCCGAGCACGCAGATTTTGCGCTTGGTTTTATACGCGTCATAGAGGGCCTGGAGCGAATCGGGCGTGTGCGCGTAGTCAACGACGATTGCGAAATCCTGACCGCGATCAATGCGCTCCGCGCGCCCCGGGATGGTGGCGATGTTCTCGAGCCCACGTTTGATCATGGCAAGCGGAATGCCAAGCGCACGGCAGACTTCTGCTGCCGCAAGTGCGTTGGCGAGTGAGAAATCACCCGGAAGATGCATCGTGATATCGATGTCTTCAAATCGTAGTGTGCCGCCTGTATCGGCCGCCATGTGCGGGAGTAGAGCGAGCGAGAAAGGAATCGCGTGCTCCACGGGAAGTGCGAGGTAGCGTTTCGATTGCGCGTCTTCGGCGTTCGCCACCATGATCCGCGGTCGCTTGGGTGAACACGCAAGCGTTCGGCCAATCCTTAATTTCGCATCGGCATAGGCCGCGTATGAACCGTGCGACTCGATATGTTCGGGTGCGAGATTTGTAAAGACGAGCGCATTCAATGCGATGGCGCGATGACGGTGTTGCCGCGCTCCTTCCGACGTCATTTCGAGAATTGCCGCGGTACAGTTGGCGTGCACTGCCTGTCGGAGAAACCGCTGGATAAAAAAACGCCCTGGCATCGACATACGCAGTGTGTTTTTCTCCGTGTGTGTGCCAATCTTGAAGCGGATCGAGTTCAAGAGAGCGGTGGTGTAGCCGGCTTCTTCCAAAATGGCGTTGATCATCTCGGTGACAGAGGACTTTCCTTTGGTGCCAGTGACCGCGATCACAAGAAGTTTTCTCGACGGGAATCCGTAGAGGAGTGCGCCGAGGTACGGGAGAAGGAAATGGTATGGCGCAAGAAGTGCCGAGCGGAACGTTCTCATGTTTTACCGCCGAGAATTTTGAGTGCCTCGCGCAGTCGCCCGCTACTTCCTTCGATTGACTGCGGAACTTTCTTGAGCACTTCGCGCGCTTCGTGCAGGGAATATCCCAAGGAACGCATCGCCGCCACCGCTTCCTCGTCGCTCTCGAGCCGGAGTGATGTGCCGTCGTGCGCGAGGCCTACCTTGTCTTTTAATTCAAGTAGGATTTTCTGCGCGGTTTTTTTGCCGATCCCAGAGACGGTCGTGAGGTATGAATCGTTGCCCGTCGCGATCGCATTGCGAAGCGTATCGGCAGAGGCCACGGTGAGGATCGTGATCGCGCTCTTGGGGCCGACACCGGGCACCGTGACGAGGAGTTCGAAAAACGTGAGATCGCTCTCATTTTCAAAACCGTAGAGATCAAGCGCGTCCTCGCGCACCGAAAGATAGGTCCACAGCGATGCGTTTTCGCCTACGCGCAGTCGCGTGAGCACATCTTTGGTCGCGGCCACACGATAGCCGACACCGCCGGCATCAATCACGCAAAAGCTCGCTCGCACGGCGCGCACCGGGCCTTCAATGTATCCGATCATGTAGGCATGATACCCGCTTGCACAACTCTCTACCAGTTTATGCACGGTGAATGAAAAAGCTTGAGACAAAGTTGCGCTCTCTCGTCGCTTCATGTACATTGTCCGGGCTATGGCAAATACCTCATCGGCCCGTAAAGCAGAGCGCGCGAGTGCACGCAAGCGTGTGTTCAATGTGCGCTGCAAGAAAGCCTTGCACGATGCCACGAAGACACTATCGAAAGCGCTCGCAGCGAGTGCATCCGACGTGGTCAAACAACTCTCGAGTTTTCAACAGACGCTCGACAAGGCGGTGAAGCGCGGCACCTTAACCAAGAACGCCGCGGCACGCATGAAGTCGCGCATGTCCAGACGACTGGGCAGCAACTGACCTGGCGTGTGCCAATCGGGGAGCGCTCCTCACGGTGCTGAACAAATTCGGTGCCGACGAGTTGTGCAACCACTGTGTTCCGATCTTCCACTACAACAAGCATACCGATTGGACGCTCTCGTATGTGCTGGCGGGATATCGTTTCAATACCCCGGCGATGAAAAATGCAACAAATGCGACACGCCCCACAAACTAGCCGCACAATCTCCTTTCCCGAAGTGCCCATGCAGGGACCCAACCGCGAGTCCCTGAGATGACGTCGCATCGGTTGGCAATCGAGAGGGGTCGATGCACGTAAACACAGGAGAATTTCTCCGACGTTTTCGTTGTGCGCTACTCAAGAAATATTTTCTTGTCTTTCATCATGATCCGGCTACGCAGGTGTTCGAGCAGTTCGCGCTTTCAGTCGGCGCGCCATGTTATAGCAGATACTTGGCGTACTTTCGTACGTCCATATCCCTCGTTGAGACTCTCAAAACCCTCTAAATGGTCATGTTGTGTATCGCGGGGTACGATGCTACATTTTTACTATGGCAGAAGCAATTAGCTCGAAAAAAGGAGACAGCTTCACAGTAAAAGTAGACGGCAAGGTAAAGAAGTTTCCAGTGCAGAAGTTGCCGAAGGATTTTGTCGAGTGGAACTTGGGTCAGCGGATCGCTAATTTGCAAAAGATGCGTACGAGGTTGGAGGGCAAGGATCATTCAGCGATCGTAGGCGGAGGTTTTGGGTCGCACTTGCCGGTGTACATCACGCACAGTGCGGAAAAGGGAGCGCTCTTCCCCGTCAACGCCGCAGTAAAAGGGACAGGATTTGTCGCCAAAGACGAATACCTCGACTACTACATCAAAAGATTCCGCGCTGTCTATGAGGCAACCGAGATCAAGGGCGAGGCGACTCAAAAAGAGATAACGAGATCCGTCGTCGCTCGCGTTGAAACCATCATGGAGTTTTACGAGGCCATCGACAAAATAGATCTTCGCTGCATGGCAGGCTTGGAGATTTGGCCTGGCAGGACGACGAAGAATTTTTATGCCGACCCGCGCGTTTCCATTCACTATCTGGGATTGTCGATGCCGAAGCGACCGGGGAGGTACGGCCAGTGGCAGGTTAATTGCATCTGGGAAAAATTGGAACGGAAAGATAAGCGCTTTGAATTCGGCGACGCGCTGCGCGCGTTGACGCTCGGCTCCGTGGGAAGATCATTCGTGCCGGGACACGTGCCGACCGCGCACACGCCGACGAAGGGCCAATATCCATTCGGCTGGGTGCTGTGGGTGAGCGAGACGCTCGATAAAGGAATCGACAATCCCCGTGACTAACCTTAAACTACTCATTGAAAAATATTTGGAAAAGGCAATATTGTTGCAAATTGCGACGGCGGCCGGCCACGTCCCGTGGGTGTGCACCGTCTGCTTTGCATACGACAAGCGTTTCAATTTGTATTGGTTCTCACGCCAAGCCACGCGGCACTCCAAAGAGATTGCACACAATCCGCGGGTGGCGGGGGCCGTCGTTCTGCCGTACAAAGTTGGGAAAAGAACGAGGGGGCTGCAATTCGTCGGCAAGGCTGAGGAGCTCCGCAGCGTGGCAGATATTGCGGTGGGCTTGGCTGCTCTCTCTTTGCGATACAAGACTTCGAAAGAAAGAGGGGGTCAGATCACGCAGCAACTAAAAGAAGGGGCAGCCGATTATGGTCTGTATCGTTTGCGGCCCGACTCAATTATTTTGTACGACACGCTTAACTTTCCGAGCTCCCCGCGGCAGGTGTATGCGGTACCCAAGAAGAAGAGGTTGAAACGAACGGTTCGATCACGTGGGCGAGAGCCTCGATAAAAGCGGGCGTGGCATTGGCAGATGGGATACGTTTAAACTCGAGATCGAGTTGCTTGGCTAGGGCCGCAGCTTCAATATCGAGGTCATAGAGGATCTCCAGGTGGTCGGCAGTAAAGCCGACGGGCGCAACGAGCACTTGCCGGCGGCCCGTATCTTTAATAGTGGGCAGCAACTCAAGAATGTTAGGACCGATCCAGGTGTGTGTGGTTCTACCGGCGCTCTGGAACGCGAGTCGCCAGTGCGGGAGATGCAGTTGGTCGGCCACTAGATGGGCAGTTTCTTTGAGCTCATCGACATATGGATCGTCGGCTGTCAAAATATCAATGGGCAGACTGTGGGCAGTAAAAACGACTTCTGTCACATCCCACGTTGGGGCGGAAAATTCATTACGCATCGCTTCGACCCTCTGACGCACGGACTTGATGAATTGCGGGTCTTCGCCCCACCCTTTTATAAATGTCACATGTATACGAGGATCAACTTCGGCGATGGCTTTTTTTACCCGCGTACCATAATCGCCGATACTCATGGCCGAATAGTGCGGTGCTAAGCCAAGTGCGACGATCTCGCGCACGTTAGACTTGGCGATCTCACTGATTGTCTCGTGAATATACGGATGCCAGTGTTTCATTCCGACATACGTCCTGATGCCCAATCGATGCTCGAGCCCTTTTGCCTGTTGCAACGTGATGTCGAGTAAGTTGGTTTTGCCGCCGATAGCGATGTATCTGCTTTTCAATGCTTCAAGCAATTCAGGAGTAGGCGGGCGGCCGCGACGGATATCGGTGTAGTACGCCTCAACATCGTCGAGTCTCGTCGGGCTGCCGTAGGCCATGAGCAACACGGCCGAATGAGAAAGGGCACTCTCTTTTTTCATGTCTCTAAGTATAAACCGTTAACTGGTGGCTCGACCATGACATGTCGCGCAAGGTGAAACATCTCGTCAGAGACCTTCCTTGATCGACAACGCATTGAATCGTGTCGGTCGAATCCACGACATCGAGAAACACGATGCCGCCGTTTATCCTGCGGGCACGAAGTCAACAAAGTAACGTAAGCTCCACAGCAGTACCACCTTCGTTGGGGTACCACATTAACAGCGAGAGATTGCTCTTCAAGATTACTGATGAAATCGGCCGCAGGTTCCCTGAGGGAACGGAGGGCATCATCACCATAACCACACTCAAGAATCGCGCTATGCCGCTCTTGCGCCATCAACTAACTGTCCGACTAAAGCTTAAGCGCGGATCGCCGAAGGAATTTGAGAGTCGGTTTCTTCCAGAACTGCGAACGCGAATCCGCGATGAGCTAAATGTTGTTTTTGAATACCTGAAGATGTTGGATATCCTCAGCAGAAATAAAATTAAGATGTTCGTCCCGTTGTCATAAGCCTGTTTTCCATCCTATAGAACTGAGATAAGCGGAAAATACTGGCGAGAGCTTCGCGAGCAATGGAATTTGCCGCAATACAACATCGTTCGCAGGGAGTTTTCTAATACTAAGTAGATATTGGTCTACAAGCGGGTATGCTCCAGCTTTGAAAGAAAAATTACTAAGCAGCGCTTGAATCTTTTTATTTTGCAGCCCGTTTTCCCGTGCATTGAGAGATGCGCTATACGAGACACTCAAAAATAAAACTTGCTGTTTTGTTATTGAATCTGTACTACTCGCAGTGTTCCCGACAGAAAGCGCTCTCTCATAACCGGCATCAACCAAACTGTTGGATATATCTGGAAAATAATAGAATATCGTACCTAAGGCGCGCGCGCGGGCATAGTAGTCCCTCCACAAGGCACTGGCAACAACTATAGAGTTAATGGATGAAGAACTGGCCATGGTGCCTAATAATGCATCTTCTGCGGTTATTTCTTGCCGAATAGACCTTGCCACCTTAATTTGCGAGTTGCTCTTTGGATTTATTCCTTCATGGTGGAGTTCTATGGCCTGTATCAGAGCAATCCGAGAGTAAGCGTCCGCGCTTGGCCTGTACGCGATAGATTGCTGGTAGAGTGCGATGGCTGCGGCCATGACGTTGCCATTGGTCTGCGTCAGGTACTCGGTAAAAGGAGGTGTATTGAAAACAAGCTGTTGGAGAAGCGTTGACGTGCTGTTGCTTCCTTGGGGAGGAGAAAAGTAGAACGATCCGAGATGAACATACGCGCTGGACTTGTATAAAGTATCGTTCGGATTCAGTATAAAAGATTTGTAATATGCCGTTGCGGTTGCTAGATCGTTCCCTTTCCCACGCTCATACAGAGAACCAGCCAGGACAAATTTGGCATCTGTCGCGTCGCTTTCCGTTGGCGCGAGCGCCACGGCCTGCGCACTTGCCTGGATAGCTGCGTCGAAATCTCCTTTGGCGAAATCCGCTCGCGCAGTGCTGAGAAGTAAACTAAATCTGTTTGGCTGTTCGAACTTGTACAAAAAAAACGAGCCGAAACCAATGCAAACCAGTACTAAAAATGCAAAGACTATTTTTATGAAAGAATGTGCTTTCATATAAAATTTTAGGAGACTTTAGACACAGGAGCCAAATCGGTCTTGCGGGGTACCCATCAGTAT
>VFSW01002971.1_pt1 | contig 25507 bp, 15 predicted proteins | sample 5358111 | NCBI WGS metagenome assembly VFSW01 (sample SAMN11554181, study PRJNA540505) | mine drainage metagenome | isolation source: sediment from site ElyBrook_90M | place: USA: Ely Copper Mine, Vershire, VT | collected 2017
CCATCAGGCCCGGTGCAACGCCGCAGGCGGTGTACCTATTTCAACAAGTTCCTAGGGGGAATTCCTTCTCTGCTCAGCCAGAAGTCCGTAGTTCCCGTGTGTTCCTCGCTTGCCACATCGTCGTGTGTGAGCCTCGCAACTATCAATGCGCTAAATCGTCTCTCATATAGCGTCGCATTTAACACCGGACCGAATTCTCAGAACATCAATGGCACCAGCACTGGCAAATCGAGTGGATCCTCGCAGGAGGCGACCTTTACAGCGAACGCTCAAACACTAAGCTCGTTGACTGCTAAAGGAGTCGTTCTGGGGGGCCCGGCTGCCAACGCTACGGCCATTGCCGCGGCGATCGGGAAGCTGGCCACAAACGCCGACCTCTCGCAGAAGGGGGCTGCGCTCAAGGGCGCGAGGGATCAGCTCCACAAGGACTGCCCGGATGATGATGACACATCGCTAGGAAAGTGGATCAGCTCAAGTTGGAACCAACTTGCTGGTGTGGATCCGGCAGGCACAAACGTCGCCAAGTTGTGGCAATCGTTTGGGCCAAGTCTAATTATCGCCTTGAAGGAAGATGGAGCATCGTGCCAAGCAAGCTATCTGAAGGATTCCGTTGCCTATGCGAATGCCTTCGGGAACTATATGCTTTCGGGCTCTGTCCTTATCGAAGGATTACGAAGTGCGCCGACGCTGACGTTAGAATACGACTACAACACTCCGGCGAGTCAGCCGTCAAACTCCACAATAAGAGGCATTCTTCAACTCACGAATGGTGCTTGGACGGGAACGGTGAATGGAGCCGGCTCCTTTTACGATACGATGCCATCGGCGCAGATTCCCGGAGCAAGCCGCGTGCGCGATATTCAGCTGGCTGCAGAGGGCGATTACGACTTCGGAAAAAATAAAGGAAACTGGTTCGGGAACAGCAGTGCGGCGTTGGCTTATTACTATCAGGATCAGACGAGTCCTGCGATTCTTAATGTGACGCCTGGGCAGCCTGTGAGTGGTGTCACGATTGTTGGTCTTCCTAGTGGAGCAACTCAGGTTTTTGCGAAGAAGGGCGTCATTGACGTGGCGCAGTTCCGGTTTACCTTCATTCCGACAGGGTGGAATATCAGCCTGCCTCTGTCGGTGACGTGGTCAAACCGAACCGAATTGGCGACGAATCCGGGATGGCGAGGGCAGATTGGACTCAGTTATGATTTTGATGGGTTGTTTTCGAAGACTCCTTAGCTACTCGGCGATATCTGCGGCGACTTGGCATTCAGGAACATGTACAACCCGTCACAACCTAGTTCATCAATCCCGCATCTCCAACGTCGAACGCCCAGTCGCTTCCGCGAAAATCAAAATGGTTAGGCTATATGCGATGAGTATGCCGATCGATCGGCAGGAGCGGACTCCATAGGTACGCACCACCCGCAACTTCCCTTTGAGGTGGATTCTGCTTGAGGGTCGCTAAGCTTCTTTCGCATCGCTCTAATTATCTCCGAATGGTGATACTGACGCTTCATTTACCATCAAAATCGCATTCCGATCCGGACGGATTCTGCGGGTCACGTCAGGTCGACGCGGACGGGCGCCGGCAACGTCATTCACATTTGGAGCGAACATGCCCTCAGAGAAAACGCGTTTTGAGCGCCGAGGCGCGGGCCAGAATAGGAGCAGCGCAGAAAAGGCGCTGGTCAAAACAGCAAGCTGCGAAGTAATCCGCTCGAATACGGATGCATTGGGCCTTTCCCAAAAGACCTGAAAATTTGCTTCGGGAAAGTTTCGTTGTGGAATCCTTCTGAGTTGCTTTTGGAAGCTCATCGGAGAATTCACGGACTTCGAACAGCAGCATCAGATGATCTGATGATCTATGTAGCGCGCAATTTGTAAACCGATGAACTGAGGTTTGTTAAACAGGTAGCAGGTAGCTCCATTTTTCCCAAAGCAGATAAAACGGTTTATTGAACCCTGTTGAAACTCGTGGCCTCTAACTGCTTTGAATTGAGTATCGCTGAGACCCGATGGCGGCCGTATTGATGATTGTGGATCGCTTGTTCTTCGGCCGCTACAAAATCGACTACACCCACGGCCGGCTTGGTCTCGGAAGAATTGTGCGCCTACTGACACCAAGCTCGGCGCAGACCCTCAGTGGTTCGCCCGGCGTCCACCAGTCCGGTGCAGCGATGATCTCTGTACCTATGTGTGTCTGCTCGTGCTCATTCGTGCTTCCTTTCCTTCATCCAGAATCGCATTCCGATTTGGACGGATCGGGGGGCAGATCACACGCGCCGATCGAATTCTTCTGAATTGGTGGTGCTCTGGCTGGTGCAAAATCGACGACAGCGCTAAGCTTCGCAATTCAATTCCGGTTCGGACAGATTCCGTGGGTCAGGTCAGGATGGGTTAACACCAGATCTACGCACAAAGCATCCTGCGTCAAGACTTTGGGGAAGGCACGACAAACTTATCTCTAAGAAAGAGGAGTGGCGGATATTCGATCGCCATAATTGTGAACCACATCACCTTCCACTCTTCAGCGTGAGTTAGAACTATCGAAAACACCGCCAAATGGCCAGCAAAGAAAATCGCAGTCACAACCCAGAAACGCGCCTTCCGTAGGAATTTCTCACTGTCGCCGACGAATAGCCCAAGCAAGCACAGGGTAAAAAAAGTCAGCCCTCCCCACCGAACGAATGCTTCATCCCCCTTGAACATAAATCCCAGTCCAATAGTTCCCAGCGAGACAGCTATGCAGAGGAGGAAGAAAAGGAGATAATTTCTCATTCGAACGAGGATATTGTTTGGGTGTGGCGCGCGCGAAACCACTAGTGACACCCTCCCGAATGTTCTGCAATTATTCCATGCACAAAGGCCCATTCAACGCTGCCTACGGTCAACCATCCCGAAGCTCTTCCTAATACCTCCGCATTTGTCATTCCCGCCCGGATAATACCGGACCTCAAAGGAACCGTCAGACCCCTTTGTACACTCCATGCTCCGACAGCCTCAAGACTCGCCTTGCTCATTGCAGAAGTGATATCAGCGGGAGTTCCCGGGCCAAAACTGAAAGGATTCAGGTCGGATGCGACTACCGGCCATCCGACGTTGCTGACACAACTCCAATTTCTCTTCCAAAATGTTCCCGTAGCCGCATTTTGGAGACGATTGGTTTTAATGCTGCCGCTCTCGTTTGGGAGGCTATCGAATGCAGTCTCCAAAGATGTGCGGGCGGAAACAAGAAAACTCCAAGGTCCCAGGTCGAACAGGGTTGGGTTCATACTTCCCCAGGTTGAATCATAAGGTAAAGTCGGGTTAACAACATTGAAATTTGGATTCGCACTCCACTGGGAACCTGCGTCCGCCATGATCTCGCCGTTTGTTACCGTGTATGACGAAAATGTCGACAGCAACTGCATATCGAGAATCTCCTCAATTCCAGCGCCACCCCCTCCGCACGGCCTCGGCTTTCCATCACGTCCGGCGGGAGGACAGAATCCAGCCGGATCTGTGTAGGTGAGGGGATTGTTGAACACGTAGCTGTACCGATCCAGCGACTGGGGATTACTGACGTCCATGCTTGCCCTATAGGGGTCAGGATTCATGAACCTTCCTACAACCGAATCATAGTATCGCCCAAAAGCATAATCGAGGCCGCTCTCCGGGTCACGTTCAAACCCAGTGAACTTATAATTCTGTGGACAGGTATTTGTATAGGTGACTTCTACGCCATAGGGTTGAAAATCCGCGTCATAGCATCTATTCCCGAGGTTATCCGTAATTGCTCGGATACTCCCTAGCTCATCGACGAACGAATAATAAACTGACCCACTCGCCGAGCGCCTCGCGATCTTTTGGCCGGCGAAATAAATATACTCATTTTGAAGATTGCCTGACAGATCAGTCTCCTCCAGGACGCTTCCACCGAGGCCCCTCCAGTACAAGGGAGTGCTGCTTTTTTTGACACGAAGCCCATCCCCATCGTAAACGTATGTGACTTCGCCTGCTGAGTTTAGCCGATCTTCACCGTCATACGCATAGCTTCGTAAACCATCATAAGTCAGATTCCCGGATGAATCATAGGCAAATGAGGTCACCTGATTGTGGGAATTGAATGCATAGCTAAAGTTATATCCGGAGCACTGAGTGACAGTTTGCGCCGTAAGATTACCTACCGGATCATCGTTAATGAGCACTCCCCAACAATCAGGGCCGGAGGTTGCCTGAGTCTGTGCCGTATAGATTCGATTGAGCGGATCGTATACAAAGTTCAGATTTCGACCGTTATCCAGCGCATTGGTACTCCCGACAAGGCTACCATCGTTACCTCCGGAGGAGGTGATGTAGTTGAAATCGAGGTTGAGAGCGGTACCGGTCGATGATTGCGCCACGCTTGTTGTGGTCTCAAGGCGACTGTTATACCCCCGGGTCTCTGTAATGCCACCGAAGCCGCTTGTTTGACCATGTAGCACAGTCGCCAAGGAACCCATTGGTGCATAGGTTGCCTGAAGGGCATAGTTGATACCGCTTGAGGAGTCGATCGCTGAAGTCGCGCGCCCAGCATTACCGTACGAGTACGAAATCGTGTGCCCGCTAGGATAGGTCACGGAGGCAGTTGATCCATTCGGATCATAGGTGTACGACATCGTATTCGAAACCCCTGCGATCGTTCGGCGCTCGGCAAGCAAATCTCCTACGGCGTCGAAACTCCACGCTGTTTGGCCAGATCCATCGCTCATCCCAGTACGCCGCCCTGTGCCGTTCGCAATACTCAAACCATTGTAAACTGTCTGGTCGTAATAGTACGAGATTGCCGGTGTGACGCCATCGGAATATGCAATTCCGGTCAAGCGGTTGCTGGTGTCATAAGAGTATGTCGTTGTGACGTTGCGCGCATCTACCCGTATACACAGTGCGCTTGGATCGCCGCTGCAGAGGGAACCGTTGGCAGCCGTGTAGTAGTATGACATCGAACCGGATTCTGGATCGTTGGCTTGAATGAGCCGGCGCATCAGATCATAGGAGTAGGAGCGATTGACCGTTCCGCTTGGCGCTACAGAGATGAGATTGTCGTTTAGATCGTAGCCATAGCAGGTGTTAACAGTCAGATTCCCGGAAGAGTCGGGCTCGTCTGCTTCGATGGCCCTTCCAAACCCATCTTTCCATATCTCGGCCCTCTTCCCCGCTTCGTCTATCGTAAGTGATGGATATCCCACGCCGAATTGCGAAGAGGAGCAGAGTTGAGTTGTCTGGCCTCCATTCGAACCCGCCAAGGCACCAAAATACACCGCTCCGTGGGTTCCGTCCGAATGGGTAATGCTCACGACTCGATTAGCTCCATCGTAAGTGTCGCTTGTCGAGCCGTACGTCGGATCGGATGTGCTTCGGTAGGGGTTAGTCGTACTGTACAGTCGCTCGTTGTTGTCATAGCTGTAGCCGATGGTTGTGGTCCCATCTGGGTCGCTTAGCAAGCTATCTGCTGAAAGCCGTCCGAGAGTGTCAAGCATTTTGCGGACATGCGTGCAGCTACCGCACGCAGTCGAGGGGGTTGTATCGGTGATTCCGGTATAGATATCGACTTGCGTCTCACTAGATGCGGCGTATTGTGTTAGCTGCCATCCCCCGATGGGCGTCGATCCCAGGGTTGGTCTGCTCAACGCATCAAAATAATCGGTGTGCCAGGTGTTCCCATTCTGATCGGTGGTGAGTGCTGGCTGCCCGGTTCCAAAGAAATAACCGTGTGTGATGGTTCCCCCGATCGGCGGCGTAATTTGTGTCGGGTAGGCGTGCGTCGTTCCGCTTGGCGAATATGAACTCGGCGTCGTTGTGCCGTTGTCGATGTAGTACTTGTCATTATATGCAATCGCAGTGCCATGCCCAGCAGGATCGGTAACCGATAGCTCTTGCCCCGTGGTGTCAAATGTCACACTTGTAGTCAGATAGGTGGAGCCGTTGACCAGCGTTGCAATCGACGTTGGATTACCGCGACGTGTATAGCTTGCTCCATAGTTCGTATCGTCATGATTGATAACGCCCGTCTGTGAGACTGGAGTTGATCCGTCATATGTAACAATTGTCTTCGCGACAGTTTGCGAGCCGGTGCCGTCCGTTCTTGTCAGCGTGGATGGAAAGAGGGCCATCCCATATTGCCCTCCGCTAGCGAAGCCGATAGTCGTTATCCGCGTCGGTACGCTCGGCAAGCTCCCCGTATAGCTGTTCCATTCTTTGATCGAGTTGGGTGTGGGCCAGTTCCCGCTAAAATAGGAATACTGTGTTGTTGTTGTTGGGTATGGCGCTGTTGCATCGACCAACTGCGTTGTGACCGACGATAACTGACCCGTTGTCGTCCACGTCAACGAACTCGAAACGAGTGGAGTACTGCTGGGCGCGGCGGAATAAGCGATTGTGCTAGCAAGGTAAGAACCAGCGCTACCTGCGTTGGTCCCAAACATGTAGACTGTTTTTGTGAGGTCAGGCCGGATTGCATACACTTCCTGACAATACGTGAATCCGGTGGGACATCCGCCGTTCATCACCGATGCATTGTAGTCCCAGAGTTGCCCACCAACCCTTCTATCCCATAACCACCTGTTATAAGTTCCAAACATATCCTGATATGTGACATAATCGTATGAGATAATCGAGCCCGTGGGTTCTGTCATGCCGGCGAGTTCGCCAAACGTACTCGATCCACCATAATCGTAGGTAAACTGGTAACTAGTGTTGTCCGGTAGCTGAATCGATTGAACAGTCGTTATCGAGCCGTTATATTCTGTAACCCCAGAGGCGTGAAACCCGGTGGCGACGGCCAAAGTTTCGGTGGTAACAATGAAACGTGACGTGGTGTTCTGTGAATTCAGCACGTCATAGCAGGTCAGACTTGCATTACCGTTACAAGACGTGGTCACTTTCACCGGAGTCCGACCGACAGTGTCGACAAGATTGCCGTTGACATCGGAGGTGAAATAGTTTCCATTCCGATCCTTGAACGTTGGGTATACCTGCGTCCCATCTGACATGTAAATGCCTGAGACTTGCGTATAATTATTTACGACCATGTAATAGCCAGAAGCATCGGTCGCATATTCCTGATCGGAGGGCGAACTGCCGCCGTTGCAGACCGTAGAATCTGTCTGGGTGTAGATCGGAAAGGACCGGACGGTTCCAAAGGGGTCTGTCCAGGTGAAACTGTCGTTGTAGGTGTATCGTTGACCGGGGTCACCGTCTGGGCAATTGGCTGTGTGATGGCTATAGGTGGTTCTGCCGCCAGAGGCTGGACTTGTTACGAGACGCCACCCACCATTTGAAGATGGAATGTTTGTCGGCTGCCAAGAATTGCTGATTATGGTCCAGATCCGGCTGTCATATACCAGGGATGCGGTGAGTGAATATCCGCCTCGTTGAGACCATGAACCGAGGGGAATCGAGAGGTGAAGATCGCCGGTGGAGGCGTCGTAATACCCGTGCTCAAGAGGCAGCGGCTGCGCGAATGTTGTGTCGCCCACCTGAGTGAGGTAGCCCTGTGAATAAGCAGCAAGGGGGAAGAACGACAAGAAAAGAAACAGAAGGCGCCAGCGATGGCAAAACAGAACAGGGAGGGAACGATTGCTGATTGGATTCGCAGAGCGGTTCGCGATGCAGTCACAAGGCTTCATGTCATTCTTCTCCAGATCCCCTCTAACTAAAGGACGAAATCGCCTGAAACCAAACCCGTGTTGAGATTGAGAGTGTCGAGATGCAGCGTCCACGTCAGTTGATTGCCGACAAACTCGGTGACCTGAAACGGGGCTAACACTCCGGCAACAGTTTTGTACTCGCTGAAGATGACGTCGTGAACCGCTGAACTCATACGTCCGTCTTCCGACCATGATGCATTTTCCGCTTCCAGCACCAGCGAGGATTGTGGGTCTATGACATACGTCGTCGAGCCAACGACAGGTGACTCGGAGTTGGCTGGCGCGGGGGAAACTGATGCTGGCGAGATTTCTACGCGGATCTCTTCTCGGCCGCTTACCGTGGAAGTCCCGCTGATCGTTATCGCCGTGGAAGGGTCGGCCAGTGCCAGGGCGATCAATGGATAGGGAAACGTGAGATAGCGGAGGCTTTGAGCATTCGCATAATTGATTGAGGTTTTGGAGCCATCCGAGCGCCTCAAAGTGCCGCCGAGGTCAGTCACTACCCACGATCGGATTCCTTCGGGCAATTGGGCGTCGAGTCTGAAGAATGAGCCATTCAGGCCGTGAACCGTGGCGGAGCTCGATCCTGCCTTTGACCACGAATACGTGATCGATCCGCTTCCTGTGAAGTCACGGATGGTTCCTATAGCTTGGGTGCCTCCTGCGACCGCTATTACCTGATTTAGGAGTGCAATGGCTGCTGAATCACGAATAGGAGTTGCGGCCTGTGGCTGGGCCGAGAGACTTCCCGTGTAGATGATGGCTGAGAAGAAAAAGACAAGGCAGGATCGGCGGAGCATCCGAGTCGGTAAAATCGGCCGGAATTGTTGAGGGTTTTGGACATGATCAGTGACCAAAGACGGTTGCTCGACTGTACGGCACTTCGTATTGAACGTCGGCATAGATGCTCCTTGCGAGCCGTGCACACTGAGGTCGGGGCTGCGTCGACTGCGGCGCAGCAGGGTATGAAGCTGAGAAACTACGATGCTGTGAACCTAAGGCGGTACCGTAGATCGTTTGCCACTGGGGAGTGGCCGGCGAAACAATGGACAGCACGATAACCGCCCTTGCAATACGTGTCAAGGTAACGGAGGTCGATCTAATGAATTACCATCTTTGGTAATGGTAACGGGTGATATAGTAAACGCGCACCATAGTATATGTGTAAGATAATAATACAATAGTTAATGGCCGGGCCTCCTTTTAAGAAGGGTGCGGCTTCCTGCGGGATCTCGTCACGGCAATAATCTTGTGTCCCTCATCGAGCAACTTCGTCGTGAGGGCGATCATCATTTCGGTTTTCCCGCTCTGAGGCTCGCCGTAGATCACAAACGATTTCTGACCGGCACGGATATTGTCAATGGCGGCAGTGACCACTCCCTTGATCCGATCAACCTCTTGACCAGAACTGACAAGGGTGGCAAGTCGCTTTTCGTAGCGGTTCCCGACCTCTGCTTCGCGCTTTAGACTTTCAAGATCGAATTCCATGATATGGCTGTGTTGTGATTTCATCGACGCCTACCCCTTGCAACGGACGGCTTCTTCTGAAACAACAGGATCACTTCTTCGTTCATTCGCGACTGCATCGCCGTCCCAGAGTTGTGCCGTGCCGGAGGCGGAAGGTAGCGACGATTTTCCTTAAGCTCGCGTCTGCGCGCCGATACGAGATGGAGATTGTGTCTCCGTGCGATGCGCGAAAGGATTTTTGAATTGGGAATATGTATCCCGCGGATCGTGGAATTTCCCACCACAACGACTGCGTTGCCGGTGCGCTTCAAAATCCTGCTCACCTCTCCCAGAACCCCGTCCATATCGTGAAAATACTGAAGGAGCATGCGCTGCACTCGCAGGGGAAGCGCTGTGAAATTTCCAATCTCCCTTTGGATGGCCTTCGCGCGTTCGGCATTATCCGGTGGGGCTTGGAATTTCTCCGATCCGATATTGCGCGAACGCAGATTTCTGAGTTCGCTCACCGGGTGCCCCATCCACACAAGCGACAGCTTGTGGCCTCGGAGATAATCGATCGCGTTCACGTAGGGCGGTGAGGTGATCACCAAATCAGCGGTGCGATCCTTCAGTGGAATTTTCCGCGCGTCACCGCGCCGAACCGATGCCTTGGGGAGCGACGCTCCCTCCGAAAAATGCGATGCCCGAAGAATCTGTTCGACCGCACGAGGGAATCGTGCGAAAGGGGTTACAGGCGCAATATCAAATGCCTTGTGGGGACGGCTGTGGGATACGTCCATGGCGAGCGACACGCCCGCGTCTTTCGTGACGATCATCCGGGAAAACGCGCACCACAGAACGGCCTGAATGGTCATGTCCCGCACAGAGGAGATCGACGTTGAGAGCGCAGTCAACTGGCGTCGGTTCGTTGGATCGAACCAGAAGCGAACGAACGCGCGGGTCTCCTCGTCAGCCCCTCTCGGATAGGCGCTGCCCTTAGTTATTGAAGCGTATCGACGTTGCGCGTTGCTCAATACTCGCGCCGCCAGAAGTCGGAGTTGCTTCGGGTCGATATCAGATGCCCACGCTTTTGCGATCAAAAGCGCAAGCGGATCAGTATCGAAACCGAGTGCGCGATGACCGTGGAGGCGGGAGGCAACGAGCGTCGTTCCCGAGCCCGCCATGGGGTCAACGACGCAAAGCGACTTTTTCGACTTAAGGCGTCGCTGGATTATGGAAGGAGCCATCCGGGCAGGAAACGGGTGGATCGGGCGGAGCACTGTGCTGGAAGTAGTCATCGTCCTGAGCAAAAGTTACGGCCAACTGTCAGTATCTGAATGACTTGATCGTACTCCCGATACGGCGGAAGTCAAAGGCATATACCATGTAGTAAATAGACTGCTCGTTAGCGCATTCAATAGCGAGCCTAGGCGCAGTGCTTACTCCGCTGGTGCGAGAGTCTCTTTCCATGGATTATCGCGCCACGGAAGCGAACGTTCATACCAGCCTGAGTCCGGCTCCCAAATGCGCAGCGTGAGCGGGTTGTTCAATTCGGGGCAGCCTCCCCAAGGATGGTCTATATCGCCCCTCTGTTCGAGAGTACGGTGGATGAATTCGTGATTGCCGCTGGGAAAAACATAACGGGGTTCGAGGTCCCTAGCAAAGTGGTATCTGAAATGAGCTCCGCCTTCTCCTGTTTCCACTTCGACGATAATGCCGTCCCGGTGCTCTGATATATGACGCACATGGCCATACGGTTTTCTTTGAGCGCGGATTGTTTCTGTCGTTGGAAAGAGGATGTACTTATGTGGTCGGCCGGGGGGTGAACCGGTGAAGCGATAAAAACGAGACGATTGCCGGGAACTGAGGTGGCGGCAGGGGCATCCGCGCCGAGTATGCCAACGAAAGCCTGATCAAAATCGTTGTTTTCCCCGCACACGATGAGAAAATCGCCGTCCGGCAAGGTGACGGGACATACACACTCGACAAAGCCGGCATTCGCTAAATGGACTGATGACGTGCCGTTCGCCTGAATGCGCAGCACGCACCCAGCCCAACCCGCATCATTGCCGAGGGCCGCCCAAATGATCTGCTTGTTTCCAAGCGTGGCAACCATCACGTGTTTGAATGTCCACGCGCGTTCGAAGGGTCTTCCGTCTCTCCGGAGGAGAGGTGGTTCAGCTTCAAGTTGCCAAACAATCTTGCCCTCAGCCGAGAAGTAAAAGAGAGTGTCGGGAATGCTTGATGACATGAATCTCGCAGCAAAGAGCACTCCACGATTACCCGTTCCCTCAAGATCGAGGATATGGAGCCGCCATTCTGCCTCTTCAGGGCGACAATCCCTAAGGGTATGCGGGAACTCGTGAGCCCATAGGGGGCGGGCCTGCTTGTCGAGCACAGTGAGCGATGAACTGTTGATAAAGACATGTTCAATGCCGCCCTTGAGCCAAGCGTCTAGGGCTCGTTTGCTCGCAAGGATGGGGGCCTTCTCGGAGCGACTCACCGGCGTCAGGATCGGCAGACCCCGTGTTTTCCACCAACGGTATGCGGTCTTCTCGCTACAATGAAGGTGCCTGCCGATTTCCTTCCAGCCTTTGAGAATGTCGCTATCTCGGGTCGGTCGGATTCTTTCCACTTCGGTAATCCCCTTTGCGCAGCCGATCCGATTCGGCCATGTCCGAAAATGTCCGATTCTTGGCCATGAAATCCGAGGTCCAATAACAGAAGTAATCCCCGGAGCGGTGTAGGAGCCGCTCCGGGTACCGCAATGATCCGCGGTAGGTGATCACCTGTCGGACAGGCGAACACCTCGCGCGCCACCATCAGTCAGCTGATGGCGCTATCGTGCAGTAGTGCATTAATTCTGCACCAGATAGCGACGCTGTCAAGGCGAACCGCCGTACCTCGTCGGCGGGACGGGCGTCGAGATCGCTCAGTCCAATGCGGGTAACCTATCGCGGCTATCTACCGTGCGAATGTCTACGCGCGCGAGGGTTCTTCTTTGGATCGGATTCTCATTATCGACCGTGACCCGGAACACGTAGAAGCGCTCATGGCCTCGCTTCGCCGCGCGGACCGCGCCATTGAGGTCTTCGCAGACGAAGAAATCGCCCTGGCGAATCGGGTTGACGAAGATATTGACGTTTTGATCGTGGTCCCTCCAGAACGTCTCTTGTGGAAAGAACAGCTGAGGAATACCTACGGGGCTATCAAGGTATGGCGCAATCGGCCGGCGTTGTTGTGCGTGCTCCGATGGGCACCTCAAGGGCCCGCTGACCGTTTGTTTGGGGATTCATTGAGTATGGAGGTGCAGCATGAGTACTAAGGTTCATTACCTGCGCCTTGTTGTCGCGGTCGATTATCTGATCGCGAAGCGCCATTCGTCGTTCATGCGACCTCGTCTCGTCATGGTCCACGGGCACCATCAACCTGGAGGGGCGTGCGTGCCCGGCGAGACTCTGGAGAGCGCTCATTTGCAGTACTTCGCTCCCGATCTGGTCGTGCCCATTCGACTTTCCCATGCAGGCTTGATTGTATGCGACTGCTTGGCTCAATTTCGACAGACTCCTCTCAGCATCAGGCGCATGGAGCGCATCCTGACGACCGACCCTTTCTATCGGCGTCTCGGTGCCAATTCGTCCCAGCGAAATGAAGATGTGCCGAAGTTTACACGTGCCTCGCTCAGGGTCTATGTCGCGAGACTCCGGGAACAGATCGCCAAGGCCCTAATAGAAGGTGGATCGCTGATTCCAGTGAACGATGTATTCGCGTCCGAAATAACCGATTCGAACACAGCCGTGCATCGCCTCAAGCTGGCCGTCGAGATCGTCCACAAAGGAGGGGCCAGATCGATCCGCAACGACCAGTGGCGAGAGAGATCATTCGCATGTCGGCCAGCCTGATATCGGAGAAAGGTAGTCATGCCCACACTGGCGCTCGAACTCGAAGGATTGCCGACAGGTCCAATCCGTCGTGCGCCAAGAAGATTGCCTCCTGAACGGCAGGCACGCATCGGCAGTGGAGTAGCGCTTGCGGCTAACGGAGGTTCCCGCCGGTGGAGGGACAATCCCCATCATTGGCAAACTCTGATCTTCCTGCTGCCCCGTCTATACAATCCCCTTCCAAACGGTTTCCGGGAACCGATTCCGATATTTCTGATGGAAAGAACCCTGGAGGAAATGCAGGTCATGTTCAGTGGTTACACATTGAGTCCTGCACACGGCTGGTATCTCGATGGACGAAAGGGAGTGCCGGACGATCTCGTCAGATTTGAGGTGGATGGCATCTTTACCGGAGGCGACCTACGGGTACTTCACGAATGGAAGAAAAAGCTCTGCCGCCGGTTTCGCCAGAAATACATCTACATGCGACTGGTGTCCTCGGGAGTCGCTGTATAGCCGTTTGAAATGCCCGATGGACTTCCATCAAAAGTTCGAATGGAAATGTCTGGAAGAGATAACCGCTACAAAATCATCGACATCGCTGTAGCGGTAAAATGCAGATGCGCTGTCAGAATGGCATCGATCTATCGAAATCTCAATAGGTTGGAATGGTCGGGGCGGAGGGATTCGAACCCCCGACCCTCTGCTCCCAAAGCAGGTAAAACATGTTATTTCAATGCGTTGAGAGCTGTTGAAATGTAACTGTTTTGAATTGAACGTCCCTATAGCTGCTTATCAGAGCTTGTGGAATCGAATGGATCTCGGAGGCTCTGACCGCTACAAAATCGACGACATCCGATTGCCCGATTGCCCGATTGCCCGCCGGCTCCTTCCTCAGATGGCGCCTTCCTGAGCGCATTCAGCCAACACTTGATGGCGGCGAATCCACGATTCCGACAACTCTGAGATCAGTCGCGGTTCAGGTAGGGCACCTGTGGTCCCGAACCGCTTTCCAGATTTCCAGAAGAATTGAACGTTGTTGATGTTTCGTGTTCAAGAATAGCTTTTGATTGTTTGATTGAAGCTGTTCCAGCGTTCCAGCCGCCTTGTTGACCTTTGTTGCTTCGCATGTTTCCCGGAGGTCCTGATCGCTACAGATTCGACGACAGTCGGATACCTTCCACGAGACTAATTGGTATGCGCATATGCTTCGGCGTCTTTGCCTTGCTTCGGCTTTGGTGTGTCTTCGATTTACGGTGGATCCACATGGCCGGCAAATCACAAGGCGTGCCAAGAACAGAGATCGCACCGGAGTAAACCAGAGCCGACACACCGATGAACGCCCCCAGCGGTATCGCTGCGGGCCGCATACATTCAGTACGCGAGTAGGCCTGGCGGGAGCCAAACCAAGGACCACTACAAACCCGTCTGGTCGCGGTACTCGAATGGAATGATGTAAAAAGGGCTCCTGTTTTCGTAGTACCCACTCTTCATTGAGGTATCTGACCTGTGGCCGAGATGCTGGTTATCCACTGACGCGGGCCGTACCCTTGTGTCACGCTAAGGTTTGTACCTTGAGTCCAGTTCTGCAACTGGCTGGCGGCATTATATCCATTGCTCGCACCAACCGCGAACAAATTGGTTGGGAATGCTGCCCAGTCACTTGTTAAGGAACTGAGCCGCGATGCGCCGTCATACGCGTATGTGAAATTAAGCGCGGCTCCTCGCGCTCCGACCGAATTGCCAAGAGTAATCAGATCCCCGGCCGAGTCGTAATCGTAGCTGAGGCTTGGTACCTCTCCGGAAGTACACTTATTGGCGATGCACTGCTGCTCGCTTCTGATACGACCAAGGGCATCATATGCTAACATGGAGCGCAGAGTTTGCAGCCCAGGCATTTGACCAGAACAGGCTCCAGAGGAGCCCGATTGTGTCCAGGCAGCCGACAATCGACCGATACCATTCGTCACCGAAGACGAGTCATACTGATAGCAGGAGGTCGCCGTACCGGTCACACTTCCAGAGTACGTCTTTGATAACACTCGGCTAAGAACGTCATATCCGTAATTTACTACAACACCTCGCCCATCACTCTTGGTTGATAAGTTGCCGTCAAGGTCGTATGTGTAGGTCACCGTTCCCGTTTCAGGATTCTGTGAAGAAACAAGCCTCGAGAGGCTATCGTAGGTGAATTTGCGGGAACGCGCAGTGTTACCACTTATTCCGTACTGATCCCCTCCAACAAGGTTTCCCAAAACATCATAGGCATACGATGTCTGCATCACGGGAGAATTAGCTAAGCCATTAGGCTCAACGACTTCGGTGAGGCGCCCAAAGAAATCGGAGTCCCGCTGCCAGTGATTTCCGTTTTGGTCTGTATAGTCAACCCACGTGCCAGTTACGCTTCCGGCGGTAGAAATCGGATCGATCTGCGGGCTGCAGTTGCCTGTAAGAACCCAATTCGTTACGCCGTCGTAACACCACTGCTGCGTATTGCCATCCTGGTCGGTTTCCAACAATTTACGTCCCAACGAGTCATAACTATAGGCAATGGTGCTGTTGGCTGGGACCGAGGGTCCGCGATAGGGATTAGTCACGGTGGCCACCCTGCCCTCGCCGTCATATGTCGTCGCTACATAATCCGTACCGTTCGGGTCCGATGTCAGTCCGGTTAAAATGACATGATCCATGCCATCCATAGCCGCTATGCTCGTTTTCCACGTTCCGGAAGAAAGAAGGGTTGAGGTGGTTACACTGGGGGTTTGACTACCAGCACCATACGTGCCGTCCTGGTAGCAGTATGTTGTCTTTCCGCCGTCGGGATAATCTACCTCACTAAGGCGATCCAGTCCATCGGTGTAGTTGCAGCTGGAAGGTGGCGTATTATACGTGTATGTGGTGCTTTGGCTGTTCTGGTCGGTTGACTGCGTGAGAAAACCGGTCGACTGGTCATATGCAAACGTTTTGCTCTCAGCGACGCCGGCTTGAGGAGTAGAGTACGTGATTTTTGTCAAATATGTATCGGTGGCTGAATCGTACGAGTAAGTTGTTGTGTGGTTTGAACCGGTCATGTCGGCGCAACCTGCGCTGCAAGGCTCGATACTCGATACTATCTGGCCGGTTTCGTCAAACGTAAAAGTCGTCTGCGGCGATGTTCCAACGCTAAGCCAGCGCGTTATTGCCGAAGCATTTCCTCTCGAGATCGAAGAAGAAGGCCCGAAGTTTGTTTCGTCGTGCGTTCCTGTCGGAGTTGTTGCTGCCTGCGCGGTGCCAACACCCGAGGTTCCGCACGCCACGGTAACGCCGTCGTATTGCGTGTCGGTCTCGGCTATGCGTGTGCCACTGCTGCTCCCCGCATACGTCACGCTCTTGCAGGGGCGGTCCCAGATTGGGGATGCAGGGATCGGAGGATTAGGAAAAAGGGATGAGCGCCCCGGAAACGACTGGTAGGTAATATCGGTCGTCCGGGTTGGCGTTGTCGTGTATCCGTTTGCGCTGTAGTATGGCGGAAAGCTTTTGCTGTAGTCGAATTCGGCCTTTTCGATGATGTTGTGAAATTGATCGTGTTGGTATACAGTTCCTGCCGTTAGGCCATTTGGCGTGGTCGTGTCTTCTTCGGTGAGAATCGGGGTGAAAAATCCACTCCAGTACTTTGTAACCGTCTTGAGTAGCGCCGCATTAAAATCATAGTACTGAATTACGGATTCGACCGGAACCTGCCCTCCGCTTAAACCGATAACATCCGCTGCCACGGGGACCCCAAACCCGCTGTATGTATACTTCGTCGTGAAGCTTTGACTTCGCTTTGCGTCCATCGTGGTGACACTGGTCGTTTTACTACTCCATTGTCCCACCTGACTCGGTGTTGGGTTTGTATAAAAGCTTGTCGTGTACGCGAAGGTCTGCTTCTGGGCCGTGCTCGTGCCGTCGTAGCTCACCGTACGCTGGAGCACAACCGGCGCCTGATATGTAGCTACGCAGGTGGCCGCAGAGATCGAACCGAGAGCGATTCCAGGATATAGAACGGAGTCCGATGCCTGCGGACTCGGGCCCCATTTGTACTGCACATAGCCGCCCGACGGGTAGGTAACCTGGCTGACTAGACCATAGGATGTAGAACCTGTATCCAGGGAGTCATAATCGAATTGATAGCTCTGCCCGTTCGGAAGTTGAATACTCTTGACCACCAGCATAGAACCCGAACTGCTTACGTTCGAAACCGGTGCGCAGATTTGAGAGGGCGCCCCGCTGGATGCCTCGATAGTAAAATTGTAGGGGATCGTCTCCCAATTCACCACGAAGGCTTTGGACAGTCCGGAAACGGATATCTGATCGCCGGTCGGCGACTGAAAGCTCGGAATCGTGCTTTGCGTTCTGCCGACGCTATCGGTAATCGTGATCGGAAAGGGATAACCGTTGCCGGAAGTGGTGCTGATCTTAATCTCGTTTCCGTTGCGGTCCTCAATATAGTCTGGGACATTGCAATAGGTGAGCCCAGAGCCGCAGCCCCCGGTCGGAGAGAGAAATGGAAAGTGATAAATCGTGCCATCGTTGCCGGCGACGACGAACGGCATAGCCTGTATATCGTTGTCCGACGAATTGCTGGCACTGTTTGTCCACGCTGCGTAATCACCATCATAGGCGGTGGTGTACATGGTCCAGGGAGCGCCAGCAACGGTACCACCCACGGCCTGGCACTGCAGGGAGTTAGGAATGGCGAGTTGCATGGCATGGCGAGTTCCGGCAGAATCGGAAAATACGAAGCCAGTTGCAATCGGGCACTGACCTCCGTAGGTATTGTTTCCCGGGTAGCTGATCCCCGTGGCTATGAGCGAAGGCAGTCCAAATCCCCAACCGCCCTGCTCAAGGAGACCCAGGTCCAGATTGCCACTCACGTAAACGCTCCCGCTGTATTCGGTCTGGTTATTGCTGCCGCCCCCAGGGCCCGACACCACCAGAGACCTGATTTGGATAATGCCGCTCGAATTGTAGTTGAAAGAAATTGGCAGGGTTAGGCCCCGCCCCGCGGGTACGGGAAGGGGAATGCGCAGGCTCAGCGAACCATTACCCGGATTGACAATTTCGTTCAATGTGCCAATGTAATCGTGCCCGACGCCTGGTGTGGGAACCGCCTGATCATTGGTCACATTCGTGATTTGTGCCAGGATGGTGGGTGCGGATACCAAGGATCCGAGGCACATCGCGAGACAGACACGGACCATGGCCGCAACGCGTCGATGGCCTATGGTTCCGGAGATCGAATTTCTGAGTGGAATCCCTTGGTTTAGCTTCACTGTTCTCTCCAATCTCATGTACTCCATTCCCAACCACCGGTTACTCTGCAGCTCCCATCTGGGGGAAGACGTGTCCTCCTCATCCCGACGCCGTAGGCGGCGTGCTCCGAAGAAAAGCACGTCTCTATGCCTTTGCTCGGAGAAGTCGCCCCGCAAGCGATAACCCGATCCATGTAATCGCAAAATAGACCAGCCAATTTACCGCCGCCGCGGCTCCCAAATACCATGCGTGTGCGTTGTTGGCAGCGGCGGCCGCTCCGAGCATCCCTGGCAAGAGGAGAACAACCACCAAGTGCTGTGCTCCTCCCACGACGGAATTCTCGGAAATTACAGACAGCTTTCCGAGGCTCAAGGTGAGCCCAGCGAAGGCTGTACCCACCGCGATCGATATTGCAACATTCCTAATGACAGTTCTGGTCATTTGCATCGCAGACCTTGATCGTGACGTGTTCCTCGGGATGGTTCGGAGGGAGTAGCATCCATTCCCAATTCCCAAGCGGCCAAAAGCTTCCAAAAGTCCTGGCAAATAATGATTGCGCTGCCGCCTTCGAGGCGGCCATTTGAGCAGCGTTTATCGAAGCCTCCCCAAGTACATGCGTCATCGTCTCTTTGCTGTACGGAGGCTTGTTTCTCCACGACTGTTCCCCTGGATGCGAAGGAGAAATCCTATCGGTGGTTGTGTGAAGGGCATTCCCAAATGCAGTGAGGGCAGCAGGCGCGATTCCAGTATGTCCATCTGCGAGCCATTGAGCTTCGATCTGCTGCGCATCTTGCACCTGTTGCGAAATGTAGTCGTCAGCTTCTTGCTGTGCATCCGCAGGATCTTGATTGGTCAAGCCATTACTCATGCCGTGCATGTATGCGTTCGCCGGATCTTGTTGGCCCTTGCCAAAATCCATGTTCCAGCTGGCGTCCTTCAACGTTTGCAAGTCCTCGCGGCTCATTCCAGGAAACGACTCATCGATGATCTCGTTGTGAATGTAGAACGGCCACAGGCCGTTCCGGTCGGCGATCGACAATGGGTTATTAACCGCATAGTTGTAGCGATTCCATGTCTGCGGCAAATAGATGTCAACCCCGAGATTAGAGGGATCCGGGCTCAACCACCGGCCCATGCTCGACGCGTAGTATCTGGCCCCGAAGTAGTCGTTGCCGGATTCGGTATCCCGTTCTTTGCCGGTGAAATGGGCGGCCGCAAAACACGCGTCAGATGTGCAGACTGTGGATTGCGTCATATGTCTATTTGCTCTGCACTTGACGCAGATGCGCCAGCTTCGCCATACCTTCCTGATAGGCATCCCTCGGGATGAGCACGTTTCCGTCTTTCAGAAAGACAAGCGGAACAAGCTGCCCTTGTGATCTCACCCAGAGATTGACGCTTTGGCTTGTCTGTTCACTCAGAATCTCCAGGTCCGATTGCGGAATTGGGGTCTTCCCGGTGTCAGCGAGAAAAGCCCCTTCGTAGGTCACTCTTCCATCCATTTCGGTTAACCTGCAGGCGTTAGCTGCGTGGCCCATGTCGGCCCAACACTCGATCCAGGTTCCATGCTTCGCGCCGGGCAGACCCAAATGTCCTGTCCATAGAAACACCGCACCAGAAGCCACATCCTTCGGGCGCGGGGGCGGGACATTTGCCCACCAATACGCAACCGCGATCGCGAGGGCAGCGATCAGGCCGACTGTCGCAACACTCACCATCACCTTGCCCATGCGTTTCGTGCTTAGTAGCACCGGGTGCCTCCGCCAGGAAGGGTGTCGCACTCTGTAGTGGTGACGGTTGCCCTTATGTATGAAGAGTTGTTGAGTTGCCACCAGAATATGTTTGGTACAGGGGATTGATCGTTGAGATAGGACCGAGGGTAGACGCCCGCCGCTGCCAACCCTCGCTTACAGAAGGTCGTGCAATTGAGGAGACCAAAATTGTAGCGCGGCGCCTTCCCTTTATATGAGGCGTCTTGCTGCTGGTCGATCCACTGATTAAGGTCTTCGGTTTCCTGGTAGTTGGTCTTGAAGTAGTTGAATTTGATCGAACTGGGATCCTGACCTTTTTCAGGACCTGTGGTAGAAAGTTCCTGTTTCACTGCATTCAGAGAATCGGCGGTCGGATTGCCGTTCGAATCAAACTGAATTTTGGTACTGAGAGTAAACGACTGGACCTGCCCCTCTCCAAACGGGCGACTTCCTCCTTTGGGGCCGAAGCGGGCGTACCTGACCGTTCCGTCCGACGTCACAGACATGATGCCCTCATGACCTACGATCGCAATCTCCTTGCTGAAGGTCACCGCCGCTGCATCTCTTCCACCGGAATCCGTAAACGACAGAGGATTATTCAAACCGTAGGAGTACATGTTCCAGCGCTGCGGGTTGAGCAAGTGGAGTGGCGTTGGGCTCTCTGGATCGGGACTCAACATTCTCCCCATGTTTGAACCGTAGTACCTGGCCCCGAAGTAGTCGTTTCCGGATTCGGAGTCCCGTTCTTTGCCGGTGAAGTGCAGCGGGGTGGCGTCCTCGACGCCGCTGGGCGGAGGGTTGGGTGCCGACGCGGTGCCAGGCTGGTCCCCAAACGGCCAGTTCGTAAACTGCTCCTCCGGCCAGCCAATGGAGTCGGTCTGGACCCGCCGAGAACCCAGCGGATCTGTGATCTGGAAATGCAGGGCAACGGTCGGGCTGGATGCATCGGGATTCGGACTGTCATACGTCGCGATCTGCTTCCCCGCGGCATAGACGTTGGTTCTCACCCAATTCCCCGCTGCGTCGAGTGTGGTCAACTGCTCCCCGCCCGGTCCGAGTATGTAAGTCTCTGTCAAGGTAAAGCCGTTGCTGCTGGTGTCGCAGGAGGGCGGGGTTGTCGCCGGATTCGGGCTTGGCGTGATGGTGCCCTTGGCGACGCGGTTCCCGTCGGCGTCATAAATATAGGCAAACGCACTCGCACCAGCAAGCGGCTGTACCGCACAAAGCCGTCCCTCGCCATCATAGGCGTAGAAGTTGGTCCCGTCGTACATCACGTTTCCGGCGGCGTCGTAGGTGTAGTTGGCCACGGGCCCGCCGTTCGACTCCGAACTGATCTGGTTGTTGGCACCGGGGTACTGCGCCCAGGCCGTGACTCCCTGAGTGGCGCCGGACGAGGGCGAGCACGCCGCACCCGAAGAGTTCGGGAACGCCGCACCCGTGGCGGTCATTTGCGTAGTTCGGTTCCCGAAGGAATCGTAATTCCAGCAGAAGTATTGCAGCGGCCCGGAAATGGGCGCAAACGTGGCAAGCGATAACCGGTTGAGTGAATCGTATCCGGTCATCGTGGGCGTAGTCATCGTCCAGGTACCGTTGACCGAATCCGCCATATACGCGACGTTGCCAACATTATCGTAGCTCGCAGTATACGAGTAAATCGTGGCCGACTGCATGGCCGGCGGACTGTAGGTGACGTTCGTCGTAGGCCCGTCGGTAATCGGATTGTAATCGGCGTTGCCACTGTAGTTGGCCTGGATGGTGTGCTGGCCGAAGGACCAGGACGAGCCGGTCGTAGCAGTGTAGTTGCCGTTCCCGTCCAGGGTACCGTTAGCGATCCAGGTCGCGCCATCCAGCAAGAGACTGACGGTCCCACAAGCGCTGTTGCAACTGACGTTGACGCTGATCGTACCGATCTGATTATAGGGAACTGTATCGGGGGTCGCCATCACCACGACTGCAGCGTTGGCGAGCGTCACCGTCTGCGTGATTGGGCTCGATTGAGCCGGTCCGTAATTGGTATCGCCGGCCCAGGACGCGACGATGCTGTGGGTGCCTCCGGAGAGGGAGTTGGTAGAGCAGGACGCGCTTGTCCCGGAAATGGGCGCAGTGCAGATTACGCTGCTGCCCTCGTTGAAGCTGATATTCCCGGACGAAGGTGCTGGATTGATCGTGGCTGTGAAGGTCACCGACTGTCCGTATGTGGAAGGCGACCCGGAACTGGAAGCGCTCAGTGATGGAGATGCTGCGGTGACTGTAAAGCTCGTCTGAGCGGTCGCGGCCGAGTAGTTGGTCGTGGCGGCCTGTGATGCCTGGATCGTCACAGTACCGACTCCGGTGATTGTGACGGTTGAACCGGAGATCGCCGCTGGGCCGGACACGACGCTGTAGGTGATCGCCCCATTGGAGGGGGAACTGGCGTTCACCGCGAAGGGCGCGACTCCGTAGGTCTGGTTGGGTATGGGAGTGAAGGCTAGGGTCGGCGTTGCGGGATTCACGACGACGTTCACCGGTTGACTGAGTGGCTGATAGTCGAGTCCGTCGGTGGGCGTGAACGTGACGCTTTGCAATGAAGTGCCGAGGGGTGGGACTGTGGAGGGGCTGGTCCATGCGAAAGTCCCCGGCACGGAGGCAGACCCGCCGGTCAGGGTCGAGGAGCTCAGTGGCTGACCAGAGGATATCGCGGAGGCAGTGGGCCAGGTTGATATCGTGGGCACACCGCTGGGACCGATGACGCGGATGTGCGTTGTCGGGACGGTGCAACTGCCGCATGTATCTGCGAAATAGACATTCCCATTGGCCCCAAGCGCAATCCCCATGGGATGGCCGGTCGCGGCACTCGTGGCTGGACCACCGTCTCCGGCAAAACCGGAAATGCCGCTACCCCCCGCAATCGTGGTCACGATGCCGGTTGCCGCGATGTATTCGCGCACACGATTGTGGGCGTTGTCCATATAGCCCGGCCCATGATCGGAACCGTTCCAATTGTCCCGGTCGCCGAAGTATATATTTCCAGCCGAGTCAACAACGAGGGATTCGGCGAGTTCCACTCCGGCTCCTGTGGCTGGACCACCGTCGGCAACGTAATTGCTTGAGTAGTCCCCAATATAATCACCCGTTCCGCCAAGATAGTTGAGGAGCCCGGTTACGGCTCCGACATTCCCCACAATCGTACTGATGTTCTTTGTCGCAGTATCCACCTTTCGGATGCGGCCGTTGAAGCGGTCAGAGATATAGAGGTTGCCAGCGGCATCAAGCGCGACACCACTGGGCTGGTTGAGCTCAGCGTCGATGGCGGGACCGCCATCTCCGGAGAAGCCCTCAGTGCCGTTGCCAGCGACGGTTGTTATGTTGTGCAAAGATGCGTCAATCCTTCGGATCCTATTGGCATCCAGATCGGCGAAATAGACGTTTCCTGCCCCGTCTACCGTTATCCCCCATGGTCGCCCCAATTCAGCTGCAGTGGCAGGGCCACCGTCTCCGGAGTAGCCCTGTGTGCCGGTTCCGGCGATCGTACTGATGGTCCCCGTCGCGATGTCCCCAGCCGCAGCAGTTACCTTTCGAATGCGGTAGTTCCAGTAGTCGGCGATATATAGATTCCCCGCCGAATCGAAGGCGATCCCCGTTGGGCCGTTAAACCACGCATTTTTTGCTGGCCCCCCATCGCCCAACTGCCCCCAGGACCCGGGGCCAACCACCGTCGTAATAATCCCGGTTGAAGCATTCACCTCGCGAACAGCATCCGCACCAAAATCTGAGACGTAGAGATTACCTTTCGCGTCGAACGCAAGTCCAAAGACTTCTCCATCAAGAGAAGCACTGATTGCAGGGCCGCCGTCGCCGGTATATCCAAACGCGGAGGTCCCCGCCACGCTGTTGATGATCGGCGGATTTCCACCGCTGACTGTCAGTGGTACCCAGTCGTAGACCGTTTGGTAGTCGGTTGTGTCCGTGGGAGTGAAGATCACAGATAGGGCATCAGTTCCAGCAGCCGGAACAGAATAGAGCGGTGGCGTGTAGGCAAATGTCCCGGGCACGGACGATGTTGCGTTGAGCTGATTCGGACCGAGCGGGTTCCCTGATGAAATGGGTGCTGGTGTTGCCCAGGTGAGCGTCGCCGTCGCCTTGTTCACAACTACGCCGACAGATCCCGGCGCGGGCGAAGCATAATCGACGGCATCGTTGGGCGTAAAGGTAACGCTTTGGGATGAGGTCCCCGCCTGAGGACTGGTACCGGGATTCGTGAATGCGAAGGTTCCGGGCACAGATGCCGAGCCGCCCGTTAATGTCGATGAGGCAAGACTCTGTCCGTAGGTAATCGCGCTCGCGGTGGGCCACCCGGAGACGGTTGGGGTGGCCTTGTTCACAACCAGTGTGACGCTGGCAGTGACAGAGCTAAATGCAGTGGTGTTACTCGGTGTAAAAGTAACTAACAATGAAATCGTCCCTGCGGATACGACTGTCCCGGCCGCCGGGGAGTAGGCGTAGGTACCGGGAACCGGGTTGCCAGCGAACGCGGCCGTAGCGTTCAGCGGGGTTTGAGTAAGTCCGGCAGTGCTGTAGGTGATCGGGGCAGGCGTATTCCACGTGATGGTGGGCGCTACAGGCTGCAGTGTGCTCGTCACCTTGCGAAGGCGATAGTTTCCCGTATCGGAGATGTAGAGGTTCGCAGCCGCGTCCAGGGCAAGTCCCTGGGGCCCTTTCAATTCGGCACTTGTCGCGCTGCCGCCATCTCCTGAAAATCCCCCGGTTCCGTTGCCAGCCACGGTGCTAATGACGTGGGTTGCAGCGTTGACCGTTCGAACGACATTGTTGGCGGTGTCGGCGAAGTACAGATTGCCTTGGGCATCGAGCGCCAGCTGTTCGGGTGTGTGCAAGGTAGCACTTAGTGCGTTTATCCCGCTGCTGGCGCTGCCGGAATTGCCATTTCCGGCGATAGTGCCGATGTTGTGCGTTGTGGCATTGACTTCCCGGATGACGTTGTCGTACTGGTCCGGAAGGTAGAGATCACCTCCACCATCGACCGCAACGAACTGGGTCCCGTTAATCTCGGCGCTGGTCGCCGCGCCTCCATCTCCGGTGTAGCCTCCTGTTCCAGTCCCAGCGACCCTTGAGATGATGCCAGTACCAGCGGCCACCATTCGGACCACTTTGGCCTGAAAGTCCGCAATGTACAGATTCTCTGACGAGTCAAGGGCTAGTCCGGATGGATAGCTCAGGGTGGCGCTGGTAGCGGGTCCAGTGTCCCCGGAATTGCCATAAGAGCCGTTCCCGGCGATGGTCGCGATGGTCCCGGCGGCGACGGTAACACCGAAGACCGTGATCGACGTGGCCTGGGTGTTGACGACTCGAACCCGACTGTTGCCCGCATACGCGATGTAGAGATTCCCGGATGCATCGACTACGACATCGGTCGGATAGTCGAGTTTGGCACTCGTCGCCGGTCCGCCGTCGCCGCCGCTGCCCTCATGGCCATTGCCCGCCACGATGGTGATTGTGC
>VFSW01002972.1_pt1 | contig 25505 bp, 29 predicted proteins | sample 5358111 | NCBI WGS metagenome assembly VFSW01 (sample SAMN11554181, study PRJNA540505) | mine drainage metagenome | isolation source: sediment from site ElyBrook_90M | place: USA: Ely Copper Mine, Vershire, VT | collected 2017
CACCGAACGAACACAACAACTACCTGAAAACAAAGGAACGCCCTCGCCGCGCAACCCAAACATCCCGCGCCGAAAGCGCCCCTCAGTGCGCGTCCCACATATAAGCCGAAAACCGCCGCATCTCCCGAAATCCGCACCGCGCGTAGAGCCGGATCGCGTCCGTGTTGGCGGCGGTCACGGTCAGGCTGATCCGCTTCGCGCCATGCAACCGGAGCGCGCCCACCGCCTGCCGCAGCAACTCGTAACCCAGCCCGCTGCCCCTCACTCCGGGCGTCACGCAGAGCTGCGTGATGTGGCCCGTTTCGTCCCCCACAAAGCTCGCCAGCACAGCTCCGGCCATCCACCCGGTCTCGAAATCGAAAGCCACGAACGAGCCGTGCGGGAAGAACGTCCCGCAGCCCGTGAACTGCACAATGTTGTAAATGACCCGCCGCGCCCCCGCCACCGTGCGGTACTGGTCGTTGATCCGGCTGTCGATATGGTCCTGGTACGCCAGCGCGATGGCGCCGGCGGCGGATTCGTGATGATGCTCCGCCCACGGCTCGATGTGAAAGCGCCCGAACGCCGCGCCCGCCGCCATCGGAGGCCCGTTCAAAGGATCGAACGCCATCAGGACACGCTCCTGCACCTCCACGAACCTCTGGCGTTGCAGCGCCTTCCCCACCGCCGGGTCGATCAGCATCAGCTGACTCTCCACCCGCCGCACGTTCGGCATCGCGATCACGCTGTCCAGAATCGACCGGAACAGCCGCGCCTCCGTTTCCCCCCCGCGCCACGCCGGGCGGATATAAAGGTCCCCGATCAGGCCCTTATGCTCTTCGATCACCGAATAACCGTAACCCGCAACCTCGCCCCGATCCACCAGCGCGAACCCCGTCAGCGCCCGCATATCCGCGAATTGCCGGACCAGATCGGCCGATTTCGCGAAATTCCAGTCCAGCTCCCTCTGCCACTCCACCGTCTCTTCCAGCAGCAGCGGATCCAGCTCGCGGCCCGTGAGCCGCCGCAGGTCAACGATCTCCCACCCCTTCGCCATCGTCTCGCTCGGCGCTGCCATGGCCTGAGTATATATCCGAAGTGATCTCGGCAGCGAAGCTCATTACACTTGACAATGCAGCACTCATATTTCATAATTAACTTGAGCTAAGGAGGTCCTGAGGCAAGGACATGGGCAAAATCATTGGTATCGACCTCGGAACGACGAATTCCGTTGTCGCGGTTATGGAGGGCGGGCAGCCCACGGTGATTGCGAATCAGGAGGGTGGCCGCACCACGCCTTCGGTGGTCGCTTTCACGAAGACGGGCGAGCGCCTGGTGGGCCAGGTGGCGAAGCGCCAGTCCATCACGAACCCCGAGAACACGATTTTCTCGATCAAGCGGTTCATGGGCCGCCGGTCGGACGAAGTCAACGAAGAGCAGAAGATGGTCCCGTATAAGGTCGTGCGGGGCGAGAACGGCGACGCGAGAGTCGAAATTCAGGGCAAGAAATATTCGCCGCCCGAGATTTCCGCCATGATTCTCACCAAGCTGAAGGAAGCGGCAGAGGCTTATCTGGGCCAGAAGGTGACGGAAGCCGTCATTACGGTGCCCGCCTACTTCAACGACGCGCAGCGCCAGGCCACCAAAGACGCCGGCAAAGTCGCGGGTCTCGACGTCAAGCGCATCATCAATGAGCCCACGGCGGCCGCGCTCGCCTACGGTCTCGACAAGAAGAAGAACGAAACCATCGCTGTATACGATTTTGGCGGCGGCACCTTCGACGTCTCCATCCTCGAAGTGGGCGATGGCGTGGTCGAGGTCAAATCCACCAACGGCGACACGCATCTGGGCGGCGACAATATCGACCACCGCGTCATGGACTGGATCATCTCCGAGTTCAAAAGGGAATCGGGCATCGATCTTTCGAAGGACCAGATGGCGCTCCAGCGGCTCAAGGAAGCCGCCGAAAAAGCCAAGATGGATCTCTCCACCCTGCTCGAAACCGACGTCAATCTGCCGTTCATCACGGCCGACGCCAGCGGTCCGAAGCATCTGGCGATGAAGCTCACCCGCGCGCGTTTCGAACAGATGTGCGAAGACATTTTCCAGCGCTCCGTGGGGCCGTGCAAGCAGGCGCTTCAGGACGCGAGCATCACGCCCGACAAGATCGACGAAGTCGTGCTGGTGGGCGGCTCCACCCGCATTCCGCGCATTCAGGCGATCGTCAAGCAGCTCTTCAATAAAGAGCCCAACAAGACCGTGAACCCGGATGAAGTGGTCGCGGTGGGCGCGGCCGTTCAGGGCGGCGTGCTCGGCGGAGAAGTGAAGGACGTTCTGTTGCTCGACGTCACGCCTCTCACGCTCGGCATCGAGACCCTGGGTGGCGTCTTCACCAAGCTGATCGACCGCAATACCACCATTCCCACGCGCAAGAGCGAGGTGTTCTCCACCGCCGCCGAAAGCCAGACGTCGGTCGAAATCAAGGTGTTCCAGGGCGAGCGCGCCATGGCGAAAGACAACCGGCAACTCGGTGTGTTCCAGCTGATCGGCATTCCTCCCGCGCCGCGCGGCGTGCCGCAGATCGAAGTCACGTTCGATATCGATGCCAACGGCATTCTGAACGTGGTTGCGAAGGACAAGGCCACCAACAACGAGCAGAAGATCACCATCACGTCTTCTTCCGGCTTGTCGAAGGAAGAAGTCGACAAGATGGCCCGCGACGCCGAATCCCATGCGGCCGACGACCGGAAGGAGAAGGAGCAGATCGAAGCCCGGAATCGCGCCGACGCCATGGTCTATAACGTCGAGAAGACGTTGAAGGAGCACCGCGACAAGGTCGGCGCCGACGATGCGAAGAATATCGAAGCCGCCATCGAAGAAGTGAAAAAATCGATCGGCGACAACGATCCGGACAAGCTGAATGCGGCTACCGACCGGCTCACGCAGGCGAGCCACAAGCTGGCGGAGGCGATGTACAAAGCGTCGTCTCAGCAGCCCGGAGGCCAGCCCGGCGGTCAACCCGGCGATGGCGCGGGTCCGCGGCCTTCCGGCGGCGGCGAACACCCTAAAGAGGATGTCGTCGATGCCGAGTTCGTCGATGTGGACGACAAAAAATAGATAGGAGGCGGGGCAGACCGGTAAGTTCGCCGGCCTGCCCTGTTCCGATTCAATGCCATCCGCGCCCAAACACGACTATTACGAAACTCTGAGCGTTCCGCGCGGAGCCTCGGAAGAAGAAGTCCGGAAGGCTTACCGGAAGCTCGCCCGAAAATACCATCCGGACCTGAATCCCGGCGATAAATCCGCCGAAGACCGCTTCAAGAACGTCCAGGAAGCGTACGACATCCTGAGCGACGCAAAGAAGCGGCAGATGTACGATCAGGTGGGTTTTTACTCCGAAAACGCCTATGCGGGCGCCGGTCCCGGAGCCGGCGACGCCAGAACCCATCCGAACATGGATTTCAACGGCTTCGATTTTTCGGAGATGTTCCGGGGAGCGCAGGCCGAGACGGAATCGCGGCGGCGCGCGGGTTCCGCAGGCTCCGGAGGCGGCGCCGGTGCTGCGGGTACCGGCTCGTTCAAGGATATTTTCAGCCAGTTTTTCCACGGCGGCGGCGAGCGCGAGGCGGAGCCGGAAGCGCAAAAAGGCGCCGATCTCGAATACGGCTTGAATATCGGCTTCTGGCAGGCCATCCGCGGCACTCAGGCGAAGATCGAAATCACCCGCTACGACCAGTGCCCCGCCTGTCACGGCATGGGCGGCAACGATTCGGGCTCCATCGCCTGCCCGCAATGCAGTGGCGCCGGCAATGTCAGCCAGATGGCCGGCAACATGAAGTTCAACCTCACTTGTCCGCGCTGCAACGGCAAGGGCCGTCTCAAAAACGCCTGCCCGTCATGCCACGGCGACGGCCGGATCGCGCACACCGAGGTGGTGGAAGTCCGCATCCCCGCGGGAGCGAAGGACGGTTCGCGCCTGCGCGTCGCGGGCAAAGGCAACGCGGGCACCATGGGCGCGCCTCCGGGCGATCTCTACATCACAACTCATGTGGAAGATCATCCGTTGTTCCGCCGCGAGGCCGACAATATCCTGCTGAAGGTGCCGATCACGGTTGCCGAAGCCGGCCTGGGCGCGAAGATCGAAGTGCCCACCATCGACGGCAGAACGCTGCTCAAGATTCCCCCCGGAACGCAGAACGATCAGAAATTCCGTCTGCGCGAGCGGGGCATCTTCAACCCGCGCAAAAACTCGCGTGGAGATCAGATCGTGCAGGTGACGCTCAAAGCCCCTGTCGTTCAGGATGAGCGCACCAAGGAACTGTTGCGGGAACTGGCCGAGCTGCATCCGGAGGACCCCCGCAAGGATCTGTGGGAGGCCGATGTCGATGCGTGAAAAAGACGATGCGTGAAAAATCCAAAGCCGCCTACATGATCTCCTCCGTCGCCGAGCAGTATGGCGTGCATCCGCAAACCCTGCGCCTCTATGAGCGCGAAGGCCTCCTCAAGCCCAGCCGCAGCGACGGAAACACGCGCCTGTATACCGATGAAGATCTCGAACGCCTCGAAGTGATCCTGCACCTCACGCGCGATCTCGGCGTCAATCTGGCGGGCGTCGAAATCATCCTCAATATGCGCGCCAAAATGGAAGCCATGCAGGGGCAGATTGAGGAGTTCGTCCAAAGTCTCAATCGGGAACTGGCGAACCGGCCGCGCGCGGAACGCCTCGAAGACCGGAACTCCCTGATTCCCGTGGTTCAGTTCATGTCGAAGACCCGGCGGGTCTGATCCGCGGGCTTCAACTCTGATATATTAATCGTGATTTCAAGCAGGAGATTTGCCATGAAAGCGAAATTCGGAATGTTGACCGCGTTTGCGGGGCTCCTCGTCGGAGCGATGGTTACGGTGGCGCCGGCCTTTGCCCACCACTCGTTTGCGGCGGAATACGACGCCGCCAAACCGGTGGAGCTGAAAGGCGTCGTCACGAAGGTGGAGTGGACCAATCCGCACGCCCGCTTCTACGTCGACGTCAAGGGTCCGGACGGCACGGTGACCAACTGGAATCTGGAACTCGCCAGTCCGAACGTGCTCACCCGCAACGGCTGGAACAGACACACCCTGAAAGAGGGCGATCTCATTACGGTCCAGGGAGCCAGGGCCAAGGATGGCGACAATCTGGCCAATGCCCGAACCGTTATCCTGGCTGACGGCAGGAAAGTCTTTGCCGGTTCCCAAACCGACGCAGATAAGAAGTAAGAAGCCACGAAATAAGAAGGCCATTTCCAATGAAAACGCTCTGCGTTCTTTCCGCCCTTGCCGCGAGCTTGCTGGCACAGGAGGCGCCTCCGTCGGCCGCGCAGATCGCGGTGAATCCGGCCGGTGGCAGCGTGCAGGACCGGGTTAACCCGGCCGTCGGACGCAGGCGAATTCCGGAGCGCCCCAAAGGCCCCACGCCCCATCTGGCCGATGGCACGGTGGATCTTTCGGGAGTCTGGAACGGTGGCGGCCCGATCGGCGACATCGCGCAGGGAATGCCCAAAGGTGCTGTCATTCCCATGCTGCCTTCGGCGGAGAAGATCTTCAAGGCGCGCGAGTCGAAGAACGATCCCGAAGCCAATTGCCTGCCAACGGGCGTGCCTCGCATTTCTCCGTATCCCTGGAGGATCGTGCAGACTCCCACGCATGTTTTCTTCCTGTTCGAAGGCAACATTCACAGCTTCCGGCAGATCTTCGTGGACGGCCGCAAGCACCCGGACGATCCCGACCCCACATGGTACGGCCACTCGATCGGCCACTACGAAGGCGATACGCTCGTGGTGGATACCATCGGCTACAACGACAAGTTCTGGTTCGATTTCGCCGGCCACCCGCACACGGAGCAACTGCATACGATCGAGCGTTACCACCGGACAGACCTCGGAACCCTGGAGGTCTCGACCGAGATTATCGATCCCGGCGCGTACTCGAAGCCGTTCACGCTCAACTTCACGGCCAGTCTCCGGCCCAAAGAAGAACTGATGGAATACATCTGTCAGGAAAACCAGCTCGACGCAAAACACATGGTCGGTTTTGCGGGCCTCAATTAACCGGCAAGGCCGGGAATGCCGCCCGCCGATTTAGCGGCGCGCACCGCGCGCAGCACCGCCGTCGCCATAGCCTGAGCCGCCGCCACGCCCACTTCGTCCACGGACGCGCGTTCCTGGCCGAGCGAGATCGCAAACGTGATATCGCCGTCGTTCATGGTATTCACCGGTGAGATTGTCCGGGCCACCCCGAGGCTTGCCAGCGCCGCCAGCTTGTTCGTCTGCACCCTGTCGAGGCGGACGTTGGTCGCGATGACCGCGAGCACCGTATGCCCTCCCGCCGGGGGATTCAAGCCGTGCCTCATGGCGGCCGCGGAGTTGGCGAACTCCCGGCTCGCGGGCGATTTGCGGGCGCCCGCCACGATCTGCCCGTTCGCCGGATCGATCACGTCGCCCACCGCGTTGACGGCAATCAGCGCGGCGACCGCCGCCCCTGAACCCAGCGTGAGCGAGGCCGTGCCGATCCCGCTTTTCATGGCCTGCCGCATCCCGAAAATCTTGCCGACCGTGGCGCCCGTTCCCGCGCCCACGTTGCCTTCGGCCACCGGCCCGGGGTTCGCCGCCAGGGCGGCCTTTTCCCCGGTTTCGCGGGTGGGGCGGATCTGGGAACTGCCGATGCCCAGGTCGAACAGGATGGCCCCCGGGACAATCGGCACGCGCGCCACCCCGGCGTTGTAGCCAATCCCGCGTTTCTCCAGCAGGTTGCGGACCCCGCAGGTGGTTTCGAGCCCGAAGGCGCTGCCGCCCGACAGCACGATGGCATGAACGTTGGGCGCGACATGCCCCGGGTGCAGGGTATCGAGCTCGCAGGAACCGGTGGCGGAGCCGCGGATGTCCACGCCCCCAACCGCGCCTGGCCCGCAGAGAATCACGGTGCAGCCGGTGAGGGCCGCCGCGTCGGTGGCGTGGCCCACAAGGATGCCCGGAACATCTGTCAACCCTTTCATATCACGTTCTTTAGCAACCCTCTGTATGCTAGCATCGAATTTCGCAGCCCCCCGATGAAAACCCGTGCTTGACATTCTCAAGGGTCCCATCCTGGCGATTCAGGAGTTCTACGAACTGGCTGGCCTGGCCATCCGGAACGTCGCCCGCAAGCCTCACTACGTCGACGACATTCTGCTGCAGATGGACTCGATCGGTTTCGGCAGCATTCCGATCGTTCTCCTGACCGGCTTTTTCTCGGGCGCCGTGATGGCCATGCAGATGGGCCGCAGCCTGCAGCAGTACGGGCAAACCGGACGCACGGGCACGTTCGTCTCGATCATTCTGGTGCGCGAACTCGGCCCCGTGCTCGCGTCCGTAATGGTGGCCGGCCGGAACGCCTCGGGGATCGCGAGCGAGTTGGGATCGATGAAAGTCACCGAGCAGATCGACGCCATGCGCGCGCTCGGTACCGACCCGGTGCAGAAACTGGTCACCCCCAGGGTGATCGCGACCGCGGTGATGCTGCCCGCCCTGACGGTGATCGACGACTTTGTGGGCATGTTCGGAGGCTGGGTCATGTCGTCGATGCTTTTCGGATTGCCGACGCGTCAATACTGGACCTCGAGCTGGCAGGCGCTCGTTTGGAACGACGTGGGGCAGGGGCTGCTGAAGCCCTTCGTCTTCTCTTTCGCGATCTCTCTGATCGGCTGTTTTTACGGTCTCCGCGCGTCGGGCGGAACGCAGGGCGTCGGGCGCGCCACCACCCAGGCCATGGTTTGGGCCTCGGTGCTCATCTTTATCCTGGATCTTTTCATCGGCAAGATCTTCGTCGGCCAGACGGGTTCATGATGCCGGGAGAAAAAGCCAGTCTGCTGCGTTTTGAAAACGTCAGCGTTGTTTTCGACGATGGCGTTCAGGCCCTGAACGGCGTCTCTTTCGACATGCTGGAGGGCCAGACCCGAATTCTGCTGGGCGCCGCGGGCAGCGGCAAAACGGTGCTGCTGAAGACCGCCATGGGGCTGGTTCGCGCCACGTCGGGACGGGTATTTCTGTTCGACGAAGAGACCACGAGCAAGCCGGAAACGGAAATGTTCGACGTCCGCAGCAAGATCGGAATGCTGTTCCAGGAAAGCGCGCTTTTCGACTCGATGACAGTGGCGCAGAACGTGGCTTATCCGCTGCTCAACCAGAAGGCCATTGAAATGCCCCGCGAAAAGATGGAACCGGCGGTCCGCGATTCTCTGCGGTTCGTGGAGCTGGAGCAGACGATGGATCGTTATCCGAGCGAGCTTTCCGGAGGGATGCGGCGGCGCGTGGCGATTGCGCGCGCGGTGGTGAACAAACCGCCTCTGCTGTTGTACGATTCGCCCACGGCGGGCCTCGACCCGATCACCGCCCATGCCATCGTGGCGCTCATCATCAAAGAGCGCGATGTCGATAATACGACGGCATTTGTGGTCACTCACCGCTATCAGGACGGGAATCTGGTGGCCAACTTCCGCTACAATCCGGAAAGCGGCCGGCTTGACCCGGCGGGCAAGACGGGGACCGGCACGGTATTTATGGTTCTGCGGGAGGGCAGTCTGGTCTTCGAAGGAAATCAGGCCGATCTCGAAGCGTCCTCCGACCCGTATATATCGAAATTCGTGAAGCGTCCGGAAAAGGATGCCGCTTAATTTATGGCTTCGCAGAAGAGAGTCCGCTGGGCGCAGTTACGGTCGGGAATTCTGGCGGCGGTCGCGATGGCCATCGCCGCCGTTCTCATCTTTCTGCTGACATCGCAGGGCAGCATCTTCGGCGGGGACTTTCATCTGCGAACGTATATGGAAGACTCCGCGGGTCTGACGGGAAACGACCCTGTCCGCGTGAACGGTATTCTGACTGGCTACATCGGAACCATCAGGCTTTCGGGCTCGCGGGATCCGAAGAGGACGGTCGAGATCGACATGGTGATTCAGAAGAAATATCTGGATCAGATCCCGGACGATTCGAAAGCCTCGATCAGCTCGGCCAACCTGCTGGGCTCCAAGTATGTGAATATCGCCAAGGGGACGCATCCGAAGCATGTCGAACCCGGAGGCGAGATTCAGGCGCTGGCGAACCAGGGGATCCCCGAAATCATGGCGCAGAGCACCAGCCTGCTGGCGCAGGCCCAGACGATTCTGGGCCGTCTGGACGGGCTGCTGTCGATCGTCGAGAACGGCCAGGGGAACATCGGCAAGCTGATCAAGGACGAGACCCTTTACAACCGGCTGAACGCGACCGTCGGCGACGTGAATCAGCTCGTGAGCGATGTCAGGAACAGCAATGGAACCATCAGCCATCTGCTCTACGACGACACGCTCTATAACGACATTCGCAAGCCCATTCAGCGTTTGGACGACATGCTCGCGCAGGTGCAGCAGGGCAAGGGAACTCTGGGCAAGACGATGTACGATCCGCAGCTGTACGACGAAGCGAGAGCGGCCATTACGGACGCGAAGCAGCTGCTCGACAACCTCAAGGCGGGCAAAGGCACGGCCGGGAAGCTGCTGAACGACGACGAAATTGCCAACCAGCTCACGCTGATCGCGCAAAAGGTGAACACGGCGATCGACAAGATCGACTCGGGCCAGGGCACGATCGGGCAACTGATGGTGAACCCGCAACTCTACGATGCGCTCACGGGGGCAACGCGGGAGGTCAACGCCCTGGTCAAAGAAGTGCGCACCAACCCGAAAAAGTTCCTGAGGATCAAGCTGGCCATTTTCTAAGTGACTACGCGGCTCATCGTCAATGCGGACGATTTCGGCTTCACGCGCGACGTGAACGAAGGCATCGTGGAAGCGCACCGGAACGGCATCCTGACCGCAACCACGTTAATGGCGAACGGCGATGCGTTCGATCACGCGGTGGCGCTGGCGCGCGCGACGCCTTCGCTCGACGTGGGCTGCCATCTGGTGCTGGTGCAGGGGCGCAGCGTGGCCGACCCTTCGCGCGACTTGCCCGCAACGGCTGGTGCGCTGGTGCGCGCGCTGATGCAGGGGAAACTGGCGGTCTACGACGAGCTCGCGGCGCAGGTCCGGAAGATCGCCCGGGCGGGCATCCGGCCCACGCATATCGACACGCATAAGCACACGCATCTGCTGCCGCCGGTGCTCCATGCGGTGGCGCGCGTGGCGCGGGAGTTCCGGATTCGCTGGGTGCGGCGGCCGTTCGATTTCGGAATCGATGCCGGCGCGGGCACGATCCGGAGCGCGGTGGCGCTGGGGATGCGCGTCACGCGGCCCGGTTTCTCGAAAGCGCTCGGTGAATTGAAAACCACGGACCGTTTCACCGGTTTTCAGCTCACCGGGAACCTCAATGAACGCAACCTGATCGAAACTCTGGAGCGCCTGCCGGAGGGCCTGACGGAGTTCATGTGCCACCCGGGGAAACTGGGGCCGGAGCTGCGCGGCGCGGCCACGAGATTGAAAGAGAGCCGCGAGATCGAACTGGCGGCGCTGGTATCGAGCGGCGTGCGGAGCGTTATTGAGCGGCGCGGGATTGCGCTGGTGAATTACCGGTCCACAACCGGGACAGGTACGAACTCAAGTCCCGGGTGACCTCCGGGCACGAGCGCGATCAGAATCGCCGCGGTTCTCCAGAACGTTCGCCGGTAGTTCATCCTTCGTCCGAAAAACTGGTGACCGCATCGATGCGTCCGTCCGGCTGGAAGACGAAAACGCTCGTTCCGCTCATGCGTTTCTGCCCGTCGCTTCCCACGGCGATCCAATTGGCGAGCACAGTGCCCTGGCAATGGCGCACCGTTCCTTTCCGCTGCAGCCGGATGCCCGGCATAAACCGCTGCGATGCGCCAATGTGAGCGGTCAGATCGGCCAGCCCGTCGAGATGGCTGAACCGGTCGCGGAAGCGCACGCCGGGAGCGGCGATCCTGGCCAGTGCCGCCCCGCGCGCCTCATCGTTCGCGACAACCCACGCGCCGAACCAGGCATCCACCGTGCTCTGCCTATCCGCGTGCACTTCGTTTGCGACCGCGTTGCTGAAAAGCGACAGCTGGAAGCGCCAGCCGGATACGTGAGCATCGCGCGGACCGGGCTCGGCGAATTCGTGCACCAGATGAAGCCGGGTTCCCTCGCGATCCGGCTCCAGACGAATCGTCACGCGCGAGCCTTCGGAGCGGTTTCGCTGTAGCTGCGGTCGCTGCTGGAGGCTGGCCTGATAGAGGCGCGTGCGCAACAGCGCAACCGGTTCTACCGGGCGCGCCGCGAGGCGTTCGGAGCCGCCGCGGAGATCCTGGAGCGCATGTGGGACGACGCACTGTGGAAGCTCAAACTGGCCGCGGAAATGAAACCTATGCAGGAGCTGCCATACAAACTGAACCGCACCGTCCTGATCGATGCCACGCCGGAAACGGTTTTCCGGTTCTTCACCGATAGCGCCCGTTGGGCCGTCTGGTGGGGCACCGGATCGGCCATCGATGCACGCCCCGGAGGCGAGGTGTACATCCGTTATCCCAGCGGTGTCGAAGTCGTGGGTGAGGTTCTGGAAGTCCGGCCTCCCGAGCAGATCTCCTTCACATACGGCTACGCCAGCGGCAATCCGATCCCGCCCGGAAGCAGGTTCCGGATGGCAGCGTCACATCGCTATGCCTCGGGACCGCGACCGGAGCGCGCAGTGCGGAGATCTGAAAGACGGGCCGCGCGGCTGACGGCGCAGTGCGAAGCCCTCAAAAGGCGCGCTACCCGCCGATGGAATACATGGGGCGGGGCGGGGGAACGAATTTCGTGGAGTTGATCTGGTGGCCCAGCCACTTCTCCGAAATGTTCTGCCGGAGCGCGGCGGCGAGCTGGTCGTCGCCCGCGCCGGAACGCAGCAGGTGCTTGACGTCCGTTTCTTCGATGGCGAACAGGCAGTAACGGATCTTGCCGTCCGAAGTGAGGCGGATGCGATTGCAGTTCAGGCAGAAAGGCTTGCTGACGGAAGCGACAAAGCCCACGCGCCCACCGCCATCGGCATAAGCGTAGTCCGTGGCGGGCGCGCGCAGGTCGCGATCCGGCACTTCGATCAGGGGAGAGATCTCGCGCGAGAGAATCGCCGCGATATCGTCGGCCAGCAGCACCTTGCCACGGTCCCAGAGAGACTGCGAATCGAGCGGCATGAACTCGATATAGCGGGGCTCGAACCCGCGCTCGCGGCAGTAGAGAGCGATGGGCACGATATCGGGCTCGATGAGGCCCTTCACGGCAACGATGTTGAGTTTGATGCGCTTGAATCCGGCGCGCACCGCGGCGTCGATCCCGGCCAGCACGCGCGGCAGATCGTCGCGCCGCGTGATTTGTTTGAAGCGCTCGCGATCGAGCGTGTCGAGGTGAATATTGAGGCGGCGCAGACCCGCGTCATAAAGCGCCCGCGCATCGCGCTCGAGCAGCACGGCGTTGGTGGTGAGCGCGACATCTTCGATCCCCGGTATGCCTGCGAGGCGCTCGATCAGGCGCGGCAGGTCGCGCCGCAGCAACGGCTCTCCGCCCGTAAGGCGCAGTTTCCTGACACCGAGAGTCGCGGCCACGCGCACGAAACGCTCAATCTCTTCGAAGGTGAGGATCTCCTGGCGATCCGCATACTGAACCGCTTCTTCCGGCATGCAGTAGAAGCAGCGGATATTGCAGCGGTCGGTCACGCTGATGCGCAGGCTGTCGTGAATGCGGCCGAATCCGTCGATAAGGGAAGTGGACATCGCTACCTTACCGCCAGCATACGCTCAATCGGGATCAGCGCGCGGCGCATGAGATCTTCCGGCAGTTCCACGCGGGGTTCCAGATCGCGCAGCGCGTCCCGGAGTTTTTCGAGCGTGTTCAGACGCATGTACGGGCACTCGCTGCAATTGCAGTTCTCGTTCCTGACGTAGTGGAACTTCTTTGTGGGCGCCACGCGCTCGAGCGAGAAGTTCACGCCGCTCTCGGTCATGACGATGAACTCGGGCGCGGGGCTGACGGCGCAATATTCGATAATGGCCGAAGTGGAGCCGATGAAATCGGAGTGCCGGAGCACGGCTTCCGGGCATTCGGGGTGGGCCACGACGATGGCTTCGGGGAACGCCGCCTTCGCATCGAGCAGACGCCGCAGCGGAAACGTCTCATGGACGATGCAGGCGCCCTGCCAGATCTTCATGTTTTCGCGGCCGGTCTGTTGCTTGACGTAGTTCCCGAGATTGCGGTCGGGAAGGAACAGAATCGGCTTTTCGGCCGGAATGGAGTTCACGATCCGGACCGCGTTGCGGGAAGTGCAGAGGATGTCGGACTCCGCTTTGACCTCGACCGAAGTGTTGATATAGCTCACAATGACGTGATCGGGGTTGCGGCGCCTGAATTCGCGGATGGGCGCGACGGGGCAGCCTTCGACCAGACTGCAACTCGCATTCCTGTCGGGTACGACCACGATGCGGCTCGGATTAAGAACCTTCGCGGTCTCGGCCATGAACCACACGCCGCAGAAGGCGATGACGTCGCCCTCGGCTTCGCGGGCTTTGCGGGCCAGCTCCAGACTGTCCCCGACAACGTCCGCCAGTTCCTGAATCTCGGCGTCCTGATAGTGGTGGGCGAGCAGGATGGCGCGCCGGTCGCGCTTGAGATCCTGAATTTCTTCGGCGAGAGTCGTGCTCGGGGCCATCATGACTGGGAGAAGAACTGTACGTTTCATCGTATCAACCGCTCTGTAACACGCCGCATAATGAGAAGATTGCCTACCTTAACGCGAGTCGTTCTCATTTCCACCTATGACCTGGGCCGGCAGCCGTTCGGGCTTGCTTCGCCCGCTGCCTGGCTGCGCGCGGAAGGCCATGAGGTGTCCACCGCGGATCTCTCCCGCGAACCTTTCCCCCAGGACGCCGTGCGGGCGGCGGACTGGATCGCGTTTCACCTTCCCATGCATACGGCGACGCGGATGGCGATCCCGCGGATCGAGGCCGCGCGCCGGCTGAATCCCGCGGCGCGCATCTGCTGTTACGGTCTTTACGCGCCTGTTAATCAAGAGATGCTGCGGGGGCTGGGAGTGACTCACGTCATCGGAGGCGAGTTCGAAAGGGCGCTGGCCGATGTCGTTTCGGGGCGCGCCGCGGCGGTGCTGCCGGTGATTCTGGATCGCCTGCCTTTCCGGATGCCCGACCGCACGACCCTGCCCGCGTTGCGGGAATACGCCGGGCTGGTGGACGGCGGGGAGCGGAAGGCGGTGGGCTATACCGAAGCCAGCCGGGGCTGCAAGCATCTGTGCCGGCACTGTCCCATTGTGCCCGTGTACGAAGGGAAATTCCGGGTGGTGCAACGGGACGTTGTACTGGCGGATGTCCGGCAGCAGGTGGCTCAGGGAGCGCAGCACATCACGTTCGGCGATCCGGATTTTCTGAACGGTCCGGGGCACGCTCTGGCCCTGATCGAAGCCTTCCACGCGGAATTCCCGGGCATCACGTACGATGTCACGATCAAGATCGAACATCTGCTGCGGCATCGCGACATTCTGCCCGCGCTGGCGCGCACGGGCTGCCTGTTCATCACGAGCGCGGTGGAATCGCTGGACGACGCGGTGCTGGAGTTGCTCGCCAAGGGGCACACGCGGGCGGATTTCGTCGAGGCGCTCGCACTGACCCGCGCGCACGGGCTGGCGATGGTCCCGACCTTCGTTGCATTCACGCCCTGGACGACGCGCGAGGCGTATCTGGAGCTGCTGCGGGCGATTCGGGATCTGGATCTGATCGGGAATGTGCCGCCGATCCAGCTCGCGATCCGATTACTGATTCCGGCGGGCTCCAAACTACTGGATCTGAAAGAGTTACAGACCAGTGGCTTCGATTCGCAGGCGCTTTCGCACCGTTGGCGGCACCCCGATCCGGAGATGGACCGGATGTGCTCCGATCTGCAGAAACTGGTGGGCCTGGGCGACCGGCTGGGGGCGTCGCGGGAGCGGATTTTCGGGATGCTTTGGGAACGCGCGTTCGGGGAGCCGGTGGATTTCGAGCCGGGGAACGCCGCCCCGCTGCCTCGCCTGACCGAGGCCTGGTACTGTTGCGCGGAACCGGAAGAGGACCCCTTTACAGTGGTGTGAGGGCTCTCTTCTTATGGACAACACTCTGTTTTCCGCCGCGCTCTTCGCCGGTTCGCTCACCGCCGGGTTGATCGGTTCTCTGACGGGGCTTGGCGGCGGGGTTGTGATCGTGCCGCTGCTCACGATCGTGTTCCATGTGGATATTCGCTATGCGATCGGGGCCTCACTGATTTCGGTGATCGCCACGTCTTCGGGCGCGGCCGCGGCGTACGTGCGCGAGGGGTTTTCGAACGTGCGCGTGGGGATGCTGCTGGAGATCGCCACCAGCATGGGAGCTTTGGCGGGCGCCGCCATGGCGGCCTGGGTGCCGACCGCCGGCCTCGCGATTCTGCTGGGCGCGGTGCTGCTGTTCTCCGCCCTCACGCCCTCGAACGAAGAACACCCGACCAGGGAACCGTCCGACCCGAAGTCGCTCGCGGAAAGGCTCAAACTGAACAGCTTTTATCCGGGACCGAAGGGCGACACGCACTACACGGTGCGGCGGCTTCCTCTGGGCTTTGGGCTGATGGGCGTTGCCGGATTGCTGTCGGGCCTGCTCGGGATCGGCTCGGGCGCGGTGAAAGTGCTGGCGCTCGATCTGGCGATGGGGCTTCCGTTCAAAGTCTCGACGACCACGAGCAACTTCATGATCGGGGTGACGGCGGCGGCGAGCGCGGGGGTGTATCTGCATCGGGGATATATCGACCCGGGGCTCGCGATGCCGGTGACGCTGGGCGTCGCGGCGGGGGCGCTGGCGGGGGCGAAGCTGCTGTCTCTGGTGGCCAGCAGGCAACTGCGAATCCTGTTTCGCGTGGTGATCGTGGTGCTGGCGGTGGAGATGATCTATAACGGCTGGACGGGGAAAATCTGACATGCTGACCGATGAAAAAATGGAGCAGGAAATGGGTTCGTTTCTGCGAACCGGCGTGTTTGTGGCCACGGGCATTATGCTGCTTGGAGCCCTTCTCTATCTGCTGCGGCACGGGGGAGAGCGCGAGTCGTATGCGGTGTTTCGCGGAGAGCCGGCAGCGCTTGAGAGCATCGCCGGGGTGGTGCGCGAGGTGCGCGCGGGCAGCGCTCGCGGGATCATCCAACTGGGCGTGCTGGCGATGATCGCGACGCCGGTGATGCGGGTGGCGTTCGCCGTTTACGGTTTCGCGCGGCAGCGGCAGTGGGCTTTTGTGGGCATCAGTCTGACGGTGCTCGGATTACTGGCTTTCGGGTTGTTCGACCGCGGCTGAGGCGGGCGTTAATTCGCAGCCGGGACCTTCTCCGCGCGGTCGATGACAAGAACGTCGAGCGGTCCCTTTCGCGATTCCAGCTTCAGCCCCAGTTGCTCCTGTACGGCGGTGTGGATCGTGGGGCCGGAGGGGTCTTCGGGAGCGCTTTAGAGTACCGCTTCTTGACAGGCGCGGCTCGGTACCTGTTTCATCGTAACTTCAGTCCTGTTTCCCGTAAACGATCCGTTGCTCTGAGCGAATCGCGCACTGTTTTTGTATTGACAATAAGTGTACAATCGGAACGTGGATCAGGAGACGCCGGACGTCTCGTTCGACTGGGATGACCGGAATATCGCGCATCTGGCGCGCCACCGGATCAAGCCCATCGAGGTCGAGGAGTTCTTCCGCAAGAACCCTTCAATCCGCGGACACGAGGTTGTGGACGGCGAAGACCGATGGACGGCAGTTGGCGAGACCAATGCGCTGAGAGTCCTATCGTCATGGTGTTCACGGTGCGCGCCGGAAGAATCCGCCCGAGCACGGGATGGAACGCGGACAGGCGAACGAAGAAAGACTACTTCGTGGAAAGAGGAACATAGCAGGCATGGCCGCAAAAAAGCTCGCGATTCCCCGGTTCAAGGACGAAGATGAGGAAGCCGCCTGGTGGGAGAAGCATCGCGCCGCCGTCGAGGCGGACCTGCGCGCCGCGATGCGCGACGGGAAGACCATGTCGTTGCAGGATGTCATGGCGCAGGCGCGGCGGAAGAAGGAACTGCTGCCCGTGACGATCCGCCTGGCGAGCGAGGACATTGCAACCGCGCGGCAACTGGCGGACGACAGGGGGATCGGATATCAGACGTACATCAAGCTGCTTCTGCACGACGCTCTTCAGAAAGAAGCGGGCCGGGCAGCGCGGATCAGGAAGTAGACTGTGCTTCAGTCGTATTTCTCGTAAACGATCCGCTTGCGGTCGAGGCCGATTTCCTTCAGCTTCAGGCGCAGATCGTCCACCATTTCGCGCAGACCGCAGATATAGACATCCACGTCGCGGCGCTCGCCCAGCAATTCCAGAGCATGCGCCTGCACCCGCCCGGTACGCCCCGCCCAGTGCTCCGGCGGACGTGTGAGCGTGGGTTGGTAATCGAAGTTCGGGCACTCCCGCGCCAGCGCGCGGAACTCATCGTTATAGAGCAGGCTGTGTTCGTGGCGCACGCCGAAGAGGAGCGTGAAGCGGCGGCGAGGATTCTCGCGCAACTGCGCCAGCAGCATGGAACGGAAGGGCGCGATGCCCGTGCCTGTGGCGACAAAGATGGAATCGGAAACGGGGCGGCGCAGAATGAATGCCCCGTAAGGCCCTTTAAAACCGATCTCGTCGCCCAGATGCAGCGCGAACAGAAAAGGCGACAGATGGCCCTCCAGCACGAGGTTCGCGCACAGCGCGAAACGATTTCCGCCCGGCGGGGACACGATGGAATAGGCGCGCGTGATTTCGTCTTCGCCCACCGTGGCAGTGATGGAGAGAAACTGCCCGGGCACGAACGCAGCCGGCCAATCGTGCGCTTCGAATTCGAAGTGCCGCGTGCCGGGCGCAATTTCGCGGGACTCCACCAGACGCGCTTTCATTCGGGCACGTCCAGAATTTCAGATGCCCGGCCGGCCAGGATACGGCTCAATTCGGGATGCCCGTCGAGGGGCGGGGCGACGCGAATCGCCATCGCGAACTCGCGCGCGAGCGCGTCCACCAATACGGGCAGATCGCGCTGGAGATGGATGCCAAGCGTCAGGAAATACGGGAGCACCAGGATCTCTTCCGCGCCGGATGCGGCGAGCGCGGCGACCGCTTCGTTCAGGCGCGGCGCGGTTTCGAGGAATGCCGTTTCGTACAGCTCCCAGGCTCCTTCGCGCGCGGCTCCGGCCGCGATGGTGCGCACGGCGTCGTTCGCGGATGCAACGCTCGATCCATGCCCGAAGACTACAATTCCGGTTCGCACGATTATAAGATGACCAGAGGCTTGTCCGGGTGCGCCGCAATCCCGGAGTCGGGTTCACGCCCGGCCGCGGCCTCGGGCGAGTTGTAAAAACCGCGCAGGAACCCGAGGAACGCGCGGCTCCGCTTGCGCCCGTTGTTGTTGGAGTACTCAAGCCTTTGCAGAAAGGCCAGGACGCCCAGAATGGCCCGGTCGGGAAGGCTGCTCGCCCCGGTCTCTTCGATCTCCTTTTGCCTGACCTCCGCGATCTTCGCCTCGACAAAATCGGCGATGCCCGCCGCATAGATGTTGGGGGGGCGGGTTCGATAGTACAGTCCGGCCAGGAGAGTCCGCCACGTGGCGATGAGCGCATCGAGGGCTTCGCGGACGTCCCAATCGGTCGCGCCGGGGACTTCGAGCGCGCCTTCGAGGATCGAGACGGCGAGGAACGCGAGCACGATCTCGTTTTCCCGCAGGAATTCTTCGGTGACCTCGATATCCTGATTGGGCCGCAGCGCCAGGTCGAGCGCGGGCGGTTTCTCGTGCGCGTGCGCATCCTGAAGATAGGTGCAGTCGAGCGGACAATCGATCGACTGCTCGCGCCCGGACGCGCAGCAGACCGTACAGATTTCGCCCTGCACACCGGGGCACCGGCGGCGCGGTTTGCGGATTTTGCAGATGACGCAGGTCACGTCCTTAGTATAGGAAGAGAGCCCAGGAAGAGAAGCAAAGGAATCGATGCGCACCAATTTATTCATCAAAGTCGTCGTGGAGCACGAGGAGAAGGAATCGCCGGAGAAACTGGGGGCGGAGCTGTGCCGGCAACTGGAACGGAACTACATCGTGCGCGATGCGGAGCTGGCGAGTTATTCGCGGGTAGAAGATTAATTGAATAACGCGTCGTAAAAGCGGAGGAAATAGCGGTCCGTCATTCCCGCGATGAAGTCGCAAACGGTGCGATGCAGCAGGCCTTCGGGATCGGCGCCGGCCGGAAGTTTCTCCGGATGCCCGAGAAGGTATTCGAACAGCCGGTCCAGTTTGGCGATGGACTCCTGGCGGTCGCGCTCGAGGGCTTCCGAAGAATAGACGTTGCGGAGCAGGAAGCGCTTGAGTTCGAGGCTCGTCCGGCGCACCTCCGGGGAGAAGCGGATGAGGCGCTCCGGATACCGGCGGACCGCCTCGGCGTCAGCAACCCCGGATGCGTTGACCGCGGCTACCGTGCCTTCGATGAGACCGGAAACCAGATAGTCGATCGATTGCCGGACGGTTTCCTGAAAGCGCTCGCGCGGGGTGGCTCCGGGAAACTGCGTTTCGGCGGTGTCGAGCAGATCGGCATAAACGGGAACGGCCTCGGCGATCCGGGCGGGTTCGAGCAGGCCGGCTTCATAGGCGTCGTCGAGATCGGCCGTGTTGTAGGCCACTTCGTCGGCGAGATCGATCAGTTGCGCTTCAAGAGGGGGGCGCAGACCGGGCAGATACTCGTCCAGTTCGGGAAACTCTCCGGGGGCAAAGTCGCGGGAGTGTTTGGCAATGCCTTCGCGCACTTCGAAGGTCAGGTTCAGGCCGGGAAATCTGGGGTAGCGCTGTTCCAGCGATTCGACGATCCGGAGAGCCTGGATATTGTGGTTGAAGCTTTCGCCGAAGCGCCGCATTTGCCGGTCGAGCGCCTGTTCGCCCGCGTGCGCGAAGGGCGGGTGCCCCACGTCATGCACCAGCGCCAGGGCTTCAGTCAGATCCTCATTCAGCCCGAGCACTCCGGCGACGGTGCGGGCGATCTGCGAGACCTCGAGCGTGTGGGTGAGGCGATTGCGGAAATGGTCGGAGATGCCCGGGGCGAAGACCTGCGTCTTGTTTTCGAGACGGCGGAAGGCGCGGGTGTGAACGATGCGGTCGCGATCGCGCTGAAAGGCGTTGCGGTAGGGGTGCCCGGGTTCCGGATAACGGCGGCCGCGAGAGGCTTCAACCGGGAACCGCAGGCGCTCCAGCATCTCCTCTCCAGCGGTGGGCGGCGGCTACTTCCGCGGTAGCAGGTCGCTCAACGCCGCAACGGCGATCTGGCTGGCTTCGGTGTTGTCCTTGTCGCCCACAAGCTGAGTGAGCAGTTTGCGCGCTTCCTCCGGCCGCGTGGATGCAATCCCTTTGGCGTAGGCGATGGTGGCCTCCGATTTTGAGACGAGGTCGGTGGGACGATCCATCAGATCCTTCAGCAGCGTTTCGGCTTCACCCCCGCGGTTCGAGGCGAAATCGATCTGGGCGAGAGCCAGTTTGGCCAGGGAGGCGTAGTTGGCGTTGGCGCGATCGGCAACGTCCCGATAATCCTTGCGGGCTTCGTCGATTTTCCCGGCGTCGGCCGCTCTGGAGCCGAGGTAGTATTCGGCGACATAGGCCTCTTCCGAGCCGCTGTAATCCGAGACGATTTTATTCAGGGCTTTCGTGACGGCAGTGTTTTTGGCGTCGCCGGTGGGGAAGCTCAGGGCGCCTGGAGACGCGGGAGCACCGAGGGGAGCGTTCATCAGCGCGATCGCGTCGCCGAGCACCTGCTCGCGGACCGAATGCCGGGAGTTCCGGAAATAAAATACCGCCGCCAGCACGACAATCGCCACGAGCGCGACACCGCCATAACGAATGGATTGCGCGCGGTGCGCCGCAAAGAAACTCACTGTATGTTCGACTTCTTCGGCGAACTTATCATGCTTTAACGATTTGCGAGTGAGTTGACTTGCCACGAAAACCTCTGGTTGGAATTACCCCTCATGTTAACATGCGCGGCGATGGCCGCCGGAACTCCACTGTATCGATTCTGTTCATCGACGCCCGGTTTCTGCAAGCCTCGCGGCCGCACTTTCGATAGTCTTGCTTTGTCCGCGAAAAGTGGATATCGTGTGGACGAATCACGTTCCCACGCGCGAATCAGGAGCACATAAATGGGTAGCTATCGCACAGTTTTCGGCTCGCTCGACAATTACCAGAAGGGCGGCGTCCAGGTTATCGACGACGATCCCAAACACTACGTCTTCTCGAACTGCTTCGAGGTGGCGTCGAAATCGAAGCCGTATGAGAAGGTCGCGGTCGGCAAGAACCTCAAATACGTCATCGAAGCCATCCGCGCCGAAGGAACGTCTCCGTGGTATTCGAATGCGCACGATGAAGCGGTGCTCGTGATGGATGGCGAAGTGGAAGTCCATCTGCTCCAGCCCGACAAACAGCTGGTTCCCGAAGGCAAGGAGGGTTCGGTGCAACTCGATGCGGAGCCCGCCGGCAAAAAGATGGGCTGGGTCAAGGCCCGCCGCGGACACCTGACGCTGCTGCCCAAAGGCGCGGCTTACCAGTTCCGCAGCGCCAAACCCGGCGTCATTCTGCAGCAAACCATCCTGGGCGATTTCACCGTCGAACGCTGGGCCGAAATCTGCCAGACGCAAGCATAAGCACAAAGGAGACAAACCAATGAGCGCAACCCAGACCATGCCCGCGCCGGCGCCCTCCGCGCCCACCGCCAATCCGCTTGGCTACCAGACTTTCGCCATCGGCAAATTCAAGTTCGAGCGCGACGAATACTTCGCCCACATTTACTATCCCGGCAACCAGCACATCGTGCCGGTGGACGCCTTTCTGCGTTCGCTCATGCGCGACGTCGGCTGGGGCTTCTTTTACGGCACCGTCAACTTCGACAACGTCTTCGGCACCGTCAACCATTACGGCACGGTCGAGATGTTCATCGGACTTTTCAACGATGCGTATCGCGCGGCGAATCGCCATTTCGTCGAGACCTTCCAGGCGGTGGATCTCAAGAAGGTATTCGAAGCCATGCTGGACGACTGGACGAACGAGGGGTTCGACCCCTACGCCGCGCCCGGCGAAACCGGCCTTGCTTACGGCGCCAAACACGGGAATAACACCGCGGCCCTGAAGCGCCAGCGCATGGTGGCGGAGCGCATGGTCGGGCTGCCCGGCGATCTCGGTTACCGCACGGACGCCGGCGGATACCCCGTCAACCGCCAGTTTACGGACGTTCCGCAGGACTCGCCCGAGGTCCACGCCGAGCCTGGGTTCGAAGGCCAGGTTCATGCGTTCAACATGTTCGCGTATGTGTCCCGGTCCGACGTGACGTGGAATCCGTCGGTTGTTTCGTGCGTGCATGACAGCCAGTTCTGCGCCACCACCGAGGAGCACGCGCTGCCCATCATTCATGGCAACGATCGCGTGGAATGGTTCATCCAGGCTACGGATGAGATCGTCTGGGATGTGGAAGACGGCAAGACCGGACGCCCCCGCGCGAAGGTCACCATGAAGGCCGGCGACGTGGCGGCGATGCCTGCCGACATTCGCCACAAAGGCTATTCGCCGAAGCGCTCCATGCTCATCGTCTGGGAGAATAACGACGCGGGCTTGCCTGCGATGTATGGTAAAGGGGAGTTAAAACCTTACCCCGTGGAATTCTGATTGCCTGACTTAAACGCTCCCATCGAAACGAGATTATTCATCGGAGGTGAGTTCGTCCCCGCGGCCGAGGGCGGGCTCATCCCTGTCTATAACCCTCACGACAACAGCCTTCTCGCGAAGGTGGCGGAGGCGACGGCGGTCGATATCGATCGCGCCGTCGCGGCGGCGCGCAAAGCCTTCCCCGCATGGAAGAGGATGGCGGCGGCCGACCGTGGCCGTTTACTGCTGAAGCTGGCGGACGCGATCGAAGCGGACCTGCCGCATCTGAGCCAGCTCGAAACGCTCGACACCGGGCATCCGATCCGCGACACAAAGGGTCTGGACGTGCCGCGCACCGCCGCCGCGTTCCGCTATTTCGGAGGCATTGCGGACAAGGTCCAGGGCACCGTCATCCCGGTTGAACCCGGTTTCCTGAACTACGTCACGCGCGAGCCGCTGGGCGTGGTCGGGGCCATCGTGCCGTGGAATTTCCCGCTGCTGTTCACCAGTTGGAAGATGGGTCCGGCGCTGGCCGCGGGCAATACGGTGGTCTTGAAGCAGGCGGAGCTGACTCCGCTCACGACGCTCCGCATCGCGCGGCTGATGGCCGACGTTGGCTTTCCCCCTGGGGTTGTCAATATCGTGCCGGGGTACGGACACACGGCGGGCCAGTATCTCGCCGAACACACCGGCGTCAACAAGATTGCGTTCACGGGCTCCACCGTTACGGGGCGCAGGATCGTGCAGGCGTCGGCGGGCAATCTGAAGCGCGTGCAACTGGAACTGGGCGGCAAGGGCGCGAACATTATCTTCGACGATGCGCCGCTCGATGCCGCGGTGGGCGGGTCGGCGTTTGCCATCTTCCACAACCAGGGGCAGGCCTGCATCGCGGGTTCGCGGCTGCTGCTGCAGGAAAAGATTGCGGATGCGTTCCTTGAAAAGTTTCTCGCGTTGACGCGCTCGATCCGGGTGGGGAATCCGCTCGATCCCGAGACGGAAATGGGACCGCTCACTTCCACCGGGCATCGCGACCGCGTGCTCAAATACATTGAAGTCGCCAAAGAGCAGGGCAGCACGATCCTGACGGGCGGCGCGGCGCCAACCGACCCCGCGCTTCAGGCCGGATGTTATGTGATGCCCACCGTCGTGACAGCGCGGCAGGCGGATCGCGTCTGCCAGGAAGAGGTTTTCGGCCCGTTCGTCAGCGTGACCCGATTCAAGGACGAAGCCGAGGTGGTTGAGATTGCGAACTCCACCGAGTACGGGCTGGGCGGAGGCCTGTGGACAAGGGACCTGCAACGGGGCCATCGCGTGGCCGCGGCCATCCATACCGGGATGGTGTGGGTCAACAGTTACAAGCGCGTCAATCCCGGATCGCCGTTCGGCGGCGTGGGCCAGTCCGGATACGGGCGGGAGATGGGATTCGAGGCGATGCACGAATACACGGACGCCAAGTCCGTGTGGATCAACGTGGACGCGCAGATCCCGCCGTTTTACAAGAGGTAAGAGCATGACACCCGCGAAGACACGATTCACCACCGAAGACGACATCACCGCCGAGGTGGTGCGGCGGTTCGAAAACACGCCCGATCCCCGCCTGCGCGAGATCATGCTCAGCCTGACGCGCCACATCCACGCCTTCGTCAAGGACGTTCGCCTGGTGGAAGGGGAATGGTGGCAAGCCATCGAGTTCCTCACGGCGACCGGCCAGATGTGCTCCGACAAACGCCAGGAGTTCATTCTGCTGTCGGACACGATGGGCGTCTCGATGCTGGTGGACCTGATCAGCAACGCCAAGCCGGCCGGCGCGACCGAATCCACCGTTTTCGGACCTTTCTATCGCGAAGGCGGCCCCGAATTGCCCGAGGGCGGGAACGTTGCGGAGGGCGCCGAGGGCGGAACCCCCACCATCGTCACCGGCCGCGTGCTCGATCTGCAGGGCAACCCGATCGCGGGCGCCATGCTCGATGTCTGGCAGGCCGATCCCGAAGGTCTCTACGATTCGCAGCGGCCCGGTCTTGAAGAGTTGCAAATGCGCGGCATCTTCCACACCGGCGCCGGCGGGCATTACACCATTCGCACCACACGCCCCGTGCATTACCAGATCCCGACCGATGGCCCTGTGGGCCGGATGCTGGCCGCGACGAAGCGGCATCCGTGGCGGCCCGCCCACATCCATTTCAAAGTGACGGCCAAGGGCTACGCGCCCCTGACCACTCACCTGTTCGACAAGGTGGACCCTTATCTCGATTCGGACGCCGTCTTCGGGGTGAAGGATTCGCTGATCTGCGATTTCCCGGTGCATGAAACGCGCGACGCGGACGCGGTGCGCTACGGCATCGACCCGCCCTTCTGCACGTGCGAGTACGATTTCGTGCTTTCGCCCGCCGGTTAGCCCAAGTTCGTCACCAGGCTGCATAAAGATGAGTTAAGTCATTCGGAATCAGTCACCACATCGCCAAAGTCTGCACTACATTCTCGACAAGATCGTGGCCTCAACGGTCATTTCGAACGGATTCACCAGTCAAAAACATTCTGAGGTGATCATGTCATGAAGAGAAACGCGTGACAAGTGGGAGAGTCTGCACTACATTGGTTTCCAGAAACGCGCCTCAAGCAGGTCAACCGTCTACGGTGCTGCATAGCCAGAAAACTGCCCAAACCGGTGATTCCGTGACGAACTTCGGTTAGCTTAAAAGACGGCAGTTGGCGTCACACGATTCGGGTAACCGTTGCGGAGCAGTTGATTCTCCGACCTTTTCGTTGCCGCTCCCTCACGGTCACGGTTCTGTAAACGACTGATTCTACAGAACCGTGACCGTGAGGGAGCGCAAGCGTCGGGATAAACCGGCGTGTAG
>VFSW01002973.1_pt1 | contig 25504 bp, 22 predicted proteins | sample 5358111 | NCBI WGS metagenome assembly VFSW01 (sample SAMN11554181, study PRJNA540505) | mine drainage metagenome | isolation source: sediment from site ElyBrook_90M | place: USA: Ely Copper Mine, Vershire, VT | collected 2017
TCGCGCGCTTAGGCTTACCGGGCATCGTTCTTCCTTTCGACTAGGTGGAGTTACGATCGCGTCGCTCGGTGGGCGCGCGACCCTAGCCATGTCCCGTGAGGGACGGTTGGGAGAACGTCTGTTCGCCGCGTCCGGCGGCTCTCCTTCGCGCTACGTGTTGTCCTTGATGAACAGCAAGCCGTCGTTGTAATCCAAATAGAAGAGGTACTCTTTAAGCACGTTGCGCCCGATGATGCCGTCGTAATCGGGGTCCTGGAAGGTCTGGTTGCTGTCCGGAACGACCACCTGCCCGGTGCGGTACCCGAGCGGCCCGAAGATCATGTTCTGGACGTCGTAGATCTGGCTGTGCACGTTGCCGGCGACCGATTCGAAGATGAGATCCTGCGGCGACGCCTCTCCGGTCCGCAGCGCGACGCCGGCCCGCGGCAGCCTGTCGAGGTAATGGTGGTAGAGAAGGGTTCCGAAGCCGCCGGTATCGAGCAAGAACGAGCCCGCAACGCCCTCGAAGCTCGCGCCGACGCGGGGCACGCAGTCGTCCATTTGTATCGGCATCGCGCGTACGCCGAGGGCATGCGGATCGAACCCCGACCAGGGGTTGAGCGTTACTTGCCGCGTCTTGAAATCGAAGCCGACGATGGCGCTCGCGAGAAAATCGCACCCGAGAAGTCCGACCACGTGGGCGTGCGGGCCCGAGCTGAGCGTCATCGGGGCGACCGAGAACGCGACGCGGTGGACGTGGACGTTGCCGAACGTGACGTCGGATGCGACGGCTTCGCCGCCGGAGATCGTCAAACCCAGCCGGCGCGCCGCCCCTTCATCGAGGAGCAGCTCCGACGATCCCGTGTCCAGCGTAAAGTCGAGCGTCTGGCCGTTGATCTGCACGCCGACGACGAAGCCGTCGTCGTGCGTAAAACGTGCGGCTAAGCGTACCGGACCGTTCTGCAGGCTAAACATGGGCGTCGTGGTGGGCATCGTGACGGCGGCCGGATCAACGGTAGGCGTGCTCGCGAACGACGTCGTGCGCACCTCTTCGTCGTCCGCCGGATCCCCGTCGCTGAGGCGCAGGTCGAATGCAACGGTCTTTCCGAACGCCGTGCGGTAATCCGCGTACGTCGTGACGTGCCGGCGTCGATCGACCTCGAACGTGACGACGCGATCGACCAGAAACGTCTGCGCGTTGATGTATTCGTACTGGTCTTGGCCTCCGGGCGGATTCGCCTCGACGACGTACTCGCTCGGCGAGCCTTGCGTCAACCCGAGCACGCGCACGTGAAACTGGGGATCGGCGACGTGCTGCCATGCCAAGGAATTCGGATCGGCCGTGTCGTGGAATCCGCTCTCGAGCATCACGATGCCGTTCTCGTCGCGAAACCAGTTCTGCCCGTGATACGTGCCCCAGGATTGCGTCAGACCCAAGCCTTCTTGCTCGATCGTGACCGAATCGTTCCCGACGATCTGCGTCATGCGCAGCGTCTTCCAATCGCTTCCGCTCACCTGGCGTATGACGAGATACGATCCCGACGCCAACGTGCCCGCCGCCGCGTTCGCTTTTGCCAACAACTGCGCCGCCGTCACGGCGGTGGGGAGGTATGGGGTGTCGGCAGCCGTTCGCGAGAACGCGAGCGTGCCAAAAACGACGATCAGCCCTGCTACGAACCCGATTCGCACGAGCGCCTCCAGTCTCTCGCTCAGGATACGCTCGCCGGCGCTCGCTTCCTCTCCCGCCGCATGCAGCGCTCGACGCCGTGCCACTCGGCCAGCCACGAGGAGCGCGCCTTCGCGACGGCGCGCCGCTCGACGGCGGCGATCGCCCCAGCGGCGAACGCGTGTTTCGGATCGGCGGAGAACTCACGCAGCCGCCGCGCCGCCCCTGCCGCGTCGTGCTCTTCGCCAAGTACGTCCTGCAAGCGCACGACGCGCTTCGCCAAGCGCCGCGGCGCAGACATGTCGATGGGGGCCAGCGCCTCGAGCGCATAGCGCAAATGCTTGGCCGCGATGCGCACCGCATGCAGCGCTTCGTCGCTCGGTCCGGGCCCGCACCGGCGCACCCGCTTGCGCAAGCGCTTGTAGACGTCCTCGAGCACCGGCACAATCAGCGTCCTCGCCCGATCCGCCGCACGAGCCGCGAGCACCGGCGGCTCGGCTGCGCCCTGCAGCGCACGCATGACGTCGCCGTACTCTCTGCTGCGCCGCGCTGCAGCGATCCGGTCGTATGCCTCCCGGCGCCGTTGTTCGAAGAGCGCGAGAATCTCGCCGGCGCTGGGGCGATCGGCGGGATCGATATCGGCGAGCGCCGCGCGCATGCGCTCGACCATGACGTCGGCGTCGCGCGCCTCCGAGAGCTCGTCGCTCAATCCGCGCAACGTTTCGCGCACGTTTCGCGCCCAGCCGGGATCGAGCGCGGCTTCGAACGTGCGCAACGCCGAGCGCAACCGGCGCACCGCGACGCGCGCGTCGTGCACGATCTCGGGATCGGCGCTGCCGCGCTCGAGCTGCAGATCGCAGGCCGAAAAATCCTCGACGTAGCCCGAAAGCGTCGCGTGGAGGAACGCTCCGACGCGCAGATCACGCTTCGCGATAGAAACAGCTCCCGCAGACTTGAACGTAGTGGTGCTTCCCTTCGATGCCGATCTGCTCTCCCTCGGTGACGCGTTTCCCCTGCGCGTCGATCCGCACGTTCATCGTCGCCTTCTTCCCGCACGCACATACGGTCTTGAGCTCCTCGATGCTATCTGCGAGCGTCAAGAGGTACGCGGAGCCGGGAAACGGCTCGCCGCGAAAATCGCTGCGCAAGCCATAGCAGATCACGGGCACCCCCAGCTCGTGCGCGGCGCGATGAAGCTGGCGCACCTGCTCGGCCGTGAGAAACTGCGCTTCGTCGACGAGAATGCACGCCGCGTCGCGTGCCTCCTTGACGCCGGCGAAGAAATCGAACGTCGCGTCGTACGTTGCCGCGCCGCGCTGCGGACCGAGACGAGACGTGATGATTCCCACGCCGTAGCGATCGTCCAAAACCGACGTGAAGATCCACACCGGACGGCCGTGCTCGCCGTAGTTGTACGCGACCTGCAGGAGCGCCGTCGACTTGCCGGCATTCATCGCCGAGTAGCGGAAGTAGAGTTTTGCCATTAGCCCCGCGCCTGCCCGCGGGCGCGCGCCGCGACGACGAAGAGCGGCAGCGAAGCGATCTGCAACGCGACCGAAAAGATCACGACCGCGAGCAGCGAGCGATCGTAGAGCGCCCCCATCGCCGCACTGCCGGCGAACCACGCGATACCGTAGACGCCGTCGAACGTGCCCAGCGCCGTCGCACGCTGCGCGGCCGGAATCAGCCCCGAGACGATCGACGGAAGCAGCGTCTCCTGGGCGGCCATGCCGAGCCCCCACAGGACCACGCCCGCGATCGCCATCGGCTCGTTGCCGAGAAAACACAGCGGAGCGAAAAACGCCGCCAGCGCAAAGGCCCCGAGCACCGTCGTAAGCGGGGAGCGGTCGTAGAACCGGCCGAAGAACGGCGCGCCAACGGCGCCGACGAGCATCGCGACGGCATAAAGGATGGGAATGAAGTGGTTCGCGATGACGTGCGCTTTGCTAAAGTGGAACGACACGAGTGCGAAATCCGCGAACCCTGCCGCAACGCATGCTCCGGCTCCGGCGTAGATCCAATAGGCACGGCCGAAATGCTCGATGCGTGGCGCCGGGTGCGGCTCGAGATCGCGCGGTGAGGGATACTGCGCGCGCGCGAACGTCAGCGCGAGGAGCGCCAGGACGCCGGGGATCGCGAGCACGCCGAACGCGCCTGCGAATCCACCCTGGAATGCAAGCACCGCCGCGACGAGCAGCGGGCCGACCGTCGCGCCGGCTTGATCCATCGATTCGTGGAAGCCGAATACCCAGCCCTGGCCGATCTGCGAGCCGGCATGAGCGAGCATGGCCGAGACCGCCGGTTTGCGAATGCCGCGCCCGAAGCGCTCCCCGACGAGCAGCGCCCCGGCCGCCGGCCACGCGTGCGCGAGCGCGAGCGCAGGAACGCTGAGCACGTTGACCCCGTAGCCGAGAAACGTGATCGGCCAATACCGGCGCGTGCGGTCCGCCACGACGCCGCTGACGATGCGAAAACCGTACCCGATGAGCTCTCCAAGGCCGGCGATGAGCCCGACGATCAACCCCGTCGCACCGAGGTGAGCGAGAAACGGGCCGGCGATGCTGCGACCGCCCTCGTACGTCATGTCGGCGAAGAGGCTGACGACGCCGATGATGAATACGAAGCGGAATGGCGTCGGCTTCATATGAAGAAGAGAGCTGCGATGACGTCTCGCAGATACCTGGTCTTTGCACTGATGTTCGCGGGCATCTTCATCAACTATATGGACCGGGTGAACTTCTCCGTTTCGATTCCGGCGATTCGACACACGTTCGGCTTCACTCTTCAGCAAATCGGAGCGATCGGGTTCGCATGGGCGATCGTTTATGCAATCTTCAACTTTCCCGGCGGCTGGCTCGTCGACCGGCTCGGCCTGCGATGGGGACTCGTGGTGACGCTCGGATGGTGGTCGGTCTTCACGATTCTCACGCCGTTCGCCGGATCGCTCGCGGCCTGGTACCTCGTCCGCGGCCTCATGGGCGCCGGTGAGGCGCCGATTTGGCCGCTCAACGCGAAGTGCGCAAATACATGGGCTCGGCCCTCAGAGCGATCGACGCTGTACACGTGGGCGGGCTCCGGCCAGTTCCTCGGGCCGGCGGTGGGGACGCTGCTCGCCGGCCTCATTCTCGTGAGGTTCGGCTGGCAGTGGACGTTCATCGTCTTCGGTGCGGCGGGATTGCTGCTTCTTCCGCTTTGGATCGGCATCGTTCGCGACCATCCCGATCACGCACATCAGCGCGCCGACTGGCCCGGCATCAAAGCCGTCATCTTTAGCCGGACCGGCCTCGGGATGCTGTTCGTCTATCTGACGTTCGGCTACATCCTCTTCACGTTTTTGTATTGGGTGCCGAGCTACATGTACTACACGTTCCACATGAGCATTCTCAAGAGCTCGGCGTGGGCGAGCCTCGGCGGGTTGCTCGGCTTCCTCGGCTTCATCATCTCCGGCCCATTCAACGACTGGCTCGTTCGCCGCTTCGACCGCCTCACCGCACGGCGCATCGGCTCGTGCCTTCCGATGATCTTCGCGGTCGCGTGCGTCGTCGCATCGCTCTTCAGCGCGCGCGCCGCGCTCGCGGGCGAGACCGCGGTCCTTCTCGGGCTGGCACAGCTCCTCATGAACGTCACCGTCGGTGCTTGGGCGGTCAACGTTCTCGACATCTCACCGAATCAAGCCTCGACGGGTTTCGTCTACGGCATCTACAACGGCGCGCTCAACGTCATGGGCGCGCTCAACTCGCTCATCCTGACGTGGCTCGCGACGCGCTACGGCTTTCCGATGGCGTTCGGCAGCGCGGTCGTCTTCATGCTCGTCTTCCTCGCGAGCATGCTCCTCGTGGTCGATCGCCGCAGTTACACGCGGCTGATCGATCACGCCGGGCTGGCGCGCGCTCCGCGTTGAAGAGTTGAGGAGCAACTCGCCTCTTGAGTCTCAATCATCGCACCTCGACGACGCGTAGTTCGGGGAATGCGCGCCGGTAAAACGCGGCGTGCTGATTCGATGGCTCGCAACGCAGCGTCGGCGGCCAACGAGGTGCCGGCACCCAAGTCGATCACGATGCTCGTGTCAAGCGCGGTCATCGTAGTTAAAGCGGCTTCCGAGGGCAGGACGCGCTAGCGCGCAGGACGCGCTAGTGCATAAGCGAACAGGCGCCCTTCATGTGAGGCGTGCTAACGTCAGCATCGCCTGGTTTACGTGCGGAGGAGGAGCAATGAGGACCCATTCTATCGTGGCCGCCGTCGTCGCTGCAGCGGTACTCGCAGCGTGTACGAGCACGGGCACGGCGTACAATCCACCCTTCGGCGGAAACATCGTGACAGTCGTCATCTCGGGATCCGCGACCGTCGCATACCAGACGAGCCCGCATTCGCCGTGGAAGCTGCTCGCACCGGGCCAGACGACGTTCGAGACGACGAATGGCACGGCGTACGGCGTCGCCTATACCTGTCCCGATATACTTCCGCTGCAAACGGGAACGGGAGTTCGCCCGCAACGAGTGGGGTGGCAGCCGACGGCCGTCATCCAATCGACGACGCAGGAGTTCAACACGGTTCCGATTCCCTGCAGCCTGCCGCAATACGCGGCCCTTTCGGGAACGTACGACGCGACGGCAATCGCAAACACGGTCGGCGTCGACGTCGACGACCAGGCTACTCCAACCAACGCTACCAGCGGCAGCTACTCGATGACCGTACCGGTCGCGACGCAGGACGTCCTCAGCTTTGCATATGACGTGAATCTCAACGTGCTCGCCGTCAAGACGTATCCGAACGTCGACGTTACGGCAAGCGGCGCGACGCAGAACATCGTATACTCGGCCGGCGACGCGGTCGGCGCGAACAAGACCGTGTCCTGGACGAATAATCCGCCCTGGATTGGCGAGACGCAGGGCTATACCGTCTCGTTCGGCGACCTCTGGAACCGCCTCAACCTCGCAAGCGCTCCCTATCCCACCCCGACGGTTACGTATCCGACAATCGCTGCCGGAGACGTCAGCGCAAACGATTTCTACACCGCTGACGGCTCGGCGTACATTTTCGGCTCAGGATCCACGAACCTCGTCGAGGCGATGCAATACGGGGCGTCGCTGCCGTCGAGCATGGAGATGCCGGACGTGTGGAACGCGAACGGCCCCGCCGTCACCTCGCAGCCGCAGTATACGCTCGATTTCAACGGTCTGCACGCTCCGAGCGGCGGCGTCAGCGGTTACCTGATAAGTCAGCCGTGGTATTCAGGCAACGGTCAGGACGGCTGGAATCTCGCTTTCGTGTCCAACGGCTTCCTCAAAGCGAGGCGGTCGTCGACGTATAGCTTTCCGAACATCACGCTCGCCGGCTTCTCATCGATGACCGTGCCGACAGGCGACACGATTTCGTGGCAGCTCTCCGCCGTCGACTTCTCCGGCGTTTTCCTCGGCGAACTCGTGTACGTCGCCGTGGCGCTGGACCAACGACACGGCGTCGGTGCGCAGTCGGTAAACGCGCATCATATGCCTGCGCTGCTCTCCGCAATGCATCCGCTCTCAAAGGGAAGCACGAGCTCGACGTCAGGCATGGGCTACATTTCGGCAGCTAGCGGCTGTACGACGGAGGGAACCGGCGCCGCCTGCGGCCAGTAGACGAGCCCACTCCTTGGCCTTGTCCCTAGAACGCTCCACCGCAGGTTAGATCAGTGCTTTCGATCGCGACGCAGACAAGGGCGGCGGCGGCAACGAGCACTGGCGGGGATCGCATCGTTAACTTTGTAATACAAAGTAAATAAGCTGTCTACGCGCGACCAAAGCCTAGCGGACCTCAACCTTCTCGACCGGCCGGCCACGGGTGCATGGCAATTCCGCCTATTTTGTATTATATTATGGCAGAACAGCCACCGGAGGAACCAATGTCGACCATCCTTGATCGCGCCCTTGCGATCGCACCTGCTACGGCCCTCAAAGCTGCCGAGCGCGTCGCAGAGCGATGGCACCTCCACCGGCAAGACCTCCCGACGCTCTTAGGCAGCAAACCGCGCACCGTTCGCTCCTGGTACGAGAATACGCCGGCAGCCCTCAATCAAGACGTCCTCGAGCGCATTGGACACGTCGTCGGGATCTACGACGCCCTTCACACCATCTTTGGCGATAGCGACTACGCCGATCGCTGGATTCACGAGCCCAACCTAGCCTTCGGAGAGAAGAAACCCGCCGATCTCATGCTCTCGGGCAGCTTTACCGCACTCGTCGACGTGCACCGTTATTTGCAGCAGACATTCGCATGATCGTCACACTCAATGCACCGTTCATCCGTCTCGCATACCCGCTACGCAGCACTGCTGTCGAATCGCTCGTGGACAATCCCGATGAACTGAAAGCGCTCACCGGCCTCATTGGGCGTGCGCGCGGGACGTCATCCGACGAAACCATCAAGGGGTACATCATGCGCCCCTTCGAGTTTCCAAACCCGAGCCGCTTCAGCGATGGGTCCTACGGGATATTGTACGCTGCAAATTCGATCACCACCGCAGTTAGAGAAACAGCGCATCATCTTGCGCGCATATTCGCCGACGGCAATGCCCCCAAGCAAGATTCACGGAAAAAGAAGCTCGCGATCGATGTAGCCGGCAAAGTCCACGATATTCGAGTCGCGGTCGACAAAGACGTCCCCAGCGAGATATACGATCCGAACGACTATCGTGCAGCTCGCACATTCGGGCGATACCAACAGAAGCAAAGCATCCCGGGACTACGCTTCGACAGCGTGCGCAACACGCACGGCGGCCACTGCGTCGGCGCCTTTACTCCGCATCTTGTCAAGCACGCGGCGATCGCCGGCGACGTGGCACTTGTTTGGGATGGAACGCGCTTCATAGAAGAGCACGACATCTCCCCAATCCCAGAATCCTAAACCCCAGACTGCATTAAAGCGACGCGCTGTCCCGGGAGCTAGGGTCCGAAGGTAAGGGGTTTTTCGAAGTCGGTCGACTGCGAGCTTCTCCAGCGTCGTTGTATCCCGCTACTGCTCTTATCGAATGACCGTCGGATATCGCGATTCCTTGCGAATCGGCTTTCTTGACGATCGAACGTCCAGGCCCTTTTCGTTCGCCCAATCGAGTTCGATGGAAAATGCGGACGGCGATCTTTGACACCCGCACTTGTTTGCATCGCAACCGCAATGATGCGAAAAACGCCCCATTTGACGGGGCGCTTTTGCTTGTCTCAATTGGTGCCGTCGCGGAATTTACAGTTTTAGAGCTATCCACCTAACTGCCGGTTTTCGATAGTTAGGGTGAGTCAGCATCAGAACGCTAGAACGGAATTTCGTCGTCGAGGTCGTCGCCGCTGAAGGCGTCGCCCGTTCCGTTCGGGGCTGCCGCTGCGCGCGCACCGACGGGAGCGAACTCCTCCTCACCCGTACCGCCGCTTCCACCGTCGCGACGGCTTCCGAGCATCTGCATGTTGTCGATGACGACTTCTGTTGCTTTGCGCTTGTTGCCGTCCTTGTCATCGTAGGAACGAATGACGAGGCGCCCCTCGACGAGCGTGTTCTGCCCCTTCTTGAGGTACGTGTTGCAGGTCTCGCCGAGGCGATCCCACGCTACGATGTCCACGAACGTCGTCTCCTCTTTGTTGCGCGGGTTGTTGACGGCGAGCGAAAACTTCGTCACCGCTTTGCCCGACTGCGTGTACCGGATCTCCGGATCGCGCGTGAGGTTACCGACCAAAATCACCCGGTTATAGGATCCTGCCATGATCTCTCTCTCTTTCGCAGTGTCGCGGTGCTGTTGCAGTCCGATCCTAGGACCGATCTATGCCCACTGGTGGGCACTCTTAGGGAAGAGCCTCGGCGCTCTCCTCTGCCTCCTCCAGCCGGGGCTGGGCGGCCTTGGCGATCGCCATCTGTGCGAGGGCTTGTTTGTCGAGCCGGATCAGGAGCTCTCGCAGGACGTCCTCGTGCAATCGCAACTGGCGCTCCAGCTCCTTGGCCGCAGCCGGCGACGCGTTGAACTGCATCGCCACGTAGCTGCCCTCCCGCGCGTCTGCGATCTCGTAGGCGAGACGCTTCTTGCCGAGTTTCTCGACGGAGACGACTTGACCGCCCTGAGCGCGAATGATCTCGGCAATGGCGTTCGAGCGCTCGTCGATCTCGGTCTCCTCGAGACTGGGGCGCAAAATGTACGTGACCTCATAGTCGTTCATAGCCTAGGTATGCTATCACGCCGGTTTCGGCGCCGACAAGGCATGGGGCTCAAACGCCGGGGTGCCCGCTTCTCAGACCATTCGAAGGTCCTGCGGATAGCCTCTATGGGTAAGATTTCGTCAGTGACCACTGCTCGCTTTGCACCTCGAAGGAGCCAGGGCCGGCCGTTTCTCGCATGCGCCGGACTCTCTTTCGTTACGCTCATGACCGGGTGCGCAGGCCACAGCCGGGGCGGGGCGCAAGGGCCGGCAGCGCCCCCGTATGTCGCGACCTCGATCGCTACCTTTGGGGCGATTCACCCCGCCTCGCAGCTTGCGGGCATCATCGCCCCGTACGAAAACGTTGCGATCCAGACCACGCTCGTCGAGCCGGCCGACGGCGTCTACGTGCAAGAGGGCGACACCGTCTATCGCGGCGAGGTGCTCGCCCGGCTCGATACCGCCGACCTCCAGGCGCAGCTCGCCGCAGACGAGGCGAACACGTCGCACGCCGTCTACCAGGGCGGCTTGTCGATCTCGCAAGCGGTCAATACCCTTCAACAAGCCGAAACGACGCTCCACACCGATCAGCTGAACCTGGCCCGCGATCGTGCGCTGCTCAGCCACGGCTATCTCTCGCAACAGACCTACGACAATCAGCTCGAAGTCGTCCGTAACGACGAGCAAGCCGTTCGCACCGCCCAGGCCAACGTCCAAGCGAATGGCTCGATCGCGGGCAGCGGGCTCCAGGCGGCAGCCGTCGCGCAGGCGCGAGCGGCAGCCGAGCAAGTGCGCGTGCAGATGGCGAAGGCCACGATCGTATCGCCAATCGACGGCGTCGTCGTCAATCGCAACCTCAATCCCGGGGAGTACCCTGGCAATCGGCAGATCTTCACGATCCAGCAGATCGATCCGGTCTACGCGGTCGTCCACGGCTCGGGCGTGCAGATCGCGCACGTCGCCGTCGGCGCTCCGGCGACCGTCGACGCATCGGACCTCGGCCTGCGAGCGCCGGGAACGGTCGTCGGGGTCTTGAACGAAATCGTCCCCGGATCGACGGACTTCACCGTGAAGGTTCTGCTGCATAATCCGCAACGGCGGCTCCGGCCGGGCATGTCCGTGCAAGCGTCCGTTGCGCTGCCGGCGCTGCGCGGCGTGCGCGTTCCGGAGAGCGCCTTCACGGACGAGAACCACACGGCGATCATGACGGTGGACGCGCAGCACGTCATTCACGTCGCGCAGGTCAACGAGATCGGCAACGACGGCGTTACCTCCGTGGTAACGGGCATCGCGTCCGGCACGCGCGTGGTCAACAACGGCTTGGCTAGCGTCGGCAGCGGTCAGAAAGTCTCACTGCAGTGAACCTGACGCGGCTCTTCCTGAAGCGGCCGACGCTCGTTTTCGTCATCGTATCGCTCATGCTCTTCGGCGGCATCGTCTCGCTCGCCACGATCGTCAAGGAGTACTTCCCGAACGTCTCTCGGCCGACGATCACGGTCGAAGCCGGCTACAGCGGCGCCTCCGTAACGGAGATGCGCGACAACATCGTGGCGCCGATCGAAGAGAACCTCGCCGGAACGACCGGCCTAGACAACATCAACTCGGTCGTTCAGCAAGGGCGCGCGCGAATCTCCGCAAGCTTCTCGCTGTCTTCCAACGAGGCGACCGATCTCGCGCTGACGGAGAAAGCCGTCCAAGCCGCCGAACGCCAGCTGCCGACGAACATGCAGGCGCCCACCGTCGACATCCGCGACCCCGGTGAAGAGACGGTCGTAACGCTCGCGATGTACTCGGCAAAGCTCACGCCCGCGCAGCTGGCCCTCTACGCCAACAACGTCGTCGTTCCTCAGGTGCAGCAGATCCCGGGCATCTCGTACGCGGCCGTCGGCGGCGCCGGCCCGCCCGCCGACGAGGGCGCGGGGGATCCGGCCAAGCTTGCCGCGCGTAACCTTACCATCAACGACGTCATCAACACCATCTCGGCCGAGAACCAGCGCGTTCCCGGCGGATACGCGTACCAGCCCGGCCGCCAAACGATCATCGACGTCCGCGGTGACGTTCAGAACATCGATGAGGTTAAAGCGCTGCCGATCATCACCGCAGGAAGTGCTGCGCGCTCATCCCAGACCGCCGGCCAAACGCAGTCGTACGCGGCAGGCGTCTCCGGCCTTCCCGGAACCGTCGACCCTTGGACCGCCGCTGGCCAGGTCACCCGCGTCGGAGACGTCGCACGCGTCGTCGCGGGCAACGAGCCGCAGCTCCAGTACGCGCGCATCAACGGGCGCCGCGGCTTCTTCCTGTCGGTGCAGAAGACCGCCGACGCGAGCGAGGTCGACGCGTCGAACGCGTTCTTGCGTGCGCTGCCGCAGCTCGAGCACGAGTTTCCCGCCATTCAGTTCGAAGTCATCAACGTCGCATCGCGCTTCACGCAGCAGCAGATCACTGCCGTCACGCACACGTTGTTGGAGGCGATCTTCCTCACGGCGATCGCGATGCTCTTCTTCTTGCGCTCGTGGCGCAGCGCGATCGTGGTCTGCATCGCCATCCCGACGTCGCTCGCGATCACGCTCACGGTGATGAAGATGATGGGCATGACGATCGACACGATCTCGATGCTCGCGATGACGCTCGTCATCGGCATCCTCGTCGACGACTCGACGGTCGTCCTGGAGAACATCGAGCGGCACTTCCGCGAGCTCAAGCAACCGCCGGAAGAAGCGGCCTATGAAGGCCGCATGGAGATCGGCGCCGCGGCGGTCGTCATCACGCTCGTCGACGTCGTCGTCTTCTTGCCGATCGCGTTCATCCCGGGGCAAGTCGGCCGCTTTCTCGTCGAGTTTGCCCTCGTGATCGTGATCTCGACGCTCACGTCGCTCTTCATCTCTTTCACTATTACGCCGACGCTCGCCGGGTTGTGGGCGCTGAAGTCGCACTGGAAGCCCTGGCGCGTCGTCGAGGCGTTCGGCCGCGGATTCGACAACGTTCGCAGCTGGTACGCGCACAAAGCGCTGCCGTGGGCCTTCGACCACCGCGCAACGGTCGTCGTAGGCTGTTTCTTGAGCTTCGTTCTCTCGGTCGCACTCGTGCCGCTCGGCGTCGTCGGCGAGACGTTCATCCCGCCGGTCGATCGCGGCGAGATCTTCGTTCAGATCAACTACCCTGAGGGGACGCCGATCGATCAGGTGCGCGCCGGTGCGTATAGGCTCGAGGCCGCGATCGACAACACGTCCGATCTCCAGCACGAGACGACCGTCGCGGGCGCGTACTCCGCGTCGTTCGGCGGCTTCGTCGTGCAACCGGACGTCGCGCAGATCCACATCTTCCTCAAGGACGCGCGCAAACACTCGACCTACTACTGGGTGGCGCAGTACCGCACGCTGGCCCACCGCGTGTTACCGAACGTGCCCACGTCGGTGATTCCCGCCTCTGGAACCGGCGGCGGCAACGCGCAGCCGCTCGACTTCCTCGTCTCCGATCTCACCGGCGGCGATCCGACGCCGTACGCGCAACGCGTGTTGGCGCTGCTGCACACGGTGCCGGGTGCGACGAGCGTCAACAGCTCCGCTCAGGATCTCGCGCCGGAGGTCTCGGTCGTCTTCAACCGCCAGAAGGCCCAGGCGCTCGACGTCGACCTCGGCCAAGCCGCGGAGGCGGCCGGAGCGGCGTTCGGCGGCAACGTCGCGACGCAGTTCGAGACGCGCGCCGGCCTTGAGCAGGTGCAAGTGATCTATCCGCTCGCGGATCAAACCAGCCTTGCCACGCTCTCGGCAATCCCGATCCGCACGAATGCCGGCAACATCGTGCACCTCGGAGACTTCGCGTCCTTCGCGTGGACGCCAACGCCGCCGTTCATCACGCGCACGAACCGCAACACGGTCATTCACGTCGACGCGAACGTCGCACCCGGGGCCTCACTCTCGAACGTCGAGCGGGCCTTCATGAAGCAACTCCACTCGCTTCATCTGCCGCCGAACGTCGTCGTTCGGCCCGCACCGCTCGGGCAACAGGACTTCATGCACCAAACGCTGGTCGGCATGGGAACCTCTCTCGTGATCTCGGTCATCTTGGTCTTCTTGCTGATGATCGCGCTGTACAACAGCTACTCGTCGCCGTTCATCATCATCTTCTCGGTTCCGGTCGCCGCGGTCGGCGCGATCGGCGCTCTCGTCATCACGCATCAGACGCTCAACCTCTTCTCGCTCATCGGCACGATCTTGCTCGTCGGCATCGCGACCAAGAACGGCATCTTGCTCGTCGATTACGCCAACACGCTGCGCGGTCGCGGCCGCGATAAGCTCGCGGCGATCAAAGAGAGCGCGTTCACGCGGTTTCGGCCGATCGTGATGACGAGCTTCTCGATCGTCGCCGCAATGCTTCCGCTGGCGCTCGCGATCGAGCCGGGGTCATCGACGCGCTCGAGTCTCGCGATCGTCGTCATCGGCGGCGTGCTGAGCTCGCTCGTCCTGACGCTACTCTTGATTCCGATCGTGTACATGCGCTTCGCGCCGGAAACGATTACGGCATCGAACTGGCCACCCGAATCCGACGCGCGGCGCGAGCACGAAGCGCCGGCTCCAGCGTAAGCCGCGTGTCACCCCGAGCTCACACCGTGTCACCCTGAGCTCACACCGTGTCACCCTGAGCTCACACCGTGTCACCCTGAGCTTGTCGAAGGGTGGATCGGGCCGTCGCTGCGTGAGAGCGGCTCGCCCGAGCGCTCCCGCTGCACCGCGAGCATCTCCGCGAGAATCGAGACGGCGGTCTCGCCGTCGGTGACGCCGCCGAGATCGAGGCCAGCCGGTCCGCGAATGCGCCCGATCTGCGCCTGCTCGTAGCCCTCCGCGCGCAGCGCGGCACGCCGCGCCGCTTGCACGCGCCGGTTTCCGAGAATTCCCACGTACGCGGCGAACGACGCGAGCGCGGTTCGCAGCGCCGGAAGATCGAGCTTGACGTCGTGCGAGACGATGACGATCGCCCCCGCCTCTTGCGCGCGCGCGACCGCAACGGAATCGTCGGGCCACGCGAGCAATAGCTCGTCGGCGCCGGGATGGCGCTCTCGCGTTGCAAACGGCGGACGCGGATCGACGACCGTCACGACGTAATCGGCGCGCTGCGCGAGCGCGGTCAGCTCTGCGGCGAGCGCCGTTGCCCCGACGATGAGCAGACGTGGCCGGCGCCCGACGACGATCGTTTCACCGTCGAGGTCGAATGTGACGTCGCGCTCGCCGGCGGCGATTGCCTGCGCCGTCTCTTCGAAGGCGCGTTGCGGCCTCCAGACGACGACGTCGAGGGACGCCCCGCAGCCCGTCCCCGCCAAGAGCTCGTCATCGAGCTCGAAGCACAGGCGCGTCGCAAGCGTGGCGTCTTCGCCGAGCATCGCGAGCGCGCGCTCCACGATCGTTCCTTCGTGACATCCTGCGCCGATGTCGCCCGCAAACGAACCAACGGCGTCGACGACGAGCGACGTGCCCACAGCGGACGCCTTCGCGCCTCGCGACGCAACCAGCGTGCCGACCGCAAAGGCCACGCCGCCGCGCAGCCGTTCTGCGATCAGTCTGTAGACTTCGCGCACCGGCAGTTCCCTCGATACTCGCGCGTCATCGTATCTGCCTTCGCTGCGCGAATCGAGCCTTCCGGCGCCCTCGCTTCCACAGCGTCTAGCCTCTTGCGCGCCAGTCGCCAGGCTCGTCGAGATCGAGAAACGCGCCTTCGTCTTCGACCGCGAGCGCGTTGCTTCGTAAGGAGCGATCGTCCCGCGCGCGTGCGAGCGTGTCGCCGTCGGGAAGATGCTCCACGATCGCGCGCGCCGGCGCAGCAAAGATCACGGGATGCCCGGGCACGCCGGCCCGCGACACGGGATATGCAACGTCGAACCCGGCGAGCGACGCCTCCATGCGCTCGAGCGTCGAACGCCGAAGGAACGGCTTGTCGCCGAGCAACACGCCGAAGGGCGAATCCTGCGGAACCGCTGCTAGGCCGAGCAGCAGCGAGTGCGTCATGCCGCGCTCCGGCTCGGCGTTGAGGACGACGCGCATGTCCGGTGCCATGCGCCGCGCGTCCGCACGACGCTCGGGCGGCACGACGACGACCGCGCGGCGCGCTTCGAGCAGCGCGGCGATGCGCTCGAGCGGCGTGCCCGCGCCGGCGAGCGGCGTGAAGACTTTCGCGAATCCCATCCTGCGCGACTCTCCCGCAGCGAGCACGACATAGATCACCGGCGAAAGAAGACCGCGGTCATCACGGCGCCGATGACGATGACGACGACGCGCCCATAGATCGGCGGCAAGCGGCGAAAGAGATGCGCGCCCGCGTATCCGCCGACGAGCGCCGTCGCCGCCATCGGTATCGCAAAGCGCCAATCGACGATGCCAACGATGATGAATGGAACGAGCGCGACGCCGTTGATCGCAACCGAGAGCACGTTCTTCAGCGCGTTGGCAGCGTTGATTCCCGGAAAGCCGGTAAACGAGAGAATCGCGAGCATGAGGATGCCCATTCCGGCGCCGAAATACCCGCCGTACACCGACACCGCGAACTGGGCGACGAGCTGCCACGGGGCGTTGCGGGGCGCACCGGACGCGTGCCGCTTGACGAGTGGGCTTGCGGCGAAGGTCACGGTCGCGAAGAGCAGCAGCCACGGGATCATTCTGGCGAAGAGCGGCGCAGGCGTGCGAATCAACAGGACGGCCCCAAGCAGGCTCCCGGCAATGCTGACGGCGAGGATCGGAACGAGCAGTGCCCGAGTCGCGCGCAGCTCCGTAGCGTAGCCGCGCGCGCCGCCGATACTTCCCACCCAGAGCCCCGCGCTGTTCGTGGCGTTTGCGGGAATCGGCGAGACGCCAGCGGCGATCAGTGCGGGAAACGAGAGAAAGCTTCCACCGCCCGCGACGCTGTTCATCGCACCGGCAACGAACGCCACCGCGTCGGGAAGCAGCGGGCTCGCGCTCAAGCGGCGGCGGTCACGAGCTCTGCGTGCGCTCGCGCTTGGTCACGCGATAGACGCGTCGCACGCCGTTCAAGCGCTCCAGTCGCGTGAGCAGCGTATGGAGGTGCTCGAGATCGCGAATCTGCACGGTGAGGCTCGTCACCGCCATGCCGTCGCGCCGCACGCGAGCGGTCACCGAGCTCACCTGCGTCTTCCGCTCGGCAAAGATCGCCATGATGTCCTGCAGCAACTGCGGTCGGTCGGAGGCCTCGATTTCCACGTCCACCGCGTGGGTGCTCTCGCTGCTGCCGCTCCATTGCGCCTGCAGGATGCGATCCGGCGTCGCGCTCATGTAGGCGACGTTCGGACAATCGGCACGATGGACGCTTACGCCGCGCCCGATCGTGACGTAGCCGATGATCGGATCTCCGGGAACCGGCGAACAGCACTTCGAGAGGCGCACGAGCACGTCGTCGATTCCGGCGATGCGCACGCCGCTGCCACCGTGCGCGGTGCGCCGCGCGGGAGAGCGCCGCCCGACCGCCGTGAGATCGACGACGTTGTCGGCGCGAAGCTCGTCGCGCAAGCGCTTGACGACCGTCTGCAGCGAGATGTCGCCGAAGCCGATTGCGGCAAAGAGATCCGCGGAGGAGCCGTAGTTCATGCGTTTGGCGATGCGCTCGACGATCTCGGCACGCACGGCGTCCAGACGCACCTGATGGCGCACGAGCTCGGCCTCGAGCGCTTCCTGCCCGGAGAGCACGTTCTCGGAGCGCTGCTCGCGACGGAACCACTGCTTGATCTTGTGCTTCGCGCTCGACGTCTTGACGAGCGAGAGCCAGTCCAGCGACGGATGGCCGCCGGCTTTGCTGACGAGGATCTCGCAGATATCGCCGTTTTGCATTTGGTAATCGAGCGGCACGATGCGACCGTTGACCTTTGCGCCGACGCAGTGGTTGCCGACGTCCGTGTGAACGGCGTACGCAAAATCGAGCGGCGATCCTCCCGCCGGCATCGGATAGACGTCCCCGCGCGGCGAGAAGACGAAGACTTGCGAATCGAAGAGGTCGAGGCGAAGGTTCTCCATGAACGTGCGCGAGTCGCGCATGTCCTTCTGCCACTCGAGCAGCGCGCGCAGCCACGACAGCTTGTTCTCGAACTGATCCTGCTTGCCGCCCTCTTTGTAGCGCCAGTGGGCGGCGATCCCGTACTCGCTCGTCCGGTGCATCTCGCGCGTGCGAATCTGAATCTCGAGCGGATCGCCCTGCGACCCGACGACGGTCGTGTGCAGCGACTGATACATATTGGGCTTGGGCATCGCGATATAATCTTTGAAACGCCCGGGAAGCGGCGGCCACATCGCGTGCACCGCGCCGAGCGCGGCATAGCAATCTTTGACGGACTCGACGATGATGCGGATCGCGGTTAGGTCGTAGATCGACGAGAACTCGCGCCCACGCTTGATCTTCGAATAAATCGAAAAGAAGTGCTTCGGGCGGCCTTGGATCTCCGCCTCGATCTTCAGCGTTTTGAACTCACGCTCGAGCCGGGCGATCGCTTCGGCAACGTCGGCCTCGCGCGAATCGCGCGTCTTGGCGACGCGTTCTACGATCTCGCGATAGGCCTCGGGCTCGAGATATCGCAGGCAGAGGTCTTCGATGTCCCACTTGATGCGCCAGATGCCCAAGCGATGCGCGATCGGCGCGTAGATGTCGAGCGTTTCCCGCGCGATTGCCTGCTGCTTCGCCGGGGTCAAGCTCGCGAGCGTGCGCATGTTGTGCAACCGGTCCGCAAGCTTGATGATGATGACGCGAATGTCGCGCGCCATCGCCATGAACATCTTGCGAAGGTTCTCTACCTGCGCGTCTTCCTTCGACTGGTAGGGAATGCGCGTCAGCTTGGTGACGCCCTCGACGAGCTGCGCGATCTCCTCGCCGAACGCTGCGGCGACCTGCTCGCTCGTGACGCTCGTGTCTTCGACGACGTCGTGCAGGAGGGCCGCTGCAATCGTCTGCCGGTCCATCTCGAGGTCGGCAAGAATCGCCGCGACCGCCAGCGGATGCTCGATGTACGACTCCCCCGAGGCGCGGCGCTGGCCTTCGTGCGCGAGATCCGCCGTTTCGTAGACGCGCCGCAGCCACGCCCCGTCGAGCGTCGGGTCGTACGCGTTTACCTTGGCGAGCAGTTCGTCAACGGTCATGGGAGCCTGGGCCCCCATTGTATCACGGGCTCGGCGTGGCGAGCGTGCTGCGGAAGACGATCCCGGCGACCTTGCCGCTCGCGTCGAGCGCCAACTGTTCGTAGATCGAGCCGTCCGAGCAGTTCATCTTATAGAGATAGACGCCCGCGCCCGGGGGGATGTTCGGAACGGCGACCGGCCCGAGGTACTGCATGCCGATCAGCGCTCCGAGCGCGCCGAGATCGGTGGAGGTCTGCTGAATCTTCGCGTCGTCGATCTGCGCGCTGAGCGAGGCCGTGTACTCAGCTCGGTCGATGCGTCCTGCCTGCCACAAGACGAACTGCCGCCGCGCCATCTGCGTCACGGCGGGGTTCGCCGCAGGAACCGGCGTCGGCGAGGGGGTCGGCGGCGGCGCGTGGCGACGAGCCTGGACGGGCGACGTGACGAACGTCAGTACGACAACCGCGCAGAGCAGCATCGCGCCGAGCACAACGCCGCGTTTCAATACCGTATGAATGAGACCACCTCCACGCCCGGGAGGGCGTTGCGGCCCTTGAGCGCATCGAGCTCGATGAGAAACGCGAACGATTCGACCTTCGCACCGAGCCGCTCGAGCAAGCGACGCGTCGCGGCGGCCGTTCCGCCGGTCGCAAGCAAATCGTCGACGACGACCACGCGATCGCCGTTTTCGAGCGCGTCGGCGTGGATCTCGAGTGAGTTCGTTCCGTACTCCAGCGCGTACGACTCGGAGAGCTTGCTGAACGGCAGTTTGCCGGGTTTGCGCACGGGGATGAATCCGGCGCCGATTCCGTAGGCGAGAGGCGCGCCCAGCATGTACCCACGGGCCTCGATGCCGACGACGTAGCCGATGCCGCGCCCTTTGAAGCGATCGACGAAGAGATCGAGCGCGCTGCGGAAACCCTTCGCGTCCTTCAGCAGCGGCGTGATGTCGCGGAAGAGGATTCCGGGCAGCGGAAAATCGGGGATTGCTCGAATGAGGCTCTCAAGGCTCACGAAGGACCGGGTATTCGAGAGGCCCGGCGTCGGGCCTCCGGCCCCAGCCGGCGGCACTGAAACCCTGGAGGCTCCACGGAGGTAGCCTAGACATGCGACGCTTCCTCGCCATCCTCGCTCTTACCGTCCTCGCTCTCCCCGGCTGCATCAGCGGGGACTTCGGCGGTGACGCCGTTCACTCGACCATGCACGAACGTTTCGCCCTCGCACCGCACGCGCACGTGCGCGTCTCGAACGTCTCCGGGCCGATCGTCATCGTCCCCTGGAACCGCCACGAGATCGACATCGTCGCTCGCAAGCACGCGGGCAACGTGACCGCACTGCGGCGCACGACGATCAACGTCACTCGCGACACCATTCCAGCGACCGACGTCGAGATCGCGACGCATTACCAGCACGATGGCTTCTTCTTTTGGGGTGAATCCGGTGCGAGCGTAGACTACACCATCCACGTTCCACGCGATATCTCGCTGCAACTCGCCAACGTAAGCGGCGACGTCAGCGTGTCCGGCACGCAAGGTGCGGTGGAGATCAACGAAGTCTCCGGTGAGGTCACCGCGACGGGCGTAGGCGGCGACCTGCGCGTAAATGCCGTAAGCGGCGACGTCGACGCCTCCATGCTCCACATGACCGGCAACGACCGCGCCGAGATCGAAACCGTGAGCGGCTCCGTCACGCTGGCGGTCCCGCCTTCGAGCAACGCGTCGGTCAGCGCACAGAGCATCTCCGGCGGATTTCACAGCGATTTCCCGATCCCGTCGCATAGGCAAACCGTCGGCGTCTCGGCCGACGGCCGCATCGGCAACGGATCCGCGACGATCAGCCTCAAGACGATCAGCGGCGACATGCATTTGACAAGACGCTAGGAGTTTGTCGAAAATCCCCCCTTGTCACCGGACGCGTTTGCCGCAATAAGGCCCCTAAAGTTCACTTCGAATCAGGAGGCCCTATGCAAACAGCGCCACTCACCCCGCGGCGGACGCTCGAGTTCGGGATATACCGTGATGGCGACAACAACCTCGACGCGATTCAAGAGTCGGTCGTCGCTCAGGCGATCGACGTCTCGCGACGCGATCCGCGCATCGCGTTCGCCGTCGAAGACACGAGCGCTATCGCCACGGGTCGGCTCGCGACGCACGATTTCGATCTCGCGGGAGGCACGGTAACGCACGATCGCGTTCGCGACGCCAAGGAGATGAGCGATCCGAAAACGCTCGCCGCTTTCGTCGCCCGCACGCTCGACGAAGCCGAGGCGTGCGGGGCACAATCGACATGGATCGACCTCGTGGACCACGGCGGTGGGGACGGCGGCGGACTACAGACGAGCGACGGGCGCATCATGCCGATGCCGAAGATCGCAAGCGCGATTGCGCAAGGCGTCGCGCTCCACGCGCGCGCGCACCCCGAAGATGCGGGGCGCCGCGTTGACGGCGTCGTTGCGAATCAATGCCTCATGGCGAGCTTGGGGTTCGAAAACGCGCTCTCGCGAGCCGGCGTGCGTTACCTCGCGGCGAGTCCCGAGACGATGGTCGCGCCCGGCGTGCCGACGGGCGTTGCTGAAGCGATCGCATCTCACGCATCCGATCCGCAGGCGATGGCGCGCGCAATCGTCGCGCGCGTGATGCAGACGCAGTACGACGCCGGTCCGCTCGGCACGTTCGGGCCCGCCGCCGCATTCGACGTAATCGATTGCGACGCTCGCGCGACGCGCGCTGCAGACGTCGCGATCAAGCGCCTGAACGATGCGCTCGTCGCGCGCGCGCACGATCCCGCAGCTCGCGCGGCGATGCGCGAAGACATCAGCAGCGTCGACGGCATGACCCGCATCCCCGGGCGCGAGGATCTTCCCTGGCGGGCCGATCGACCCGCGCTCGCCGTGTACGACCCCCTCGCGAACGATGCGCGGCTCGACGCGAGCGTCCGCGCCGACGCGAAAACCGCAGCGGGCAACGTTCGCGATCTCGTGCTGGCGCACGGCGAGAGCCGGGCGTTCGCGCCCTTCGGCGGTGCCGATTACCGCGACGCCGTTGGACCCACCGTGCACCTGCCGACGGCGCGACGCGAGATCGATCCGTGGGCACCGCGCATGAGCGAGACGAACAACGCGTTCTACCGTTCGGTCGACGGCCGTGCGCTTACGCGCGCGCTCGCGTAGCTAGAACGCGCGCAAGATGACGCGGTTGGCGATGAACGTTCCTTTGCTGTAGTAGCCGATCAATGCGACGTGCTCGCCTACCGCCGGCGTCTGCCCGGTGGGAAAGATCGCCGTGCCGTTCTTCAAGTCGACCATCTGCGTGCCGCCGTTCCGAAGGGCGACCGTCAAGCGATACGGCGTGAAGCCGGCGACCATGCCGAGGATGACGTGCATGCGATCGTAGCGTCCGGCATTCCAAGCCGGCTGCCACGTCTTATACGTAGGCTCTCCGTTCGGGCGGTTCGCGTACTGCGCCCTGGCGGGCAGGGCGAAGAGGGCAACGTTCGCGAGGAGCGCGAGTGCCGCCGCGAGGGATAGGATACGAGCTGAGAGTCTCATCCCGGTATCGTACCCAACCGCACGCCCGTATGCGACCGTGCGAACGGTCGGGAAAAAGACCTCGCTGCTAGCCCGCTGGTGAGGGCGCCGGGGCCGGCGGCGGCGCGATCGTCGCGCGCGCCTGCAGCGCTTGGTGCGCGATGGCGGCGAGCGCTTGCAGGTGCGCTTGCGTCAGCTCGTTCAAGCTACGATGCTGGAGGCCGCTGCCCGCGTCTTGCTCCAAGTAGACGAGCTGAAGCCGCGCCAGCGCTTGCGCGTCCGACGGCGTTCCGGGCGCCGGCGACGTCCACAGCGCCGCAAGGCGCTTTGCATAGCGGACCTGGAGGCCGCGCCGCACGACGCCGTCACGCGCGACCGCTCCCGTCGCCAGATCGCCGAAGATGCTCGCGCGCGCCCAGTCGAAGAGATCGGCGAGGCTCATCGTCGAGCCCGCCCGATACTTCAGCGAGAGGTCGTCGATCCGTGCAAGCGTCAACGGCGCAAAGAGCTCGTTCAGCACGGCGTCCTGCGCGGCGGCGGCAATCTGCGAAACGGCCACGTCGTGTCGCGGCGCGGGCACGTATGCCCAGGTGGCGTTGGTGAACGAGCTGACCTCCGAATAGGTGAGGCGGTCCAGCACGCTCGGGCTGAAGGCCCATGCCTGGTCCGAGAAGAGGCCGCTGCCGAGCGCATGCCAGGCACGCTCCTCTTGCCAACGCGAGACCGCCGTCAGCGGCGGCGCGGAGTGCGGGTCGCCGGCGTGCGCGCGCGAGAGATATTCACCGCCGATCGTATGCGCGGGAATCATCGCGCAGCGTAAGTACGTCGTCAGCGGTATCATGAACGCACGCAGCGCATCCGCATACGACTCGCCGCGGGCCGGGAATCGCCGGTCGATGTCGTTCATGATCCGGTGCATCATCGTCTCCTGAACGGAGCACCACTGCAGCGGGTGGTCCGTCAGATCTTCCTGCTGCACGCGCGGATCGATTGCGTGCCCGTTCGCGAACGCGACGTCCTCGTCGGAGGCGAAGCGATACGTCGGGTTGCTCCACATCGACGCCACGCGGCGCAGCGCCGGCAGTTCCTGCTCGGGCGTGGAGGCTCCGGGCACGTACTCGTAGCCATATTGGATCGCGTGGTAGTCGTAGGGCCCGAGCACGGTCTGCGCGTACTGGCCCTGCGGCGTTCCGCGCGGCCACAGGTTGACCGGCGCATACTCCATGACGGAGGTGGCGACGCCGTACCGCTGCGTGAAGGCCTGGCTCTGCAGATCGTGCGCCGTGTACGCCATCGAGCCGATGAAGTTATGCTGCAAGCCCATGTCGTGCCCGGACTCGTGCAGCACGGTTGCGCGCAGCCACTGGAGCGTAAACTGCCGCTCGGCGGCCGCGTTGTCCGCCAGCCCGCGCGCGGGAGCGACGACGTAGCGATAGAGGCGGCCCGCCATGCCTTCGATCGCGTCGACGTTGATGCCGACGTTGAGCTCCTCGCCCGTTCTCGGATCGGTGACGATCAGCGCCTCCGCGCCATATTCCGGCCGGGACGTGTCGATCCAACGAACGATGTTGTGCCGAATGTCGTCGGGATCCCAGCTCGGATCGACCGGCTGCTGGTGCACTTGGATCGCGTTGAGGATTCCGACGCGCCGGAATGCGCCGTTCCAGGTGAGCAATGCGTCGCGCACGGTTGCGCGATACTGCGTCGGAATGTCGTTGCTCAAATAGAAGACGATGGGGTTGGTCGCGTTGGACGGCGTTCCCGGATGCGCGGGAGCGAAGTTCCAGCGCGAGATGTAGTAGAGGTTGCGCGTCATCTGCGCATCGCTCGCGAAGTCGATCAGCGGCTGGACGAAGTAGCCGACGCGCGAGTCCGCGATTCGCGGCCTGTAGTTATCGTGCGGAGCGGCGATGATATTGTACGACATCCGCACTTCGATGCTGCGCGCGTCGGGAGCGTTGTCGATCTTGTCCGGATCCAAGCTCGCCCACGTCTGGCTGACGCGCAGCACGTCGTTCTGCGGAAATGCTTTGCTCCCGGTAAAGAGCGTGCGCGTCTGGTCGAGGTGGTATCCGTGCAGCGGGCTCGCGATCGCGGCATCGAACTGCGCTTGAAAGTCTGCGACGTCTGAGAGAAACGGGGCGGCGGAGATCACGACGGTACCCGTTGCCGCGTCTTCGGCGACGATCGGCTCGACCGCGATTATGGAGCTCGGAAGCGACTCGCTGGTGCCGAGTGCCTGGGGGCTCGACGCCTCGACGCGCGCGTAGGTGTTCGGCCAGCGAAGAACGACGTCGTTGCCGACGCGATCGAAGTGCAGAATGCGCGCCGGCGCGACGTACGGCTCGCCCGGCGCCGGCCCGAAGCCGCCGAGGCCGCTCGCAGGAACCGATGTCTCGATGAAGTCGGCTCCGAGCTGAGACTTCGAGAGCGCGAGATAGACGTTTCCTGCTTTCGTGACGATCGGGATGAGCCCCGACTGCACCGTCGCACCCATGACGAACGCGTCGTACGCGGTGGGCGGGTGCGGCGTCGCCGTCGCTGCAAGAACCGGAGCGCCGAACGCCGCAAAAAGCGCGAACGCCAAAGCGAAGAGAAAACGCTGCTGCATCATGCTGCGAAGGTACGTCCGGCCAGGAGCCAGTTCCTTCGTTATCGCCGCGGCAAGACGTTCGGGTAGATGGGGCGGTTCACGAGGCGCTCGAGGTCCTCGATGCGCGCGCAGAGCACGAACTCGGCGAAGCGGCTGAAGCTCTCGCGTTCGGCTTCCCCTTCGGCGAACCGCTCATTGCGCGTCATGTCGACCTTCGCCGAGACCGCCGGAAAGCGAACGTAGCGCCCGCCGTCGTCTTCGGCGACCTCGGCGAGGCCTTCGTCCTCGAAGATGCGCACGGCCGCAGCGATCGTTCTATCGTCGGCCTTTTCGAGATCGAGCGTTCGCGCGAGGTCGGCGAAGCTTCCGCGCAGCACGCCACCGCGTGCGATATCCTTCATGCCGGAGTAGATGTGCCGCAAGACTGTCAGCGTCGGCGCACCGCGATCGATGATGAACTCGTTGATGCGGCGATCGCTCTCG
>VFSW01002974.1_pt1 | contig 25495 bp, 18 predicted proteins | sample 5358111 | NCBI WGS metagenome assembly VFSW01 (sample SAMN11554181, study PRJNA540505) | mine drainage metagenome | isolation source: sediment from site ElyBrook_90M | place: USA: Ely Copper Mine, Vershire, VT | collected 2017
GGTACGACGTCGTGCCAAACGGTACGACGTCGTGCCAAACGGTACGACGTCGTGCGAAACGGTGCGACGTCGTGCAAAACGAGTACGACGTCGTGCGAAACGGTGCGACGCCCCGTCCATCCACGGGTACAGCCGTTTGCCCCCAACGGCCCCGTCGGCCCCGGGGTCCTGCCGCGATGCCCAGGATCCAAACCACAGAATCACGATCCACGGAGTGCCCTCCGCCATCCGCGACCTCCTCGGATTTCATAGGAGAAACCGAGAGGTTGCATCAAGCAGGTTGCGCAACGCGTGGGTCCGACGACGCACTCAAAGCGGGCGACGAACGAATGCAGTCGTCCGACCGAGGGTTTTGCCTCGTAAGGCAGTCCCACGGCAAGGAATGCCACGGTGGACGGGTCGCTCGTCAAGAGCGTGCGGGGGAACTCCGAATCGCAATCGAATTCCGCGGGATTCGAGGAGTGGAGCAGGGGCACAACGCGCGACGGGGTCGGGCTACGATCTTTCGCGCCGCGGTGGATTGTGCGAGGTTCGTCCCCGAGGAGGTCGGTCTGATGCGAAGGGTGCGCGTTGTCCTTGGTCTTCTGGCGTTGTCCGTGCTGTCTGGCTGTGTGGTCGAGCGTCGGCCGGTCGTCGTCCGGCGTCCCCCGGGATGCCCGGGTGGCGTGTGGATCGAGGGGCACTACGGGCCTCGGGGTCGCTGGTGGCCTGGCCACTGGCGTTGCCGGGGGGTGACCGAAGTCGTCGAAGTCGACTGAAGATCCGTCGAGCCACAGGGCTTTCGACACGTCACCGGGTGCCCTCTGTTGTCCATCCGAGCGGGCGTCTTCGCAAGCGCCCGTGGGGGTGTGATAACGTACGGGCTCTCCCATGGCTTTTGTTCTTCGCGTTGAGTTTTTGGTTGCCCTCGCCGTTGGCGTCACGGGCTGTGGCTGGGGCCCCGTCCGCTGCGACGAGCCCGACAACTCGTGCTTCACGGCGCCGCCGGGCCCCTCGGTGACCCTCCACCAGCTTCGGCAGCAGGCCCGGGGAGCGTACTCCGCGGACGCCGGCGTGCCGTTGCAAAACGTCGTCGTCACGGCTTTCAACAGTTGTGCGTCGGGGTGTGTCGGCGGGCACGTGGGGGACACCTGGCTCCAGGAGACCTCGCCGCTGTCCGCGACGAACTGTCCGTTGCTCCCGGATGGGACGGCTCGCGCGTGCGCGATCCAGGTTTTTCAACCGTCTTTTAGCCCCACGGGCTTTCACCCTTCCATCGGCGATGTGGTCAACACATCGGGGGGTGGGTACCAGGAGTTTCAGTGCGCGACCTGCGGGCATCCGCCGTCGCCCTTTCCCGATCCGTACTTTGTGCCTGAGATCGCCAAGCCCACGGTGATCTCCGCGGGGGTGACCCCACCGCCGCCTCCGATCCCCGTGACGATGGACGACCTGCAAAACAACACCACGCTGTACATGGGCGTCTTGGTCACCCTCCAAAACGTCACCGCAGGCGGGCCTCCGAATACCCACGGGGACATTCCCATCATGGGATCCAACCCCGCCAACGGTCTCGTGATCGTCGAAGAGATGGTTCCGATGGCGAGTGTGGTCTCGGGTACGCACTGGGACAGCATCACGGGAATCGCCACGTACTTTTACAATCCCGAGATCATCCCCCGGATGCCCTCGGACCTTGTCAACCAGCACTGACCTTCGCCGCGGGAGGCCGTACACTCCGGCCTCCACGATGATCGCCCCGCTCGCCTCCAACGCCGCCCGTACGCTTCTCTACCCGGTTTTCTATGCACGCCGCAGGGCCACGGTGCCAGAAGGGTCGTGGGTGCAGGTGCGGCTTCACGGTGCCATCACCGAGATCCAGCACCCCGTCCGACGCTGGACCCGCACACTGTTCCGCGCCCAAGGTGGCCAGGTCACCGTCGCGGATCTTCGCGCGCTCTGCGTTTCCGTCGCGGCTGACCCCGCGGTGCACGGCGTGGTGTTTCGCATCGGCGGGCTGCAGTGTGGCTGGGCCACGGTGGCCTCGCTGCGGGAGTTGCTGACCACGTTGCGCACCGCGGGAAAGCGCACCGTGGCGTACCTCCCGGAGGGCGCCGAAACCCGTGAGTTTCACCTTGCCCTCGCCGCCGACAAGATCCTAACGACCCCGCAGGCCACCGTCGCCCCGATGGGCCTCGCCAGCGGGATGAACTTTCTCCGGAGTCTTCTCGCCCGCGGTGGGATCGAAGCCGAAGTCCTCGCGCGGCGAGAGTACAAATCCGCGGCCGAGATGTTTACCCGGGACGGACTGTCCGATCCCAACCGCGTACAGATCAACGCCCTGCTTGACCGACTCCACGGTGATTTCGTCCACGCTTTGTCCGAAGGCCGTCGCGTGGACGCCTCCCGCGCGCGGGCGCTCATCGACGGGGGGCCGTACCACCCGACGGACGCCGTGCGCGAAGGACTGATTGACGGCGTGGCCTACGACGACGACCTCCCGCTGCACCTCGGCGCGGGGCCCAACGTCAAGGTCATTCCAGCCGGGCCGTACGCGGCCATGGTGCGGGCCATGCGTTACGCCCCGATGGTGCCCCGCCATCGGGTGGGTGTTGTGAAAGTCCACGGGGCGATCGTGTCGAGGGCGCGCTTTGCCATGGGTACCGTCGCCGACGCCGAGCGCGTGGTGGCAGCTCTGCGGGCCGCGCGGGCGTCGCGGGACATCGGCGCGGTGGTGCTGTACGTCGACAGCCGCGGGGGCAGCGCGCTCGCGAGTGACGTCATTGCCCGAGAGGTTGTCCGGCTGCGCGAGAAGAAGCCCGTGGTCGCGTACCTCTCGGATGTCGCCGCGAGCGGTGGGTACTATGTCTCGGCGCCTGCGAACGAGATCGTTGCCCAGGGGTCGACCGTGACGGGCTCGATCGGGGTGATTGCCCTGCGCTTTGTCGTGGCCAAGGCGCTCGAAAGCCTTGGCGTTACCCGCGAGGTGATCCGGCGCGGCGAGCGGGCGGACATGATGTCGCCGTACCGCAGTTGGACCGACGGCGAACGTGCGGCGCTCGACCGGCAGATCGACGGGTTTTATGGTGACTTTGTCGGACTCGTCGCGCGATCACGCAAGCGGGACCCTTTGGATATCGAACCGCTTGCACGGGGGAGAGTGTACGCCGGGGCGGACGCTCTGGACGTGGGACTTGTCGATCGCCTTGGGGGTCTAGACCTGGCCGTGCGGCGTGCCAAAGAGCTCGCGGGAGGAAAGTACGCGGACGATCCCGTGGTGATCGCCCCGAGGGGAACGCTTGAACCTCCAGAGCCTCCGGCAGCGGTTCTCCAGATTCTCTCCTTGGCGTCCGAGCGGTTGCACGGTGCACGGGGTATGGAGCTCATGCACCTGGCGCTCGCTGGGCCAACGGAGAATCTCTTTGCGTTTGAAGACACGGACTTCGGGATGTAACCCGCATCCCGCGCGGCGGTTATAGACGTTGCGAGGCCAGCCGTCGGACGCGCATTCGGAGGCGCACGCCCTGGACCGCGTCGCCCAGGGTGGTCCAGCCCTCGTTGGCGTTGCCGAGCAGTCGCGAGGCGGTGCCGTCGGCGTCGGAGACTTCAAAGGCCCAGCGGGTGCGGCGTCCTCCTGTCGAGGGGTTGAGCGGTTCGACTTCGTCCACGGCCGCGCGGATCGCGCGAATCGCCGCGGCGTCAAAGGCCGCGACGCCGGATGGGCGGACCACCCTTGCGTTGCAGACGGCTCCGGTGGGGGTCTGATCGATCTCTACGTCGGCCCGCACCAGATGGTACGAGCGGGTGTTGCCCCCGCCAAAGGCAACGGAAGTGAACGAACTTGCGTGCGCGGCGTCTGCGGCGCCCATGACGGAGCGGTCCCGCTCGTCGTCGCGGGAGATGGGTGCGAGGGACACCATGGGCGCGTGCCGAACGGCGTCGCCGATGTTGGCCACGGTGCGCGTGGGAAGAAACTCCTCGGCTGCACGAGATGCCAGTGTGCGGTCGTGTACCCCGGCCCCCGGGGGTAGCGTGTGTTGGGTCTCGGCCAGCAAAGCGAGCGTAGGCCCTGCGGCGATTTCCTGAAGGGTGCCCGTGGGAGACCCGCCGTAGATGTTTCGCGGGCCGTGGTCGACGTGGCCCGGGGGGAGGAGGGAGGCTTGCGAGACGGCGAGGGAGTCCGCGCTGCGAAAAAGGTTGGCGGCGGTCAAAGGGTGCTGCGCTGGCCCAGGAGTCGGTGGAACGGAGGTGGGCGTAGGTGTCTCAATCACCGCGGGAAGGGCTTCGGGAGCCGAAGGGGCCGTCAAGAGCGTTGGGCTTTGGATGCTACGGGCTACGGGAGCCGACCGAGCGCCGACCGTCGACGGGCGACGCGCGCTCGCTGCGCCAAGCTGCGGAACCCGTGGCGGTGTAGGCGTCACCACGGGTTCGGGCGGAGGCGACGGGATTTCCACCGTTACTACCTCGGCGTGCGTGGCTCCAACGGCAGGCGGGGCTCTCCGCGCGAGCAAGAAAACCAGCACCACCAGCACGCCATGAAGCGCCAGCGAGGCGTACAGCGGGGTGGATCGTTGGGGGGTCATGCTGAAAACTACGGTTCCGTGTGTACCACCGACGGGCCCACGGATCGAGTCGGCGGTGCTGCCACCGGTCCCGACGAGCGGGTCCCACGCCCCCCTGATGGGGCTTTCTACCTCATCCAGTGAACGGCTTGTGGGGCTTCGAGTGCGATTGGCGTGCGTCCGGACGCGGTTGACGGCAATCTCACGGGCACGGTGGGTCTACGCAGTCATCAATGGGCAGGTTTTGGATGGGTCAACGTTCTGGCGTGGTGCGCCCTCGGGGCGTGCAACCATGGTGCCAACGGTGCGGGTGGGCGTACACCTGGGGGCCCCGGTGGGGCGCTCGCCGACGCGCGTCCCCCGGTGGTCACCGCGGCGACCGTTGAGCGCCGAGACGTTCCAGTCTTTCTCGACGGGTTGGGCAATGTCGCGGCGTATTACACCGCCACGGTGCACACGCAGGTCGACGGCCCCCTGGTGCGGGTGGTGTTTACCGAAGGACAGATGGTGCACCGCGGCGAGACGCTCGCACAGATCGACCCACGACCTTTTGTCGCAGCGCTCCATGAAGCCCAAGGTGCCCTCGCGCGCGACCGCGGACTGCTGGTGGCCAACCAGCGCACGCTCGACCGTGACCTTGGCCTGCTCAATCAACATTACGTTGCTCCGCAGGACGTGGACACCCAGCGGGGACTGGTGGACCAGTACGCCGGGTCGGTACAGGCAGACGAAGCGGCGATTGAGACTGCACGGTTGAACCTGGAGTACACCCGCGTCCTCGCGCCCATCGATGGCTTGACCGGCGTACGGCAAGTGGACCCTGGAAATCTTGTGCATCCGACCGACCCGACGGGGATCGTGGTCATTACGCAAGTGGATCGCGTGGCCGTGTTCTGCACCCTGCCAGAAGACGATCTCCCGGAGGTAAACAGGGGAATGTCTGCGGGTCCGCTCACCGTGCAGGTGTACAGCCGCGATGGCGGGACGCTTCTCGGGACGGGAGCCGTTGCGCTCGTAGACAACGAGATCAACCAGCAAACGGCGACGATACGAATCAAGGCCGTTCTCCCCAATCCCGAACGGGCGCTCTGGCCTTCGCAGTTTGTCAAGGTGCGGGTGATGCTCGCGCCGCGGCGCGGTGCATTGGTGATTCCCACGGCAGCGATCCAGCGCGGGCCGCAAGGGTCGTTTGTGTACATCATCGCGGCGGACAACCATGTGTCCATTCAGTCTGTCACTGTCGACCGGATGGAGGGGGACACCGCTGTGGTGCTCCAGGGGCTCTCTGAGGGCCAGCGGGTGGTGGTGGAGGGTCAAGCAAGGCTGCGTCCAGGTGCTACGGTGAGCGTTCATGCGCCCGACGCGGCGGATGGTGGAGTCGCCCGACCGACACCCCAGAACACTGGCCGCGGAGGCCATGTCGGACACGGCGCACCGGCTGTTCACGGCGGTGGCGGCGCGTGAACCTTTCCGAGCCCTTTATCCGTAGGCCGATCGCGACTTCGTTGCTCATGGTCGCGGTACTTCTCGTGGGGATCGTCGCGTATCGGCAACTCCCCGTCGCGCCCTTGCCGCAAGTGGACTACCCGACCATCGTGGTGTCGACCATGCTCCCTGGGGCAAGCGCCGACACGATGGCTTCTGCAGTGACGACCCCACTCGAGCGACAGTTTGGCCAGATGCCGGCACTTACCAGCATGACTTCGGTAAGCGGTTTCGGGGTTTCGCAAGTGACTCTGCAGTTTGATCTCGACCGTAGCATCGACGCAGCCGAGCAGGACGTGCAGGCGTCCATCAACGCCGCGGCCAATCTCCTCCCCCGGACGCTCCCCGTGCCGCCGGTCTACAGCAAGAGCAATCCTGCGGACACGCCGATTCTCACGCTGGCCGTGACGTCGGATACGCTGGCGCCGCGGGACGTGGACGACCTTGCGGACTCGATCCTCGCGCAGAAGATCTCACAGGTGGCGGGCGTCGGGTTGGTTACGCTCAACGGTGGGCAAAAGCCCGCGGTGCGGGTGCAAGCAGATCCCGTTGCCCTCGCCGGGGTGAACCTGACGCTCGAAGATCTACGCACGGTGCTCTCGGTGGCCAACGTGCACCAACCCACGGGCAACTTGGACGGTCCGCGGCTGGATTACACTCTATCGACCAACGACCAGCTCATGGACGCCGCCGCGGTGAATCCCGTCGTGCTGGCGTACCGAAACGGTTCTCCCGTACGCGTCAGCGATGTCGCGCGCGTGACGGACGGCGTTGAAAACGACCAGCTCGCAGGCTGGGCTAACGGTCACCAGGCCGTCATCATCAACGTACAGCGACAGCCCGGGGCAAACATCATTGAAGTCACCGACAAGGTGAAGGCCCTTCTCCCGAGGCTACAGTCTTCGCTTCCGAACAACGTGCGGGTGGCGGTCCTGAGCGACCGCACCGAGACCATCCGAGCGTCGATCCACGACGTGCAGTTTACGCTTGTGCTTACGATCTTTCTGGTCGTCCTGGTGATCTTCATGTTCTTGCGGGACCTGCGCGCGACGATCATTCCGGGCGTCGCCGTCCCGCTCTCGCTCGTCGGGACCTTCGGGGTGATGTACGCCCTGGGGTACAGCCTCAACAACCTCTCGCTCATGGCCCTCACGATCTCAACGGGATTCGTCGTCGACGACGCCATCGTGGTGACCGAAAACGTCTCGCGCTTCATCGAGGCTGGCGACGCACCGTTTGACGCCGCGCTCAAGGGCGCTCGACAGATCGGGTTTACCATTGTTTCGCTGACGGTTTCCCTCGTCGCCGTGCTCATCCCGCTGCTCTTCATGGGCGGTATCATCGGTCGGCTCTTTCGCGAATTTGCCGTCACGCTCTCTGTCGCCATCGTCGTGTCCGCGTTGCTCTCACTCACCCTCACGCCCATGATGTGCGGGCACCTTCTCAAGCGCCATGTGCCTCCCTCCGACAGGCCGTCCAGCGCCTTCGATCGCTTCCTCGCCCTCCCCGAGCGGGCTTTTGACGCCACGGTTCGCTTCTACGACGTCACCCTCCGTTGGGTACTCGATCACCGGCGCATGACACTCTCGGTGACCGTCCTCGCGGTCGGGGCCACGGTGGTGCTCGCCGCGATCATTCCAAAGGGGCTTTTTCCCCTCCAAGACACCGGATTGATCACTGGATCCACTGAGGCGCCATCCGACGTGTCGTTTGACGCCATGGCGGCCCGGCAACAGCAACTCGCCGAGGTTGCACGAAGGGATCCCGACGTCGCCTCCGTCGCGTCGTTTATCGGTGCGGATGGTACCAACCTGTCGACCAACAGCGGGCGGTTGTCCATCTCGCTCAAGCCACGAGAAAGCCGTCATTCGGACATTTCGACGGTCCTTGCGCGCTTGCAATCTGCGCTGGCCGAGGTGCCAGGCATCAGGGTGTGGCTGCAACCCGTGCAGGATCTTCAGATCGAGAGCCGGGTGAGCCGCACGCAGTACCAGTACACCCTCGAAGATCCCGACCCCGCGGAACTGTCGGTATGGACGCCCAGGGTGATGGCCGCGATGAGAGCGTTGCCCCAACTGCGGGATGTCGCGAGCGATCTACCCGAGCCAGGACCGGGGATGTCCGTCACGTTTGACCGGGACACGGCGGCGAGGGTCAACGTTTCTGCACAAACCATCGACGACACCCTCTATGACGCCTACGGCCAGCGACAGGTATCCACGATCTTTACCCAGTTGAACCTGTACCGAATCATTCTTGAAGTGCTCCCGGAGTACCAGCGCCAGCCTTCGGCGCTCTCGCAACTGTTTGTCCGCGCGTCGGACGGGACCGCCGTTCCACTGGGCTCCGTCGTGCGCTTCAGTCGCGGAACAGCCCCGCTGGCCGTGAGCCACCAGGGACAGTTTTCGGCGGTAACGCTTTCGTTCAATCTCGCACCCGGGGTGGCGCTGGGCGACGCGGTCACAGCCATCCATGCTGCCGGATCGCGCATGGGTCTCCCCGGGGGCATCCGCGCGGCTTTTGAAGGAACGGCCCAGGCGTTTCAGTCTTCGCTTGCGAGCGAACCAGCGCTCATTCTCGCCGCGTTCATCACCGTGTACATCGTCCTTGGCGTGCTCTACGAGAGCCTGATCCACCCGGTGACCATTCTCTCGACGCTGCCCTCCGCTGGCGTCGGGGCTTTCGTTGCGCTGTACCTCACGCACTCCGAGTTTTCGGTCATCGCCCTCATTGGCATTGTTCTTCTCATCGGCATCGTCAAAAAGAACGCCATCATGATGATCGACTTTGCGCTGGAGGCCGAGCGCGACCAGCGACTCGGTCCCCGGGAAGCTATCTACAAAGCCTGCCTGCTTCGCTTTCGTCCCATCATGATGACCACGCTGGCCGCACTCCTTGGTGGCCTTCCCCTGGCGTTGGGTACCGGCACGGGGTCCGAGCTTCGTCGTCCGCTCGGGATCACCATCGTGGGCGGACTCGTCGTTTCGCAATTGCTCACGCTTTACACCACCCCGGTGATCTACCTCTTCATGGATCGCATCGGCCGCACGCTCGCCCGTCGCGGTCCTCGGTCGCAGCCTGCACACATCCCACCCCTCGCGTGAATCTCTCGGCGCCCTTCATCCATCGCCCCATTGCCACGGCACTGCTGTGCGCTGCGCTGTTTCTCGCCGGTGTCGCAGCGTACACCCAGCTCCCGGTCGCACCTCTCCCCAAACTCGATTTTCCAACGGTGTCTGTCTCCGCGAGCCTCCCGGGAGCCTCGCCCGAGACCATGGCATCGTCCGTGGCCACGCCGCTCGAGCGTCGTTTTGGTCGCATCGCGGGCGTCACCGAGATCACGTCCTCAAGCTCTCTCAGCAACACATCGGTGTCCATCCAGTTTGATCTCAACCGTGACATCGATGCCGCCGCCCGGGATGTCCAGGCCGCCATCAACGCCTCCCTGGGAGAACTCCCATCCGGGATGCCTTTTCGTCCGACGTACCACAAGGTCAACCCCTCGGACGCGCCGATCTTGATTCTTGCGCTGACCTCGGACGCCATTCCCCTCGGGCAGGTGTTTGACACCGCGAACACCGTGCTTGCACAGCGGATCTCGCAGGTGCCGGGCGTGGGTCAGGTGCAGGTCGGCGGGGGCCAGCAGCCGGCGGTGCGCATTCAGGTAGACTCCGTGGCCCTTGCCGGCATGAGCTTGGGGATGGAGGACGTACGCAATGCGGTTGCCAACGCCACGGTGAACTCTCCCGAAGGGGCGATCTCTGGCAGCGGCGTGATGCGGCCGTTGTCCTCCAACGACCAACTCTTCAACGCCGCCGCGTTTGCTCCGATCGTCATCGCGCAGAACAACGGCAGCACTGTGCGGCTACGCGATATTGCACGGGTCTTTGACGATGTCGAAAATGCCCGTCTCGCCGCCTGGTTTGACCACCAGCGCGCAGTGCTCCTCATCATCCGAAGGCAACCCGGCGCAAACGTCATCGAGACCATCGATCGCGTCAAGGCACTCCTGCCGTCGCTCGCCGCGACGATCTCTCAGGCCATCCGCGTCGAGGTTGCGATCGACCGCGCAGGCACCATCCGGGCCTCTGTCCGTGACGTCGAGCGCTCGCTCGCCATTTCTGTTGTTCTCGTCGTCCTTGTGGTGTTCGCGTTTCTCCGCAGCGCGTGGGCCACGATGATTCCCTCCGTGGCCGTGCCTTTGTCTCTCGTGGGTACCTTTGCGGTGATGTACCTCCTGGATTACTCCCTGGATAATCTATCGCTCATGGCCCTGACCATCTCGACGGGATTTGTCGTCGACGACGCCATCGTTGTCACCGAAAACGTCGCACGTTACATCGAACTCGGAGAATCCGGCGTCGCCGCGGCCCTCAAAGGTGCGCGCCAGATCGGCTTCACGATTCTGTCCATCACGGTGTCTCTCCTTGCCGTGTTTCTCCCCATCCTCCTCATGGGTGGCATGGTTGGGCGGTTGTTTCGCGAGTTTGCCGTCACTCTCAGCGTGGCGATCGGTATTTCGGCCGTGCTCTCGCTCACGCTGACTCCCGCGATGTGCTCGCGACTCCTGCGCCCCGGCCACGGAAAGCCCAAGGGCCTGGTCGGTCGCGCGGCCGAGCGGTTCTTTGACGGTATGCTTTTCTGGTACGAACGTGGTCTTCGGGTGGTACTGCGTCACCCGTGGCTCACCCTTACGGTCACCGTGGGAGTGATCGTACTCAACGTGTACCTCGTGAAAGTCACCCCCATGGGGCTCTTTCCCCAGCAGGATACGGGACAACTCATCGGGTCGTCCGACGCGCCGCAGGATATTTCATTTACGGCGATGCGAGACCGCCAGCGGGCCCTGAGCGAGATCGTCCAGAGCGACCCTGACGTTCACCATGTGGTGTCTTCCATAGGCAGCGCATGGAGCGGGGGCATGAACTCCGGGATGGTCTTTGTGGGCCTCAACGACAGTCCCCCACGAAGAATCTCCGCGGACGGCGTCATCAATCGCCTCCGTGGTCGCACGGGGTCGGTACCTGGGATCGCCTTGTACCTACAGTCCGTGCAAGACGTACGCATGGGCGCGCGGTCGTCGCGCACACAGTATCAGTACACCCTCCAGGACGCGGATCTCACCGAGCTACGTACATGGGCACCGCGCCTGCTCGAAGGGATGAAGCGCCTTCATGAGATCAAGGACGTCAACACGGATCAACAAAACGCTGGGTTGCAACTCTCGGTCAACATCGACAGGGACACGGCTTCGCGCCTCGGGATCGTTGCCGCCGACGTGGACAACGCCCTCAACGACGCCTTTGGCCAACGCCAGATCGCGACGACGTACACCCAGATGAACCAGTACCGCGTCGTGCTGGAGACCCTTCCTACCCTGGCCGCGACGCCGTCGGCGCTGCACGAAGTGTACGTACGCACGCCAACGGGGGCGCAGGTTCCGCTCGACGCGATCGCCAGCGCGGCGCCGTCGCTTGCGTCGCTCGCGGTCAATCACCAGGGGCAATTCCCGGCCACGACCTTGTCCTTCAACCTCGCGCATGGAGTGTCTCTTGGTCAGGCCGTCACGGCGATTCACAATGTTGAGCGTCGAATCGGGCTCCCGCCAGGCGTCCACGCAGAGTTTCAAGGTACCGCGCAGGCCTTTCAGTCCTCGCTGTCGAGCGAGCCGTTGCTTTTAATCGCGGCGCTCATCGCCGTGTACCTCGTCCTCGGGATGCTCTACGAATCTCTCATCCACCCGATCACGATTCTATCAACCCTGCCCCCCGCGAGTGCCGGCGCGCTCATTGCACTCAGGATTGTAGGCGATGACTTTAGTATCATCGCACTCATTGGCATTGTCCTCCTCATTGGCATCGTCAAAAAGAACGCCATCATGATGATCGACTTTGCGCTGGAAGCCGAACGCGATGAAGGCTTGCCGCCGAAGGAAGCGATACACAAGGCCTGCGTCTTGCGCTTCAGGCCAATCATGATGACCACCCTGGCAGCCTTGCTGGGAGGGCTCCCGCTCGCGCTGGGCAGCGGACCCGGATCCGAGCTACGGCAACCCCTGGGGGTTACCATCGTCGGGGGATTGCTGGTGTCGCAGATGCTCACGCTGTACACCACGCCGGTGATCTATCTGTTCATGGACCGCGTCGGGAGGTTTTTCCGTCGGGTGTGGGCGATGGTGACGGGGTACCGGACGGGAGGGACTCGGGTGGGTGAAGGTGGTGCCTCGGTCGAGTGATCGCTGCCCAGCTTGCCCATCCGTGCTGAACCGCGTAAAGCCGTTGTGCGGGCGGTGCGGACCAGCCGTGCACAACGATGGACCACGCGCCGGGTTGCCCTGCGGCCCGATCAGAACTATCTCTCATCTTCAATGAGTGCCGTTGTGATGGATCCGCGTATTCCGCGACGGCCAGTCCAATCCGAGGGGCGTCGTGCGTTGCTACTTCTCGGATCTGGGCTCGCCGTCGCCGCGTTGGTCGGATTTCTTGCCCTGTGGCGCTACCACTGGCAGTTGAGTCGCTCTATAGAACGCTATCGGCACACGCATCCTGGTGTGGTTGTCCCCTTGCCGCCATCGTGGCCCTAGCCCTCCCTCCGCCTGTGTGATTGACACCGTGTTTGCCGGTCCCCTACGGTAGCCGCGCCCGCCTGGCCAACCCATGCGCGGAAGATCCCGGGGTGTTCCTTGACCTTGCGTTTGTTCCCGCGTTCTGTGGCTGCCGTGCTGGGTATACTTGTCGTGGCGCCTGGTGTTACGGCCTCGGATGTCCATGGGAACCTCCAGGGCGCGGACGGTCTGACCCCCACCGCCTTGCCCGACAATCCGCGCTTTCGCGGGGCGTACTGGGATCTTCCCAACGGCGTCGTCCGCCCCGGGAGCCCCCACGCCTCCACCGAATGGGACATCCCCGTCATCCTTACGGGCCCCGGCCTCCCCGAGGCTACACAACCCGTGAACATCCTACTCGAAGGCGGTCGCTGTCGCCCGGGCACTGTCGTTGTCACTCCGGGTACCGTCGTCCAGATCGACAACCAGGATCTTCTCGGTCATGAACTCTATGCCATCCCACGGGGCGGTGGTGACCGTGTCGTCCCGGCCGAAGTCACCTCCGCGGGAACCCGCCGCGAAGTGAGCTTCCCCGCCGCGGGGGTGTACGAATTTCGCGACCTTCGAGAGCCGGCTCTACGGTGCTGGATCATCGCGGGTCCCGGACAGGGGCGGGTGGTGTCCCCCGCCGCCGATGGGAGCTTTAGCCTCGTGGGCCTTGCCGATGGCGACTACACCCTCCGGGGGTACTACGAAGGTATCGAGCGTGGGAGTGTGCCGCTTCACCTCACGGGTCGAGACACCGACGTGACCCTGCCCCTCGGTGGCCCACCGAACGAACACCGGGACTCCGGCCACGGGCGGGAGCACTAGACCCCGATGTTGTTCTCCCGCTTCTGGATCTTTCTGCTCGCTTGCGTGGCGGCTCTTTCGGTCGCCGCGATGACGCTCGCGCGGACGCTCTATGACCGCGACCGAAGCGCCGACGTCGGCCAGACGCTCTCGGCTGATCGCAAACTCGTGGACGAATTTCTCCGTCACGATGCCCGGCAACGTCTCGATGACCTCGCGGGCGTGACTCTGGACAGCCAGGTGATCTCGCTGATGGAAGCCCGTTCGCACGTTACCGACGACAATCCGGTGGTCATCGGACACTCGGTCAGCGACAGGCTGCGACAACTCAACCAGGATCTAGGCCCGCTTCGGGGGGATCTTCTCTTCGCGGTTGACCCACGAGGCGTCGTCGTGGGCCGCGTCGGGCTCGACGACGGTTCCGTCGGACAGAACCTTGGTGGACTTCCGATCGTCGCATCGGCCCTACGCGGCAACGTGCGTGACGATTTTTGGGAACTCTCGGGCACGCCCTATCGCATGGCAGCGCGGCCGGTGATCTCCCGCGGGCAGTACTACGTCGGTGCCATCGTCCACGGGATCGCCATCCGCCAGGACTTTGTCGAGCGCATTGGGCAACTCGTTCCCGGCGCGTCGGTGATGTTCTTTGGCCCCGAAGGCTTGCTGGTCGCCGTGGCGCCGCCGGGAGACGGTGCGGGCCACGCGCCGCCTGCGCCCGCCGTGCTCGCAGACGGACTCCATAGTGCCATCACTCGCAGCGACTGGCTTTCCCGTGGGTACACCGACGTGCTTTTGACCAGCGGGCGGGATGGCTCCATGGTGTTCGCTTCCCTGCCGGGAATGCTGGGCGCGGGGGGTGGTGGCTTTGCGCTCGGGAGGGCGTTGCCCGTGCTCCCGGGTGATTTCTTGCTACACGCGGCCAGGCCCGATCTCGCGCGCTTGCCCTGGGCGATCCTCGTGGCCCTCGCGCTCGCGGCTACGGCCGTGGGCTTCGTTCTGGTGTGGTGGGAGTACGACAGCAAGAAGCGCGCGTTGCGGGTTGCCCTCATCGGGTTGCAGCGCGCAAACAACGACAGGCTCGATCCGTTGGCCCTTGGGGGCTTCGCGCGGGACCTCGCCGTGGTGGCCAACGACGGGATCGAAGAAGTAATCAAACGCGAGGTCGTGCGAGCGGGAGGGCGTCGACGGAGCGTCGGGGAGATCGAGACCTTGCTTGCGGCACAGGCCGGCGCGCAGCGGAGCAGCGCCGACGAGGACGGAACTGCAACGAGCGTCGCGGCGGCTCCTCCAAAGGCGAGGGGGGCATTGCAGACGCAACTCTACGACCCCGATGAGGGTGCGCACTGGCGGGAGGTGTACGCGCAGTTCATCACCAGACGGCGGGAGTGCAACGAGCCTGTGGAATCCCTCACCTTCGACAAGTTTGCGGCGACCCTCCAGAAGCACAAAGACGCCGTGCTCGCGCGGACGGAGTGCCGGGCCGTGCGTTTTCAGGTGGTGGTGAACGCCGAGGGCCGCGCGACGCTCAAAGCCTCGGCCGTGCGGTAGGAGCTCTCAGTCACGATCGGTCGATGGGCGCGATCGCGATGGGGGGTGTCAGACTGCGCCCGGGACCCGCGGGGGCGCGCAGCCAGCGCGTGTACCGCTCGATCTCCGAGCGTGTCGGAATGTGGTTCATCACGCCGTTGGCGCTAAAGCCACCGGGCTCGGCGAGGAGGTCAAGGAGTTGGACGAGGTACCTCCCGCCACGGTGATTGGTCACTGGAATGACGCATACGACAACGGCGTCAAACTCGCCGATCGATGCCCGTGGCGTGGCCGCGAGATTGCCTGACACCGGGAGACGGACGGGTGTGGGCTGCGCGCCTGCGGGGATACTGACCGTGGAGTCCGAATGCTCGGCAAAGTAGGCGATAATCGCCTCGTCTGAACGAATCTCGCCGCCGAAGATTTCGGTGCGTGGGTCGTTGTGACCGTCGGGCGGGAGGTGCCACATCACCGTGCTTCCCTCAGACTGAAAGTGAACGACCTCGGGGATGGACACTTGCGGGCCGAGCGCTCCGACGGTGATCCAGCCTTCGTTTCGGACGTTCTTGTGGACTTCGACGACGAGGGTGAGGGACACCCGGCCGTGATCCGTTCCCTGGCCGTCGCCACCCGCGACGGGTGGGTCGGTGCGAAGCCAGTGGTAGTACGTGATGGTCTTACGGACGACCGTGCGATCCGGGATGCCCGCGTCGGGGAACACCCGGGCGCGGGCGACACCCGTGTCGGTGGTAACTCGCGTCTCGGCCGTAGGGGGATCACAGCCCGCGAGGGCGGCCGAGAGAACCATGGCGATGCAACGGATGGACGCGCTCACGGGGATCGCGTGGGGTCTACCAGAAGACAGTTCGGCGCGCGAGAGAGTGGACACGGGGGTTGATGGCGTTGACACCCCCGCGCGCGGACCGTAGCGTCCATGCGAAAATGGACGTCAAGAAGGCCGTGTGGGACCAGTTTGCCAAGGTGTTGCAGGACCCAAGGGTGATGCAACTCGCGATGAACCCGAAAGTGATGGGAGCGGTCATGCGGGCGATGTCGGTCCGGGGGCGGGTGGCCAGTTCCCTGGGTTCAGCGCAGCACGCCGTGGCGCGCACGCTGAACCTCGCCTCGCGGGACGAAGTCCGAGAACTCCGCCGAACCGTCCGTCGACTTGAAGAACAACTGGGTAGGATGGACGCCGAGCGCGACGACCCGGGCTCCCTCGACGACTCCGAGTAGGCACCCCCAAGGCTTTCATCCACCCGAGGCCATGGGAATCCCCGCGATGCTTTCCGCGGCGGGCTCCCATGCGCGGCTACGAAGCCGTTCGATACGCTCGCGGAGGTTGCGTTGCTGCTGGGCGAGGGCGTCGACCTCCTGGGTGGTTGGTGTCTCCCCGACGTGGGCGTCGGCGAGGGCTTTGCGGGTCGAGGCCAGGACTTCGAGCATGCTTCGCCGAAACTCCTCGGTGGCCGTCGTGACAAAGTCACCGAGATCTCGACCAAAGCGGTCGATGGTGGCATCGAGTTCGGGCGCAATGCGCGCGGCGGAGGCCCGCACCGCCGCTGGGGCGGAGTCCATCGCCTTGCGCTTGACCTCGACGTCCACCCGCTCTTTGAAGAACATCGCGAGGACAGGCGCGGCAAACATCAGTACACCACCGATGAGAATATTCGCGGTGATCGCCACGCCCATCCCGAAAGCTCCCAGCGCAAAGACGGACATATCGTAGGCGATGGTATCAACCTTTACATCGATAGCTCCGGCACCCGTGCCCAAAAAGTCCTGGAGGCTGCGACTGGCATCGCGGGCGTCTTCGTTGACGATTGCGACGATGGTCTCGGCGAGGGCCTCAAGTCTTTCGCCCACGACCTTGCCTTCGGTCTCAAGCCATCGCCGCCAGGTGTCTTCGATGAAGCCCGGGAGAAACCGACGGATGTCATCCGCCGTGGACTTTTCGACCTCGAGGCGTACGGCCACGGCAAACTCATTCGTGAACGCTTCAAGATCCCGCGCAGCGACGGCTTTGATCGCCGCGATTTCTTCATCGATCTTCTGCTTTCGCTTTTCGACGAGCCCGCGCGCACCATCGAGATCGGCGACCAGGGCCGCCGTGCGACGTTCGAGTTCATCCGAGCTCATCGTGATGGCGCGGCGGCGCACGGCCAGCCCGCGAGCAAGAATCTCACTCACACGGAGTCCCTCGTCCGCGGCGTAGTCCACCAGCATTCGCAGTCGGTCGTTGCCAAGGAGAGACCCAAGTTGGCCCATCAAGGCATCAATGCCCGATCCCACGCGATCACCCGCAAGCGCCTTTGTGGCTGAGAGAAACATCACGGGCGCTCCGGGCACCAAGGCGGCGAGTTGCTTTCGGGCATAGTCCAGCACTTCGGTGCGTTCAGTTTCGGACAGCAAGTCAGACTTGTTGATCGCAAACACAATGCGATCACGCCCGGCACCTAGGAGCTTCTCGCGCAGAAACCTCCGCTCCGAGTCCTTGAGGATCTGCCCCGCGTCGAGCAGAAACACCACGGCGTCGGCCCGGGGTACGTACCCGTAGGTGATCTCTGCGCGTTGGAGGTTCAGGTCGTTGACCCCCGGTGTATCCACCAGAGTGACCCTGTCCCGAAGTAGCTCTGCAGGGTAGTCGATCTCAACACGGAGGATCTCGTCGGGATGGATGTTCCCGCCGGCGACCAGGCCGTTGAGCGCTGTGAACGGCACATCGTCCCGTGGGCCGCCCAGCGGGCGCTGTCGGTCGTCGACGCCGGTCGCACCGTCCAGCGGGCGGCGTACCACCGTGGCCTTGGGGTGATCGCCGTACCGCACTTCGTGAATGACTGCCGTCGTCGGGGTGATCCCCATCGGGAGCACGTGACCGCCGAGGAGAGCATTAACAAACGTCGTTTTGCCGTGATTGAACTCCCCGAGCACGACGAGAACAGCGCGTTCTTCTTCAAGCCGCGGGAGGCGATCGGTGAGAATGCGCTCACGGAGAGAGCTTGCACCGGCCTTGTGGGCGAGTTCTGCGAGCTCGGTGAGGGCCGCGGCGAGGTCGTACTTGGTCTCGAGAAGGTTGCGTAGCGCCATGCGATCACTCCAGAAACAGTTGCCGTTGGACTCTGTGACACCCCCAGGACGTTCGGTGCTTACAGCACCTGGATGACCTCCGCCGTTCGCTTTTCGAGTTCTGCGCGGTCGGTGCCCCCATCGAGGCCTATCGCAGCGTGGTAGAGCGCACTGTTGGCGAAGATCCGCAGGGCTTCGATCCGCCGGGGGAGGTACGGATGGCTCGCGGCGAGCTCACGCACCCGCCCCACGCCCTCGCGCCCCTCGCGAAACTGATCGAGGTAGGCCTCGACGTTGATCTCCCGAAACAGCACCTTGCCGCCGACCGCGAGCTTGACGAAAGCCCGCGTGGCAACATCGAGGTCTTTGCAGCATAGCAAGCCCGCACGGTCACACGACACCTCGGCTGCCCGGGACCACGCCGAGAGCGCCAGGGTCACCGGGAGAAGCAACGGCGCAAACAACACCCCGGCAAGGTTTTGCACGAACGCCCGCAGGACGTGCAGGGTGGTGAGGTAGACAACGTGGTTATTCTGGATGTGACCGCACTCGTGGCCGATGACAAATCGGAGTTCTTCGTCCGTGAGATGGTCGATCGTGGCGGCGTGCACCATGATAAACGCTTCGTCTTCGGTGCCGTACGTTGCCGCGTTGATCGAAGCGATCTGCGGGACGATGTACACCGTGGGCTCGGGGATCCCGAGCGTACGTGCACAGTCCTGGACGATCGCGTGTACCCTCGAAAACTGTACCGGGCCAACCTTCACGGCCGTGCCCAGCATCTCGGACTTCAGAAAATTCTTGCTGAGTTTTACGGTCTGGGAAACAGCGAGCTCGACGGAGCGCATGGAGCGCATCGCGCGGAGTACCTTCAGGTCGCCTTCGTAGGCGTAGCCTTCTCCGCGCTCCCCCGTGGTTCCATTCTTCTTCCGGCTGACATAGCTCCCGAAGTCGAACTCCATCGTCATGGATCCTCCGCGCGCGGGCATCACCGCCGCGCCGAGGCAACGTAGCACCCCGGGGCGCACCGTGCGACGGGAGAGCTCTCCGACGGGAAATGGCGACGGTGGCCGAACTTCGCTACGGTCTCGGGGCATGTACACAATTCGTTCGCGCCGGGACCTGGCGATGCTGCTGGAGCGGCAGATGACCGCGGCGAGCGCTCCCGTGGGCTCGGCACCGGCCCCCGACGACGACATCGAAGGGCGCGCGGCGCTCAAGACCTACCTCCTCGAATCGCACGGGCGGATGCGCACCGACCCCTACGCCGCACTCACCGAACTCTGTGCGCAGTTCGGCATGACGGTCACGCACACCGACGATCCTGGACTCCTGGAGCTTTTGCTCGGAGACCTGGCTCTCTGGATGGACGTCACACAGGCCCGGGTGCTTCGGTTGTACACCGTAGGTGCCGCGCGGGAGACCGATCGCGTGCACGAGATGCTTGTGTCGGGCACGGGACTGTTGGAGTGCGTCTGGCTGCCCCCGAGAGCGCTGGAGGCCCTCGCGCGGGCGCCGGGCGTCCGCATGGTGCTGTTCTCATTGCGTCACGACCGACGCCCGATGCGCCGCGCGCCCGACGAGAACGGAATCGACTCCGTCACCCTGCGTTTCTGTGGTCCGCGTGCCAAAGAGACCATGGACAAGCTCCGGCACTCCTCCGTGCTCCCCTCCGCGACGAGTGTGTACTCCGTCCGGGTGCGCGCGGGGGACGACGAAAGGTACTGTCTCGCCGAGGTTTTTCACACGGGTAAGATCACCGCCGTCGGGACTTCGTTTGCCGACCACGACCGCATCCTCCGGGGCATTCTTGACGAACACACCGACCGTACGATGGTCTTGGAGCCTTCGGGTCGTGGACCCCGGAGGATCACGGTGCCCGTCCCCTGGACGGTGGACGACCGTGGCTACGCAGTCGGCAGGATGTTCTCCGGCGCCGAGCCCTTTCGTCTCTGGGGTCTCCCTGAACTTGCGTCCGGCGAGGTCTACCGTACCCGCGCCGTAGACCTCGACGTGGGACGCACCGCGACGTTTGAAGTAACCCCCGCCGGCGTGGCCATCGAGCTCGACGCCCAGGCTCCCGCAAGCGTCGCCGTGCGCTTCATCTCCGGATTGCAGTACCACATCAACGCCGACATCGAGACCGAGGCATTGTCCCCCGAGCCGTTGCTCCAACTCTCCCTCCCCCCTGCGCGCCCTGACGGTCTGGCCTTTGGCGAGCGAGCGCTGATGCCCGAAGTCGCCCGGGTCGTGCTCTCCGAAGCGTGCGCGTTATGGGTCCGCGGTGCGCTCCAGGTCACCACGGCGGTGCTCTTGGAGGGGACGCATGGGGCGCGGGCGACCGATGCCCTCCATGATCTTACCCGCAGGGTCCTGTCCGAGGCTGCCGCGCACGAGTGGCGTCCATGGCTGCGCCTGGTCGTCACGGCCGACGGCACCACCGCCTGGCGCTTTACCGACCCGTTGCCTTTTGAGGCCAATGCCCGCCTGCGCGAACTTGTACGACTCAACCGTGCGGCCCAGCAGCTTGTTGCGCGGCTCTCGGGGACGGCGGTCGCCCGGTGGTTACAACTCTCGCTCTTTGGCCCCGAGTCCATGGTCACGGCGCTGCCCGAGAACGATGGCTGAACGCGCGCCCGTCGGCCACAAGCCTGGCCCGCTCCCACGCTCCGTCATTGCCCTCGGGGTGGTGTCCCTTCTCACGGACATCGGGTCGGACATGGCCATGCCGTTTCTCCCAGTGTTTCTCGTGACGTACCTCCACGCCGGAGCGGGTTCGCTGGGCCTCATCGAAGGTGTCGCCGAGTCCACCGCGGCGCTGACCAAGTACTTTGCCGGCCGCGCCTCGGACCGCGCCGCGCACAAAAAGCCCCTGGTCCTCTGGGGCTACGGTGTGACCTCCCTCGTCCGTCCGCTGCTCGCCCTGGTCACGGCACCGTGGCAGGTACTCGCCGTTCGCTTTGTCGACCGTGTGGGCAAGGGCGTGCGTACCGCCCCTCGGGACGCGATCATCGCCCGCGATACCACCCCCGCCGACCGTGGCTACGCCTTTGGCTTTCACCGCTCGATGGACAACCTCGGGGCGGTCATCGGTCCGCTCCTCGCCTCGGGAATCCTTTTGTTGTTTCCCCACAAGCTACGGTTGGTCTTTGCGTGTACCGCTGTGCCGGGCCTCGCCGCCGTGCTCGCCGTCGTGTTGGGTGTCCGCGACGCGCCCGTGCCCACCGATGTCCCTGTCCGTCCCCGTCCCACCGCCGTGTCATCGTCCCCGATGTCCCCGTTGGGCCGCTCGTTCGCGGTGTACCTTTCCCTCGTCGGGTTGTTTACCCTCGCCGACGCCAGCGATACTTTTCTCATCCTCCGCGCGCGCGATCTCGGCACGCCCGAAGCCGCCCTTCCGCTCGCGTGGGGCGCACTCTCGCTCCTGCGCACGCTCGCCGCGACACCCGGCGGGCGCTTTGCCGACCGTGTGGGCCGTGCGCGGGCGCTGTCCCTCGGCTGGGCGCTGTACGCCGTCGCCTACGTCGGCTTTGGCCTCGCGCGCACACCCCTCGTCGCCATCGTCTCCCTCCTCGTGTACGGCTTGTACTACGGCCTTACCGAAGGCGCCGGACGGGCACTCGTCGCGTCCTTTGCCGAAGCGCACAGCCTCGGTCGCGCGTACGGCGTCTACAATCTCGTCACCGGCGTGCTCGCGCTGCCTTCTTCTCTCATCTTTGGGCTCTTGTACCGCGGCGGGCACGGCACCTTGGCGTTTGTCTCCGCAGCGATCTCCGCGGGCGTGGCGTCCATTGGCATGGGCCTGTGGTCACGGAGGGCGCACACCCGCGCGCTGTGATCGGTCGGTCGTTGACGTCGCCGGGCTGTCCTCTGGGGGCGGCAGTGCTGCGGACGCGGAAGTTCTTCGCGGAAGGCGGTACGAAACGCCCAGCAGGGGGGTGATGCCGAGGTTGTACACGGGCGTCAGGTACACGGGGATTTCGACCGCGGCGGTCGCAGCGAAGCCGCTCGATCCAAGGGGGATGGCGACGCCAAGGACCCCTTGCAGGCCAAACGCAAACTGCTCTTTGCCGCCAAACCAGGGCGACAGCGACGGGACGAAACTCACCGTGACGGGCCCCCAGAAGTTCCAGTTGAGCTGCGGGAGAAAAGCAAACTGGGTAAACGTGCTGGGGAAAGGCGTCCGCGGCTGCACCACGACCTCGCTGAACTGCAGATTGAGTCCCACGCGAACCGTGTGCGAGACGAAAACCCCCGCCCCGACGAACTCAGACAGCACAACCTGGTCTCCAAGCGTCACCGAGGACGCCGGGGTGGCACCGTGGGCAAAGTTGTACGTATCCACGCTCGTCCCAAGGTTGAACGGCAGCGTGACGTCCCCCGGGTCGTTTGCCCGGGCGTACGGGGTCAGCGCCATCGTGACAGCGCAAAGAGCCAGCGAGACCCTACCCACGCGCATCGTCTTACCCGCCTCATCAAGGGAACGTAGTACCTCGTAGTACCTCGTACATCCCTATCAGTACCCAATGTCCCTTGCAAGACTCCGACGTCACGCCGCTCGCCAACGCACGCCCGTTCCCCCCTGTCGGTTCACTCTGCGTTCTGGGTCGGTGCGGGTTACTGTCGGTCCGGCATGGATCCCCCCCCGGCGCGTGCGCGCCTCCCGCCGGCCGCCCTTGGCCCACAGCGACGAGTCCACCCCAAGCAAGTGTAACGGCGAATGCGTCAGGGCCTGCCCGCGCAACCTCGCGGTAGCGAGTGGCGCTTCTCGCGCGACGCCGTCCTTGCTTGGGCCGGCGGTAACACCCCCGGGGTCGTTACCGCCGGTTCATCAACGGCCACGCCGCACGACCCCACCGAAGGGCCGCCGCGTCCAACCCTCTGTCCGTCCCTGCTGGCCGCGCGCGGCGACATCGTGATCGAAGTGCTCCTCGCGCACTGCAACCGCCGCGGACCCGAATTGCTCGGGTACGTGCAGGCCAACCGTGGCCAGGCGTTACCCTTGTTGGAAGCGAACCGCGTCCTCGCCGCGGGCTGCCACGGGGATCCGCCGCCTGTGCGCTTTGGCTCCGTGCGCCTCGCGCGGGTTCAACTCTGTCACCGGGAGGTCGGCCTGTGCGTGCGTCCCGGCACGCTCGATCCGACCATCCAGCACGCCCAGGGGTCTCGCTTTGCCAGTCATCCCTCGACCGCCGGGATCCTGGTGCATTATCGCGCGGCGGCGGCGTCCAGCGGCCTCGACGCGGACCTTCTCCTCGCCGGTGCGCAAATCTGGGACACGCACGGCGAAGTGGCGTGTGCCGTCGTGCGCGGACACGCCGACATCGGGCTCTCCACCCGGGCCTGGGCCGACCGTGCGGGCCTTGAGTTCCGAGTGCTTGCGACCGAGAGCTACGGTTTGCTGGTGCGGAGCGACATGCTCGGCGACGTGCGGGTCGTCCAGTTGTGCGAGACGGCGCAGAGCCCCGCTTTCCACGATCACCTGCGCTCGATCGCGGGCTACGATCCAGCGGGCGCGGGGGACATCCGGTACGACAGGGAAGCCCCTGGGTGACCGTTCCGCGCTCCCGCACCCCCCCCTATTCACACAGCGACGTGCACCCGGTACGTCCAGCCCGCTCACACGAGAGTCCGTCGGTGGTGTAGTGCACCATGTGCCATGCCCCGGTGCCGAGATCGACGGACCACACGTCGCTCGCAGCACCGCAGTCGGTCTCGCCGCCGTACACCAACGCCCGTCCGTGCGCAGGGTCCGGCGCCATCACAAACGCACTCCGACGCTCCGGCGCGTTCGCGTCCTGCGTCGTAAAGTCCGTTGGAAAGCTACAGAACCCCGTGGCCGAATCGTGCAGGGTATCCCCGGGCACAACCGCCGTCTGCGTGCCGTCCGGGAGCAACCGTACGACATCGTTCCGGTTGCCCATCGTCCCGTCGTCGTGGCCTGCCACCAAGAGCCAGCCCGTGTGGGCATCCGGCGTAAGCCCATGGTCGATCCTACGAATCTGTGCCGGGTCGCTGCTCAAGGGCACGTTTGTCCACACCCCCGTCGGCAGATCGAGGCTCCACGCATCCGCTAGAAACGGCCCCGTAAACGCATTGGCGTCCCCGCCCGAGACCACCAGCATTGCGTGTCCGTTGACGGCCGCGGCGTGAAACTCCCGCGCGGGCGGCGCCGTGCCGCTGGGATCCGTCACCGTCCGCCAGGCAAGCGTCCCGAGGTTGAGGGCGTACGTATCGTTCTGCGGCGAAAAAGCCAGGGCGTTGGCGTCGGTGTTGCCGCCAAAGACCACCATTTCGTCGGCTGTCGGATCGTACACGGCCGAGGCGTTTGCGCGGCCGAGGGGTGCGCTTCCCGTGGTGGCGAGTTCTTGCCAGGTGCCCGTTGCAAGATCGAGCGCCCACACGTCGCCAAGGGGGGTAAACAACACTTGGGAGGGCCCTGCGGCACGTCCGCCAAAGATCACCATCCGCCGTCGTCGGGTGTCGAGCGCGTAAGCCATCCGTGCCCGCGGTGACGGTTGCACCGTGGTCTGTACCTGTCCCCATACGTCGCACACAGGGTCGTAGTGCCATGTGTCCGACTGAAACACCGGCGACGGCATGCACATCACCGGCGGTCCAGAGTCTCCGCCAAAGACCCACAAAAACCCCGTCGCGGGATCGACCACCCCCGCGGACGAACCCCTGGGCGACGGCTGCGCACTGGATCCCACGCACGCCGCGGCGTCTCTCCCGGTCCCTGCGTCTGTGGCCACCGCGCCGACGCCACCGCCATCGGTCGCCACGGCGGGAGCCCCCGCGGGTGTTGCCGTGCCCCCGCACGCGCACAAGACAAAGGCCGCTGCCATGCCACCTGCGGGAGGCCACGAAAGCTTCATGCGGGATATCAACCATGCCCCGAGCGCCCCCTGCAAGAGTCTGTTGGATGCTCGTGTCCTGGTCGTCTCCGTGCGCTATGGTCCGCCCGATGGCGCTTCGGCCCTGGACATTCGCGGTGTTGTTCTTGTGGGCGGCGTGTGACGGCGGTGGCAGTCCGCCCGACGCCACGGTTCCCCTCGACGCGGGCGCGGTCTCCGTGACCCTGGGCACGGGACAAGAATACTGGGAGGACATCCCCCCGAGTGGCGTGATGACCCTCATTCACGGTCCCCAGGGCGGTTACCACGTCTACGGCCGCGTGCGCCTCATGGGCTTTGCGCCCGACGTCACCGTGACCTTTACCGTCACCCCCGACGACGGCGGTGCGGTCATCAACGCTCCGCAGCCATTGCACCAGGTCGACCACCGGGGACTCATCCAAGTGGGCAACGATTACGAAAGCGCCGCGCCCAACCTGGTGATCCTCACCCAGATCCACAGTCCCGCGGAGGTCGTCGGGATGCACTTTACCCTCGCGGTCACCGTCGTCGAAACGGGCACCGAACGCATGGCGTCGACATCCCTGGATATTCTCATCCAGGACTCGCCGACGACGTAACGG
>VFSW01002975.1_pt1 | contig 25490 bp, 14 predicted proteins | sample 5358111 | NCBI WGS metagenome assembly VFSW01 (sample SAMN11554181, study PRJNA540505) | mine drainage metagenome | isolation source: sediment from site ElyBrook_90M | place: USA: Ely Copper Mine, Vershire, VT | collected 2017
ATGGGCGCGGAAAGCCCGAAATTCAAAATCTGCGAAACGATGTCCACCGGCAGCAGGTAGAAGGTCACGCCGGGGTACTGGTCGGCCAGGGTCTTGCGCAACTTGTTCACATAGGCATCTGTCGAGTGATGGTCTTTGCTCAGTTGTACCTGGATATCAGCGTCCGCCGTGCCCACAGGGGCGGAATTGGAATAGGACAGATTGAGACCCGAATAGGGCAAGCCGATGTTGTCCACGATCGTGACGATTTCGCTGGCCGGAATCTGCTGACGGATCGTCGCGTCGATGTGGTCGCAGAGAGCGGCTGTCTCTTCAATACGCATGCCGGTGTGTGCGCGCACGTGTAGCTTGAACTGGCCTGAGTCAACGGATGGGAAGAAGTCTTGCCCAAGCCATGGACCCAGCACGCCCACCGACACAACGGCACCAGCCAGAAAGACGATGAGAAAAGCGCGCGCATGATCCACGCAAAGCGTCAGCAGGCCAAGATAAAAACGCCGAAACTTCTCAAAGCCCGCCTCAAAAGTTCGTTGAAAGAGAACGAAAGGATTGCGGCTGGCGTGCTTTCTTGCCTCGCTGGCATCGTCGTGCTCTTCCAGCATGTATTTGGCCATGGTGGGCACAAGCGTGCGCGAGAGCAGGTAGCTGGCGAGCATGGCAAATACCACCGCCTCGGCCATGGGCACAAACAGATACCGCGCCACACCGCTGAGGAAGAACATGGGGACAAAGACGATGCAGATAGAGAGCGTGGAGACCAGCGCAGGCACGGCAATCTGCGCCGAGCCGTCCAGAATCGACTGCTCCAGTTCCTTGCCCGCTTCGAGATTGCGGTTGATGTTCTCGATCGCGACCGTTGCGTCGTCGACCAGGATGCCCACCGCCAGCGCCATGCCGCCCAGCGTCATGATATTAATCGTCTCGTGCAGCATGGCCAGCACAATCAGCGAGCACAGAATCGATAGCGGAATCGAAACGGCAATGATGATTGTTGAGCGCCAACTGCCCAGAAAAACCAGAATCATGATCGCCGTCAGACATGCGGCGATGACCGCCTCGCGCACGACTCCATCGATCGCGCTGCGCACAAAGATGGACTGGTCCGACAGGGGGTTGATGCGCAGTGAAGGCGGCAACTGCCCTTGCACCATCGCCAGCTTGTCGCGCACACCCGAAATGATGTCCAGTGTTGAAGCTGATCCGGTCTTCAGAATGCTCATCAGGACGGCGCGGCGGCCGTCCACGCGCACAATGTTGGTCTGCGGCGGATAGCCGTCGCGCACATGCGCCACGTCGCGGATATAAATCACCGTGCCGTTTACCGCGCGGATGGGTAGATTGTTCAACTCGTCTACTACGCTGGGCGCGGAGTTGGTCTCGACCGCATATTCAAAGCGGTCAATCTTGATGGTGCCCGAGGGAACGATCAGGTTCTGCGCGGAGACCGCATTCACTACATCGGCCGGTGAAAGCCCCTTGGACTGAAGTGCCGCGAGATCGATGTCGACTTGAATCTGCCGCTGCTTACCGCCATAAGGATAAGGCGTCTGCGCGCCCTCCACCGTGGCCAGTTGCGTGCGGATGTTGTTCGTGGCCAGGTCGTAAAGCTGCTGCTCGTTCAGCCCTTGCCCGCTCAGACCCAACTGCAGCACTGGCACACTCGCTGCGTTGTACTGGATCATGAAGGGCGGATTGATGCCGGGGGGCATCGCGCGCAGCATCGCCTCGTTAATGGCCCCCACCTGCGCCACCGCGGATGCGATATTCACATGCGGCTGAAAGAAGATCTTGATCACCGCCACACCGTTCAGCGACTGCGACTCAATGTGCTCGATGTCGTTGACGGTCGTCGTCAAACCGCGCTCGCTGTTGAATACAATGCGCGTCGCCATCTCCTGCGCGGACAGTCCGGTAAAGTTCCACACTACGGAAACGACGGGGATATCGATGTTCGGAAAAATATCCGTCGGCATCGACAGGATGCTGTACACGCCGAGGATCAGAATCAAAAGCGCGAAGACGACAAATGTATAAGGCCGCCGCAGCGCAAGCCGGACAATCCACATAGGACCGGTACTCACTCCCAAGCCTGTGTGCTCGCGTCTCAGCTCCATGTGGAGCGGCTGTCTGGCTTAAGCCAGACGAACTCCCGAATGCGGGCAAACAAGGCTCAACGGGTTCCGAGGTCAAAGCGGCTCAAACTGGCTCTCTAACCGCCTCTGACCGTTCATTAGTGCTTCAAGCAGCCTTTGCGCTTCAAGGAAGAGACGGCTCTCCCCCGCGAAGACTGCGCAGCCATTTGCGCTGGAAGTCGGCGCCACACCACCCTGCACCATCCCAACTTGAAGCTGAAAATATAATGGTAGACGAAGTTGCAGCCCCTGTGGAAATGCACAGCCACGGAAGTGGCGTGCGCATATCAGATAGGACGCGCCGGAAGGCCCGGAAGATGCAACTGCAGCAGTCTGGATCTCAAGATGCGAGCCGCTTTGAGGGCACTCTAAGAGGCCTGCATTCAGGGAACTAACGCGTGCCCGCAAGACCTACGCCGCAAAGATGGCCAACGCGACTACGCCCACTCCCAAGGCCAGGCTCATGGGGTCGCGCGTGGCAAAGACCACCGGGTCATCGTCCAGTTCTCCCCGCGAGGCCAGTAACCAGACCCGGTGCAGCCAGTAGAGCAGCAAGGGCACAATGAGCCAGAGACGCGAAGCGTGCCGGTAGAGCTCGGTCACATCGGGTCGTGCGATATAGAGCATGAACACCACGACCGCAGCATAGGCGCTGGCTGTTCCGAAGCTGCGCACCTGCTCCAGATCGGCTACCAGGTAGCCGCGCCCATGCGCCGAGGTCGCGCCCCGCTCTCGGAGGTTCTCCAACTCACTAAACCGCTTCACCATGGCCAGCGAGAGGAACAGGAAGCTCGAAAAACTCGCCAGCCAATGCGAGATCTCGGTTCCAGTAGCCGCGCCGCCTGCCAGCAATCGAAGGGTGTAAAGCCCTGAAAGCAAAAGAACATCTACCACGGCAACACGCTTCAGGAAGAGCGAATACGCGGTGGTGGCCACAATGTAGAGTCCCAGCCAAAGGGCAAAGGCACTGGGCAACCTGGGCAGCAGGGCTACCGCGCACAACGTCAGACCAAAAGCCAGCCCCAGTCCGCCCGCAACTGAAAGATCGCCTGCCGCAAATGGGCGCAGACGCTTGACCGGATGCCGCCGGTCACTCTCAATGTCCAGCATATCGTTGACCAGATAGTTGGCTGACGCCATGAAGCTGAAGCAGAAAAACGCCGCCACCACCGCCAGGAGCGAAGCGACAGACAGCTTATGGGACAGCAGCAAGGGCGCCACAAGCAGGATATTCTTGGCCCATTGGTGTGCGCGGATCGCCTTAAACAGGGTCTTTATCCCGGGGCGCCGATCCATGAAGGTACGGGCAATCGAGATCTTGCGCAGGCGCAGGGCCACGCGTAGTCCGAGCGTGGGGTTTGCCACCATGGCTACACGCGCCCCCGCCAGCAGCACAAGGTCGGCGCGGGAGTTCCCTATGTAGTCGAACTCCGCAAATGTCTGCTTCAGGCGGGCCAGTTTTCTGCCGCTGGTAAGGTTGGACTCTCCGTCCGTGGCTAGCACTCCATCAAAAATGCCTAGATGCGCGGCGACGCGATCCGCGAGCAATGCATCGGCACCAGTCGCAAGATAGATCCGCCGCCCTTCGCGCCGCTGTGCCTTCAGATAGCGAAGCAATTCCGTATGGTAGGGCAGGCGGTGCTCGTCCAGCGGCGCGCGGCGAGACGCCTCCGCCTTCAGGCGAGCGCGGCCTCCGGCCAGCCACATGGGCGCTCGCCAGACCTGCAGAGGCTCCTGACGGACAAACTGGCAAAGCGAGTCGAGCAGCGTATCGGACTTGACCAGCGTGCCATCCAAATCCACGCACAGCGGCGGCAACGGTCCGGCAGAAGCGGTGTTGGCGGACTCTAAGGCCAATGGATCCTCACCTGAAAACCAATGGAGTCGCCGGCCGAGCGGGTTAGAGCTTGCTCAAACTGGAACGCGGTTCGCGACATGCGACTGACTGCCTGGGTGAAACCTGCAGAAAGAAGATTCGTCCAAATTATAGGGGACTCTTCTGTGGCCCCCTTCATCCAATAAGATGTGTGAGTCCGCCGGGTGTTCCGTGGCCATGCCTGCCGGTTTCGCAATAGCTCTGCATTGAGCTTCAACCTTGCGGGCAGCGGGAGAAACCTTTCCCGGCGCAAATACGTCCGTAAAACCGGGTAGCTGCATCCGGCCCACGTACCCGAACACAAGACTTCAACGCCGGTTTTTTGGGGCGCATACCTGAAAGAAAACGACGGAAATCGACACCATGTCCATCGAAGAAGCTACTGAGTCTCGTTTGCCCGCAACCGGCGCATCCCATCCTGAGCCGGGCCACAAGCGCACCGCCGTCAGGATCGTGGTGTACCTGGTCCTTCTGGGCGCATTGGGCCTGATCGTTTGGAGGATCTACCGGAACCAGTTGCAAGCCGCTGCCACCAGCGCCCGCCAGGCGGCGGCGCTGCAGAACCGGCCGGTTCCCGTGCAGGTAACCCCGGTGGAGCAAAAAGCCATGCCAGTCTACCTCACCGCGTTGGGCACCGTTACGCCCTACATGAGCGTAACGGTCAAGGCACGGGTTAGCGGCGAGTTGATGCCAGTGAAGTTTACAGAGGGCCAGGAGGTAAAGCAGGGACAGACCATCATGGTCATCGACCCCAGCCCTTATAAGGCGGCCCTGGACCAGGCCAAAGGAACCCTGGCCCACGACCAGGCCCTGTTGAACAACGCCGAGGCCGAATACAAACGTTACACCGCGCTCTTCCAGGCCGGAGTGGTCTCGAAAGAGACACTCGAGGCCGATGAAGCAGCGCTGGGCCAGTATCAGGGCGCCATCGATTCGGACAAGGCCGCGGTAGAAAACGCCCAGTTGCAACTCGACTGGTGCACCATCCAGTCACCCATCAACGGAAAGATCGGGCTACGCCTGGTGGACCCCGGCAATATCATCAGCGCAAACAGCACGAACCTGGTCATCATCAACCAGCTCCGGCCCATTGCCGTCTACTTTACCCTGCCTGAGAGTCAACTCCCCGAGGTGCTGCGCAAACTGGCCACCGACAGGGACATTCCCGTGGATGCCTACGACCGCAGCGACGTGCAGAAGATTGCCACCGGAGAACTGCTCACCGCAGACAACCAGATCGACACAACCACCGGAACCGACCGCCTTAAGGCTGTCTTCACAAATCAGGATGAGTTGCTCTTCCCCAATCAGTTTGTGAACATCCATCTGGTGCTGGAGAACCGCCCGAAAGCGCTGGTGGTGCCATCGGCTGCGATCCAGTCCGGCGTTCAGGGCACCTTTGTGTGGGTGATCGATAATGATGCCCATGGCAACCCGGTTGCGCGCATTCAGCCTGTGAAAGTTGCTCTGGCCGAGGGGCAGGCCAGCATTCTTGATAGCGGCCCGGCGCCCGGCGCTAACGTCGTGATTGATGGCGCAGACCGCCTGCGGCCCGGTCAGATTGTGACCGTCAGTACCTCTCCCTCACACGCGGCGCAGCCAAACGTGCAGGGTGGCCCATTCGGCACAACCACCGGCGGTCCACGTCCCATGGGAGCCGCCACAGGCGCAAACCACACCGCAGCCCGCGCATCGAGGACTAGGCAGTGAGTCCGTCCCGCCCATTTATTCTGCGCCCTGTCGCTACCTCACTTCTCATGGTAGCGATTCTGCTTGCCGGGGCCGTAGGTTATCAGCAGTTGCCCGTCTCCGCCCTGCCTGAGGTGGACTATCCCATCATTCAGGTGCTCACCTTCTACCCCGGTGCCGGACCCGATGTGATGGCGTCGGCCGTTACAGCGCCTCTCGAGCGCCAATTCGGCCAGATGCCCGGCCTGAAACAGATGTCTTCGGTCAGCTCCGGCGGCGGTTCGGTCATCACCCTCGAATTCAACCTGGAAGAAAACATTGATGTGGCCGAGCAAGAGGTGCAGGCGGCCATCAACGCGGCCAACACCTTCTTGCCCCCGGATCTTCCGAATCCGCCCATCTACAGCAAGGTCAACCCGGCCGATGCGCCCATTATGACTCTTGCGCTCACCTCCGCTTCGCTGCCTCTGGACAAGATTGAGGATGCGGCCGATACCAATCTGGCCCAGAAAATCTCGCAGGTGCTCGGCGTAGGCATGGTTTCCATTGCGGGCGGACAAAAGCCTTCCGTGCGCATCCAGGCCAACCCCGCCCAGCTAGCCGCCTACAACCTGAGCCTCGAAGATCTGCGCACGGCTTTGGCTGCCAGCAACGTCGATCAGGCTAAAGGCACCCTCAACGGCTCGCGCCAGTCCTATACGATCGGCGCCAACGACCAGCTGATCTCAAGCCACGACTACAAGCCCGTCATCGTCGCCTATCGCAACGGCGCGGCGGTGCGCGCCTCAGACGTGGCCACCATTGTCGATGCCGCGGAGAACTCGCAGCAGGCCGCATGGATGGATCGCCAGCCGGCAGTCATCGTCAACATCCAGCGCCAGCCCGGCGCCAACATCATCGCGGTTGTAGACCGCATCAAAAAATTGCTGCCGCAGCTGCAGACCAGCCTGCCGGCCAGTGTGCAGGTCAAGGTACTCACCGACCGCACCGTCACAATCCGTTCTTCGGTCAAGGACGTCGAGTTTGAACTCATGCTCACCATCGCCCTTGTGGTGATGGTTATCTTCCTCTTCCTGCGTAATTTCGCCGCTACCATTATTCCTTCGGTCGCCGTACCGCTTTCCATCGTCGGCACCTTCGGTGTGATGTATCTGCTCGGCTATTCGCTCAACAACCTCACGCTGATGGCGCTCACCATCTCCACAGGTTTTGTAGTGGACGACGCCATCGTGATGATCGAGAACATCTCCCGCTACATTGAGGAAGGTATGAGCCCGATGCGCGCCGCGCTGAAAGGCAGCGAGCAGATCGGTTTTACCATCATGTCGCTGACCGTCTCGCTCATCGCCGTGCTCATTCCGCTACTCTTCATGAGCGATGTGGTCGGACGCCTCTTCCGCGAGTTCGCCATCACCCTCGCCGTCACCATCCTTGTCTCCGCCGTGGTCTCGCTCACGCTTACGCCCATGATGTGCTCCCGCATCCTGCAGGACAAGGCCCATGCCCGCGAGTCGCGCTTCTATCACTGGTCAGAGAAGGTCTTCAACTCCATCATTGCCGCCTACGGTCGCACGCTGCAGACCGTGCTGCGCTTTCGGTTCATTACACTGATGGTCACCATTGCAACCCTGGTGGCGACTATTCTGCTCTTCATCGTGATCCCCAAGGGCTTCTTCCCGGTGCAGGATACCGGCGTGGTTCTCGGCATCAGCGAGGCGCCTCAGACCATTAGCTTCAACAGTATGGCGCATCGCCAGCAGCAGCTCGTCGATATCATCCTCAATGATCCGGCCGTCGAGAGCGTCTCCTCGTTCATCGGTGTCGATGGAACCAACACCACCCTGAACTCAGGCCGCATTCAAATCAACCTTAAGCCCCTCGATGTCCGCAAAATCTCTGCCACTGAAGTCATTCACCGCCTGCAGGGCAAAGTAGACGGCGTGCAGGGCATCCAGCTCTTCCTGCAGCCGCTGCAGGATCTCACCGTTGAAGACCGCGTTAGCCGCACCCAGTTCCAGTACGCTCTGGAAGACCCAAACCAGGCCGAACTCGCCACATACACGCGCAGGATGGTCGCGGAGCTGAGTAAGGAAAAGGTCGTCACCGACGTGGCCAGCGACTTGCAGGACCAGGGCCTCGGCGCCGAACTCGTGATCGATCGCGACACCGCCGCCCGCCTTGGCATCGCCATGGCCGACATCGACAATACGCTTTACGACGCCTTCGGCCAGCGTCAGGTCTCCACCATCTTCACCCAGCTCAACCAGTACCACGTGGTCATGGAGGTCGCACCCAACTTCCAGACCGCGCCCTCAACGCTCAATAATCTCTATGTGAAGTCTGCGAACGGTACCCAGGTGCCGCTCAGCATGCTGGCGCACTGGGAGCAGACCCAGGCGCTGCTTTCCATTGGCCACCAGGGTCAGTTCCCATCCACCATCGTCAGCTTCAACCTGGCGCCGGGCAAAGCCCTCGGCGACGCGGTTCAGGCCGTGAACCGTGTCGAGCAGCGCATCCAGATGCCCGCCTCGATCAACGCCAGCTTCCAGGGCACGGCGGCGGCCTTCCAGACATCTCTGGCAAACGAGCCGCTACTCATCCTGGCAGCACTGGTCACCGTCTACATCGTGCTCGGCGTGCTTTATGAGAGCTATATTCACCCGATCACGATCATTTCCACGCTGCCCTCGGCCGGCGTGGGCGCGCTGCTGGCCCTGATCATCACGCACACTGAGTTCAGCGTCATTGCCCTCATTGGCATCATTCTGCTTATCGGTATCGTGCAGAAGAACGCCATCATGATGATCGACTTCGCGCTCGACGCCGAACGCACCCAGGGTAAGCCCGCCGAGGAAGCCATCTTCCAGGCCTGCCTCCTGCGCTTCCGGCCCATTCTGATGACCACCATGGCCGCCCTGCTCGGCGGCCTGCCGCTGGCGCTCGGCGGCGGCGTGGGCGCGGAACTGCGCAAGCCGCTAGGCATCTCGATCGTCGGAGGACTGATCTTCTCGCAACTGCTCACCCTCTACACCACGCCCGTCGTCTACCTCTACTTTGACAAACTCGCGCGCCGGCTGCACCTGCCGGTTCGCCAGTCGGCCCTGCAAGAAGAGCCGATCGCAGGCGACTGAGGAGCCCTGAGCGATGCACCTGTCCGCACCCTTCATTCGCCGCCCGGTCGCCACAACGCTGCTCAGCCTGGCGTTGCTCCTCGCCGGCTCCGTCGGCTACTCCGTGCTGCCCGTGGCCTCGCTGCCAGACGTGGACTTTCCCGTCATCGGCGTAAGTGCGGGGTTACCAGGCGCCAGCCCGGAGACAATGGCTTCCTCGGTCGCCACTCCGCTCGAGCGCCAGTTTGGCCGCATTGCCGGCGTCAACCAGATGACCTCGACCAGCGGACTCGGCACCGCTTCGGTCACCCTCCAGTTCGACCTCAACCGCAACATCGACGCTGCTGCTCGCGATGTCCAGGCCTCCATCAATGCCGCGCGCAGCCAATTGCCTTCTTATCTCCCGCAAAACCCAGGCTATCGTAAGGCCAATCCGGCCGATGCGCCCGTCCTTATCCTCACCCTCACCTCCGACATTGTGCCCAAGCCGGAGATCTACGATATGGCCGACTCCATCCTCGCGCAGAGAATCGCGCAGATCGAGGGCGTCGGCCAGGTCTTCGTCGGTGGCACTTCGCAGCCGGCCGTCCGCGTCGAACTGAACCCCATGCAACTCGGCAATAATGGCGTTGGACTTGAGGCTGTCCGCACCGCGCTGGCAAATGCAAATGCCAACCGCCCCAAGGGCGCCTTCCAGGATGCGACCCACCGCTGGTCCATTGATGACAATGACCAGATCTTCAAGGCTACCGACTATGCACCTATCGTCGTAGGCTATAACCGCCAGACCGGCGCGCCTGTCCGGCTCTCTGATGTGGGCGATGTCACCGACAGCATTGCCGACATCCACACCGCGGGCGTCGTCGGCATCAATCCTGCAAAGGGACCGCCTTCCAAGCTTAAGTCCGCGGTGATGATCATCATCTTCAAGATGCCGGGCGCCAACGTCATCTCCACAGTGGACAGCGTGCTCCACGAGCTGCCCCGCCTCCAGGCGGAAATTCCTCCCACCATCAAGCTCGACGTGGTCGCCGACCGCACCACCAGCATCCGCTCCAGCGTCCGTGATGTAGAGATCTCGCTCATCATCAGTGTCCTGCTTGTCGTTCTGGTCGTCTTTCTCTTCTTGCGAGAGATATGGGCCACCATCATTCCATCGGTTGCTGTCCCGCTCTCGCTGGTCGGCACCTTCGGCGTGATGTACCTGCTGGGCTACACCATCGACAACCTGTCGCTGATGGCGCTCACCATTTCCACCGGGTTTGTCGTCGATGACGCCATCGTGGTGATTGAGAACATCACCCGCTACATCGAAGAAGGCATGCAGCCCGTTGAAGCAGCCATGAAGGGCTCGCGAGAGATTGGCTTTACCGTCGTCTCCATGAGCACTTCGCTCATCGCCGTCTTCATCCCCATCCTGCTGATGGGCGGCATCGTTGGCAAGCTCTTCCGCGAGTTTGCGGTGACCCTTTCAGTAGCCATCGCTGTGTCGCTGCTGGTTTCGCTCACCACTACGCCAATGCTGTGCGCCAGGTTTCTCAAGGCGCGCGACGAAAGCCGCCACGGCCCCATCTACCGCGCCAGTGAACGTGCCTTCCAGTGGCTGCACTACGAATACAATGCCGGACTGCGCTGGGTACTGCGCCACCAGGGGCTGATGCTCGGCGTAGTCTTTGGCACCGTCCTCCTCAACGTCTATCTCTTTATCATTGTGCCGAAGGGCTTCTTTCCGCAGCAGGATACCGGCCGCATCGGCGGCACTACCCACGCCGCCCAGGACATCAGCTTCCCTGCCATGCGCGACAAGCAGCGTCAGCTTGCCCAGATGGTCCTCGACGACCCCGCTGTCAGCACCCTGGTCGCCTTCGCCGGAGGCTCCGGTCCGGGCGGTGGCGCGCTCAATATTGGGCGCATGTTCATCAATCTCAAGCCACCCGGCGAGCGCAAAGGCGTGACCTCGGACATGGTCGTCAACCGCCTGCGCAGCAAGCTCACCAGCGTCCCGGGCGCCACCCTCTTCCTTCAGGTTCAACAGGAGCTCCAGATAGGCGGCCGTGTTTCCGACGCACAGTACCAGTACACCCTCTCGGACGAAAACCTTGAAGAGCTCAACAAATGGGCTCCGCGGCTCCTGGCCCGCATGAGATCCATGCCCGAGTTGCGTGACGCCTCCACCGACCAGCAGGATCAGGGCCTCGCCGCCAACCTCGTCATCGACCGCGACTCCGCCTCGCGCCTCGGCATCACCGCAAGCGCCATCGATCAGGTGCTCTATGACGCCTTCGGCCAGCGCGAGGTCTCCACCATGTACACCGGGCTGAACCAGTACTTCGTGGTGATGGAAGTCGATCCCAAATACCAGCTCAGCCCCGACTCGCTCAACAACATCTATATCAAGGCCAGCAATGCCGGAGCCGCCACTGCACTGCCCAACGCCGGTGCGCCGGCCGTCACTTCCGCGGCCAATCCAACCGCGGCTGCGCCGGCTGCTTCTGCGGCCGCGGCATCCACAAATGCCGCAGCCATCTTCCCCACAGCAGGTGGGGCACTGGTCACCACTACTGCCGCTTCCGGCGCTTCGCCTGGCCTCAGCCCCACACTTGCCGGCACTCTCACTGGCATAGCGCCCGATCTCAATGCAGCGCCCGCCTCCGCGCCCATCGCGACGCCGGCGGCCACTCCTCCGGCCCCTGCCGCAGCTGCCGCGCCAACTCCGGCTACCGGCGGCTCCATGGTTCCGCTCTCCGCCATCGCACACTTCGCCACGGAGCGGACCGCGCTCGCCGTCAATCACCAGGGCCAGTACCCGGCCGTCACGCTCACCTTCAACCTTGCCCCCAATGTCGCTCTCGGCGACGCGGTCACAGCGCTGGAGAAGGCACAGCGCGAGATGGGCATGCCCAGCGCCATTCATGCCACATTCCAGGGCACTGCGCAGGCCTTTCAAGAGTCGCTCAAAAATGAGCCCTACCTGATTCTGGCTGCAGTGGTTGCGGTCTACATCGTGCTGGGTATTCTTTACGAGAGCTTGATCCACCCACTCACGATTCTCTCTACCCTGCCGCCAGCCGGTGTGGGCGCTATTCTGGCGCTGTTGCTTACCGGCACGGACCTCAGCATCATCGCGCTCATTGGCATTTTGCTGCTGATCGGCATCGTCAAAAAGAATGCCATCATGATGATCGATTTTGCGCTGCAGGCCGAGCGCGACCAAGGTTTGCCCCCCGTCGAGGCCATCTACCAGGCCTGCCTGCTCCGCTTCCGTCCGATCATGATGACGACTATGGCCGCACTCTTTGGCGGCCTCCCGCTGGCCATCGGTATGGGTTCCGGTTCGGAACTCCGCCAGCCCCTCGGCATCACCATCGTGGGCGGCCTCATCGTCTCGCAAATGCTCACGCTCTTCACCACCCCGGTCGTCTACCTCTTCTTTGACCGATTGCAGTGGAAGATCATGAAACTGCACCGTGTCGGCGCAGAACTGGAAGAGGCCCACGGGGACTGATGCGCCTTCATCGCAAAAAATGCCGGGCAAGCTCCTCCAGACGCTTGCCCGGCATTTTTGCTTTTAGAGCCTAATCCGCGTAGGCCGCTTCTTCCACCCGGGCGCGCTCCAGCAGCTTTCCAGGGTAGTAGGCATTGCGCGTGTACTGCTTCACCATGCGATTGGTATTGAAGTACGAACCGTTGAAGGCCAGCGTCGCGCGCATCAGCCGCGCCCACTTCTCCGGAACCTCTCGGTAGAGAGGGACAATCGCGTGTTCCAGCTTGTCATACAACGAGGTTCCTTCCTCAGTGTCGTTGGCTCCGTCGTCGATGGCCCAGCCGGTCACGCCCTCGATGCATCCCTCGATCCACCATCCATCCAGGATTGAAAGGCTGGGAACGCCATTGAGAGCGGCCTTCATGCCGCTCGTGCCGGAGGCCTCATAAGGCCGCCTTGGCGTGTTCACCCACACGTCCACACCCGCCGTCAGCAGCGCGCCCAGATCCCACGCGTAGTTTTCAAGATAGACGATGCGCAGCATCTCGTTGGAAAGTTTGCTGGCGGTTTCTATCACTGAGTGGATCAGCGCCTTGCCGGGTACGTCCTGGGGGTGAGCCTTGCCGGCGTAGAGAATCTGCAGGCCGCCCGCCTCATTCGCGATCTTCAGCAACCGTTCCGGATCAGTGAACAAAAGGCTGGCGCGCTTATAGGTGGCCGCCCGACGGGCAAAGCCCAGCGTCAGCACCTTGGGATTCAGCACCAGGCCCGTGCGCGTGGCGACCTCGGTTAGCAGACCCTCCTTAGCGCGGGCATGGGCTTCCAGAATATCCCGCTCGGGCAGATCGATCGCGTTGCGAAGATAAAGATTGTCGCGCCGCCATGCGGGAATATGCTTGTCCAGCATCTGCTGCACAGGCTCTGAGACCCAGGTGGGCGCATGCACCCCATTGGTAATCGAATCGATCGCGAACTCGGGGAACATGTCACGGGAGACCTTGCCGTGTTGCAGTGCCACGCCGTTGGCATAGCGCGAAAAGCGCAGCGCCAGCAGGGTCATGTTCAGCAGCCCCTCGTGGAAGCAGCCCAGCTTCTCCAACCGCGCCGTGCGTTCTGCTCCCAGGATGCGAATGGCCTGCTCGTTCGAGAAGCGATCGTGGCCGGCGGGAACCGGCGTGTGTGTGGTGAAGACGCATTTGCGGCGAACTCGCTCTATGTCCGCCTCCGTAACCGCGCCAAGCGGACCTCCACCCAGCTGGCTCTCAAGCAGCGTCTGCGTCAGCAGCGCTGCGTGGCCTTCATTCATGTGATAGACATTCAGGTTCAGGCCCAGCGCACTGGCCATCCGCGCACCGCCCATGCCCAGCACAATCTCCTGCTGCAGCCTATAGTTGGTGTCGCCGCCATACAGGTGGTCGGTCAGGCCGCGGTCCCAACCCGAGTTTTCCTCCAAATCCGTATCCAGCAGGTAAATCGGCACCACATGTCCGTACCGTCCCTCCATGTCGTAGCGCCATGCCCGCACCGTCACCACACGCTCTTCCACGGATACGGTGATGCGCGCCGCCTCTTCCGTGCAAAAGTCAGACGGGTTCCAAGGCTGAATCTCTTCGCTCTGCTCGCCGGAACCATTCAGATGCTGCTGGAAATAGCCCTTGCGATGTACCAAAGTGAAGGCGACCAGCGGCACGCCCAAATCGGCCGCGGAGCGCAACGTATCGCCCGCCAGCACGCCTAAACCGCCGGAATAGGTAGGCATGGCTGGATAGATCGCGATCTCCATCGAGAAATATGCGACTAGGCCAGAAGCTGGAAACGATTCGTAGGAAAAGGGTTTAGTTGTAGTTGGTTGCATTCAATGTATCTCTCTGCGGCATTCGAAATGTGCCAAGCCACGGCAATGAAACGTGAGTCTGCGGGAAGCCAGCCAGTCCAGTCGTGTCAGGCCCAGGTTTCCTTGGGCAAAATCCTTACGCAATTTTAACAAGGAAGTGCCCCCACCGTGCGGAGAATTGGGGTTCGGCAAGCCGTGGACAGCTAACCACATAGTTGTAGGCGACCCCTTCATTTTTCAGCTGTCGCTGCCCGCGGATCGGGAGCCGTCCTCGGCCCATCCCCCGCTATCTCATTCTGCATCTCCATGTTCAGCCCAGGCGGCGCGCGCCTCCGCTGGCATGACAGACCAGTATCTGAGGCACAATCCCAATTTCGCTGGCATATCGCGCTCCCAGCTGCTCTGTAAACTCGGCGGCTTGCGACCGTTCCACCAGATTAATCGTGCAGCCGCCAAAGCCTCCGCCGGTCAGTCGCGCGCCGATCAGCCCCGGAAGATCCTGAGCCAGAACAACCATGGCGTCGGCCTCTACACAGCTGGCCTCGAAGTCGCGGCTATAGCTCCAGTGAGCCTCGGCCATCAGCCGGCCCAGCTCCACCAGGTCATGGCGGATGAGCGCATCGGCCGCAGCCACGGTGCGCAGGTTCTCAGTGATCACGTGGCGCGCGCGCTTCAGCGCGTTGGGACTCATCTCGGCGCCCCACTGTGCCAGATCGTTGACTGTGGCGTCGCGCAAGAAGCGCACCTCGGGTCGGTGGCGGGCAATCACCGCGCAGGCCTCTTCCACCTGGGCACGGCGGCTGGTATACTCGCCTCCCGCGACCGAGTGCTTGACCATGGTGTTGGCAATCACCAGGGCCACGCTGGACGGAATCGGCGCCAGCTTGTAGCTCAAATCGCGGCAATCCAGTAGAAGGGCGTGGTCCTCCGCTCCATTGGCGGAGATGAACTGGTCCATGATGCCGCAATTCGCGCCCACAAACTCGTTCTCCGCCCGCTGGCAGAGCCGTGCCACCACCGGCCCCGGATAAGCGGCCCCGAGGAGCGAAGTGACGGCCAGCGCGGTCGCCACCTCAACCGCAGCGGAACTGGAAAGACCTGAACCGAGTGGGACATCGCCCCAAAGGCTAAGGCTGAAGCCCGGAATTGCGTGCCCCTCGCCGGCCAGAATGGCTACAACACCCATCGGGTAATCGCTCCAGTGCTGGGACGCCTTGTCGGGTAGCGCGCCCGCGGTAAAGATGCGATCCTCCCCAAAATTCTCGGAGTAGATGACAATCTTCCCATCGGTCCGCGGCGAGATGCCGGCCAAAGTGGCGAAGTCAATTGCCGCGGGCATCACAAAACCTTCGGCGTAGTCGGTATGCTCGCCAATCAGGTTTACACGGCCCGGCGCTGCAAAGACCACAGGCTCGGCCTGAAACCGGTCACGGTGCAAAGAGCGTAAAACAGAGACATCATGCATAGATTCTCAACCTGCTAAATGAGTTCAATATCTACAGACATGGGCCAGGCGTAAGAGTCCCCCGGCGCAAGCATGCGCGTTAAGTAGCCGGCCTCCGCCAGTGAATCCACATTGGCGGTGCAGGGTTCGATTGCAACACAGTTTTGCTTTGGCCCTGGCCGTTCTGGCCAGCCTCCATAACAGAGCCACAGGCCCAGAAATGGCGTCGCCTTGGCGTCAAACTGTACCTTCAGCCGTACTCCGGCCTTGGGCCGGTAGATGGCGCACCAGTTCTCTAGGCCCGCAAGCGGACCGGCAAACAGCTTCTCGCCAAGACCCGAATCAGGTGGTAACACTGCGCTCAAGTCCAACTGCCCGCCATCCACCTGCCGCGCGACAGGCCAGGCTACCGCATCGCCGCGCTGTCCGAGTCGCCCGCCCGCTGAGCCCTCAAGACGCAAAGTGGAAATTGAGCTGGGAAGAAGAATCCTGTCCCCTGCCTCCACCGCAAACAGCGGATGAGCCGACCAGGACCACGGTGCCGGATGACTGCCCGTGTTGGTGAGTTTGTAGTCGAGACGAAGATTCCAGCCTTTGCTGGTCCCTTTCATTGCAACACTGCGTTCCAGCTGGAACGGCAGTGAAAAGCAATGTCCCCGCAGGGTGACGGCGTAGTCCTCGCGCGTTGGCGCCTGCTCCCACGCAACCCGCCAAAGGTCGCCGTGGTCGGGGATGCTTGCAAAGCCGTCTGCCATCTCCACCGTGCATCCCGCGACGGAGGGAAGACACTCGTCCCACCCGCTTGCATCGCTTGCGTCGAAAGCCATCGTTGGGGTTCGGGTTACTGGCGGAGCAAGCGGAGCCTGCAGCAGTTCTTGGTCCTTGAGTCGAATCGAGGCGATTTTGCCGCCAAGCAGAGGCAGAAGGGCGACAGCACAATCCCCTGCTTTGATGAGAACGTTTTCTTCCCCGGAATTGAGAATGCTCCCTTGAGCCATCCGTTCATGTCTCCTTACGCCCCTGCGCTGGCTGCGATCAGCTTCGCCCATATCCTGTCCAGCCAGGCTTCATGTTCGGGCTTCATCAAAACAGTGCGAAGACACGTAACATAGCCGTCCACAGCCACCGATGCAAAGGGTGCGGCTTGAAACCAGGATTGCGGCAATTGTACAAGGGCAAGGTGCAAATCGCACATGGCGCACGTCATAAATATCTGTTGCGCCCGCTGAGAGGACTGTTCGGCAGTCCCCGCGGCAGCCTGCCAGACCACAATGTCCAGTTCGGGAGACCCGGCCACCAGCGACTGAAATCGTGCCTCGCCCCTGAGCCGCCGGTCCAATTCCAGCGCAGCCGCGCGGCAACGAGCCAGCGCGAGGGCAAACTCGCCCCCAGGCACCAGCGGGAGCAACTGCTGTGTGGCCCACAGGGCCACGGCCGCAGCCCCGGCCCTGGAGCACTCCAGACTGATTTCGCCTAGATGCAGCTCCTTTGATGTGAAATAGGTATAGGGAGAGTCGTGCTTGTAAAGGCGGCCCACTGACGGATCGCGGAAAAGCACGCAGCCGCAGCCGTAGGGCTGTAAGCCATGCTTGTGCGGATCCACCACGATCGAGTCGGCCTGCTCCATCGCGGCGAAAGCCCGGCGTGCCGGCTCTTCCAGCGACTCGGAGATGAGGCGAAAGTAGCCGCCGTAGGCCGCATCGACGTGTATGCGAATGCCGTATCGCTCGCGCAGTGCCAGAATCTGATCCAGCGGGTCTACCGCACCAATGGCCGTGGTGCCGAGCGTGACGACCACGGTTCCCACGTCCCCTTTGCGCAGCTCGGCCTCAAGTGCTTCCAGACTCATACGGCCGCGGCTGTCTGCGGGAATGGAAGTGAAGTCGAGCCTCAGCACGCCGGAGATGCGCTGATGGGTGTAGTGAGCCTGCTCCGAGCCAACAATGCGCTTGCCCCGCGCCATTTGTCCCGCCACCCAGAGCGCCTCCAGGTTGGCCAACGTGCCGCTGGAGGTCAGGTGACCGAGATACGGGTCCGCCCACCCGAACATGCGCGCGATTTGGGCTACGGCCTCGATCTCCATTTCCGAGCTGGCCCGGCCACCGTCGCGAGCGTGATTATTGGGATTGATGGTCATGGCCAGCGCATACGCGGCCCGCGCCAAAGGATGCGGCGGCTTCAGCATCTGCCCCGCATAAAGAGGATGAAAGTAGGGGTAGTTATTCCCCAGCCGGTGAGCAACCGTCTCCAGAATCCGGGCCAACGCCTCTGTATCCGAGACAGCAAGCCCCGGTGCCGGATCAAAGGCCGGGAGATTGCAGAACTCCGCCTCCAACACCTCAGTGGCGCGGGCAAGCAGGCCGGGGACAGGATCGTTGAGCATCGCGACCTTTCACGGTATCACAGCACAGTCGGACCCCGTAGGTTTCTCATTTTGAGCGAGTTTCCCAATATAGAACCGATGCCCAAACAACGCATGCAACATTCGTACCCGCAGAATTTGAGAGGGGTGGTACACTAGGGTCAGCGTTAGAGTCGAACCGGGCGTGAGCAGCACTCGCCCAACTAAGCAAGATTCTGCCAGTGGTCGCTCCGATTCATCCAGCGCAATTCAATACCAGGAAATACGAACAAAATGGAACAAGGTACTGTGAAGTGGTTCAATGACGCGAAAGGCTTCGGCTTTATTTCGCGCCAGAACGGCGAAGATGTCTTCGTGCATTACTCTGCAATCAACTCGAGTGGTTTCAAGAGCCTGCAGGAGGGCCAAGCCGTGCAGTTCAACGTGGTGAAGGGGCCCAAGGGCTGGCAGGCTGCGGACGTTCAGCCGCTGTAAGCCAACCAGGCCGGATTCCGGCAGAATCTAGCAAACACATGTGAGGGCCGGGATAGTTCCTGGCCCTCACATGCCTTGTCCGGCTTGTCCGGCCTGTCCGGATGCCACCCGTCCCTCAGCATATTACTGCCCTGAAAGCCAGGCCTCTCCGGCTTGACTCGGACTGCACTCGAAGTTCCGGGGCTGGCCCGATACCGGTAGAGTGTTCGTCCCGTGCTGGCTAGGGGCTTCGCAGCTTGTTGAGCATGTTGACCGATAGTTGCGCACTGAGGCTGCCACATCATTTGGCGCATGGCACACCGGAAGGGAGCAGGCCAGAATGCGAAGTTCTGACTCGCTTCCACCAAGATCAGCAGCTATTCAGACACAGCCCACGCAGGGGTCAGGCAACTAACGGCCTCAAGCCTTCCTCAGCTCTCGATCGCTTTCACACGCCCGGGCAGGTCCTTCTGGACGCTCACAACAGCAGCCTTACGGTCTGTCGGACGTTCCATCCCTTGCGCCGTTTGAGCCATGCGCAGGTGCTGCTCCATGAACTGCCGCGCGTCCTGCGGCTTGCGACTGCGTATGGCGCGGTAGATTTCGCGATGCATCTCCGCGGATTCCCGCAGATCGATTGCGCGCTCCACCGTCTTGCGCCGCTTATCGTACATGGATGACGTAATCGTTTCCATAATTGCCGCCAGGATGGGATTCCCTGAGGCCTGCGCAATGATGCGATGGAAGAGCACATCGTGAATAAGGTAGTCGGACGGGTTGCCCACATCGGCAAACATCTCAGCCACCTCCTCGGCCAGCGCCGCGTGATGTTCTTCCTTGCCGCGCTCGGCAGCCAATGCCGCTAGATTGCTTTCAAGAATGATGCGGGCCTCAAACATCTGCCAGGACTGAAAACCGTGCAGCGCACCCATGAAACTGAGGGACGCCTTGCCAAGGTCCGGTGGACCATCTGCAACGAAGGTTCCCACGCCATGGCGAATCTTCATCACGCCCATTGCGGCCAGATAGCCAATACCTGTTCGAAGACTGGCGCGGCTGATCTTGAGCGTGCGCGCAAGCTCGCGCTCCGGTGGAATTTTGTCGCCCGGTTGTAGAGTCCCATTTTCGATTAGGGAGCGAACGTGGTTGACCACTTGCATTGTCCGATGGGGCTCGGGCACATCCTGTTTCACCCGTGGCATAGAGGCTACCTTCTTGCTGACTCAGCGCATCAATCCTGAATACAACGAGATTAACACTGAATAGATTGCTTCGGCTCCTGAAATATTATCGAAAGTTCATCAAGACAGGAACAAGTCTAATGTGTATACTTGTGGTCTGACCTCTATTAAGGTCAGACCACCGCCCAGTTAGGCTAAAGGAAGCGTTGCCGCCATGTTGATCCACGAAGATCGCCTTTTCCCTGCCGAGCCCTCAGTCCGCGCACTGGCTCGGTCTCTTTATGCGCGCGTGCGCAACCTGCCCATCGTGAGCCCGCACGGGCACACGCAGGCGGCCTGGTTCGCAAAGAATGAGCCGTTTCCCGATCCTGCCACGCTGTTCGTGCAGCCGGATCACTATGTGTACCGGATGCTGTACAGCCAGGGCATCTCGATGGGCGATCTGGGTATTGGGCAGCCCGTGCTGAAGGACCCAAGGAAGGTCTGGCGCATCTTCGCAAGCCATTATTACCTGTTCCGGGGTACCCCCACCCGCATGTGGCTTGATTTTGCTTTCCAGGAGCTTTTCGGGCTGGAAGAACGGCTCTCGGACCAGACGGCAGATCACTACTTTGACGCCATCTCAGAACAGTTATCGCAGGCTGAGTTCCTGCCTCGTGCTCTCTATGAGCGCTTCAACCTTGAAGTGCTGGCGACCACTGATTCCCCCCTTGATTCACTTGAAGATCACAAGACGATCCGCGACTCACACTGGAAGGGGCGCATCGTGCCTACCTTCCGGCCCGACCCGGTTGTCGATCCCGAGTTTGCCGGCTTTGCTGACAGGATTGCAGAGATGGGCCACAGGACCGGAGAAGACACGACAACGTGGGCGGGCTATCTGAACGCGCTGCGCAAGACGCGCGCTCGCTTCCGCGCGCTCGGCTGCACCGCGACCGACCACGGACATCCCACAGCTCAGACTGCGGATCTGCTCAGTGCCAAGGCTGCGGAGTTGTTCAGCCGCGTGCTGAACGGAAAAGCCGACATCGCAGAGCAAGAGCTGTTCCGGGCACAAATGCTGACCGAGATGGCACAGATGAGCTTGGAGGACGGCCTGGTGATGCAGATCCATCCGGGCAGCGTGCGGAACCACAACCGCCAGGTCTACGAGCGTTTCGGTCGTGACACCGGTGCGGACATTCCGCGAGCCACAAATTATGTGGACGCACTGCGCCCATTGTTGGACCGCGTGGGCAACGAGAGTAAGCTAACCATCATTCTGTTCACCCTGGATGAGACTACCTATAGTCGCGAGCTGGCGCCGCTTGCGGGCCACTATCCTTGTCTGCGCCTGGGTCCGCCATGGTGGTTCCACGACAGCCCTGAAGGTATGTTGCGCTTCCGCCAGCAGGCCACTGAAACAGCAGGCTTCTACAACACTGTGGGCTTCAATGACGATACGCGCGCATTTCTCTCGATTCCCGCACGGCATGATGTAGCGCGACGCATCGACTGCGCGTTCCTCGCCCGCCTTGTCGCCGAGCATCGTTTGCAGGAGGATGAAGCGTTTGAAGTCGCGCATGATTTGGCCTATGGATTGGTGAAAAAAGCGTACCGGCTGTAAGGAGAAGACAATGGCTGGCGGCATTACTTCCAGCGAACACATTGAGGAGGAGCTTCCGCCGGTTGCGCGCATGGGCCGTGTGCGTTGGACTATTTGCGCCATGCTGTTTGTCGCTACGTCGATCAACTACATGGACCGCCAGGTTATTTCCATTCTCAAGCCCACCCTTCAGCACAGCATCGGCATGACGGAAGTAGACTACGGCTACATCGTGGATGCCTTCCAGATTGCCTATGCTTTGGGACTGCTGGCCGCCGGACGGTTCGTGGACAAGATGGGAACGCGCATCGGCTACATGGTCATCATGGCAGTTTGGAGTCTTTCCGCTATGGGCCATGCGCTCGCCAATACCGTGCTCGAATTCGGCGTAGCGCGATTCTCTTTGGGCCTTGGCGAGTCCGGGAACTTCCCTGCAGCCATCAAGACCGTAGCAGAGTGGTTTCCGCAAAGCGAGCGGTCACTCGCCACGGGCATCTTCAACTCCGGCGCAAATCTTGGCGCGGTGCTGGCTCCGCTGATGATCCCGTGGGTAACCTTGCACTACGGCTGGCATGCGGCCTTTCTCATCACGGGCTGCTTCAGCGCAGTATGGATTCTCTGGTGGTTTCGCTACTACCGCAAACCCTCCGACCACCCTACCCTCACCGGCTCCGAGTTGCGCTACATTTATCAGGAAGCCGCCGCGCAAATGGGCCCTTCCGTACCGTGGCGGCGACTCTTGGGCCATCGCCAGACATGGGGCTACTCGATTGCCAAGTTTCTTACCGACCCCATCTGGTGGTTTTATCTCTTCTGGTTGCCCTCGTACTTCAGCAGCCGGTTCCATCTGGACCTGGCGCATCTAGGGTTACCGCTCATCATTGTCTACAATGCCTCGGCTGTGGGCAGCATCGGTGGCGGATGGATGCCTGCCCCCTTTCGCCGTCTTGGACTTTCGCCCGCCACGGCGCGACTGACAGCCATGCTCTTCTGTGCCTGCATGGTGCTTCCCATTTTTATGACCACCCATCTTCATTCAGAATGGCTTGCTGTCGCACTGCTCAGTCTGGCTGCGGCGGCGCACCAGGGTTGGTCCGCCAACCTCTTCACCACCGCCTCGGATATGTTCCCCCGCAGCGCGGTTGGCTCTGTTACTGGCATCGGCGGAATGGCAGGCTCGGCCGGAGGCGCGCTGCTCGCCTTCTATGCCGGCCACATTCTGCAACTCACGCATAGCTACACCAGTCTATTTGCAATCGCGGGCAGTGCTTATCTTCTCGCATTGGCGATCTTATATGCGTTGGCTCCCGGACTGCGAAAAGTGGAGCTTGCAATATGAATTCTGTTTTTTGATGGATTGATCTTGAATGGGAGACAGTATGCAAAACCGGAGTTTGAAGCTTGGCAAGTATTCCATTGGCACGGGGGACAGGTTTGCGCACCAGGCCAAGGCACAGTTACAGGCCTGCATCAAGGCCCTTGCCGCGGGCATTGAAGTCGTGCCCGTATGGAACAAGTCGAATCGTGAGCACATCATTATCGACTCCGAACCGTTGTCGGTGCGGCAGGCCGCGGATGCTGCGGTACATGCCCTTGGCTGGAAGTATCCCTACTTTTGCGATGCCGACCATATCACGCAGAAGACTGTGGGGCGATTCCTGGACGCCTGCGACTTTTATACGTTCGACGTTGCCGACTTTATCGGCCAGCCCGCGCCTGAGTCAGACATCCATGACTTCATCCATCGGCGCGCAGGCCTGCTCGGGCGCACTCAGCTGCAGGGTACAAGCGATGCCTTTGAAATCACCCCACAGATACTCGAAAAGACGGCTAGGAAATATCTGGGCGCGGTGAAGGTCGCCGGCGAGGTCTACCGCACAGTGGTTAGCGCCAAGGGTGCAGGCAACTTCATCCCTGAGATCTCGATGGACGAAACCGACAGCGCACAGAGCCCGGTCGAGTTGCTCATCATTCTTGCGGCCATTGCCGACGAAGAGATTCCCGTACAGACCATCGCACCCAAGTTCAGCGGCCGCTTCAACAAGGGAGTGGACTATGTGGGAGATGTCGCGCAGTTCGAGCTCGAGTTTGCTCTTGATGTTGCAGCCATCAACTACGCAGTCGCGCACTTTGGCCTGCCCGATAACTTGAAGCTGAGTGTTCACTCAGGCTCCGATAAATTCTCAATCTACCCCGGCATCCATCGGGCAATGCAGCGCTTCGACGCCGGTGTGCATTTGAAGACCGCGGGAACTACATGGCTCGAAGAACTGATCGGCCTGGCCGAAGCGGGCGGCGACGGACTCGCACTGGCCAAGGAGATTTATGCTGAGGCCTTCGATCATCGTGAAGAGCTGTGTGCACCTTATGCCACGGTGATCGACATTGATACGGCAAAGCTGCCCCTGCCGAAGGAAGTCGACAGCTGGACCTCGAAGCAATACATCTCAGCTTTGCGCCACGTGCAAGCTGATCCTGCCTACAACAACAGTCTGCGCCAATTGCTGCATGTCGGCTTCAAGGTTGCAGCTAAGATAGGCCCGCGCTACCTCAGCTTGCTTGAAGCGCATGAAGAGGTGATCGCCAGAAACGTCACCGAGAATCTCTATAACCGGCACATCGTTCCAGTGTTCCTGGGTGGAAAAGGATAGCTGCGCCATGAAGATAGGCCGCAATCGAAACGGAGAATACATGAGTAATCAGCTTCTTAATCTGAATGGAAAAGTTGCCGTGATCACTGGGGGTACGTCGGGCATTGGACGTGCCATGAGCCTGGGCCTGGCCGAAGCCGGCGCAGACGTGGTGGCCACAGCGCGCCGCCGGCAGCAGGTGGACGAGACGGCAGATGCCATCGAGGCGCGCGGGCGAAAGACGCTGCGCCTCGCCTCGGACGTATGTGATCGCGCTTCGCTTGTGGCTCTGTTGGCGGCGGCGCTCAAAGAGTTTGGCAAGGTCGATATCCTCATCAACTGCGCGGGGCGAATCAAACGCACGCCAACCCTGACAATGCCAGAGGATGAGTGGACTGCGATACTCGATACGAATCTCACCGGCACTCTGCGCGCATGCCAGGTCTTCGGCGCGCACATGATAGAACGCGGCTACGGACGCATCGTGAACATCGCATCGCTGAATAGCTTTGTTGCGCTCAGCGAGGTGGCCGCCTATGCAGCCAGCAAGGCGGGCGTGGTGTCCCTAACTCGATCGCTGGCGGTGGAATGGTCCAGGAAACGCGTCACGGTGAATGCTATCGCACCTGGCGTCTTCCGAACGGAGCTGAACGCGGCTCTGCTCGACAGCACGCCGCGCGGACAGGAGCTGCTGATGCGCACGCCGATGGGTCGCTTTGGCAAAACAGATGAGCTGATCGGGGCGGCCATCTACCTTGCATCTGACGCTGCTTCCTTTGTGACGGGTCAGACTCTGGTCGTGGATGGTGGATTTCTCGCCAGCGGCGTGAACCAGTAGAGCGATTCCAGAGTAGATATCATCATCCCCGGCATCGTTCAGGGGGTCGTTTCTTGATGAAAGAGTCCCTGGCAGCAGTGACTCCGGGTTACAGGCACTCTGGTATCGCAGTAGCCGTCAGGCGCTGGAACCAGTGGGCCGATTGATTCTAAGAATGCGCCTTGCGTTGCCGGAGGCAACCTGCTCGCGCTCGGTCTCTGTAAGGCGCGCATTCTCGATGAATTCTGCGGCGGCCGCGGTTTTCTCAAAGGGATAATCCACGGAGAACATGACGTTGTCTGCGCCCATGCTGTCGAGCGCGCAGCGGAGCGATATGTCGGAGCAGACGCCGGATGTCGTGATGGCGATGTTGCGCTTGATATAGAACGAGGGCTGCTGCGGCAGCGTCATGGAGCCGCGGTGGGAAATGGGCCAGCGGCTGTCGAAGCGCCACAGGTTGAGGGGCAGCGTCTCTCCCATGTGACCAAGAATGAGGCGCGCCTTGGGATAGCGCTCGAAGACGCCCGCGAACACAAGGCGCAGGGCATGCGTCCCGGTTTCAAAGGCCCAACTGCAGACAGGGCCCCACAGCTCAGGATGCCCGGCATACATGGCGGGATGATCGACGGGATTGCCGGGGTGCAGGTAGATGGGCGCCTCCAGCGCGGCGGCGCGCTCCCAGAAGACAGAGTACTTGTCAAGATCGAGATACTCGCCGTTGGTCTGGCCGTTGATCATCGCACCCTGAAAACCGAGGTCATGGATGCAGCGCTCGAGCTCGCTGGCCGCTTCGGCGGGGTTCTGCATGGCCAGATGCGCAAGACCGCCGTAGCGGGTGGGGCGCTTCTGGATTTCGCCCGCAAGGAAGTCATTGATCCACTTTGCCCGCCTCT
>VFSW01002976.1_pt1 | contig 25487 bp, 39 predicted proteins | sample 5358111 | NCBI WGS metagenome assembly VFSW01 (sample SAMN11554181, study PRJNA540505) | mine drainage metagenome | isolation source: sediment from site ElyBrook_90M | place: USA: Ely Copper Mine, Vershire, VT | collected 2017
GCTGCTAGAGCCCCCGAGGGCGAACTCGGTCCATATCATCGGGGCACCCTCACAGCGTCAGCGCCCGAGCGCCACTCATCGAGCGAACACCACCGCTACGAGCTCGCTTGCGGTCGTCCCGCCATAGGAAGACACCTCTACTTGAACGACGTCCCCAGCGTTCCCCCAGTCCCTGACGACCAGCGACGTGGTGGCAGTCTGCGCGCCGCTGGGGATGGTCACGCTCCCGAGCAGGGAACTGTTCAAGTAGTAGCCGACCGCGAGCGCATCCCCAGACGAGTCGGCTACCGCTAGCGTCGCCGTGAGGATGACACCAGCGGCCGCCACGCTCTCCATGAGGGGCCACGCGCCGCTGAGCGCGGTAGACGCCGGGATGAGCCCCGGGAGGCTGAATACGGCCATGAGCGGGACTATGAGGCCAGGGTCGTGGGCAAGAGGGTCCCACGGCGTGCCCGTCCAGATGACCTCGGTAACGAGGAGTTCGCGGCGCAGGAGATGGCAGTACACGCGGTCCCCTACCTCAGCGCACCAGCCCTTCGGGTGAGCGGCGATGGGCTGGGAGTCCGGGTCGCCGTCGAGGAGCACCATCGTCGGAGCGATGGACGCGACGACGCCGTAGCGCCAGGCCCCGCTCTTGTGGGCGATTGAGTTCGAGGTATGGCGGTTGACGGCGCGCACAAACTCGTGCAGCTCGCGGCGGTCAGTCACGGGGTCCACGCAAAGGTCGGCGGGATATTCTCCGTGATTGCCGCCACAGCCGACACGTACTCGCTCGCGGGTACGGCGAGCGGCACCGTGGTCAGGGATTCGAGTCCCGAGGAGTCGAGCGGGAGGGTGAAGCCCGTCACCATTTCAAGGGCGTTGAGCCCGACATCGCCCATGGCGATCTGTACGAGGTCATACGCGTCGAGGAAGGGCGACGGGATGATCGTCGCGGCAGTCGAACGGGTGAGGCCGAGCACCTGCGGCATAAGGGCCTGTGCCACCTTGACAGCCTGCGCGGCCGTCGCGACGCTCGACAACTGTATCGGAGGGGCCGGGACCTGCCCGTAGGGTCCCTTTGCGTAGGTGGGGCTCGCCGGGTTCATGTCCCAGACGGAGACCGTGAAGGTTTTACCCTTGGCGGTGGTACCCGTGACCTGGATACCGTTGTAGCCCGGCTGGGTGGATCTGGTCCTCGTGAGGGCATTCACCATCGAGTTAGGACCGGGCCGGAGGTCAAGGGCCACGGGAGAGCCGGCGCCCGTCGGCACGTCGAACATCGTGAGAATGCCCTCGCTATTGAAGAAGAGCACCATCCCAGCGGACTGGGCGAGTTCGACGCACGCCTGCCATACTTCGTCGCCGACCTGGAACGACTGGACGTAGGGGACAACCCCGGTGGGCTTCAAGTTGAACCGCGTGACTGACGGGCAAGTCGCCCGGATGATGTCGTAGATGAGCTCGTGAACGGGCTTCCCCAGATTGGCTGTCCAGGGCTTCTGGAACTCGGCCCGCGAGACATCGAAGGACCCGTCGTAGCCCGTGATTGCCCAGGTGGGACCCGGCGCGTCGCTCGATGTAACCTCGTCGATTTCTTCGAGGCCGAAGACGCCGCAGGCAAACCACGTGATTGCGCCGTCGACCGCTATCCCCTGGCGCACGTGGACCCTCCCGAGGAGGTTCTCCTGTTTGAGCCATGTCGGCACGGGCTGGCCCTCGGGGACTGCGACGGTGCATGTGAGCGTGCGCATGTTGGCGCTGGTCGTGTCGAGGGTGACGGTGCCCCCTGCCATGAGCTCGCCGTTCACGTCGGGTCCCCAGGGGTTGGTGGAACTCTCGTCCAGCGGAGAGTTATTGGCCGACAGGCTGCTGGCCCACGCCGGGCGCCCAATGCGCTTCACCTTCGTCCCTTGACTGGCGTGCCACAGCTCGGTCAGCACCGAATGGCTGGACTGGAACGCCGCGAGGACCTCCGCGCTCGGCGCCGGCATCAGGACGTGTACCTGAACGGAACCATATAGCCGTTGCCAGCCGGGGCCACAGCCTGCAGGTCGAGAGTGACATAGCGGACGAGATACTCCCCGGAGAGATATGCCCGCAACGTCGCCAGGTCGAGCTCGTCCTGCGTCGTCTCGCCGAGTTTGACGTACCAGGCTCCCGTCGGAAACGGTCCCTTGAAGAGAACAATGTCCTGCGTGGCTCGGAGCTTTAGGAAGTCCTGGTAGCTGGGGGTGTTTAGGAACACCATCGCCACGGTGATTTTCGGCAAGAGCTCGGTGTCGGTCAGCACGATCGGGTCGGGGCGCCCAATGATGGGAACGACCTGCTGGCGCTCGGTTCGCACGGACGGCAGCGAGCCTCGCTGCAAGCTCACCCGACATGAGAGCGCAGGCTGCAACGGGTGAATGAGCCACCAGTATTCGGTGTCGGGAGCAGCCGACACTACATTCGATGGTACGGCGGCTACGACGGTCGAGGACGCCATTATGGGCCTGCCACATAGTCGGAAGCCACACTGCGCACCACGAGCGACAACTGGTAGCTGCGGGTGATGCCGGACTGTTGCTCATAGTCAACGGCCACCGCAGTGCCGGTCGACACATTCAGCGCCGCATACTGCCAGGAGTTACGCACGGGGTACCAGTTCACGCCGTCGTCGGAGTAGTTGAAGTGAGTCGTGACGGCGTAGTCAGCCGGCAGACTCGCGCTGATGGACGCCAGGTCCCAGGGGGCCGAGAGCGTGACCATCGGCGCGCCCGTCACGGGGTCGGTGCCGACGACAGCCGTGGCGACCGGCGCCGTGGGTACAAGCGGCGAAGCGGTAAAGCTTGAGTAGGCCCAGGCCGTCTGAACGCCGTTCGTCCCTGTGAGCTGCACCCACGCACGCGCCGGGATGCCCGAGGGGGAGACGGAGCCGGTGTCGAGGCCAGAGGCCGATGCGGGCTGGATGCCCGAGTCGAAGATGGTGGTTCCGGTCCCCGGAGCGGTCGGCGTGCCCACCCAGTTCGTCTCGATGACGACCTGCAACGCCGCCTGCTGATAACCAGTAGGCCACGATGCCGTCCATTGCACCTCGGGGTCGGCCACAGTGATCGTGCCGATGGGGGCCGTGACGGAAAGGGCGACGCTGGTGACACCCTCCAGGAGGAACGGGCTCGGGTAATCGGACTGGCCGGCCTGGTCCACCGTGGCGACAGTCCACGAGTAGCTCTGGCCGTCGGTCCACGATGCGGGCGGGAAAGCGAGCGAACCCGCTGCGCCAGCGTTGTAGACGGCGGTTGCCGACCAGACGCCGTTCGTCGCATCCCACCATTGCCAGGTGGAGCTCCCGGCGACCTGGCGCTCGAAGTAGTAGCCGAGCTGGGTGTTGCCAGCCTGCGCCGGGTTGTAGGTCCACGAGCAGCCCACACCCCCCGCGACCGAGGTCACGGTCCCATTCGAGGGAGCAAGGAGCGTCGGCGGATTGGGGCGCGGGCTCGTCGTGCCGCTAATGGCTACGGGCACTTATGCCGCCCCTATGCAGCGCCACGCGGACGTGACGACGTTCCACTCGAACCGGACGGTCAGCATGGCACTCGCCACGGTCGTCGTCGGGAGGGCCACGGTCGACCCCTCGAACTTTGCGCCCCACGTAATCGCCTGGGCCGTGCCGTTGTCGGTCAGCCGGACGACGAGGGAGTCGCCATCGACCGGCGTGCCGGTCAGGCTGGTGGTCATCGACGTGATGGCCGTGGCGAGTCCCGTGAAAGAGAAGACGTCGTAGTTGTCGGTATCCATCGCCGGCGTGGCCCCGGGCGCGGCCGTGACAGAGACTCGCTTGGTCAGCCGTTTGCCGCTGACGGTCTGCGCCGCTGTGGTGCCCACGAGTTGCTGAGCGATAGCAGCGGGGTCGTAGGTCGCGGCAGCCATCTTCGATGCCGTGAGGACAGCCACAGCGGCGTCTGCGTAGGCCGTGGTCGCAACCTCGGTGCTGTTCGTGAGAGCAGCAGCGGTTGGCGCAGTGGGTGTGCCTGTAAGCGCTGGCGATGCAAGAGGCGCCTTGAGGGCTTCGGCAGCTTCGGCTCTTGAAGTCTCGACGCCAACAGCCGCGTCCGCGTAGGCCGTGGTCGCTATCTGGGTGTCATCGGTGAGGGGCGCCGCGGTGGGAGCTGTAGGGGTGCCAGTGAGGGCCGGAGATACCAGGTCGGCCTCGTCACCGGGCCACACCGAAATCACAATTACCCAGGTCGTGATGGTGCCATTCAAGGTCGCGACGCAGGTGTATTGCCCCGGTGCGGCGAAGATTACGAGGTCGCCGACGGACGAGGTGGTGACCGGGTTCGGGCCGCTCGTCGCCATCGTCTGGTCCGTGTAGAGGGTCGCGGGCGTCGATCCGGTGCCGACGTTGACCGTGACGGCCGTTGCCGGGCAGAGTGCGCCTACCTGGTCGAGGACGGCTTCGGGGCCGTACTGGCCCGCGTGTGCATAGGGCATATCGCTCCTTTATTCGAGTACGACGCCCGCGCCTTGTGAGATGGCGAGGCGCAGCTTCGGAATGGTGGACTGGACGCCCGCGGTCACCATGGCCGTGGTGGCGGCCGGGTTTGTGGACCCGCGTGCATCGACGTGGATGTGGATGGTCTGGTAACTCCTGAGTGACCCGCCGGTATTGAGCCCCGAGAGGCCCACGGAGGACGCCGCGAGTCCATGGTGGGCGCGGGCGTAGGCCGCGGCGTTGGCCGCTGCCGCTATTGCAGCCGCGGAACTGAGAGGCGGCGCGGGCGGTGTGAGAATCGATGCAACCGTGCCGGGAGGCGGCCGCGTGTGAAGGAAGGTGATCGGCTGCGAGGCCATGAGCGCGGCCGCCTGCGCGGCGGTCGCCCCGATCATCGCCGCGATGCGGGCGAGGGCGATCTGCCAGGCGCTCTCGATGCCGGGGATCGGGAGCTTGAGCGCTATCGCTATTTGGACCGCGGCCTCGTGGGCTGCGCCGGTCGTCGTCTTGAGTTCGTTCTCGATGTACTGCGTCATCTGGAGGAAGTTGCGGTCCGTCGCCATGCCACCGAGCTCGGTCGCCGTGTACCAGCCGACCATCATCTGGTTCAGCTGCGCCGTCGTCGCGTGGGCGGCCATGCCGATGTCCTGCGGAGCCTGGTTGACGAGGTATGAGATGAACGCCGGGCTGATATGGCGCTGGAGCATGGACTCGACGTTGTTGTACCAGCCCTCTAAGGTGCCGCTCCGGCTCGCCATGCCAGCCAGAGCCCCCGAGACGGTCTGCGCATGGGCGACCGTGAGGTTCGTGAACAAGCCGGTGCCGTAGGCCGCCTTCTGTAGTCCACCGCCGATCTGCTCGCTGGCTGTCAGGAGTCCTTGCAGGGCGCTCGTCATGTGCCCCGTGGTGGGGATTGCGCCGAGTAGGGCATTGTTGTACTGGATGGTCCCGCGGGTGGCGGCGTTGAAGTTGACGCCGGTGCCAAAGGCGGCTATCTGGGCTGCGATCGACGCCGAGTGGCTCGGCGGCGCGTAGTGGGCGCCGTAGAGGTGGATGTAGGGCGCCCAGCCGGTGATGCTCGACGCGTACTCGGCCGCCGGCGTCGTGGCCGCCGCCCATGCTTTGTTGCGGGCGATGTCGGCGGCGGAACCCTGCGCGAGGAACGGCACCGCGTACTTGGCGAAGGCGACCACGGCGGCGGTGCCGGCGAGGACGGCGAGGCCCGGTCCGGTCGTAAGGGCACCGAGAAAGCCGCGGAAGAAGGTCGTCGCCCCCGCTGCGCCCGCAGCGCTCGCATCCACTGCCGCCACGTCCGCGGCCGCCCCCACTCCGGCTACGGCAGCCACCGGCGCCACATCCGCGGCCGCGGCAGCGGGTGCTGCACCGCCGACCACCCCCGGGATGACGAGGGCGCCGGTCTTGTCGATGAAGCCCAGCACGCGGGCGATCCGGTACATCCCGTACGCGGCGCCGAGGACCTCGGCGGCGAACTTCACGATGCCGATGCGGTCGAGCGCGTTGACGATGCTGAGCACCTTCAGCAGGTGGTCGAGGAGGGTCAGCGCCACGCGGTCGACGGTGACGAAGCCCTGGACGAAGCCGGCGAAGAGGCCCGTGTGCAAGAGGTCGGCGACGGTCGCGAGGAACTGGTCGAGGAGGGCCATACCCTGGCCGCCTGCGCCGATCTGGGCGATCCCCGTCAGAATGCGCAGTATCTCGGCGCCGAACTGGGTCATGAGCGTCACGGCCGGCCCCACGTCCTTCGCGAGCGCCGTGAGGAAGCTGCCGGCGCCGGACGCGGCCGAGGACCAGCCCATCGCCTGCTCAAAGGTGTGCGGGATGCTCGTGAACGCCTTCTCGGCAGCGAGGATGAGCGGCGCGAATATGCTGTTCCCCTTACCCGCCAGTCCGTTGGTGAGGTTGGTGATGAGCCCCGCGACCCAGCCCTGAACCTGTTGGCCGAGCGGTCCCCCTCCGCTCTGGAGCAGGTTCTCTATCCCGGCGACAGCGCCCTGGAGTTGCGGGTCGATGCCGGCCCACGCGGTCGCGACCCCGCTGAGAGCCGTGGACCACCCGATCGTGCCGGGGATGGCCGCGGCGAGCGCATCGTTCGCCGCGTTGATGGTCGAGACGCCGGAGCCGATCGCGTACAGCGTCGGGGCCGCCGCGATGCCGAGAGCCGTCATGCCCGCAGCAGCCTCGAAGAGCGTCGCGGCGAACGAGATGATGACCGGCGCGCCGAGGGCCAAGGCGCTCGCCATCCTCGTCGGGACGCCCATCATCGAGAGCAGCCGCGCCTCTTCAAGGCCCGAGGCGCGCCCGAGGAGGCCGCTACCGCCGGAGGACCCGCCACCGCCGCCGGACGAACCGCCGCCGCTGCCTGCGCCGCCGCTGCCTCCACTGCCGCCACCGGGTATCGGGAGTATCCAACCGCCGCCTCCCCCGCTGCCACCGCCATCGGTGCGCACCGGGACCACGATCGGGGATTCGAGCGCCGCTTTCAGGGCAGCGATGGCCGCCGCGTCGGCGTCGAACCGCGCTGTGTCGATGGACGCAGTAGCAGTTATGTCGCCGGAAAGCTCCCGCGACTTCGCGATAGCGGCGTCGACCTTCGCGTCGAACTCCGTGGTGTCGAGGAGGAGCCGGGCGACCAACTCGCCGGCGTCAAAGGCCATCAGTGCACCTCGACGTATGTGGGACCGGAGCCGGGGGGCAACTCGCCGAGACCGTCGTCCTCGGCCGGGAACTCCTCGGCTAGGTGCTCAAGGGTGTTCTGCTGCTCCCACCAGGAAAGACGGTCCCATTCGGTCGCTGTCAAGTGGCACTTGCGGAGCACGACGTAGTAGGTGACACCGCCCTCCTCGCCACCTCTCAGGAGGTCGTAGCGCTCGTTCCTTTTGGGACCGACAGCTCTTCCATCACATATCGGGCGAAGAGCCCGAAGATGCGCGGGGGAAGGTCCGTGAGCTCGGCGAGCGAAGGCTTGTTCGAGCACACGGCTGCTACGGCCTCGCGGAAGGCCGCCATCGTGGCGAGAGTCGACGCTCTCTTCTCCTCCGGGGTATCGCCAGCGACGGAGGCCGCGAGCGCATCGGCGTCCCCGGAGGCCACGGCGTCGAGGATCGGCTGGAAGCCCTTGCTGAGGGAGTTGAAGAAGGCTTCGATCTGCACAAGGCTCGGCTCGGGGATGAGGCCCTTCCCGGTGCAGGGGCCGGAGCCGTCGTCCTTCGGGCAGCCCGTGAAGTCGTACGCGAACTGCTTGGCGATGTCGGTGTAGGAGAACCCCGGCATCAGGTCTCGACGGCCGTGACATCGGTTATCACGATCGCGTTGAGGGGGCAGATCGCGGTGAGCGTCGCCGGGTAGGAGCGCGGGGCCTTCGCGCGTAGGTACTTGGTGTCGACTTTGGCCGTGCTCACGACGAGCGGGACGTACACCAGCCGGTTGAACCCCGCCGGGTTGACGCCGACGAAGCACGCCGCCACGACGGCGAGCGAGGACGAGAGGGTGAGGGTCGTGTACCCGGCCGATGAGGCGCCGGGGGCCGTGACGGCGGTCGTGCCGCCGCCGTAGGCCAGGGCGATCGAGGCGAGGGTGTCCTCGGCCATCTCGAACGCGAGGGTGACATCGGCCGTGTCGGGGACGACCATGACGGGCGTGGACTGCTCTTCGACCATGATGTCGACGGGCTTCTGCTGGACTGACCAGGTGAGACCGGCGATGGTGAAGCCGACTTCGACCCACGGGGTTGTCGGAACGATGAGGCCGGTCGTCGGTGCGACGGTCGGCGGGGCCGTGGACGCGGGCGCCGTGTAGATCTGCGCCGCTCCTACCAGGACATTCGCTGCTGTTCCCACCTGTCAGACCCTTTCCAGTGTCACGCCGCAGGACGCGGCGAGCGCTACCAGTGCGTCCGCCTCCAAGGCGGGAACCACCGTTCCGGTGTTCGATATCGTCGTGGCCGGCGTCGCGCCGTCTCCGGGCGCCACGAAGGACGCGCAGCCGTACGGAGCGGTGATGATGAGCGTCACCTCGCCCTCCGGTGCCACGGGGGGCGCAGGAGGAACGACGACTGCTCCGGGGTAGACCGGCGGAGGATCAGGCGCCGGCACGGGCGGCCGGTAAACCTGCGGGTCCTCGGGGACCTCCGGGGAAGGAGGAAGGTCGGCCATTGCGCGGCAAACTACGGGTGCCCCTGGTGCTAAAGGTGCCTCACACAGCCACGACGAACTCGTACTCGCCGGCGTAGACGCTCCGGTTGCTCACGTCCCGGTCGAGGTAGGCGGGAGGGCCATGGCTGGGCTCGACGTAGAGGACATACGTGGTCCCCATGGCGAAGCTCTGGGCCGCGCTCACCAGGACCGCGTGAACGGCCTTCGCGAGGGCTTCCGCCTCCTCGTCCGAGGTGCCTCGCGAGCGCACGTGTACTGCCGTCCCCTCGAAGGCCCCGTCCACCAGGAGAGCGGTCCCGGTGCCCTGTTGGACGACTACAACCTCGTCAGGGTCGTCGGGGAGCCGGTTGATCTGGACGGGCGCGGTGTAGCCCGCGGTCACGAGCTCGGCACTGAGCCACGCTTGGAGGTCGCCGAGTTCGAGCGTCATTTGCTCCTCTTCCTGCGGATGGTCGCATGGCGCGCTGCCCGCGAAGTAACGGCCCCTCCCCGGAAGCCCGAGAGGTGCTGGGACTCGCCGCCGTGGGTGGCATCGCCCTGGCCCGCGGCCCTCATGGCGTTGAGCTCGGCTTGGGACATGCGCGGCATCGCTGCGGGGTAGAAGCGGACCCGGAACCCGCTGCGGTAGACCTCGCCCGTCGCGCTCGACCGGAGTATCCAGTACTCGCGGGGCGCCAGCTCAAACACCTGGCGCTGGAGGGTCTGGACGACATCGCCCATCTTCTCGTCCAGGGTCGACTCGGTTTCGAGAAAGGTCGCCAGCTCCCCGAGATACTCGTTGCGGTCGCGGAGGAGAGTGCCGGACAGGTAGCCGGCGATGCCGCCACGGGGATGGTTGAACGCCCCCGCGGGCTTGCCACGCGGGCCCACGCCGCTGTCCTGGTAGTGCGCGTATACTTGGTTCACGCTGAGCTTGCCCATAAGAGGGCCGTGACCAGCGAGTTCCTTCGCGAACTCCATGCGCTCGACGAAGGTCATTCGGTGTACGCCAGGTAGCCAGCGTCGACACCCGCATAGTCGGTAACGGTGTCGACGCGGATGACGGTCCGGCCGTCGAGAAGGTCGCGCAGATTGGGCGCGGTGAGCAGGAGAATCTTGAAGGCCGCGGTCGTGACCTCGCCGGTGGCCGAGATGACTTCCTTGCTGGAGGAACGCTTGACGGCGGTCACGAGCTGCGGGGGCCCGTAGGTGACATCGTCCCTGTCGTCCTCAGACGTGACCTGCGCCCACGCGACGCTCTGGCGCAGCAACGGGGCCAGGTTCATCAAACAGAGCCACCAAAGTCGATGTAGGGGCCTGTGTGGGCCTCGCGCATCAAGAACGGCGAGAGAAGCTGCTGCTGCATCTCGTCCAGGATTGAGGGCATGTCGCCCTTGGCCCCGCGCCATTGGAGGTAGTGGACCGATGCGCCGAGTGTCGATTCGCTGCTCACTGCCAAGAGGAGCGGGAGCGAGAGCTTGCGGAAGGCTTCGAGGCACACCCAGTCGACGACCTGCTGCGGGACGACCGCCTCGTAGTTGAGGTAGAAGGCACCAGGGAACTGCGTCGAGACCATAACCGGCGACGGCGTGGCGATGATGTTCGGCCAGCCGTAGCGGAAACTGCGCGGCCACTGGCGCTCCTGCTCAGGGATGATCTTCACGCCGTAGAACGGCGCCTCCTCATCGAGCGCCATCGAACAGATGAGCATCAGCCCGTCGGAGAGCGGCGACGGCGGCGTGAGCTGATAGTGCTCTTGGAGGCGAGCCGTCGCGTCGAGGGCCGCTATGTACGGCGGCGGGGTCGGGCCTGCGACCGGGACATTAGCGATCGCCGGCTGGACCGAAAGACCGGGAATGCCCAGGTTGGACATTGCGCCCTCAGTTCACAGGCTCGACGGGAGCTCCCTGGTCACGAAGCGCCTGCCCGTGTGCCGGGTCGATCGGGTCGCCCTTCTCGAAGGAGATGAGCTGGTGACCGAGCCAGAGCACGCAGCGCCGGGTCGCCCGATAGAGCGTCCTCTCGACCGCTGCCGCCTCAGCGACAAAGGTGGGAGGAGCCACCGGGGGCGGTGTGGGCACAGGGACGGCCTCAGGGACGACCGTGGGCTCCACGGGCACCTCCTCTGCGGGGACCGTCTCGACGGGATCGGCCATCTCAGGCGTGCTCAAGGACTACAGCACGCTTGTAAATCGCGCTGTCGCCGGTCTGGACGTCGGTCCCGACGGTGTAGCCGCCGACCCAGGACCACGAGGTCGTGAGGACCTGGCCCAGCCGGTCGAGCGGCGCCCGCCAGATGCGGACCACGCCGTTGATGATCGAGACATCGGCGACCCCTTGGGCCATCGCGTTCGAGATCAGGCTCCCCATGTCCTCGAAAGGTGCCTTGACCAGCACGTCCTGACCACAGACGATGGGGCGCCAGTAGGTGACGCCGCCGATGTTCGTCGCGGTCGGGGTCACGTTGTTCATGATCCAGTCGATCCCGGCGAACCGGCCGAGGAACTCCCCTTGGGAGTCTCTGCCGTCGCCCACCGGCGAGCCGATCTTGAAGTCAACGTACGCCGGCGAGTCCCACCGGCCACGGTAGGCCTCGAGGAAGTTGGGGTCCGCGAAGAGCTCGTTCAGGGTCTGTGGCGCCACGTGGGCGGTGTAGGCCCCGCTGATCGGGTCGACATTCATCGACCGCAGCCGCGTGACCGCGTTCAGGAACAGCGCCAGGGTGGCGACGTCGCCAGAGACGAGTTGGTTGGCGCTCGCCCTGCCGTTCGGTCGGAACATGACCGAGGAGACACTCGACACGACGGCCTGGCCGATAGTCGCCGAGATGGCGGTTCCGAGGGTCAGGGTGTCCGTCGCAGTGTCGACGCCGGTGACGGTGTTTGCCACGCCGCCGACCGTGATTGCGAGCGGGGTCGCGGCGCTCACGGGCACGACGGTCGGGGTCGCGTTGCCGGGCAGGCCCTCGCTCGCGTTGCCGCCGGTCGTTCCGAGATCAGCGACGGCGTTGACGAAGCCGGTGGCGTCGGCGACGATCAATGCCGTCGAGGTCGTCGATGCCGTGGTCACCCACGTCTGGCCCTCTCCGAAGGCGCCGTACAGCGCTTGCTGCGCGACCAAGTTGAGGGACTGGGCGGCGTGGACACCCATGCGGTTGTTGTCCTCGAGCCACTTCGACGCAAGCGCCTGGGCCGAGAGCAGCATGTTCGTGTCCTTGGAGGCGCCCCACTGGTCCATCTTCACCGAATACTGCTCGAAGCCGTAGTCGACGACACCGGCATCGTTCCCGGTGATGGGCGTCGTGATGGGCGGGATCAGCCCGTCACGGGTGAAAATCGCCTGAGCACCCAACTGGGCGCCCCAGGGCTTCTCTTCCGCGAGGGCGTCATAGAGAAACTTCGGCTGGAGGGCGTGCTCGAACACGCCGTCAAGGAGACCGTTCTGCACGATCTCCTGCAAGCTTGCTGGGAGAATGTCACGGAATCCCACTGGTCAGCTTCCTTTCGGGTTCAGAGATGAAGGCCGTACTTGCCTGCTGCTGCCTTGAGGTCCGCGAAAGGCGCCTTGGACAGGTCGGTCTTCGGCGGAGAACCCTCACCTCCGACGGCAGGGGCCTGCACAACGGGCTTCCCGAACAACTCCGGAACCTCCGTCTTCAGGGCCGTGACGACCTCGGTGACTCCTTTGACCTCCGAACCCTCGACCGTGACCTGGCTCAGGTCCACCAGGCGCAATGCCTGGGGGATGCGGCCGGGGTTGATACCGGCGTCCCTGAGCGAACCCTCGATCCTGGCGAGCGCGAGATGTTCACGGGCCTCGCGCTTGGCTTCATCGGCCTCCACGCGGAGCTTCGCTGCCTCGTCCTGCGCCTTTTGGAGCTCGGACTTGCCCAACTCTTCCGCCGCCCGCTGATCCGCAAGGATCTTCTTGGCGGCGTCCAGATCTTCCACTCCGAGCGCCTTCAGGAGCTCCTTCTCCGCAGCGGTCCGACCGTCGCTCCGGGCTTGCCCGGCGATCTTGTCGAGGTCCTCCTGGGAGAACTTCCCTTCGGCCTTCGGGGCTGGTGGTTCGCCGCCTTCCGGTGGCTTGCCTCCCTCTGGCTCTTTAGCCATATCGCGTTACCTCTTTCACCCAGAGAACCCGTCTGGTGCGGTTAGCCGGGACGGTAGGGAGGTGAGCGGTGCTAAAGGTGCCTCGCTCGGGTAGGATGAGGAGGGTGAACGGGAAATCGTGCCAAACGGGGGCGACAGAGCCGTGATTGCCTGGATACTCGCCGTGCTCGTCATCGTGTGGATACTCGCGTCCCTCTATGCGAGAGCCAAGGACGCCGGGCACCGGCGGTGCGCGTATTGCCAGTCGGTCCTCAAGTTCGGCAACGTCGTAGGGGGCCAGCTCATGCGCCACGCCGATGTGTGCCGGCGGTGCGGGCGCGTGCAGCCCTGGGCGCCTACGCCGAAGGGATAAGGGCGGCTCCGGGGACCATCGGCCCCGCGGAACAGCGACAGCGAGGGTGGACCGCTCCCGGAAACCCTATGAGGGGCATCCGGTCAGCTCGAAAGTTTTTACCATTAGCCCAGCGGCACTCCGGCGTAGTTGCCCCGTCGATGACGGCCCGCCAGCCGAGGAGGCCCTGCTCAGCGCCCGGACGGTCCGAGTTCATGACAGCCGTCATGTCCTGCAAGGTCGCCGCCCGGAGCCGCCTCTCCTCGGCGCGCTTCTGGGCCTGGAACCAGACCTGCTCACGCTGCCACGCCTGGGCGAGCGCCGCCTCACCGAGGAGGGCCGCCTTCGCCAGACGCCGGCAAGCCGCTATCACGTAGAGGGCGAGCCACGCACAGGCCATCTCATCTTCATGGCGCCGTGCCGGCCCTCGCGGCAACTCCAGGTCGAGGGCCGGCAGCGGCCCGACCATCGTCGCCACCTGGCGTCGTATCGCGTCGCTGACCCGCGGGATGAGCTTCCCGAGTGCAGCCACGAGGGCGAGTACGAGCGGGAGACCGGCCATGCCACTCGCGTAGAGAGGAGCGACGGCCGTGGCGACGGCCGCTGTGTTGGCCGCCATACGCTGCCTCGCAGCCGCGGCTGCGGCCGTGGAGGGCGCGGGAGGCGCCGTCGTCGTCACGGGAACAAAGTCACGGCATCTGCTCGCCGATGTCCTCGGTGGGGTCGACGCCAGCTCCGGCTCGCATGGCTGGGTCCTCGGCGCGGGCTCTCCGCATTCCGAGCCCGGCGACGGAGGACGGCAGCGGCGCGCCCCCGACGGCGGGGAAGGCCCTGGCCTCCATAATCGCCTCTACCTCGGAGTCGACCTCTTCGGGCGTCCACGTCGGGTGCACCGTCTGTACCAGGGTCTCCGTCGAGGCGGCAAGCGCCTGGGACAGGTAGAGCACCTCCTGCGCGCCGTCCAAGGGGTCCGGCGGAAGGCCGTCGCCGAGTTCGATCGTCGGGAAGAAATCCGAGACCTTGGCCTCACTCGACTGCCAGGCGATCGCCGTCGCCATCGCCCAGCCGAGCGCCTGGAGGGCCATGTGCTCCTTCGCGGAGCGCGTGAGCAGGGTACGGAGCTGGGCGAGCTTCAGCGCATAGCCGGACACGGCTCGGGTGACGTTGGCTGTCGTCCCCTGGATTCCCCACGTCATCGGGGCGTAGCCGGCACAAGTGACCATGAGTTGCTGGATGTGGTCGACCCAGAGCACGTGCTCTTTCGAGAGGAAGTTCGGCTGCACCACCTCGATCGTCGACGTGGGGCTGACCCCGAGGGGAAGCCGCATCCGCGAGCCACCCGTCAGGTGGTAACCCTCCAGGTCAAGGCGCCCGGACTCATCGACGATCGAGCGGTCGACGAACACCTGCGGGGCGGACTTGTGCGCCCGGTCGAGCAGCATGGACTCCGCGTCGTTCAGCTCGTCGAAGATCGGCCCGAGCCCGAAGAGGTCGGATTCGGAGCCGGGCACGTTCTCCCACGGGACGAGTGTCGCGCGGTCGAGGCCCGTCTCCTCGGTCGGCGGCAGCGACGCGAACTCCCGGTGCGCGGTGAGGGGGCGCTCGCGCCCGAGGTTCCGGTGTCCGCCGAAGAAGAGTCGCCGCGTGACGAGTCCCTTCGAGTGCTCCTCCAAGAGGCGCCAGACCTTCGCCGAGTCATCCTCGTCCGGTCGCTCGATGACGACGACGCCGCCCATGTAGAACGCGTCGTGGCGGATGTCCCAGAGGATGTGATTCTCATCGACGAGGGTCAGGAGCGGCACCTGCTCGTCGATCTCGGGGTCGCGGATGATGCGAATCCCGATCCGCCCGTCGCGAGCTGCCTTGACACCGCCTTTGATGGCGAAGGCCCCGAAGTCATTGACGGCGATGATGCGCTCGACGGCCTCCTTCGATGCTGTGAGCGTCACCCGCGGAGTGTCGGGGAACAACAGCCCGGCGGAGAACTTGCACAGCTCACGGGGCCACGGGACAGGCGTGTAGACCTCGGCGCGGTGGTTCGAGATCGAGATGTCCGGGTTGTTTTGGAGCATCTCCACCTTGTCGTTGCGATAGCGCACGCGGTACTGCTCGATTACGTCCCAGTGCTTCTTCACGCGCTTCGGGGGCCAGTCGTCTTCCTTCTGCCAGCCCTTCACCACGCGTTCCAGGAAGGTACTCATGCGGCCTCTCCCATGTGCTCGACGAGCGATGCGAGCTCGGTGTCGCCGAGGGCCGCAGAGCGGCTCGCGTAGAAAGCGGTAGCTGCGTCGACCGTGTGGTCCGAACCCTTCGCCGGCTTCTCCGAGTCGCGCTCGTAGTGGTACGCCTTTGAGTCGATGAGGAGCTGGACGCACTCCGGGCCGATCATCTCCCGCTCGCGTTCGAGGTAGTAACCCCTCGTCACGATGCCAGCACGCTTGTAAGCGTTGAACGGCACGGGCTGGACGACGGTCGGCGTCTTCTCCTCGGCGAGCACCGCAGCGAGTGTCACGTTCTCAGACGCCCCCGCGGCGTCCGCGTAGATGGTCTGGATGCGGAACTCATTGCACAGACGCGCGATGTCCATGCAGCGTTTCCGCAGCTCGATGCGCTCATAGATCGCCTCGTGCACCCAGATAATGCGCCCGTCCGGGGTCTCGTGTGCGACCTCGAAGGCCGTCACGTTGTGGCCCCAGTCGAGCCCGGCCTCGAGGAGCGGCGGCAGCATCGGACTCCCAGCGAGGGGGATGGCGACGGTATAGCCCTTTGCCAGCTCCCACGCCCGCTCGAGGCGGTCGCCGGGGAAGACGGAGCCGACGAAGGTGAGCGGGCTGGCCTCGAACTCTTGGCCGAACTCGTCCGCCGGGAGGTTGCGCCGCGCCTCCTCGATCTCAGACGCCAGGATGTAGGGATTGGCCGAGGTCGGGATGCGCCAGCCGTGCCACTCGGCGTTCTCCGGGTCGACCGCGCGCCGCCAGAGGTCGTAAAACCAGTTCTCGCCGTTGAAGGTCGATATCAGGAGCGCCGTGCCGAGCTTGTCCGCCAGCGCCGGCCGGAGTGCCTGATACCAGGCTTCGCGCGGCACGAAAGCTGCCTCGTCGACGACCACCAGGTCAAGGCCCTCGCCACGCAAGTTGTCGAAGCGCTCGCCCGAGCGGAAGAGGACAATCGAGCCATTGGGCAAGTAGACCTCGCCCATCGTCTTGTTCACCTCGCGGAGGTCCGGCGGAACGAGCCGGCAGAACTCGCGCAGCACCTTGCGGGACTGGTCGTGCGTCGGGGCCACCCACTCGACGACCCGGTTCTCGCCGTCGGCGGCCTTCACGATCGCCATGGTCATCCCGAGCATGGTCTTCCCGAACCGCCGGCCAGCGGCCACGACCTTGAAACGTGCCGGGTGCTCGTAGATCTCCGCCTGCGCCGGGTGCATCTGCAGCTCGAACTCCCATACGGGAGGTCCCTGGCCGCGAATCTTGTCATCGCCCGCAGTCCGGGGCATCAGCGGCTCGCCTCGAGGGCATCGTGGAGGATGCCGAGAGCCTGCGTGCGCCCGAGCCCGGGGGAGCGCACGGAGGCCGTGAACTCAGAATCGTCCCCCAGGTCGAGGAACCTGAGCAGGAGGACGGCGCCGGAGAGGACCACGGGGCCGACGAGATCACCCTCGAAATCGTCCTCATCAGGAGCGAAGAGGGCCGAGTTCGCCCCGAGGAAGGCGTCGATTGCCGCCCGGCGGGCGCGCATTGTGGTCTCAGTCGCCACCGGATGCCCCACCGACCTCGACCCCGACGTCTATCGGGGGCTGGCCCTCCCGTCCGCCGATCCTGACAACGACCCGCGAGCGACCTGAACCCGCGGAGACCGGCTTGTCGAGCCCCCGGATTCGCAGGAGCTGGTGGGCGCCGTCGAGCATCAGCCGAAGGTACGCGGGCTTCGAGAGCAGGTCGACGTTCGACATCTGGACCGCTCTGTAGGCTTCGGCGACCACGGCCTCGGTGATGGCCTCCGCACGATCGATGGCCTGGTCCACGTCATCGGAACGCGAACGCCGGGCGAGCCGGGCACGCTTGACGAGCCGCGTGGCGACCGCGGCCGAAACATCGAGGTGCCGAGCAATCTTCGAGACGCGCCAGCCGAGGGCCAGGTACAAAAAGACCTCGGCCAGTTGGTCGTCCTCCGGCAGCTCCCCGAACTCATACGGTGTGAGCGGTGCGAGTCCAGGACGCCCAGACGGGAGCGCCGGCACGCGGGCCACGATCAGCGCCTCTTCGGACGGGCGGCCTTCGGATGCTCGCGGGCCTTCAGCGACGCCACGACTTCGGCGACGGCCTTCTTCGCGTTCACTTGTCCTGGTCCGTAACGTCGATGTAGGGGCGGCGCTCGACCGACTCGACGACAAAGGGGACGAGCACGATCGACATCCCAGACTCAACCGAGCCATAAGGCCGCACCTCGACCGGACCCGACGTGTAATACGGGACCACCTCGCCGTCGATGGAAAGCCGGCGACGGGGGCGCTCTGGCCTCTCCTCGATGGTGAGCTTCTGGATCAGCCGGTAATGAGAAGCCGGAGCGTCTGCGGTCATCACCATCAGCCCGTCGGGGCGCCGGAACCCAGGTGCGAGACGACCTCGGCCGCCACGAACGCCGCCAGGGTAGACCATCCGAGGATGAACTGGTCACCGTGGAGGACCGTGCCTGCGGCAGACAGCGCGGCGGGGACGGCGAGCGCCAGGGCGCCCACGAGCAGCAAGAGCACGAACTGGGAGCGGCTCAATGGGACCACTTCTTCGCATTCCTGGCGAAGTTCGCGCGCTTTTTCTGCAGCGGACTGGCCTTCGAGCCAGGAGCCAAGTCGATCTTGGCCTGCTGCTGGACCGTGTGGCCCTTGGCCTTCGCCCGAGCGGTGTAGGTCCCCGTCGTCGACTTCTTGATGTGAATCGGCTTCTTGGACGGTGTGGCCATGCGGGCGATGATCAGGCTGGGGCTAGTGCTAAAGGTGCCTTGGCGGGAAGGTGCCTTGGCTGTGGGAGGGCGATACGACAACGCAGGCGGGTAGCGAACGCATATGGGAGGGGGATAGGACATGAACGGCGCCCCGCCGCGCCGAAACGCCATTCTGCGCAAGGTGGGGGGGATGGTCGACGTTTGCGCAGGTCACGGTCTCAGATTTCACGCAATCTGAGGTCGGGGGCCCTCTACCCTCCCTGGTCAGAGCCTCTGTGCTAACTCCAGTTAGCAAATGCTAACTGTAGCAAGCACCTCGCCAAACCAAACCGCATTTCCTTCCTACCCCCCCTTGACATCCTCAATCAGGGGTGTAGGATGTCATCAATCCACCTACCGAAAGGAACTCCAATGACCACAAGGCAGAACACCCAGCAGCATGATCACCGCCCCACTCACCCCATCGAGGCGGGCGCGTCGGGCGCCATGTACGCCCGGTGCCGCGACTGCGGCATCGCCATCTACCAGCCGCGCCAGAGTGAGTCTGATCCGTGGCTAGAGCGGCCAGACCCGTACGCGGACCCGGTGTCGTCATGACCGCCTCCCGTCTCTTCGCCTACGGTGCCGACCAGGACGCGCCAGTGAGCTACTCACCGGCTACCGGCGAGACCTGGGAGCAGCTCGGGCTCGATGATGTCAGCGCCGATGAGATCCCGGCCACGACCTACCGTGAACGCCGGGACGCTCGTGTTGAGCGCCAACGCCGCCAGGTGACATCATGACGCGCCTACTCCCCTACTGGCCGTACCTGGCCGCTCTCCTCCTCGCGTGCGCCGCGTTGGCGCTCGCGTTCCGTAGCCGCGTTATGCGGCTCGTCCGCGTGGCAAAGGCGCTCTCGACCGACAAGCGGCTGCCGGTGGGCGTGCGATGGATGTTCCGCATCGGCCTCGTCGCGAAATGTCTGCCGGTGGACTTCGGCGTCGATGAGGTGCTACTCGGGCTCGCCTCGGTCATCGTGCTGGTCTTCTACCGTGACGAGGTGCGGGCCATCGTCAGGGAGACGGGCGGCGCGTCGTCGTGATCGTTGCTCCCCTTCTCTCCCCGGTCATCCTCACTCGATTTCCGAGCCGCATCTTGCCGCGTCTTCACTGTCACGCCTCGCCAGTCCGCCGGTCCTCGCCTTGGGGCCCGCGAAGCCTGTTGGGCGTTTCCGCCATGCCCACTAGTTCGCTTAGGGGTGCCCCGGCTCTCGTGCGAGCCTCACGCCTCCTGCCGGTTTCGACCGGTGGCCTAGCGCCGTCCTGGGGGCCGACACCATGACGCGCCCCCAGCGGCTAAAGGTGCCTCACGGTCCGCGTGGCCTTGCGGGCGGGATATTCGCCGCCGAGCTTCGGCGCGTGATGGAGCTCGACCCGTGGGAACGGTGTTTCGAGGCCGGCGGCCTGATCGAGGACCTCGTGACGCTCACGGCCGCCCTCGCGGACCTGCGCACGGATTCGATACTGGAGATGCGCACGGCCGGCGCCACGCTCGCGGAGATAGGGGAATGGACGGGACTCTCCACGCAGCGGATCGACCAGCTCGCGAAGACTCAGCGGCGCTTGCCTGCGCCTCTCGATCAGGCCGAACCGGAGCGCGTGCGCAAGGTCCCTGCGGCGCTCCGCACTGCGGCGTTCGCCGAGTCCGAGCGCGCCGCGATGGCGCTCGACACCATCGGCACGCTCCAGCGCTGGACATTGCGCAGGGGTCGCGGCGGAGAGTGGGACTGGTTCCGGGCTCTCAATCCCGGCGAGAGAACCCGCGTCAGCCGCAAATGGATGGCGCCGAGCGAAGACGCGATGTCGCCCGATCAGGCCGCGCCCGTGATAGCCAAGCTCGCAGGGCTCGACGCGTCCGACCTCGAAGCTTGTATGGCCTACTGGGTGAATCTCACGCGCTTGGCCGACGCGGGCCGCTCGGTCGCGAAGGGCCGCTGGCCGCGCCCCAGCGACTACGGCGACGTGAGCGCGGAGCAGCTGTTCGCCATCTCGGACTTGAAGAGCGAAGAGGACGAGGAAGCCACGCCCTGGTGGGCCGGCCTCGCTCGGTGCGAGATCGGTGCGTCGCCCGTGGACATGAGCTACGCCGAGTGGACCGCCGACTGCGCGAGGTGCCTCGATGTGCTCCGCGCCGAAGAGGGCGAGGAATGGCTGAGCCGGGAGGGCCTCGACGCCCATGCCCGCTATCGCGAGCTACTCCCGATCGGTGCCGGGGACGGCCTCTACGGGCGCAGGCTGTGGCGCTCCGTCGTCACCGGCTACCGGCTTGCCCACCGCGCGGCTTAGGCGCTCGATGGCCCGTTGCCGCTCCGCGCGGGTCGGCGGTGACTTGGGCTTGGGCGCGGTCATTCCTAGATGTCGTCCTTCCTGGACCGAAAACAGGGGTAGCACCACAAACCCACTCGGCGCTCCTCGTAGACCTCCCTCAAGTACGGGTCGGTCAGGGTCTTGCACAGGCGCACCTCTCCGCATCGAGGACACTCGGTAACACTTGATTCTTCGGGGTCCCAGTCGTCTTCCATTTGCCAAGAGTTCTCGCGCCTCCCCGTCAACAGGTCGATCATCGCCCGCATAGTCTGCCACGCCGCGTCCAGCTCCGCGTCCCCCGTGCTCGTCACCGGGATGGCCGGTCCCTCGTACACCGCCTCGCCGTCGACGGTGAGGACGACGCGCATCGTCGGGCCGTCAGGCACGGCCCTGGTATCTCTGTTTGAGATAGTCCCTGCTCAGAGCGCGCCAATCGAGCCCTAGCCCCTCGACGCGCTTGGTCTCGGTGATCACGAGCCGGTAGGTGCGCCAGCCGATGCGGACGCGCAGCGGCGCGCCTCGCATCCAGTCGAACGGCGCGGCCTCCACGGTACGCTCGCCCACACGCCCGATGGCCTCGATCACGTAGCCGCGGCCCTCCTCCTCGCGGATATGGGCCTCGGAGGCACGGGCACGGGGTCCGCGGTCGCGTAGCCTCACCGGAGCCGCCCGACGTGCCACAGTCCGCAGGTCACGCAGCGGTAGGCGCCGTGCATGCCAAGTTCGGCCGCGCGGGCCTGAGCCGAGGATTCCGACAGGTAGGCGACCTTCGGGCGACCTTGGCCGGTGAGGTGCGAGCTAATCTCCCGCTGGACCTTGCCCCGCGTGGGGAGACTCGGACCGTAGTCGGACTTGAGGTGCCGGCGCTTGTTCGTAGTCACGATGCCTCGTCTCCGTGATAGCCCGGCGGGGGCAATGGCGGAAGCAGCCGCGCGGCCACGGGCGCGGGGTCGGGGAACTGCGCGAGAAGGCGTTCACGGGCCGCTAAATCGCTCTTGTGGCGCCGCCAGGATGCCCTGAGAGCGTTTCGGTCCCGTAGGCGAGCCTTCCGTGCCGGGATGACGGTCTCGACGCGGCACACGGGACATGAGCGGGGTCTCGTGCCAAGCGGCAGCTCGTGGCCCTTCGGACATTTCGGGGGTGGGGGTTCGGCCCAACGCTGGAGGGTCTCGATGCGATGGTGGCTGAGAGCGGCGGCGCTGGCCGGTGTCTCGGTCTTCAAGAGGTCCCGCGCTGCCTGGGTCCTCATCCAGCGGGCCTCGCGTTCGAGGGACCGAGCGGCGTAGATGGCCTCGCGCGCGGCCTGGAGGCGTTCGAGCACCGGCGCATCCGCGGTGAGCCCGAGATCGACCTCGAGCGCACGGGTGCGGCCGGCCGAGCGGCACCAGGGGCACGGGAAGGTCGGGCACTCGAGCGCCCAGTGGCGGCAAGTGGGGCAGAAGCCGTCGGGTGTGAGGCTCACGACGCGCGCCCCATCTTTGCCTCGTACGCTGGGCGGCAGCGGCAGCCGTGCCGGTAGGCGCGGCCCGAGTCGTGCGACTGTCCGAGCGGCACCGGGCAGTCCTCGCTGGTGCGGGCCGACGGGCGCAGCTTCGAGCCGACCAGGACATCGGGGTCCCCGGCGAGTTCCATCTCCATCAGGTGCACGAGCCGAATCAGGCTGTGAGCAGGCGTGCAGCCAAGCTCCTGGGGAACCTTCGCGTCCCCGCACACCGGGCAGTACGCGGCGCGTTCCGCGAAGTCGAGGCCGCCCCAGATGTCGTGGCGCTCCTCGTTCGTAAGGGCCTCGGCGAGGCATGAGCCGCGGACCGCGCACTCGGCGCAGACGGCCCGCAGGACCTCGGGGTCGACATCGGGACGTGTGAAGCGGGCGTCGCCCGTGCAAGCCGCGGCAGTGCGCCACCCGGGGTCGTCCTCAAGAATCTCGCGCAGCGCGCCGAGTACCCTCATCGCGGCCCACACCTCGGGCACTCGGGGTCGGGCGCAGCGCTGCGGACATGGTGAGCGTGGGACACCATGACCGCCATGTGGCTGGGAGGGAGTGCCTTCGCCGCCGCTATCGCCCGCTCGAGGGCCGATGACCAGCGCTCCGAGCCCACGGGCGTCGGTGCGGCGTCGAGCGCCCGCAAGATGTCGGACGGCCCCCAGCCGCGGCGTTGTGCCCGGTCGAGGGCCATCGCGAGCCGCTTGAAGGTCGCGGGGTCGAGCTCGCTGCCCCGCGTGAACTCCCGGAGCAGCATCGCAGGATGCCCCATCCGCGCCATTCCCACTTTTCGCTCCTCCCATCGCTATGCTGTGGCTGGCTGGCAACTGCTCGCGATAGTGAGCGCCCCTCCTCTCGGTCATGCGCCGGGGGAGGACGCGGCCTCGGTGTCCTCGTGCTCATGCGGCCCCTCGGACTCGTGACGGTGCCAGTAGTCGCCGTCGGTCCCGGGGTGCGCATGTATCCGCGGACCAGGAGCCACGTCGAGCGCTGCAAGACCGGGGTTCTTTTCAGCGAGCTGGCGCCGGCACTCCGCGGCCCAGGACTTCGCCGCCTCGATGCGCTCGGCTTCGCGGGAATCGGCCGCGGTGGGATCGGTCATCACGGCCCCGTGCTCTTTGTTGGACCGCAGCCGAGTTCGGCCAACTTCGCCATAACGAGGTCTAGCGCGGGCCCCCCTGACACAGGATGGAGCTCGAAGGCCGCGCATTGGGTGCAGCGAGCGACAATCCACTCGCCATCCATCGGTCCGCCGTGAGCGACATAACGCTTCTCGGGTCCCCATTGGTGCACCCCACCCGGTCCGCATATCACGAGAGCGCCGCCAGTTCCGCGGCGGCTTCGGCTTCGAGATCGGGGTCGCCGCCGCGTTGGGCCTCGATGAGTTTCTGCTCGATGCGTTGGCGCTCGGTCCGCAGGTACGGGAGCACGGGAGCGGAGCCGTTCGATGAGGGACCGCCAGGCTTTGGAGCGTTCGTGCTCGCCGGCAGAGGGTCATCTTCCCAGCAGCCCGCGTTCAGCCACGTCGCCGGGTGCTTGGTGTACTGCGCTTCACGGTTCGGGTCATCGCGGTATCGCTCGGCTCCGGCGATGATCGTCTCAGTGTCGGCCTTGAGCGCGGCCTTGGTCCAAGCCTTGAGAGCCCCTTCCCTCGCGACATGTCTCGGGTAAGCATCCCAGAAGCGATCGAACAGAGATTCCCTTTCCCCCTCCCTTTCCCTTTCCCTTTCCCTTTCCCTTTCCGTCACTGAATCATTCACTGAATCACTCATTGAGCCGGTCAGTGAATCATCCGTGTCCTGTTCTGTGAGTTGATCCCCGCCGTAGTGCGGCGAGCCCTTGGGGATGTCCCGGTTGTTCCGGCCGATGTTGCACTTGGCGTGCGCCGAAGCGAGGTTCGAGGGATAGTCGGCGCCGCCCTTGGATGGCGGTACCAAGTGGTCTATGTGTAGCCGTTGCGCCTGCTGCTCGTGGTAATGGTTGCCGGGCACGATGTCATAGGTGTTGGTCCAGTCGTCGGTGACCTTCACGATCTCACTCCCACACAAATGGCAGGTCATGTCGTCGCGGCGACCGTACATCTCCCGCACATGCGGGTCCCCTAGCGGCGGTGGCGGCAACTTGCTCGGCTGCGCCCGATTGATCCGCTGGTGCTTACGAAAGCGGACGACGACAGCGAGATGCTGCCGCACGCGGCCGGTGTCATAGGGGAACAGGAAGTCGCCTTCGACAAGCTCAGCCATCAGCTTCTCGATGCGCCGAGCAGTCATATCGGCGTCGTAAGGAAACACCTGAGAGCGGATGAAGTCGGCGCTCCACCGGAGGATTCCTTCGTCGTCTGCGAGGTTCCAAGTGGCGATGTAGAGCAGCCGCGCGTCACGCGACAGCATTGCCACGCCCTCATCGACCCAAAACTCCGGCTTGATCGTCCGTATGCGGCTCATCCCGTGCTCCTCATTTCCGACCTCTTCCCGCCCCCGTGCCTGTGCTCCCACGCCGCCTGCGCGGCCGCGTGCGCCGCCTTACAACACCAGCAGGTCTCCTCTCCGCGGCGCAGGTGAGACTTGTAGCCCCAGTCGGTCCCGTGCTCGGGGGTAGGGCGCCGCTCGATGAGCGCCTTGCGTTGTCGCTCCGACAGTCCGGCCCACACGCCGTTAAGATTCCAGCCATACGCGACAGCCTGCGCGAGGCACTCCCGCTTCACCGGGCACTTGGCGCAGACGGCCTGAGCCTCCTCGATGCTCTCACCGCGCCCACGGAAGAAAATCTCCGGGTCCACGCCGGAACCCGGACGACACGCGGCGGATGAGCGCCAGGCATCAGTCATCGGGAACCTCCGATGCCGGGTCGTTGATCCACGCGCCGTCGCCGTAGGGGATCGAAGCCACATAGCAACAAAGCGGGCACCTCGGCGCGCCCAGGCGGCTGAAGATTCCAGGCGCCGTCAGAGTGAGCGACTGCTTGCACGCTGTCTTGATCGGCTCTCGGACCTCGGCCTCGACGAGTCGCTCCCATTGGAGGTGGCACGCGCTGGCCGAGCGCGTCGGCACCCAGTGGAGCATTCCCGGCTCGTCCTCAAGCCATTCCAGTTTGCGGAGCGGGTCGCATCGCTTGTCGCGTATCGGGCGAAGTTGAAGGCTCACGCCTCGCCAGGAGTCAGTCATCGGGAACCTCTGATGCCGCCACAAGTGCCCGTAGCCGCTCTAGTGCGAGCTTGCCGGTATCGGTGAGCCATTCGCCCCCAACCGCGCATCCGTGATCCGTCCAGCCGAGGTCGTCGCTGATGTAGGCGTAGGTGTAGGACAGCGCCGGCTCCATCGTCCAGCCGGTTCCGACGCCCTCAATGAAAGCGAGCATCGTCTTGTCGATCAGGTAGTGGTCTCCGCACCCGCACCAGCTCAGGCACGCCGCAACGCTTGGGCGCCCCTCGCTGGGGAATATGTGCTCCGTGGTCTGCTTCTCGATCACGCCGCAACAGGTCTCGCACAGTTCATCGTTCGGCTTGTCCGCGACATAGGCGAGGTCGATGCATGAGACGTTCGCCCCACAGCCGCCGCACCAGTAGATCCATCCGCGTTCTCTCACGTCTCCCCCCTCAGTGCGTCATAAGCGGCGAGGGCCGTCTCCGTCGGACGGGAGACCCGGCTGTACAGGCTGCGCAACGT
>VFSW01002977.1_pt1 | contig 25484 bp, 24 predicted proteins | sample 5358111 | NCBI WGS metagenome assembly VFSW01 (sample SAMN11554181, study PRJNA540505) | mine drainage metagenome | isolation source: sediment from site ElyBrook_90M | place: USA: Ely Copper Mine, Vershire, VT | collected 2017
ATCAAGCCATAAGCACTGTCATGTTTTTTGGGGAAGCTCAATACGCCAGGTTTAATGATCTTCGTTGTCGTGGCTACTTTTCGCTCTCCCCGCGATACTCCAACCATACAACTGCCGGCCAGAAGAAAAAGGCAAATGCCCCCATCACGAGCAAATTTCGGATTGCGTTAGTAATCAGGGCAAATCCTGATTCTGTCTCTCCCGCCCGCTTTAAAAGAAGGCTTGAGGTTTTGGGTACGATTTTGAAATCCCAAAGCACGGCCAGGAGCATTGCCAAGCCGAGGATGAAATATATTTTGATCAAAAACATTTACTGATCGCCATCCCGTACGAAGACCAAGATGACGCCCTTCACTGCGCGGGATTTGTTAACTGAACATCCATTGTTACTCACCAACACGAACAACCACCGGCGTCTTGCAATTGTCGACAACAAACTCAGTTCCGGAAGCGATGCCGAGCTTATAGTCGCCGACAGGAATATTGGCTAGCGAACCTGCAACCTCAAATCCCACAAGATCAAGCAGATGGTTGCCATTTGCGACATCGGGTCGCGGTGTGCGCTTTCCCTCAAGATAAAAAGTGCCAGTGTCATTGCTTAAAACAGCAAAGATCATGGGCGCAACCGGTTTACCTGTCGAGTCGGTCGTTGCCCATCCAGCGATAGATAAAGGAAGCTTTTTGGAAACGGCAATCACATCCGATACTACTTTAGGAATACTGGAATCAATAGGACATACTCCACCATCATAGATATACGCTTTCGCAATCTTTGGCGGACGCGTCGGGTCTATCTCGCCTTCCTTTGTTTTAGGGGTTGAGGCTTCATTGGATTTGTAGCAGGCACCTACCAACATTGCGACTAAAATCACCACAAACAATGCAAACTGCTTTTTGGTCAAACTAAACCCGATTCTCATATACCCCTCCTGCCCTCAGCAGTCCAAGCGCTTCATTCTTTCGCCGTGCCACTTAGCAGCGAAATGCCTTCACGCAGTGAGTATATCCTGCATGTTGCGGCGCTGGAAAATTCATCCTGATTTTCTATCGCTAGATAATGACACCTAATTCCAACATGCGCATTTTTCGCTGCCTGCATGTCCGAATCCTTATCGCCGATCATGATTGAATGCTCCAAGTCGATTTCGTGTTTTTCCGCTGCCTGCAACAGCATCCCCGGATGGGGTTTGCGATTGAACGAATCTTTCTTGTATTGCCCAACACCGTACTCCGGATGATAGGGGCAATGGAAAACGTCGGTTAGCGGTACGCCTTCATCTGTGAATCGTTGGCGCATCCACTCTGTCAGAATGAAAAATTCCTGTTCCGAATAATACCCGCGACCGATCCCTGCTTGATTCGTCACAACAATCAACAGATAACCAGACTGTTTGGCCGCGCGGCACAGATCAAAGATACCGTCGATGAATTTGAAGTCTTTTGCGTTCGAGGTGTAGCCAGAATCATGATTGATGACACCGTCCCGATCAAGAAACAGCGCGCGATTTCCAACCACAGTCACAATCCTGCCAGTTCTGTCTGAGCAAGCGCGTAGTCGTACGGCACACCGATGTCGATAAAGCGACCATGCGTGACGAAACCGTCGAATCGAATGCGTTGCAGAGATGCGATGAAGAACTCAGTCTCTATGGAAAACGGCTGGCCCAGTGGAAAAGCATCCAGCGCATTTTTTGGCAGAACGTAGCAACCCGCGTTAATCAGGCCGGGACCAGCCAGCCCTTTTTCGAGGAAAGCGATGACACGTCCATCACGCATCTCTACCCTGCCGAAACGAGCTGTATCCGGCACCGCGCGCACCACGATCATTGGATGATGATCGGATTGCCATAAGCGTTCCAGTGCATCAACTTCAAGATCCAGATAAGTATCACCATTGAAGACGAAGACATGATCGTTTGCACAACGCGCCAATGCCGCGCGAATCGCCCCTCCCGTACCTAGCGGTTGATCTTCCACTTCATACACCAGTTCCACACCCTTATAGCCGCTGCCGAAGTGCGCAATGATTTTTTCGGACATAAATCCGAGAGAGAGCACGACCCGCCTAAAACCCTTCTGTGCAAGCGTTGAAAGCAAGATTTCCAAAAATGGACGTCCGGCAATAGGTGCCATGGGCTTCGGCAAGTCCGGCACCACCTGCCGCAATCGCGTACCGAATCCGCCAGCCAGAACAATCGCCTCCATTATGCCGCTACTTGAAACATCGCGTTTTCAACCAGTCCACACAAAATGTGCCCCAGCACCAAATGACCCTCCTGTATTTTTGGAGTATCGCCTGACGGCACTTCCAGCAAATGATCGCAGAGTTCGCACATCGGGCCGCCGCGGTTACCTGTCATCCCGATGCACACCAGACCCCGTTTCCGCGATTCTTCAAATGCTCTGAGAACATTCGGAGATTTGCCAGAGGTTGAATATCCAATAAACACATCCGCCTTATCGCCATGTGCTTGCACTTGGCGGGCAAATAACTTCTCATAGCCATAATCATTGCCAATTGCGGTGAGGATGGAACTGTCTGTAGTCAACGCAATTGCGGATAAACCAGGACGATCGAAAGCAAAACGGCTTACAAATTCTCCGGCAATATGTTGTGCGTCGGCAGCACTGCCGCCATTCCCGGCAAGCAATATCTTCCCACCCGACTTCAAGGACGCAATACATGCCTCGGCTGCAGCCTCAAGACTCGCATTCAGGCGCGCATCCGCCAGCATACCTGCCATCACACGTTGCGCTTCCAGCAATTGTTCGTTGATATAACTCTTCATCAGATTTTCCAAGCTTGTGTGCCATGCTTCGTAAAGTGGCAGTTGCTGACTTGCCCCTCGAATTTATTCAAGGTTCTTATCACGTCCATACGGTGTTCGGTCGGCACAAAGAACATCATGAAACCGCCACCACCAGCGCCAGACACTTTGCCCGCCAAGGCACCAGCAGCAATCGCAGCAGCATATATTTCTTCAATGTGTGGATTGGACACCGTCTTGGCAGAACGCTTCTTGCTCTCCCAACCTTGGCGCATTGATTCGACGATGCCGCCAAAGTCGCCCCTCAGTATGCATTCCTTCATTACTAATGCTTCGCGCTTGATTCCATGCATCGCCTCCATAGCATCGACCGAGCCGGATTTAACATTGTTACTCTGATCCGCAATAATCTTGGCCGACTCGCGTGACACCCCGGTATAAAACAACACTAGAGATGCTTCCAATTCGCAGATTATCCAATTTTTGATGCGTAAAGGATTGATTACCGCCCGATCATCCGCATAAAACTCCATGAAATTGAAACCGCCAAAAGTGGCGGAATACTGATCCTGACGCCCGCCTTGCAAACCGCAATCAACACGCTCGATTTTGTACGCCAAATGCGCAATGGTGTAATCATCCAGCGGAAGGTTGAGCAACTCGGCAAAAGCACGGATCATGACCACCACCAATGTCGATGAAGAACCCAATCCAGATCCTGCCGGTGCATCGCAGAACGTGCTTAATTCCATCGGTATTGGTTGGCCGCCGTTGTAATGCTGAATCATGTAGTTATACACAGCCTTGTGCAGGTCAAGCTTGCCGTTTAATACCAAAGGTTCTGAAACGGCTAATACCTTCTCTGTTTGCTGATCTGTTGCGACGAATCGCACTACCGGTTCGTCCAGTGTTTTGATTACCGCATAGGCATAACGATCCAGCGTTGCATTGAGAACGTAACCACCATGAACATCACAATATGGCGAAACATCAGTACCACCACCGGCAAGTCCAAGGCGCAGGGGTGCGCGTGCACGAACAATCATATTGCAGCCCTATTACAAGTCTGAATCATTTTCGAAAGGCAAACGGCCCTGATTAGACTGTTTCATCATTTGCATATCGTCCTTGTATTGATTCAGGTGCAAGCGCATCTCCCGATCCGGTTGCTGAGTTGACCTTACCCATCTACCGCCGGCATCTACCTCGGCGGCAGGTCGCTTTCGAATAACCAGCTCAATGCCACACTCTGCAACCGGCGTCAGCGTCTGATCGAAGCGTGGAAGATCAAAGCGGTAATTTGCAGAAAGCTGCTCAATCCTGACCACCTCAGCAGTTGGCCCCAGTTCACGAACCATATCCAGCAGATTGCAAGAACGGTTACTCCACGAGTTCGATTTGAAGATTGTGAACGTCCACTTGTGATCGCGGTTAAACGTACTGGGAAAAACACCCTGTTCATACAAGTCTTCATCTGGCACGGTGATCACCAAATAGCCGTCATCACGAACCACGCGTAGCCAGTTGCGCAACCCCTCACCAGGATCGACCAAATGTTCTAGACAATGACTACTATGCACGAAACCGAGCGAACCATCTGCGACCCCATTGAGGAATTGCGCATCACCGTCCTCCCAGTCCCATGTCTTTACACTACTCATTAATGGAAACAGTTCTTTGTACAGCATCAAGGGGTCTGGCTTCCCGCCAATATCAAGACCGTCACCCACAAAGTATCTTCGCAGAAAATTCGAATCAGCGAGGCGACGTTGTATAGATTTGCTGCACTCTTTCATTTAGCTCCCCTTAAACAAGGTAATAAAATTATTAAAATTATATAATTAGGCTTATAAGTAAATTCAAATATGAAAATTACTGCGATTAATTTCACTGGTAGTTATTTCTAAAACTAATACTAGCGAAATACACTATTCAATCATTCAGAAATTGACTCTTTCCAGTTCCACCACCAACGGCATGTTGCGCACCTGTGTATGAATCGAGCCAATATATTCGCCAAGCACCCCGATGAAAAATGCTTGCATGGCACCAAAGAAGAAGATGCCAATTAGAATTGGTGCAGTGCCCAATTGGAACGAGTTCCAATAAAGCAGTTTAGCCACCAAGAAGAATAGCGCCACAATGAGACTTAAAAACGAAAGGAGAAAACCGCTCATGGCCATTAGCCGCAGCGGAACTTTGGAGTGATTGGTAATACCAAGCATTGCAATGTCGTACAACGTGTAAAAATTATTTTTGGTAATCCCCCGCTGCCTCCTAGGCTGCTTAAATGGAACCGTAGCAATAGGAAATCCTATTTCACATAGCAAACCCCTGAAGTAAGGGTAAGGATCTTGTATGCTACGAAGAATATCTATAACGGCGCGGTCAAATAATCCTGCACCAGTCGCATTTTGCACCAATGTAACCTCAGATATCCGCGCTATCAGGCGGTAATAGGCCTTCCTCAGCCCAAACATGATTGATGACTCTTCGCTTTCTGGCTTAACCGCCAGCACCGTCTTATAACCCTGCTCCCATTTTTTTATAAACTCCGCAATCATCTCCGGCGGGTCTTGCAGGTCAGAAGCGATCAAAATGCATGCGTCGCCGCTGGACTGGAGTATGCCGTAGTATGGTGACCGGATATGGCCAAAATTTCTCGCATTGACGATCAGCTTTATCCGTTTATCTATAACCGCTTTCGCCTTGATCTTGACAACCGTTGAATCTGTTGAGCAGTTATCTATGCAGATATGTTCGTAGTCATATGGAAGCGATTCCATAACGTTAGTAATGCGTTCACATAACTCGTCGATGTTGTCTTCTTCGTTATAACAAGGAGTAACGATGCTAATTAATTTTTTCTTCATGTCATTAACCGTTTTTGTAAACCCAGTGATTCATCAACAGCCAGCTAATTGCTACACTGGGAAAAATGCACACTCCTTGAGCTAAATATGCATTCAAATAATTGCCTTCAGTCAACAAACTGAGAAGGCCAGCATTAATCATATAAACAATTGCATAAGCAACGATGAATTTCCCAAACACAAGCCATCCACCATTCGCTTTGAAAACCATCCGACCGAAACTAAAATAGTTAAAAATAACGCCCATGATAGTCGCCATGAAAAGTGCAATGAGATAAGGTACGCCAATAAAGACTAAAGCTGCATAAATTCCATAACCGAATAGCGTATTCAACACGCCTACGCCGAGAAATTTTACTATGCGCTGGCTGTGCCAACCGCCTATGTTGCTGTGGCTATTCATTCGCAATGACCGCTGATGAAGCAGCGCCAAGCACTACACCCGCCTCCCTCAATATACCCTCGAGCGAAGTCAGGCCAGGCTGATATCCGAGGTCTGCGGCTCTGGTATTTAGCGAGTAATAATGAGGCTTGCTCCCTGTAGCATTGACGCTGGCAGTTGCTCCGGTGATTTCATACCGCAGCCCGAATCGCTCTTGCATGGCAGTCAATAGAGTCGGCTTATCAATCGGCGCCCGACTATAGCAATCAACCGCGGCATTGGTGGCAGGTGAAGAAAGAATCGCCTTAACCATGGTATAGAAATCCGAAGGATGCAGGAAATCGCGCACGATGTAATCGGATGAAGTCTTCAATACTGTTTTATCCCGAATGGCACGCAGGATATCCGTGATCAGAAAGCGCGCCTCAATATCCTGTGTTCTACTGAAGTAGTTGAACACGCGGATATCGATGATGGGAAATTCAGGATGCGCGCGATGCCTGCACTCCGCATGCAGCTTGGCCACACCATACCATTCCTGCGGCGGCAAATTGTTGATTGCCACAACGGCGAGAGTATCCCGTTTCGCCGGTTCGCTAAAGCACGATCCGTATGCAGCACCGCTGCTCAAGAACAAGTAACGGCATGCCGGATGTATCTGTAGATATTCCAGCACCATTTCATCAAAACGTAACGTGACTTCAAAGATCAAATTCCCCATCGCCACCGCCTGCGCCGGATTTCCCACGCCGACGAAGTTGATCACTGCATCGAATTCCTGTTTTCCAAACTCGCTAAATTCATCCACAGGATAGCGCTCTGCCAACCCTGCGGACGCCAGCCATTTCGTCACCTCATCCGGGCGGCGCGCAAACAGGTGGAGCCGCTGATCTGCTTCGCCGGAAAATGAAACGATCAGGTCTCTGGCAATCTGGCTGGTCGCCCCTAGTATGGCAATACGCATAAATTAAACTGCTTTCCTGGCCCGATCCAACTCGGCATTAATTTCTGTCTGTGGCAAGTAGGGATACATTTCATGCAGTGGTTTGGACTGCATGCGACCATCAGGCAATCGCTCTGACATCACTGATGGAATCATTCGCTGATCGCGAAGCGCGTTAATCTCGACAAGCACTGGCCCATCAATAGCCAAAGCTTGTCCAATTACACTTCGCAAGTCGGAAGACCGCTCGCAGCGAAGAAATGGGAGACGATATGTCTTAGCCTGGCTCTCAAGGTCCGGAATGAAAACACCGCTGTCTGGACCTGTGCCGACAAACATTCCATTAAAAAAATCTCGCTGGGTATTGCGAATCGAAAGATATCCATCGTTGTTCAATACAAACAACTTGACGTTTAGTTTGTAATGACTGGTCACGGCCAGATCATGGATGTTGGTCATCAATGACCCATCTCCGGTAACGCAAATAGTGGTGCTATCGCTTGCAGTTGCAACGCCATTGGCTGCAGGGAGTGCAAAACCCATCGCCCCTAACGATCCGGACGATATGAAACGCTGATTTTGCTTCGCTCGGAAACCTTGTCCCATTGCATAGAAAGCTGAGCCTGCATCGGTGACAACGCATTCGTTATCCTTTAGTGCGCGGCTCAAATCCTCAGCAAAGTCGTAATAATTTACAGCTTCAGCTGACCTATCATGCGGTTCACGATTAACTGCGAAACGTTCTTTCCACGAAAGACAGTTGTTACGCCAGGCATCATTAGCAAAGCCTTTTCCTACCAACGGCTCAATGCCTAACAAAAACTCTCTCACGTCAGATTTGATTTTTACCGCAACGTTGAGTTGTTCGCGTGCCAAAATCGCTTCATCAATATCAACCTGGATTTTCAGCGCCTCTGGGGCAAACAAGTTGTTTTCCCATCCTGTGGTTTGGGAGTGCAAACTACAACCCAAGCTTAGAATCACATCTGCCGTCTGCACTGCAAAATTTCCCGCACGATCTCCTTTTGGGCCTGAATGGCCAACAAATAATGCGTGATCGTAGAACAGCCCGTCTTTACCTAATTGCGACGTCACAACCGGAATATTCATCAGATCAACGAGGCGGCGAAATAAATCAACCGCGCCTGCCGAGCGAATTCCAACTCCCGACAGGATCAATGGTCGTTTTGCATTTCGAAGGATATCGGCCACTTTAGTCAGTTCAATTGAGCTTGGACACCTTGCATCGTCCTCATGAACATAACCTTCCTGAACTTCAGGCTCAATAAGTGCACCCTGAACATCAAGGGGCAAATCCAAAAGTACCGGACCGGGGCGGCCTGTAGTAGCAAGATGGAATGCTTTTTCCAAGTGATAGCGGATGGTTTTGGGGTCTGTAACCATCACGGCATATTTCGTCACCGGTTTAACAATCGGGACAATATCGACTTCAAAGGTACCAAACTGGCGTAACCCTGCTATACCTGACCCTTGAATAGTTTGTGTTGATTTGCTTTGGCCTGTCAAAAACAACACCGGACTACTATCCTGCCATGCACCCACTAGCCCCGTTAGAATGTTCGTGGCACCAGGTCCGCTGGTTGCATAACAAACGCCTAAACGGCCCGTAAAGCGCGCTTGTGCATCGGCTGCAATGGCTGAACACTGCTCATGATGATTGCAAATCGCACGCAGGCCTTCAGCTCGGCCCACTGAGTCCACCAAATGCATCATGCCGCCACCCGACAGCATAAAGACGGAATTTACGCCCCACTCTTGTAGTCGTTGAGCAATGTAATCGGCAACGCGCACCTTCATGATTTTTTTCCCCTATACCTGAAATTTGACGCTTATTTCGACTCTAGAACGCCCTGTTTAAAAGCGTCGACTGCATTTATTGCTGCTTCACGCAGAATAAATGTATCTACTGAATACACCAGAAAGCGCGCTTCTAGTTTCATTGCCTTTGCCACGTCTTCTTTGTTGCGAACCATTAAACCGGGAATCTTTCCCGCTGATTTTATTTTTGCCACCGTCTGTTCTAATATTTGGATTACAGCAGGGTGTTTAGTGTTGCCTTCATAACCAAGTGCAATTGCTAGATCGTAAACCCCTACATAAACCATATCTAATTCTTCAATTTCCAGAATTGCATCTAAATCATTCAACGCAGACTGATTCTCGACAATAATTGAAGTAAGTCCAAAATCATTTCGCAATTTCCCTGTCTGATTATTACTGGGAGCGGCGTAATCCGCGACACGAGTGAACGGGTTGTAGCCGCGCGTTCCAACAGGTGCAAACTTGGTCATACCCACTGCCATTCGGGCAGAAGCTGCATCCCCAACCTGCGGAACAACAATTCCATGTGCTCCCATATCCAGCGCCCACTGCGCGGCAGAGGGGTTGATGCCGGGTACTCGTACAATAGGCGCACAACCTGCGGCTTCGCAAGCGCGGATACACGCATCTAGTGCTGTCTGGTCGTAGATTCCATGCTCCATATCCAGTATCAAAAAATCGAAACCGGATAAAGCCAATATTTCAACTACGATAGGCGATGAAATAATTGACCATGTACCTATGACAGGCTGGTTATTCATCAGCTTTAACTTCAGTAAATTCTCGGTAGTTGTCATCAGATTATCGTCCCTGTCGGCCTATTTCCAGATTAACTGCTTTGCATACGATGCCACTGCACGGTTAATCTGATAGCCTCGTCCAAGGGCGTAAACACTGATAGTCCATACTCGTTTTGTGCATGGCTCGTATCCGGCAACAATTGTGCCGACCTGCCGGCGCTTCTTGGTGCGGTGTTGAACATGATATCGGGCGACGGTTCAAAGTTCTTCGCAACCTCTTTCGCCAGATCCTGCAAGTTAATTCCCACAGGGCTGCCTACATTGACAACATCGCCACTTTGACCAGACGTCAATATTTTTAAGAACCAATATGCTGCATCGCTACCATAGAGATAGCTACGTACTACTTGTCCATCACCCAAGACCCGAATGTGATGACCGCGCAATGCATCCGACAAAAACGTGGTTTGCGCCCACGGAGTGTCGAGCGATTGGTAGGGGCCGATAAACGAGAACGGACGCGCCACCAAAACGGGAACTCTGGATTGTGCTCGCGCGGCAGAGCAAAGCGTTTCTGCGAAACGCTTTGCATTCGGATAAACGAAACTGGCATCAGGCGCGGGTGCGCCTTGCGCATTCTCCGCCACGCCGTTTGCCGATTCTGGCTGAGCTCCGCAAACCAGGCCGGAGCTGAGATAGAGGAGTTTCTTCAGGCGGCCCAGGCGCTCAGCTGTCCTCATGACCGACATCGTTCCATCGACGATGACCGATGCCGTATCCAATGGATTGGATGCATGTGTTCGAACATCCGGATTCGCCGCCGCGTGAATCACCCAGTCGGCATTGCTTGGGAACTCACCAAGTTGCCGCACATCCGATTTGATCAGTTTGATATCCGCGCGATTGGCCAAATGCGGCAAACGATTGGCGAATTGATCGGTGCTTCGCGATATCAATGACAGCTTGATGCCGAATTGATATCCGTCGTTAAGCGCTGCGACCATTTCAGCGATCCATGTTCCAACGAATCCGGTTCCTCCGACAACGACCAGCTCCGTTTGTCGCAGCGGATCAAGCGCTTTGTCGCGGCCATCCAGGATTCTCAGGCAGTCGTGACGTATTCTCTCTTTGCATTCCGGTTTCATTGAATTCCTTTCTTAGCACGCTGTGCTAATTCTTTTGCGACCTCAAGAATGATGTCCTCCTGGCCCGCCACGATCTTGCGTCGGCCCAGTTCAAAAAAAACATCGCGCGGATCAACATCGTATTCCTTGGATATGCGCGAAACCGGCTTCATGAAGCCGGAAAACACGCCAGCCATGCCGCTGACCACGCTGACGGATTTTATTGTGGGAATTTCTTTCATTAACGTTTGTTCAGCAAGATCAGAAGCATCGAGCATTTTGTAGAGATCGATCCCTGTGCCATAACCCAAGCGTTCCAGCACCGCAACCAACACTTCCAGCTGGGCATTTCCAGCACCCGCACCAAAACCGCGCGCGCAGCCATCCAATAAAGTTGCTCCTGCATCAGCAGCGGCAACTGAGTTGGCGATAGCCATTCCCAGATTGTTATGCGCGTGAAAGCCCACGGCAATTGAAAGGCCATCCACCAAGGCTTCAACTCGCTCCTTCACATCTTTTGGAATGTAATGGCCGGATGAATCCATAAAAACCACACCTTCGGCACCGTAGGATTCCATTTTTCTGGCCTGTTCCAATAGCAAGGTCGGCGAGAGCATGTGCGACATCATCAAACAGCCCCATACTTCAACGCCTTGGCTTCGTGCAAAGCCAATGTGGCGCTCGCAGATATCTGCCTCACTGCAATGTGATGCGACCCTCACCACATCAACCCCCGCATCTAATGCCGGCTTCAAGTCCCTGTCGATGGTTGCAAATCCGGGTATCACGTGAACCCCCAATTTGGATCTGCTCAGGTTCTCCCGCGCCGTCGATAATGCAATGTGATCTGGCGTTTTGGCTTCTCCCAACTGCAGCGAAGAAGCACCAATGCCATTGCCATGTCCCACCTCAACGATAGACACACCCGCCGCATCGGCCGCTTTGCAATAGGATGCAATGTTTTCCGCGCTGAGTTGATGCCCGACGGCATGGTTGCCATCTCGCAGCGTTGGATCGCTGATCCTGATATTCTGGCTATGCTCCATCAATGCCCCTCCAATTCTTTGTTGAGTGAGACCTTTGCATATTCTTCAGCCATGGCAATAGCGGCACAGTTGATAATATCCAGATTTCCCGCGTAGGCAGGCAAATAGTCACCTAAACCACGTACCCTCACCATCACGACAATGCGGTTGTTTTCGACAATTGGCCCCAGGATGACTTCGTAACCGGGAACATATTGCTTAACTTTTGCTACCAGTCGCAATAGCTCTACCGACAATTTCGGAATATCCGGGGCATTCACTTTTGCGAAAATAGTGGTCTGCATATCAACGCAGGGTTCTGCAGGATTCAGGTTGAGGATAGCCTTGGTTCGTGCCGCACCCGAAAACTCCTTGAGTCCATCTTCAGTTGTTTTTATGTATTCATCGAGGTTTTGCCTGGTCGCCGGTCCTGCACTCCTTGAAGCTATGCTGGACACAACTTCAATGTAATCGATTTCTGACTGCGTTTGACCGATTGCATAAGCCACTGGAATAGATGCCTGCCCTCCGCAGGTCACCATATTTACGTTGAACTCGTTCAGACACTCCTCAAGGTTAACGCTAGGCACACTCATCATGCCTACTTTGGCCGGCGTCATATCAATGACCCGTTTGTTCATTTTCCTCAGGACTGACGCATGCTCAAGATGGCTCCTTGCAGATGTTGCATCAAATGCCAAGTCACAACAATCCGGATTGTTTACGATGTAGTCAATACCATCGGCCGAAACAGGCACTCCCAGTGTCAGCGCCTTTAACATACCCGCCGAGGACAGATTTCTGCCGACAAACGCTCCGCATTCGAGATAGGGTGAGCGCAATACCTTAATCAAAAGGTCTGTACCAATATTACCGCTGCCGATAATGGCTATCTTGAGTTTTCTTTTTGGTTGAGTCACGGCTCCTCGATTCATTTCGAATTAGAAATTTACGGCAAAGAACGTCTCAATCTTCGAGACTACGAAACTCAGCATCTCTTCGGTCAGCCCCGGATACACGCCGATCCACAAGGTGTCGTTCATGATCTTGTCGGTATTGGCGAGTTCGCCGCTGATGCGGTAGGTGCGGCCTTCGAAATACGGCTGGCGCGTGAGGTTACCTGCGAACAGCAAACGGGTACCGATCTTGTACTGATCCAGATATTTCAATAGCTCAACACGATTCACATTTGCCGTTTCGCGCAAGGTAATGGGAAAGCCAAACCAGGAGGGTTCGCTGCCTGCGGTGGCTTCGGGCAGGATCAGGAATTCTGCGCACGACTTCAAACGATCTTTGAGGTAAGCGAAGTTGCGTTTGCGCGCCTCGACGAATTCCGGCAGGCGATCCATCTGGGCCAGTGCACAAGCCGCCTGCATGTCGGTGATCTTGAGGTTGTAGCCCAAGTGCGAGTAGGTGTACTTGTGGTCGTAGCCTTCCGGCAACGAACCCAGCTTCCAGCCGAAACGCTTGCCGCAGGTGTTGTCGCAACCCGGTGCGCAATAGCAATCGCGACCCCAGTCGCGGAAGGATTCGATGATGGTGCGCAGGTCGCGGTCTTTGGTGAAGATCATGCCGCCCTCGCCCATGGTGATGTGGTGCGCGGGGTAGAAGCTGCAGGTGGCGATGTGGCCGAAGGTACCGACATGCTGGCCTTTGTAGCGCGAGCCGAGTGCGTCGCAACAATCTTCGATGACCCATAGATCATGCTTTTTGGCGACCGCCATGACGGCATCCAGATCGAACGGGTTGCCCAGTGTATGCGCCACCATGATGGCTTTTGTCTTTGGGCTGATTGCCGCTTCGATCTTCTTCGGATCGATGTTGTAGGTAGGGATATCCACATCCACAAATACTGGCACCATGCCGTTCTGCAGCATGGGGTTTACGGTAGTGGGGAAGCCTGCCGCAACGGTGATGACTTCATCGCCCGGCTTCAGGGCACGCGCACCCAGTTTGTGCGAGGTGAGTGCAGTGAAGGCCAACAGATTCGCCGATGAACCAGAAGTAGTGGTTAGCGCGTAAGGAACTCCGACGAATTCGGCAAAACGCTTTTCGAATGCCTCATTGAAGCGGCCGGCGGTAAGCCATCCATCCAGGGATGCTTCAACCATGTTTTTCAGTTCGGCGGCACCCAGCACTTTGCCGGAGGGGGGGACGACACTGGTGCCAGCATTAAATGGTTTTGCTAAATATTGTAACGCACTGTATTGCTCGACCAGATTCAATATCTGCTGTTTGATTTCTGCCTTATCCACTTCAATACTCCCGCTTAGTTTTTTTGAATACTAGTGTTATATGCGCCGATCTGATCCAGCGTCAGTTCATGCATGTCTTTCCCGTCGCGATAGGCCCGTTGCCATTCGATGATCGCGCCCAGTGCCTCTTCCAAATGCCATCTCGGTCTCCAGGCCAGTCGCGCTTTCGCCTTGGAACAATCGAGCTTCAAATAATGCGCTTCGTGCGGATGATTGCCGCCATCCAGCTCCCAGCTTGCGCCCTCGCCCCAGGCTTCGGTCAGTTTATCCACGATCCATTGCACAGGCTTGGCGTCTTCATCGTTCGGCCCGAAGTTCCAGCCCTCGGCATAGGCTGTGCCTTCTTCGTAGAGCTTTTGTGCCAGTAGCAGATAGCCGGACAGTGGTTCCAGCACATGCTGCCAGGGGCGGATTGCATGCGGGTTGCGGATGTTGACTGGTTTGCCTTGCGTAATTGCACGCATGATGTCCGGGATGAGACGATCATCTGCCCAGTCTCCGCCGCCGATGACGTTGCCTGCTCTACCGGAAGCGATGGCAACGCCATGCTCTTTATATTTCTCTGGGTGGAAATAGGAGTTGCGGTAAGCGGCCGTCACCAGTTCCGCACAACCCTTGCTGTTGCTGTAGGGATCGTAGCCGCCCATTGCTTCGTTCTCGCGGTAGCCCCATTCCCATTCGCGGTTCTCGTAGCACTTGTCACTGGTCACGTTCACCACTGCCTTTACACTCTTTGTACCACGCACGGCTTCGAGCAGATTCACTGTGCCCATCACATTGGTGGAATAGGTCTCAACCGGCTCGGCATAGGAATAGCGCACCAGTGCTTGAGCCGCCATGTGGATCACGATTTCCGGTTTGTGTTCGGCAAACACCTTGCGCAAATGTTCCAGATCGCGGATGTCGCCGATGATGCTGGTCATCCCTTTGCCAATTTGGGCAACTTCAAACAAGCTGGGATTCGACGGTGGCGCGAGTGCATAACCCACCACCCGCGCATCCATGGATTGCAACCAGAGCGACAGCCAGCTTCCTTTGAAGCCGGTGTGCCCGGTCAGCAGAACACGCTTGCCTTGCCAGAACGTCAGATTCACTTCCACACCTTCCACGGTGCTTTGCCCGATTGCCACAATTCTTCCAGATGCATCTTGTCGCGCAGGGTGTCCATCGGTTGCCAGAAGCCTTCGTGATGAAACGCCGCCAAGCTTCCTTCTTCTGCAAGTTGCTCCATTGGTTCACGTTCCCAAGTGGTTTTATCGCCATCAATGTAGTCGATGACTTGCGGCGATAATACAAAGAATCCGCCGTTGATCATGGCTCCATCGCCCTTGGGCTTCTCGCGGAAGCTGTTGACCTTGTTACCCTGCATATCGAGCGCACCAAAACGCCCCGGCGGCAAGGTGGCTGTCAACGTAGCTTTGACTTTTTGTGACTTGTGAAAAGCGATCAGTTCGGTGATGTTGACGTTGCTTACACCATCACCATAAGTCAAACAGAAGGCTTCTTCATCCTTGACGTAATTCGCTACGCGCTTCAAACGTCCGCCTGTCATGGTGTCATCTCCCGTGTCTACCAGGGTCACTTTCCAAGGCTCGGCATGGCGTTGATGCACTTCCATTTTATTGTGTTCCATGTCGAAAGTGATATCCGACATGTGCAGAAAATAGTTGGCGAAGTACTCCTTGATGACGTAGCCCTTGTAGCCGCAACAGATTACAAAGTCATGGATGCCGTGCGCTGAATAGCCCTTCATGATATGCCACAAGATTGGCTTGCCGCCAATCTCGACCATTGGTTTTGGCCGAACCGAGGTTTCTTCGCTTATCCGCGTACCCAAGCCACCAGCAAGAATGACTGCTTTCATTTATACCTTAACTAAAATAATCTGAAATTAAAATAAACGGCATAGACTCTCCCGAACCACAACACATATTGTTTCCCCGAGTCATATACCCACTCAAACGAATCAGCAGCTTGCGCAATATAGCAATGATAATTCAATTCTGAAGCTAATTTACCATGTACAACTCTGCATATTCCATGTCTAGATCAGCCCAAAAACCGACACTTTTCAAAAGAACACTCTCCCTTTTCAGCTGGTACAAGTTATCGGCATGCAGTTTAGTTGCCCACCTCATTCAATTTTTATTGTACGACGGGTATCACAATGCCATGCTTTACGCCCTTCTATCTGTACTACACCAACACGGTAAGCGCCATGAGTAAGTGTTGCTAAGCTAGCTCTGCTCTCCCAACCAGCCATAACTAACTCAGGCTTATTTAGGGCCGCTGCTACGTCCTGTCGCTGCATCCCTCTGAAAGCATCAACTTTATAAATTTCTTGCCCATCTAATTCAACAAAAAGCCTTTTGGGCACTGCACCTGTTGGCACATCTGCAGCCCACCCGACAAAGTCTACGTTATCTTTACCAATAACTTTTACCGTGCTGGTGTCGGTTGGCTTTCCATTGCTCTCATCAAATGAACAATTGCCTCGCTCAATTATTACGTCGGCGCCAAATATTGACGCATCTCCTCTGCTAATACGAACCGGGGAAGATACAGCCATCAACTCAATCTGTCTCATACCCCAAGACATCTTCTTGGTATCTGATGTACCGAAATCCGCACCACTTACTTCATACGGGGCATTGAATTCAATTAGCATAAAACTATCACATGCAGCTACTGCACTTACTGGGACGTCAACAAATATTTCATTCTCTCCATTTTTCAATTCAAATGAGGTGTTGAATGTACCGTTAATTGTTAGATCAATTTTCATCTGGGTGCCAAGCTCTTTATGCACACTTCTTAATTGATCAAGCATACCAATCGCGGAAATTCGGAGCCGGTAATTCTCCACCGGGTTCGAATGATCCGTTGGTTTTAGGAACATTACTGTATTCTTTTCAAGCCAGCGATACGTTCCTTCCCAATAATTGAATCCAGAGACCAGCGATATGTTTTCAGGAGATTGAGTAAAATTTAAGGCATTAGGAGGGTAACCTAAACTATAAGCCCCCTTCGTTGATAGCACTTCGCCATGCAGCGCTTCGTTTCCATGCCATGCAACCAATACCGGCTTTCTGCATAATGCGCTATCCTTTAGCTGCCGCACTCCGGCTATGACTTTTTCATTATTTCTCAATATCGGTCCAAAAATATACCTTTTGTCAAAGGATCCAAAGTCAGGAATACTCACGAAGAACGTTGCATCTCTCGTTTCATTCCTAATTAATTCAACCAATTCACTCCCATAAAAAATGGGTAGGGAAGTCGTGAAAAACAAAAAACAAAATCCAATTGCAGCCCACGTACCAAAAATTATTTTCCTAAAATGCGGCATCTGAAAACTGTGAGCGATTTCGAGCACCCCAATGATAAGCAAAAACACATACAAATCGGAAAATGAGAAAATTAGCTTAGCAATGGAATGTGATGCAAGCGGATTATGACTAACGTAGTACTCATAAAAAAACTTTGGCAATGAAACCAGTACAAAGGCGACAAATGCGAAAATTACTATCCCGCTCTCCAACTTACGAGCACCCTTTATTATGGCTATAAGGGAAAAAGTGGCTAAAGCAAGTTGGATATATATTGGAAATACAGGATCAAGTTGATTGAAACCCAAAGTATTACCGAATCCCGCTAAGTCCTGTGCATTCGGTAACCGTTCCCATACCCACCCGAATTTGGATCCTGTAGATGCAGAAAAAATAAAACTCAACACTCTCACGCCATATAAATATACATAAGGCAGGAAAAAAACTGCAACTAACCCAATATTTTTCCAATTGGAAATAAATAAGGCTGGAATTCTGCGCCAATTAGGAACAACAGCTACGGTGATTAATAGTGACAGAGTAAAGCATAGAGACACTAACGCAATAGAATGGCCTACTAGAGATATCCCGAGCAGCAAACCGATGCCAATCAAAGTCGGAACCCTGGATATTTCGATACCCTTCAAATATAACCAAGTACACCAGGATGCGAGAATTGCAATCGGTAAAGCTATAGAAAAACTAAAGTACGTGAAATACAAATTTGAGTAGGTTATTGCGGTTAGACTCAAAATTATCACTACTGGGTAGGCAGAGTACTTTGACCTCTGAGCGATTGCTGCCAACAGCAGCACAAGGCTCGCCTTTCCCACTAATATTAGCGGATTTATTAAAATATATATTTTTTCACTTGAAACGATCGAAGAAAAAAAACCAAGGAACACCATAGTCCCCCATCTCTCAAGATAAGTAAGGGCACCATATATCTCAATGTGGCGGAACGAATCTTGTCGTAAATAGTCATCCAATCGCCCACCAAAATGATTGAGATAATCCGAAGTCGCCCAGTAAGCCATAAAGTCGGTTGACCCACGAATCGTATCGAATGACATACCCCTGGATGAAAACAAGACAACGGATCCGCCAACAGCACTCAAAACCAATGTAACCGCAATAATTTTGATGCCGTGCCGCCAGTATGCATCTTTGGTTATAGAAATGCCTTTAGTCTGAAAACTAAACATTGTCAAAATTAATGCAATGGCATAAACAAGCCAATTGACGTACTTTAAAGGAACTCCTATAAGTGAAATTGGTGTAAGCACAACCATTATCAGGGCCGCGCCCCAGACCGGAGCAAGAAGCGTCGCGAACGGCTGAAGTGTGCGGGGAGAAAATGTTTTCGCAGCCCCATACCCAATCAGCCAAAGTACCGAAAAGACGCCAAAAAATATGGCATTAAATTTAACTATGTCAATTATCATGTATGGTCACTCTAGGAAATACATCTTTCGCGGCAAAGTTCAAACGAGCCCTAGTTCCAAAAATCGCTTCTGATACGCATTGCCGATAGCGCTTTGGCTGAAATGTGTGTGAATGTAGCTTGCGCCTGCTTTACCAACTTCTTGATAATACCCTGTGTCAGCAACCAACTTATTCATGTACCAAGCGGCATGTTCAATATCTGGATCAGCCCAAACCTGGCCTTTTTCAAAAATATACTCACCCTCCATAACGGGTTCCAGTTTGTAATTTACAAGACAGGAGTTATCCGCCAGAGTGAAGTCTGTGTTGCCAGAGTAATTGGTTACGATGACCGGCTTACCGAGATACATGGCTTCAGCTGGACTACGACCAAACCCCTCTGAACGATGCAATGAGACGAAGCTATCGCATACATCAAATAGACCCAAAACTTCAGTGCGATCCATGGTCATGTTTAGTACAAATATTCTTGGGTCACCATCAATAAGTTCCCGCATTCTTTTCCAATTTTCATTTTTCTCATCTCCGTTCATCACCTTAATGACCAAACCAACGTCATTTCGATTCCTATCAAAGGCTTTCTTGAATGCAAGAATCGAAGCAAAGGGATTTTTTCGGTTAATGTATGAGTAAAAATCAAACGTGAAAAGAAAAAGAAATGATCTTTCCGGCAAACCAAAATGTTGCCGAGAATATTTCGGGAAGATAGGCAATGACACACATAGCGGCATATAAGTGACTGGCAGACTCGTTTTTTCTGAAAAAGCGTTCTGAATAAACCGTGAAGGCGCCCAAATTTCATCAACCAGGCCCAATATAGGTACCCACTCTTCCGGGCACTTTGACAATTCCCAGGCCCAATAACCGATGTTGTAGCGCCTTTCAAAAAAAGACTTACCCAAATGACAGTAGGCGAGCAACATCTGGTCGACATTTACGTGAAAAAGATTCGCTTTGTATTTGTTCGAATCACATGATGACTTATGATCCAGCGTTGCTCTCTGACGCGATGGAACACCGACATCAAAATTTACCACACTAAAAGATACATCCGTATCTGTAAGTGCAGCTGCAGACATTCTGACATGCTCACCCATTCCACTTTCAGTATGGGCATAGCCGATAAGATTAACTCCCGGTAATCCTTTGTGTTGCTGCAAGTCAGTCAAGTCAGATTTAGTCGCCACCTGCTGCGCTCGCCTATCTTGGTTGTGCGTTATTCTTGTAGATGCAAATGCCGCTTTGGCCAGGAGTCGAAGCCATACATTTTTAGCTTTGTTGCGTACTATCACAGGTAACCACCGACTCGCCCTAGCTAATCGATGCTCAAAACCACGCAATCGGAAATATAACGAAGGTTTATTAGAAAGCACGTGCGTTCCATCTTGGGGACTTTCGGTAACAACAGAAGGGTTAATGCCATATTCCCGTTCGACTGAGACGTCGTACCAAGCGACGTAACTCTCTTGACCTGTCTTGGTTTTAAGGTCAAATGCTTGCTGTAAATCCTTCCGGCTATGCCAGATCAAGAACATTAAATTCGAGATATATCGATCACTGAGAAACTGCTCGATCTTTGCTGGATCATCAATTTTTTCGACAGCCATTACTTAAAACCCCTAATCACGCGTAACTTCAGCGCAACCCAGTACCGCTTCGTCGTATCACGTAAACCAATCGGCAATATCTTCGACATAGATATAGCAATTGGCTCAATCAATATCATCGTACGATATGCAAAAGTATTTAATTTTTTTTGGGGTGGTAAAGCATCCACGCTTTTCCGAAGATAATGTTGCTGACTAAGCTCGGGTGGCAGTCCATATTCGCGCAATCCAGCTTCCTCAAACCAAGAGGCGAATTGCGCCCTTCCATCTTGCGTTTCCAAAGAAAATGTAGTTTGAATATCCAAGCGAAGGCGATAAACCAAATGCATCAGCTTTGAGATTAGAACGTTATCGTCAGCTGGGATAGATAAGCTGGGCTGATTACATAAGAATCTTAGATAATTCTGCATCTCCTCGATTTCAATTTTGACTGGCTGTGGATTCTCTTCACGATAAAGCAATCTCACAACCCGGTGAATTTTTGCGCCACCCACAAGTATGTCGTACACATAGGGCCAAATACGCGTCTCTTTCCACCCCGCCTGCATCAAGGAATTGTTGTAAGCCTCAAATAACGGCTGTGCTTCCGGTATATCGCTCCATGAAAAGCGATTTTGATGTTTTGAAACAATTCGCTTGTCTAACGGATTAACTCCACTAAAATGAAAAAATGCTAACGGCTCTTCGTTGGCTAACCATTGTCCATTTCCTGATTGTGAAATTTTCCGCTGTGCCATGTTCCAGTACGCAACATTAAAACCCACATCCCTAAGTACTATAAGATTTTCAAGCAAACATGGCGCCAGATCGCACCATTTTTGATCAACGAACAAGTTGGATTGCAAGTCGTTGACACATTGTGAATTGAGACGTCTAATCCACCAATCCATAAAGTCCAAACTTTCCTGACAACGTTTGGCCGCAATAAATCCAAGGTTGAATACCCCAGCCTGCAGCATGCTGTAATCACTAGGGCTCTTCCCGTCCTCTAATGGTTTGGTTATATGTGGAGTCAATACGACCGAGGCACCAGCGCTCATCAAAGATTCAAGGCGGTCTAAGCGGGAGAATACCTGGATGTCTGGATCAAGATAGATGATGGCATCTAAGTCAGTATTATCGAATAACCAACGAAACATAGAGGGTTTTACCGCCGTGTTGAACTCCATGATGTCGTAACGCAGCGCAAGATCCGCAAAATGAGCAATTCCAAGTTGTTCAACTTCGACAATCGTATACGGCTCAGCAGATGAGTCAAAGCAACCATCTACGCGATCGGCCAGACAAAGGAATAGTTTGTACTCAGGATGAATTCTGGCAACTGATGCCAAGAGTACTCGGACATAGGCCAGATAGTTTTTTGATGCTATGGTAAAAATACCAATGGATGCCATACAAAAGCCTTTGCTAATTAAGAAAGAATCTTGGTTGTCGTAATAGAATCTGGATCGAATTTATTTTCTGAAATATCCTAGTCAGCGATGTTAAATCGTCAACATTTCCTTGAAGAAATTCCCGAGCACGGCATCTCTATATCCTATTGAGGATATTCCAGAATGGCTGCTCAGTTTTTTGAAGCAATAAGCGTTCACCATGTGAGTGCCGATGTACCCAGCTCCGTCTAGCAATAGTATATTCACAAGAAATCAAGTAGATTTAAGGGTGCTTCAGGTATCTAAAGACCCAATGGGCTTGGTACCCTGCAAGATCATGCTCAACCTTCGCTAACGCGACATGAAGTTGCTCTACCTCTTCCACCTTTTTCGCTAACGCGACATGAAGTTGCTCTACCTCTTCCACCTTGGATTTGGCGTAGATGTCGGCACTGGCCGTCCATTCGTTCAGCGCGTTTATCTGCTTGATCGCTTCGATGTGCTCCTGCTCGCGGGCACTTCGCTCGTTCGCCAAAGCAGCATTGAGCAGCGTCAACTCATTTTCTTTCGTATTAAAAAAATCCAGCAGAGATAAATAGTGTTTGTCCTTTTCACTTATAGACCATTCAAGATTGGCAATTTTTGACCTAAATACATCAACCCATTTACGGTAATAATCTTTGTCCAATTTTGCATCAGGTATCACCATCAAATAATCTAATACATCCTTGTTGCATGGGAAATCTAAATTTCCAAGAGGGAGTGTTATATTTTCTATGGCCTTATGACTATAAACATATCGATTAGCAAAAGTGAGCTCTAGCGTGTCTGGTAAGATTTGATCTTCGTTAAGAAAAACACCGCCAAAGTTATTTCCATGCGCATGGGTAAGTACAAATTTTGTATTTATCTTATCTAAGATGACGCGGGCTTTATCCAAATTATCTTCTATCCAATGCAACTCTAAAATGATGCCCATGACATTATTGAAGTCGTCAATATTGGATTTATTAAAGAATTCATATTCAGCTCCCTCAACATCAATTTTTAACAGGATTTTTTTATCCTCATGTTTATTTCTCTCAACATGCCGAAGAAAATTATCGGTGCATTCTGTTTTAGAAAATGACAACCCTTCCTTTGTAAACTTTAGCTTTGAATCATTTTCAACCAAAGGCAGTTCATTGACAGTGTGGTCAAAAAAGTGGCATTCCATTTCTTTGTATTTTAGTAAATCAGTTTCAAAACTGATATCAGACCCAACTCCATAAATATAGACAACTTCAGAGTCATCAATTAAAGTAATTGGAAGAACATAGCCACCATCAGAATTACATCCAAACCTGACCAATTCCGAGTCAATGTTGTATATCCTTAACAAATCAACAAAGCGTTTCATTTTATTTCTACTACCTCTTCATACAAAACATCGCCTAAAGGCATAGTTACAAAAGAATGCGAAAAATATCTTTCTTCATTTGTATTTACATTTACAAATAATGCATCATGTATCCAGCAACAATGCGTATGTGTAGACATATTTCCATCAGAAATAGCAAGATCAATCGAATATTTTTTGTTTATTAGGTGTGGCATTCTAAATTTAAGCTCATAAAGATAACGCTTACCTTTTTCTAACTTAATTGCTCTTCCATTTATCTGTGTATTACTCCCGAAGACATCAATACCCTTATTGTCCTTAAATAAAAAACCAATAAAAATATTCTGCAAATCAGCATAAACATCAAATGTGACTTTGAGTATAACAATTTCACCTTGTACCAAGCTGGTTTGGTTTTCGTCTTCTGGGAAGATGCCCGCCCTGCACAATCTTACCCTCTTGTCTCCAATACTTGGCAAGGTAGAAACATCTACCAAATCTCTGCCATCAAACTCATCAGTGCTACCTATGGAAGCTGCAACATCGCTGGGGTTAGTATAAAAATTTAGAATCTCAAAATATTTATTAGTTACAAGATCAACCTCGCCTTTTTTGAGAAGTATTCCTCGATCTATTAATAAAGCAGTTTTACATATGTTTTTAATAGCAACAACATCATGCGAAACAAACAATATTGTTATATTTAAGCTTTGGAGTTCTCGGAGCTTTCTATAGCATTTTTGCTGAAACCTTATATCCCCAACACTCAGTGCCTCATCAATAATTAGAATTGTCGGCTCAACATTTATGGCTACAGAAAATGCCAGTCTCGCAAACATTCCGCTAGAGTAAGTTTTGACCGGTTGTTCAAGAAACTCGCCAATATCCGCAAAGGCCTCAATAGCATCAAAGCGCCCTTCAATTTCTTCGTGGGTTAGCCCCAAAACCGCACCATACATAAAAACATTTTCCCGGCCCGTAAACTCTACGTTAAATCCAGCACCAAGCTCTAGCAATGCGGCGACTCGCCCATTAACTTCAACGCCGCCTGTCGTCGGAGTTAAGGTGCCACTAATAATCTGCAACAACGTAGATTTACCCGCACCATTCAGCCCAATAATGCCAACCGTTTCGCCTTTCTTGATTTCGAACGAAACGTCTTTGAGCGCCCAAAACTCTCGAAAGTATTGCTTAGGCTCTTGCCTCACAAACTTTTGCATGCGGGGCAAGACGAATTGCTTAAGCCGATCACGCGGAGCGTTGTAAATTTGATAGCACTTGCTAAGATTATTAACTCGAATTGCGATTTCAGAGGACATCCGCAAACCCCTTTCTCGTTTTCTGAAACCACCAATGGCCTGCCCACGCCACTATCAAGCTGGCACCCGCGTAAATTCCCAGCCCAGCCCAATCAGGCTGCTTGCCAAAGATCATGACTGCGCGACTTTGTTCAATCACAAATGTGATGGGGTTGAGCATTAGCCAGATTTGATATTTTTCGGGTAGTGAAGTTATTGGGTAAAAAACCGGCGAGATGAACATCAGCACGGTGGTAAAAATACCAACCGTTTGTCCTACATCACGTACAAATACACCCAAAGAAGCGAGAAACCAGGCCACCCCCAATGTGGCAACCAGCAATGGCATGAGAATCAACGGGAAGAAAATGACCGTCCATGCCAGACTGCCTTTGATCAAAAGAATGGCTGCCAGCAGCACGCCCAAACTAATTAGCGAATGAAACAGTGCCGCACCCAGGCCGACAACAGGCAATATCTCCAGCGGGAAAATGACTTTTTTGACGTAGTTGACGTTGGACAAGATCAATCCGGGTGCACGGTTTGTCATTTCCGCAAACAAGCCGTACACGATCATGCCCACAAACAGCACGATGGCGAAGCCAGTTTGACTCTCTTCCCCCCCCGTTCCCCATCTCGCTTTGAACACAACACTGAAGACAAAGGTGTACACCACCAGCATCAGGACAGGATTGAAGAATGACCAAGCCAAACCCATGACAGAACCTCGGTAGCGCCCCACCACTTCGCGACGGGTCATCTGCACTATCAATTCGCGGTGTCGCCACAGGCTGCGAGCCAGTGATGGAAGCGAGGTGGGTGGGTTGGCGTGCGGATCAATCATAGGGGGCGGGAAGGGGCGTTTGGTTTGTGTGAATCAGGCGAAATGCCCTGTCGAAATGTGGCATACAGCCAGTGAACAGCCAAATTGCTGCCCATGACACCTGCAACACCGGTAACCAAAATGTTCATACGATCAGATCTTCTTGAAAATTGCTGCGGCGATGAGACCTAAGTTGCCCAACAAGGTTTGGCGGTAGATGCCCGACCTCTTCAAGCCTATCAGCCGGGGCAAAATATTGCGGTTTCTGGCTGTCG
>VFSW01002978.1_pt1 | contig 25484 bp, 23 predicted proteins | sample 5358111 | NCBI WGS metagenome assembly VFSW01 (sample SAMN11554181, study PRJNA540505) | mine drainage metagenome | isolation source: sediment from site ElyBrook_90M | place: USA: Ely Copper Mine, Vershire, VT | collected 2017
GCCTTTGGGATGGTCCGGGTTTGCGGCCCTGCGGCAGGAATCTGCCCTGCCCGTCTATGCCATAGGAGGACTCAACGGTCTTGCGTTGAGCCGGGCCATACGGCAGGGCGCCCAGGGTATTGCCGTGATGCGTGGACTGGAAGATTGGGGCGAGGAGAAGATTCCCCAGCATCTCTGTGGTCAGGGAGCGGCCTAATCCAGCGGCTGGGGCCAGCGATAGAAGTGGGGTTCGGCGGGGGAGGGGCGCGTACGGAATCGTTTATGGCTCCAGTAGTATTCTTCCGGATATTGGCGGGCCATCGTTTCGATGAATCGATTCATGCGCTGAAGGTCCTGGGTCAGATCTGCACTGGGAAAATCGTCCCAGGGGGGGAAAAACTCCACCTCGTAGCCTTCATGATCGGGCAGACGGTGGCAGGCACAGGGGATGACTCGGGCATTGCACTGGCGCACCAGCCAGGGCAAGGTAGGCACGGTGGCTGCGGGAATGCCAAAAAACGGGATGAATAGCGAATCCCTTTCCCCAAAATCCATGTCCGGCAGGAAATAAAGCAACCGCCCATCCCGGATGGCCCGGATCAGGGGACGCAACCCTTTTTTTCGCTCCAGCATGAGCACGTCGCCCAGGCGGTCGCGGGCTGCACGCAAGTGCTGGTCGATGAGCGGGTCCTTGTGGGGGGTAAAAAATCCTACCCCCCGAAAATGCATTCCGATCAGGGCGCCCTGCATTTCAAGGCCCACCATGTGCGGACTCAGGCAGATCACCGGGCGGTCGCTGTTCTGCGCATAGTGGGCATTTTTGAAGCGCACGAGGCGTTGGATGCGGGCGGGAGGAGACCACCACAGGATGCCAAGTTCCAGGACACTGCGGATCAGTGCGGTGAGATGGGCACGGGTCAGGCGTTGACGTTGGGCGTGCGACATCTCGGGAAAACAGGCATGCAGATTGATCGCGGTGGTGCGCCTGGCCCGTCCCTGTGCTGCGATAAACCCGAGGGGGATGGCCAGAGCCGCAATGACCCGTAGGGGGAGGCCATGGATCAGCCAGAGCAGTCCCAGGAGCAGACGGGTTCCCATGTTTCTTTCGGTCAGTCAGAAAGAGCGTAGGGCAGCGGGAGAATGCGCAGGGCCTGGGGTGCGGCTTCCTCGGTGACGAGGTTTGAAGATTCCTCGCCAGCGATAATGGCCAGCCCTTCGTATTTGCCCTGCTCGTTTTTGATGCAGGAGAAAACCTCTCCCGTCACTTCACCTCCATGCAGGATCGAGGTTCCCACCGGAACCGCCGAATCCAGAGCAATGTGCAGGGCGCGCCGTTTGACCTTGCCGAGGTAGTGGGTGCGCGCTACGATTTCTTGTCCAGTGTAACAGCCCTTGCGAAAACTGATTCCCCCAATCCGGTCCCAATTCAGCCATTGGGGGATATACCGGTCAGTGGTCAGGGGAGTGACTTCGGCGATGCCTTCGCGTATGTTGCCCAGTTCCCAAGGTTGGGCGGACAGGGCCGGGGGAATGGGCAGTTCGGCCAGACGCTGGGGCGTGGCGATGATCAGGAGCCGTTCGGGAGAGAGACGCAGACGCCGGAGTCCTGCCTGCTCGTCCTGCCGCCCCACCGTCGGCAAGGGGCTCAGTCCCGCAGATTCGGCGACTCCTTCCAGGTCCTTCCCCATCAGGCCCATGACGCTGAAATGGGCGCGGGCCTCCTCGATCCGTACCTTGGAGCGAAGAATGAAGGGACGCAGCCGGGACAGCATGAGTTCACTCATGCCCGCGGGGGCATCCAGCAAAAAAGTTTCTCCTGCCTTGACGACCAGGGCGGTAAACAAGACCTTCCCCTTGGGAGAGCAGTGCGCCGCCCAGCCGAAGTTGTCCGGGCCCAGGGTCAACAGATCAAAGGTCAATTGCCCCTGAAGAAAGGGCAGGGCATCCGGACCCGTTACCTGGATCAGGGTGCGGTCCTTGAGGGAGATCCAACCGGCAGAAAAATCAAACATGGCAAAATATCCTGAGTGTTCTTGGTCCTGGCACGCTCCAGCGTCGTTATGCTTTGAACCACGGAGGAACGAGCATGACTTCCTGGCATGCAGACAGTCTGGAAAGCGCCGGCGTGGTCCGGGTGATTCTCGGGCCCGCAGGTTTCTTGTGGGTTCCCTGGAGTCTGGGTAATCTGGCCGGACTCTGGACCCTCTGCCATTGTAACGCCCGTTTGGGGGTTCTGGCTTGTCTTGGGGGCTGTGTACAAGGATTGATTGCCGGGTGGGAAGCCCGTTCCCTGGCAAAATGGAGCCAGCGCGCAGTGGATCGTCTGGATTTGTCCAGTCGAGGCGATCTGCTGGTGCACCGTCGTTCCGGGGAGCGTCAACTCGGACGGGTGCGCGTGGGCTGCCGGGTGAGCCCCTTTCTGATCATCCTGTACTGGCATGAGGAGACAGGACGGTATGCGGAGCCCGTGGTTCTGGACGGACAGAGCGCTGCCCCGGAAAAATTGCGTAAACTGCGGGTCTTGTTGCGGCATCCGTTATAATTGGCGGTTTATGTCCTCTGTGATGGTCCCCGCCCATGACCTCTTCCCTGGTTACCCTCCCCGGCCCCCGTGCCCTTTCCGAATTTCGTGTGACCCGCAAACTGGCGCAGTTTCAGGCGCAACAGATTCCGGTGATCCATCTGGAGGCAAACTTCTTTCACTGTGCGGAGGTGGCTGGGGCCTGGAATGAAGAAAAGCACCAGCGCCTGAAAGATCTCCTGACTTATGGTTCGAAGGAAAACGAAGATCATTCCGGCGCACGCCATGAGCCCGAATTGAAACTGTGGGTGGTCCCTCGGCTGGGCACGATTTCCCCCTGGTCGAGCAAGGCCACGGAAATCGCCCAGCGCTGTGGTCTGAGCGAGGTCAACCGGATCGAGCGCGGCATTCTGTTTCAGGTCTGGTCAAGACGTGCGTTGACGGCCGCAGAACAGGATGGGGTACGGACTCAATTGCATGATCCCATGGTCGAATCGGCCCTGATCGACGGGATGGAAATCAAACGCCTGTTCGAACCCCAGGCGCCTCAGCCCCTGGTCTCCATCCCTCTTCAGGCGCAAGGGCGAGAGGCTCTGGAAGTGGCCAATCGGGACTATGGGTTGGCCCTGGCCGAAGATGAAATCGACTATCTGTTGAAACTCTACCAAACCGCAGGACGGGATCCAACGGATGCCGAATTACTGATGTTTGCCCAGGCCAATTCCGAACATTGCCGACACAAGATCTTCAATGCTTCCTGGGTGATCGACGGAGAACCCCGGACAGAGTCGCTGTTTTCGATGATCCGGGCGACCCATGCGGCTCACCCCGCAGGGACTGTGGTGGCTTACGCCGATAATGCAGCCATCCTGCAGGGGGCGGAGAGCGAACGTTTTTATCCGGACCCGGATTCCGGGATTTATCACTTTCATACCCAACTGACCCACCCCCTCATCAAGGTGGAAACTCATAATCATCCTACTGCCATTGCGCCCTTTCCGGGGGCTGCGACGGGCAGTGGCGGGGAGATTCGGGACGAGGCAGCGACCGGCCGGGGGGCCAGACCCAAAGCCGGGTTGAGCGGATTTGTCGTTTCGAATCTTCATCTGCCCAATTTCGCCCAACCCTGGGAGTCGGGCACGGACAGCAAACCTGCCCGAATGGCCTCCGCTCTTTCCATCATGATCGAGGGACCCCTGGGCAGTGCCGCTTTCAACAATGAATTTGGCCGTCCCCAACTGACCGGTTTCTTTCGTACCTTTGATGCCTGGGTACAGGGACAGCGCTGGGGGTACCACAAACCCATCATGCTGGCCGGGGGGTTGGGTGCCATCGATGACCGACAGGCCTTCAAACGCCCGCTTGAACCGGGCTGCCTGTTCATTCAGTTGGGCGGCCCCGGTCTGCGTATCGGCCTGGGCGGCGGCGCGGCTTCTTCGGTGCACAGTGGCGCCAATACGGAAACCCTGGATTTTGATTCCGTGCAACGGGCCAACCCGGAGATGCAGCGGCGGGCTCAGGAAGTGATCGATCGTTGTTGGCAGATGGAAGAGAACAACCCCATCCTGGCCATTCACGATGTGGGGGCGGGCGGCCTGTCCAATGCTTTCCCCGAATTGGCTCACGATGGAGGCGTCGGCGCTCACTTCGATTTGCGCCGGATTCCCTCTCTGGAACCGGGGATGTCGCCCCGCGAAATCTGGAGCAATGAGGCCCAGGAACGGTTCGTTCTGGCCATCGATCCCAGTCGTCTGGAGGTGTTTTCTGCGCTTTGTGCGCGGGAATCCTGTCCCTTTGCGGTCGTGGGCAAAGGGACCCGGGAGAAACTTCTGCAGGTAGAGGATCCCCTTCTGGGTCAGGTGCCGGTTCGCATGGAACTGGAAGCCCTGCTGGGCAAACCTCCCCGCATGGTACGTTCTGTCGCACACGAAAGCCGACTCGGGACGGAACTCGAATTGCCGCCCGTGGCCGAGAACTTCCAGGAAGCGTTGACTCGTGTCCTGCACTTGCCCGCCGTGGCAGACAAGACGTTTCTCGTCACCATCGGGGATCGGACGGTGGGGGGGCTCTGCGCCCGTGATCCCTGCGTCGGGCCATGGCAGGTGCCGGTCGCCGATGTGGCGGTGACGGCGGCGGATTTTGTGACCCTGCGAGGGGAGGCCTTTGCCTTGGGCGAACGTACGCCCCTGGCGCTCCTGTCTGGTCCGGCCTCCGGGCGCATGGCCGTGGGGGAGGCTCTGACCAACCTGGCTGCGGCACAGGTCTCTCTGGAACAGGTGCGGCTTTCCGCCAACTGGATGGCGGCGGCCGGCGCGCCCGGAGAGGATGCCCTGCTTTTCGATACGGTACAGGCCACCCGCGACTTGTGTATCGCCCTCGGGGTCAGTATTCCGGTGGGGAAGGATTCACTGTCCATGCGTACGCGCTGGCAGGACGATCAGGGGACGATGCAGCAGGTGACTTCTCCGCTGTCCCTGGTGGTGACTGCCTTTGCCTGCTGTGCGGATATCCGGAATACCTGGACCCCGGAACTGAGTTCGGGCGTGGAGCCTACGGAATTATGGTTGATCGACCTGGGGCGTCAACGCCTGGGGGGGAGCGCACTGGCCCAGGTGTATGGGCAGGTGGGCCGCCAGGCGCCTGACCTGGAGGATCCCGCAGTGCTGAAAGGCTTTTTTGAGGCGTTGCGGGAACTTCGCCAGGCTGACGTCATTTTGTCCTACCATGACCGATCTGATGGGGGGCTGGTCGTCACGCTTCTTGAAATGTTGTTTGCGTCCAGGCGGGGGATGACCCTCGACCTCGGGGCCAGTGTTCCTTCTGAACAAGGCTGGGCGTTCTGCTTCAACGAGGAACTGGGCGCGGTGGTTCAAGTGCGTCAGGGGCACCGGACGCTGTTCAGGGAGACGCTGGCGCGCCATGGATTGGGCGAAGCCATGCATCTCCTGGGCGTTCCTGATGAAGGAGGGCGCTTTCGAATCGAGTGGAAACACCAGGTCTGGCTGGATGAAGCGGTCTCGGACCTGCATCGTCGGTGGGCGGAAACCTCCTTTCGCATCCAGCAGTTGCGCGATCATCCGGAGTGTGCGGCGGAAGCGCATGCGCGGATTGGTCAGGAGGTCGGACTGTCCTGCGCACTCACGTACGAGACGGATCAGGATGTTGCCCTTCCTTACCTCCTCAAGGGGGCCCGGCCGCGTGTTGCGATTCTGCGCGAGCAGGGAGTCAACGGGCAGGTGGAAATGGCCATGGCCTTTGACCGCGCGGGATTCGAGGCGGTGGATGTGCCCATGAATGACCTGCGTTCCGGCCGTCAGGACCTGCAGTCCTTCGCAGGTTTTGCCGCCTGTGGGGGGTTTTCCTTTGGTGATGTGTTGGGGGCCGGTGGAGGCTGGGCGAAATCCATCCTGTTCGATGAAGCCATGCGGGTCCGTTTCGAGACCTTTTTTCAGCGCAGTGATACGTTCGCGTTGGGCGTATGCAATGGGTGCCAGATGATGAGCGTCCTCTCGCCTCTGATCCCCGGAACTTCCCATTGGCCCCGATTCGAGCGTAATCGTTCGGAGCAGTTTGAGGCGCGACTGGTCATGGTGGAAGTGCTGGATACGCCCTCACTCTTTTTGAAGGGCATGGCAGGAAGCCGAATCCCCGTGCCGGTGGCTCACGGCGAGGGGCGGGCGGAATTTCATGATGAAGCGCAACGGGCCGCTGCGCGACCCTGGGTGACATTGCGTTATGTGGAGGGGGACGGCCAACTCGCCAGAACCTATCCCGCCAATCCCAATGGTTCTCCGGAGGGAATTGCCGGACTGACGACGCCCGATGGCCGGTTCACCATCTGTATGCCGCATCCGGAACGGTTGGTCCGCGCCGTACAGGGATCCTGGCAGGCCCCGGAGTGGGGTGAGGATGGCCCGTGGATGCGCATGTTTCGGAATGCACGGGCTTTTCTGGGTTAAGGTACTTTTCCGGAAAAGCCCGCACTTTTTCAGAGTACCGCCCGACCGGTTGGTCTGGCGCGGATTACTCGCCTTCTACCTTGGCTTTGCTGCGCAATTGCTGGATATACTCGCCGAAAGCCTGTTGTTCCCGTGCCTGAGCCAGGCGACCCTTCATTTCGTCGAAGGGAGGGGCCTTCAGGGGGCGAATGTCGAGTACGCGGATGACATGGTAACCAAAGGGCGATTTCACCGGAGTGGAGGAAGTTTCGCCTTTCTTCAGTTTGACCATGGCATCGGCAAAGTTCTTGTCGTAGGTGGCAGGAGCCGCCCAGTCCAACTTTCCGCCATTGGCCTTGGAGCCGGGATCGATGCTGTTTTCCTTGGCCAATTTCTCGAAACTGGCGCCTTTCTTGAGTTGATCGATGATCTTCTGGGCATCTCCTTCCTTGGCAACCAGGATATGCTCGGTCAGATATTCGTGATCTCCCAACTCGGCTTTCATGCGGTCATAGTCGGCGTGAATGGTCTGATCGCTCACGGGGTGGTCCTTGATCCAGCGAGCCTGGAAGGCTCGGACCGTGAGTTGTTGACGCATCAGGTCGATCTGGGCTTGCAGATTGGGGTCCTTGTTGATGCCTTCCTTGCGGGCCTGGTCGTTGATCAATTCCAGCGCCACCAGGTTGTCGCGTACGGCGTGGTCCAGTTCGGGGCCTGCGGCATGTCCCTGGGCAATCTGCATATCGGTGACGAGTTTGATGCGCGCGCTGGGAATGGTGCTGCCGTTGACCACGAGCGGAGCGCTGGAAACCGCGGATGAATTGGAGGAGGTCGGCTGACTTTGCTCGGCGTAGGCGAGGGTCAAGGCCAAAGATCCACCAACCAGTGTCAGGGACAGGAGGGTTTGCTTCAGTTTCATCAATGACATTCCTTTTAGGAGGGGGGCAAGGGAGATGATTACACTCAGGGGCTCTGCACGTCAAGTTGCAGGGCATGAATTTCTTTGTTCATCAGGGAATTCAGCGCGCTGTGGACCATGCGGTGAGCCTCCAGACGGGAACGATGGCGAAAGGCCTCTGCCACGATCCGTACCCGATAATGCCCTCCTCCCGCCCGTGCGCCGGGATGCCCATGGTGCTGGGCACTGTCATCCTGAATTTCCAGGATCAGCGGGGAGAGTGGGGCCAGGCAGGCGCGGATTCGTTCCGCCGTGGAGGTCATGAACGGTCCTCGAGAAATCGGGAGAGGTAAATTCCCTGGGCGACCACAAAGACCACCATCAAGGCCATCAGTCCAAAGACCTTGAATTTGACCCAGACGGCCTCAGGGTAGGAGAACGCCACGTAAAGGTTGAGCAGTCCCAGTCCCATGAAAAAGAAACTCCAGGCCAGGTTCAGGCGAGTCCAGATCGGTTCCGGCAGGTGCATCTGGTGGGACAGGACCGCCTTGAGGGGATTGCGTTTGAGTAACAGAGGGCCCAGGGCCAGAATGGCGGCAAAGATCCAGTAGAGGACCGTGGGTTTCCAGCGAATGAATACGGTGGCTTCGAGTCCGGGAATCGGGTGCAGGTGTGTCCAGAGGGTCAGTCCGCCAAAGACCGTGATGACCGAGAAACCGATCCAGGCGGTGAGATCGACGGGTTTGCGGCGCAGGATCAGGCTCCCGATCTGGAGGATGCTGGCTGCAATGGCCACGCCGGTCGCCCAGTAAATCCCTCCCCACTGATAGGCAATGAAGAATAGAACCACCGGAAAAATATCAAACAGGAATTTCATGGGCAGGCTGTATGAGTCGGGAATGAAAGTAATGTACCATAAAAACAGTTTGTTATCTGATTCGGTCAAAGCGCGGGATGCGGTCGATTCGCGCGTGATCGAGGAGTTTGATATGATGGCCCTCCTAAAGGTTCACTTGTTTTAATGAAAAACATAGACTTGCATAACCATTCCCGGATTTCTGACGGACTCCTGACGCCACGCGCTCTGGTGGAGTTGGCCGTGGCCAATGGGGTGACAGGGCTTGCCCTGACCGATCATGACAATCTGGCCGGACTGGACGAGGCTCAGTCTGTGGCTACTCAGTTGGGTCTGGACTTCATTCCGGGCGTGGAGGTATCCGTGACCTGGAATCGTCATACCATCCATGTGGTGGGACTGGGGGTGGTACGTACGACCCCTGTCCTGCAAGCCGGTTTGGCCACGCTTCGCCAGGGTCGTCAGGATCGGGCGGAACGCATCGCCTATGAGTTGGCGCGCGCGGGCATTTCAGGGGCGCTGGAGGGCGCGCGGCGCCATGCATATAACCCGGAAATTCTGGCCCGTCCCCATTTCGCGCGTTATCTGGTGGAGCAAAAGGTGGCGCGGGATGTGGCCACGGTATTCAAACGCTTTCTGGTCAAGGGAAAGCCGGGTTATGTCAGCCATGTCTGGGCCGAATTGGGGGATGCGATATCGTGGATTCAGGCGGCTCAGGGCGTGGCGATTCTGGCGCATCCCGGTCGCTATCCCTTGTCCGGAAAGGAATTGGCCCGGCTGCTCGATGATTTTGTCGAGGCCGGAGGGCGGGGGTTGGAAGTGGTGACTGCCAATCATACCCGCGAGCAAATCGATGAATTTGCGCATCAGGCCAACAAGCGCCAATTACTTGCCTCCCGAGGATCGGATTACCACGGTCCCGGTGAAAGCCGTTTCGAGCCGGGGCGGTTACCCCCCTTGCCCGGGCACTGTCATCCGGTCTGGGAAGATTCGTCCTTGCGCAACTATTTTCATCCTGAACTCCAGGGAGTTTGATGTATGTATCCTGATCGTGTGTTGTCGGGCATGCGCCCTACCGGGGCGCTCCACCTGGGTCATTATCACGGGGTCTTGAAAAACTGGATCAAGATTCAGCATGAATTCGAATGCCTGTTCATGGTGGCCGACTGGCATGCCTTGACCACACATTACGACTCTACCCTGGGGTTGGAGAACCATGTCTGGGAGATGGTGGTGGACTGGCTGGCGGCCGGGGTTGACCCCAACCAGGCCACCCTGTTCATTCAATCCAGAGTTCCGGAGCATGCGGAGTTACACCTGCTCCTGTCCATGGTCACGCCGGTGGGGTGGTTGGAACGGGTGCCTACCTACAAGGAGCAGCAGCAGAAACTGACCGATCGTGACCTGTCGTCTTACGGTTTTCTGGGCTACCCGCTCCTGCAGGCGGCGGACATTTTGTTGTACCGTGCCAATCGGGTGCCGGTGGGCGAAGACCAGGTTCCCCACATCGAGTTTGCACGGGAAGTGGCGCGTCGTTTCAACCATTTTTATGGGCGTGAGAAGGATTTCGAAGCCAACGCTCTGGCAGCGGCACGCAAGATGGGCAACAAGAAGTCACGCCTGTACCTGGAATTGCGCACCCGTTACACGGAACGGGGCGATGCAGAGGCGTTGCTGGCGGCGCGTGACTTGCTTGCCGAGGCTCAAAATCTCTCCCTGGGAGACCGTGAACGCCTCTTTGGCTATCTGGAAGGGAATGCCAAGCCCATCCTGGCCGAGCCTCAGGCGCTCCTGACCGAGGCTTCGCGCCTGCCCGGGCTGGATGGACAGAAAATGGCCAAATCCTACGGAAATACCCTGCCCCTGCGTTCGTCGGAAGAGGATTTGACCCACAAGATCAGCACCATGAAAACCGACGAAGCAAGAAAATTACGCACCGATCCCGGTGAACCCACCCGTTGTCCCGTCTATGCCTTTCACAAACTTTACAGCGATGAAAAAACCCTGTCCTGGGTGGAGGAGGGGTGTCGGACGGCCGGGATTGGGTGCGTTCAGTGCAAGCAACCGGTCATCGAGCAGGTCATTCTCGAATTGCGTCCCTTGCGTGAGCGGGCCCAGTTGTATCAGGAAGATCCCACCCTGGTGCGCAATATCATTGCGGACGGATGCGAGCGAGCCCGCCGCCTGGCCTGTGACACCCTGCGCGATGTTCGTGAAGCCATGGGCCTGGTGTATTCATGATCCAGGAAGTGGTGGCCTTCGAGTATCCGGAGGCCAGAGTCAATGGAGCATCCTTTTCGGCCTGGCCGAAAGACCTTTATATCCCCCCCGAAGCCCTGGAAGTTTTTCTCGATCAATTCGAGGGGCCTCTGGATTTGCTGCTTTACCTGATTCGCAAGCATCAAATCGATGTTCTGGACATTCCGCTGGCCGCCCTGACGGAACAGTACATGGCCTACGTCCGGGCCATGGAGCGCCACCAACTCCATCTGGCGGCAGATTATCTGGTCATGGCGGCATGGCTGATCGAACAGAAGGTTCGATTCCTGCTTCCGGCCCCGGAAACCGTGGGGGACCAGGAAGCGGAGGAAGACCCTCGCTGGATTCTGGCCCAACGTCTGCTGGCCTATGAAAAAATGAAGGCGGCAGCGCTCCGACTTCAGGAACACCCCCAGCAAGAGCGGGATTTTCTGGTGGCTCGGGCAGTTCACGACGGTCTTGCGACTCTCCCGGAGCCGGGGGTCGGGCTGGCCGATCTGCGCCGTGCGTGGCAACAGATGGGGTGGCGTTTGAAGCGTTCGCGTCACCACCGGATCACCCGGGAAGCGCTTTCCGTGCGGGAGACCATGACACGGATCCTGAACGCATTGAAGCAGTGCACGCATCTCACTTTTCAGGACCTGTGCCTGAAGGGGCATGGCCGTTCCCATCTGGTGATCCATTTCGTTGCCGTACTCGAACTGGTGCGCGAATCCCTGGTCGAAGTGACTCAAATCGAGGCGCTGGGCCCCCTGCATTTGCGCGGGGTGGGCCAAACCGAAGAGGCCGTGGGGCGGACGCCGGCATGAACGACGAGGGGGATGCAGACGGCCGATGCCTGCTCGTGCTCGAGGCGGCGCTGTTATGCAGTTCCCAACCTTTGAGCATCAGCCAGTTGCGTCAACTGTTCGAGCCCGAACTTCCCGTGCCCAGGGTCCACCAGGCATTGAGAGAACTTCAGACGCAGTGGAGCGCGCGTGGGCTGTGCCTGGTCCAGGTGGCCAGCGGTTGGCGCTTTCAGAGTGCCCCCTGGATGCAGGCCTGGCTGGAACGTCTCGGGCGTGAACCGGGACCCCGCTATTCCCGGGCGGTCATGGAAACCCTGGCCATCATTGCCTGGCGCCAGCCCGTGACGCGGGGCGACATCGAGGAGATCCGTGGCGTGACGGTTTCCTCTTCGATCCTCAAAACACTGGAAGAACGCGGATGGATCGAAGCCGTGGGCCAGCGTGAAACACCGGGACGCCCTACGCTGTTTGGCACCACCCGAAATTTTCTGGATCACCTCGGACTGCGCACCTTGCGCGATCTGCCTGCACTGGATGGACTCACAGAGGGAAATGAAGATGGAAGCCCAGCGCTTACATAAGGTATTGGCCCAGTCCGGAGTCGGTTCGCGGCGGGAAATGGAAACCTTGATCGAAGCAGGAGAGGTTCGGGTGAATGGGGGCGTGGCCCAGGTGGGAGCCCAGGTGAGCCCCGGGGATCGGGTTACCGTACGAGGACGACCGGTACGTCTCAAGTTCGCCGAAGCGCAGGTCCGAATCCTGCTGTACCACAAGCCTGAAGGGGAAATCGTCAGCCGTGACGACCCCGATGGGAGAACCACGGTGTTTGCCACCCTGCCCAAACTCAAGGGGGAGAAATGGGTCAGTGTGGGACGACTGGACTACAATACCAGCGGACTTCTGATTTTCACCACCAGCGGTGCGTTGGCGCATCGTCTGACCCACCCCAGTTTTGAAATTGAACGGGAATATGCCGTGCGTGTCGTGGGCGAATTGAACGACCTGCAAATGCGGCAATCCTGTCATGAAATCTTGCTGGAGGATGGTCCGGCCCGTTTTGAAGCGATTCGGGATCAGGGGGGGGAAGGGACCAATCACTGGTATCAAGTGGTGTTGAAGGAAGGAAGAAACCGTGAAGTACGGCGTATGTTCGCTGCATTGGGGTGCATGGTGGGGCGTCTGATGCGCGTTCGCTTCGGGCTCATCGGTTTGCCTCCCCGGCTCAAGCGGGGTCATTTCGAGGAACTGGATGCGCGCGCCGTGCAACAGGTTCTGGACTGGGCGGGGATGACCCCGCCCAGTCCAGAAAAGACGACGGTGCCGGGACGACGACCCCCCGTGCGTTCTAAGACCCCAGGGACTCCAGGGCCGCGTACGGGAGCGCAAAGACAAACCGGTTCCCCGCGGAAAGTTCGAGCCAGATGAAAGGCAGGTGCGGAAAGGCGGCTTCCAGTTCATCGGCCTGATGGCCCACTTCCACCACCAGCCAGCCTTCCGGACCGAGATGGCGATGGGCTGTCGCAAGGATTCGCCGCACATGATCCAGCCCGTCGATTCCGCTGGCCAGGGCGGTGACGGGCTCCCGGTGGTACTCGGCGGGGAGGTTTTCCATGGCGGCCCGGTCGACGTAGGGCGGGTTGGAAATGATCAAATCGTAAATTCCTTCCTCCAGCGGTTCGAGCAGGTCTCCTTGAAACAGGTGGATCTGTTTTGAAAGCCCGTATTCGGCGCAGTTGAGACGGGCCACCGCCAGGGCATCCGGAGAAATATCGGTGGCGTCCACACGGGCCTCGGGACAGTGGAGCGCCAGCAGGATGGCCAGAGATCCCCCCCCCGTACAGACATCTGCCACCCGTTGCAGGACATGAAAGTCCTCGATCAGGAAAACCAGCGCCTCTTCCAGCGCTTCCGCGATGAATGAACGAGGGATCAGGACCCGTTCATCGCAATAAAAGCGGTGTGGGCCGAGCCAGGCTTCGCGGGTCAGGTAGGGCACGGGGATGCGTTCCTCGACGCGGCGTTTGAGAAGGGCCAGAAATTCTTCCCGTTCGTGGGGCAGGATGTGCGCATCGAGCCAAAGGGCGGGGTCCTGATCCCTGGGAAGGGAAAGGCTGAACAGGAGCAGATGCCTTGCCTCTTCCAGAGGCGTGGGATAACCATGCCCAAAAAATACCCCACTGCGCTGCAGGGTCGTGACCCCCCAACGCCACAGATCGCGCACGGTGTTCAGAGGGAGGATTTCCTGGGAATCGGGGAAGGCGTTCATGGGGTCAGCAGGTTCAGGAGCAAACGTTGGTAGATGGCGGACAGGCGGGCCGGATCGGTGCTGGCGATGCATTCGTTGCGCTGGTGGATGGTGCCATTGCAGGGCCCCAATTCGACCACCTGGGAACCCAGAGTCACCAGGAAACGACCATCCGAGGTTCCGCCACTGGTGGACAGCGTGGGGCATAACCCCGTGACGTGCTGTACCGCTTCCTGGACTGCCGCCACCAGCGTGCCTTGCGGTGTCAGGAAGGGCTGGGCGCCGAGGGACCATTGCAGGTCGAATTCCAGTCCGTGCCGCTGCAGGATCTGCTGCGTTCGCTCTTGCAGGGAGCTTGCCGAACTGGCGGTCGAAAAACGGAAATTGAACCAGGCCGTCAATTCGCCGGGAATGACATTTCCCGCACCGGTTCCACTCTGCAGGTTGGATATCTGAAACGTCGTGGCAGGAAAATCTTCATTGGCCTGATCCCATACCGTGCCGGCCAGGTCGGCCAGAGCGGGGGCGGCCAGGTGGATGGGATTGCGTGCCAGGTGGGGATAAGCCACGTGGCCCTGTGTGCCCCGCACGGTCAGTATGCCGGACAGGGATCCGCGGCGTCCGTTCTTGACCGTATCGCCCAGTCGATCCACGGAAGTGGGTTCCCCCACCAGACAATAGTCGGGAATCTGCCCCGTTTCCCTGAGCCACTCCACGACTCGTACGGTGCCATCCAGTGCCGGTCCTTCCTCATCCGAGGTGAGGAGCAGGGCGATGGAACCCGGCAGGTCCGGGTGAGTGCTCAAAACGCTTTCGATGGCGGTCACAAAGGCCGCCAGCGAGGCTTTCATGTCGGCTGCACCGCGTCCGTACAGAAATCCGTCCCGTATCGTGGGCAGGAAAGGGAGAGAATGCCAACTGGATTCGGGGCCCGTGGGGACCACGTCCGTATGTCCTGCCAGAACGACCAGAGGAGCCCCGGTTCCCCGTCGTAACCAGAGATTGCGGACATCGCCCCGGTCCAGGGAGGTGGCCTTGAAACCCAGCGGGGCCAGACGCAAGGCAATGAGTTCCTGGCATCCGCCATCCTCGGGGGTCACCGAAGGGCGGCGGATCAGTTCCGCCGTCAGTTCCAGGGTGGGGTCGGTCATTCAGGCGCCCCGCAACAGTTCATTGATGCTGGTTTTGGAACGGGTCCTGGCGTCCACTTTCTTGACGATGACCGCACAGTACAAACTGTAACGACCATCGGCCGAGGGCAGGTTGCCAGACACGACCACGGAACCGGCCGGAACTTGTCCGTAAGTGACGGTGCCCGTTTCGCGATCATAGATTTTTGTGCTCTGTCCGATATAGACACCCATGGAAATGACCGAGCCTTCCCCCACGATGACTCCTTCCACGATTTCCGAGCGGGCACCGATGAAGCAATGGTCTTCGATGATGGTGGGATTGGCCTGGACCGGTTCCAGAACGCCGCCGATGCCGACCCCTCCGGACAGGTGAACATGTTTGCCGATCTGGGCGCACGAACCCACGGTCGCCCAGGTATCGACCATGGCGGATTCATCCACATAGGCGCCGATATTGACGTAGGAAGGCATGAGTACCACGTTGCGGGCGATGAAACTGCCGCGCCGGGCCAGGGCGGGCGGGGCTACCCGAAAGCCGCCCTGAGAGAAGGCCGCATCATCGTAGTGCGCAAACTTGCTGTCCACCTTGTCCCAGTATTGGGTGAATCCTCCATCCATGCGGTGGTTGGCCTGGAGACGGAAAGACAGCAGCACGGCTTTTTTGATCCACTGGTGGGTGATCCAGTTGCCCTCCTTTTTTTCGGCGACTCGCAGAATTCCCTGATCCAGGGCCGTGATGACCCGTTCAATGGCTTCGTGCAGCCCGCCGGGGGGGGCGCTGGGACTCCAGTGCTCCCGTTGTTCAAAGGCGTGTTCAATCAAGGTTTGTGCATCAGACCACATGGGATAAATTCTCCTCAGGAGGGGTAATGGGCAAGAAAGTCGAGCAGCCGTTCGATCGCTTCCCCGGTTTCTTCAAGGGAGCCCACCAGGGCAATACGCACCTGTCCGGTTCCGGGGTTGAAGCCGTGGACGGTTCGTGCCAGATAACTGCCCGGCAGGACTGCAACGTTACGTTTCAGATAGAGGGCGCGCGCAAAGTCCGTGTCGGAACCGGGGACCCGAACCCAGTAGTAGAAACCGGCCTGTGGCCGTACCAGGGGAAGGTGTGGGTGAACACGGTCGTAGAACAGGGTCATCTTTGCCTGGTAGAGCCGACGGTTTTCCTGAACATGAGTCTCATCCCGCCAGGCTGCCGCGCTGGCTGCCTGGACCGCCGGGTTCATGGCGCTGCCATGATAGGTGCGGTAGAGCACGAAACGTCTGAGCAATTCCCGATCACCTGCCACGAAGGCCGAGCGCAAGCCCGGAACATTGGAACGCTTGGACAGGCTACCCATGACGAGGAGGCGTGGATAACCCGAACGACCGAGGCGTTGAGCGGCTTCCAGTCCGCCCAGCGGAGGCGCGCTGTCCAGGGGGTAGATTTCCGAATAGCATTCGTCACTCACCAGAGTGAATCCGTGCCGGTCGGAGAGGGCGAATAACCGGGCCCATTCTTCCAGGCTCAGGACTCGTCCGGTCGGGTTGCCGGGAGAGCAGATGAAGACCAGACGGGTATGGGTCCAGACAGCTTCGGGAACCTGGCTGTAATCGATGTGGTATGCCTGAGCAGGGTCGGCGTTGACGAAGTAGGGGAGTCCTCCGGCCAGTAGCGTGGCCCCTTCGTAGATCTGGTAAAAAGGGTTGGGACAGACCACCCTTTCTCCGGCTCCCGGGTCGAGCAGGGTCTGGGTTATCGAAAACAGGGCTTCACGACTGCCCAACGTGGGCAGTACTTCCGTGTCCGGATCCAGGGGGGGGAGGTGAAAACGATGTTCCAGCCAGTTTGCCAGAGCTTCACGCAATCCCCGGGAACCCAGGGTTTGTGGGTAGTGAGCCAGCTCATCCAGGTGCGCACAAAGCGCCTCCTGAATGAAGCTTGGGGTGGGATGACGGGGTTCTCCGATGGACAGCGCAATGGGAGCATGGTCGGGACAGGGAGACTGGGTTCCGATCAGGCTTCGCCAGCGTTCAAAAGGATAGGGCTGAAGGGCGTCGAGACGGGGATTCATGCCAGAGGGGGCGCCCATGGTGTCGCTCCGGCAAAGTGAACCGGCGGCAAGGTGCAACGAGGTTGCCATCCCTCCTGACGGTGTTCGCTCAGTACATGGGTAAAGATCCCCCCCCGCACGTTCCAGCGACTCAAGAGACGCAGGAAACGGGGTTGTGTCGCGGCAACCAGGTCATCGAGAATGCGTTGCGTCACGGCTTCATGAAAAGCCCCTTCATTCCGGAAAGACCACAGATACAGTTTGAGGCTTTTCAATTCGACGTTGGTCTGGTCCGGGACATAGTCGAGACTCAACCAGGCAAAATCGGGTTGCCCTGTCTTGGGACACAGACAGGTAAATTCGGGCAACTCCATATGAACCAGGTAATCCCGTTCCGGGTTTGGATTCGGGAAGGTTTCCAGGGTGCGACTGGGTTGTGCGGGCATTGGGGAGATCCTGTCGGATGGAGTAGAATCCCCTTATTCTAACTTCTTTGTAGACAGCAGCGCATTAGTGCATCTCAAACACATTAAACTGGCAGGTTTCAAATCCTTTGCCGACGCGGTTCATATCCCGATCCCCGGGCAACGGGTGGGCATCGTGGGACCCAATGGGTGTGGCAAGTCCAACGTGATCGATGCGGTGCGCTGGGTACTGGGGGAATCCCAGGCCCGTCAGTTGCGCGGGGAATCCCTGCAGGATGTCATTTTTGGGGGAAGCGCCCAACGCAAACCCCAGGGGCGAGCCAGTGTCGAACTGGTTTTTGACAATTCTTCGGGACGGGCTCCGGGGCTCTGGTCTTCTTATGCGGAGATTTCCGTCAAACGGGTGATGACCCGCAACGGGGTGTCCCGTTACACGATCAATGAGACCGCGGTGCGTCGGCGTGATGTCCAGGACATTTTTCTGGGGACGGGGCTGGGGCCTCGAGCCTATGCCATCATCGAGCAGGGCATGATCACGCGCATCATCGAGGCTCGACCCGAGGAGATTCGGGTTTTTCTGGAAGAAGTGGCCGGCATTTCCCGTTATCGTGAGCGCCGTCGCGAAACCCTGCAGCGCCTGACCGAGGCCCGTCCCAATCTGGAACGGGTTCGGGATATGTTGCAGGAGTTGAACCGCCAGATCGAAAAGGTGCAGAAACAGGCCGAGCGGGCCGAGCACTGGAAAATGTTGCGTGCCCGGCACCGGGAGGCTGAAGCGCGTTGGTACTATGGTCGATGGAAAACGGCACAGACGGAGCAGGATCGTGGGGAACGGGAATGCGCCCGACTGACCGGGGAACTGGGACAGATGCGTCTGACCCAGGAAGGGCACGAATCCCTGGTCGAGGCGACGCGCCTTCACTGGCGTACCCAGCAGGAAATGGTGCGCCAGGCCCAAGGTGCCCTCTATCAGGCGAATCATGCGCTGCTCGAGGCCGAGTCGGCGGTGCGCGGCCAGAGTCAGGAGCGCCAACGGATGGAGCGGGACAGTCAGCGCCTGCGCGCACAGTGGGAGACCGAGCACCAACAATGGGAAAAAGATCAGCGTACATTGAAAGAGATGGAAGAACAACAGGAAGCCTTGCACCAGACGGTCCGGATTCGCGAGGAACAAAGTCGGGCAGGGCAGGCCGCGTACGAGCAGGCCCGCCAGACTTTGACGGGGTCGCGCCAGAGACTGGAGCAGGCGCGACAGGCCGAACACGAGGGGGAACGTCAGTGGAACCGGCAGCATGCGGAACAGGAATCCAGGGACCGCGCCCTGGAACAGTTGCGGGCGCGTCGTCGGCGACTGGAGGAAGAACGGTCGGGCCTGTGTCTGCCCGATGCCGAGGCGGTCGTCGAAGCAGAGGCCCGTGCCCGCGCTCACGCCGTCTCCCTGAGTATTCTGGAGGCCTCCGAAGGGTCGGCGCGCCTCCGTCTGGCCTGGTGTCGCGCGCAGGTGGAGAACCGGCGGGAATTCCTGGCCGAATGTACGGCTCGGCGCCGGGTGGTGGAAAACACCTTGCTGGGTTTGCAGAACCAGAGAGAGGAAATCGAGCGGGGCGTTTTCGTTCCGGAGAACACGGGAGCCGAGCGCTTCTGGCAACGCTGTCAGGTGGAACCGCGCTGGGAGAAGGTGGTGGAGTTCCTGCTGGGGACGCGCCTGCAGGCGCTGCACTGCGCTCATCTGCCGACCTGGGCTGAAATGGCGGCTCAGCCGCGGCAAGCCTGCACCTTCTATTACGAGATTCCTTCCACGGGATTTGTGGAAAGGAACGTACCGGATTTGATCCCGTTGTCCCATCAGGTGCACAGCGAGGATCCGGCCGTTCTCGAGGTCGTGAAGCACTGGTTGCACGGCTGGTATGCCTGCACGGATCTGGAACGTATGCTTGCCTGGGCCGGGGAATGGGGGCCGGACCTGCGTCTGGTGACGCCGGAGGGGCACCAGCGGGACGCCCGTTCCCTCACCTTGTGGGGGATGGAGGAAGGGCACTCCGGGACTTTGGCCCGTGCGCGCGAAATCAGGCGGCTATCGGCAGAATTGCCCGCAGCTCGAAAAGCAGAGGAAGAGGCTCGCCGGCACCTGGCGGTTCAGGAGGCGGGGCGGGAGGAGGTGGCTGCCCATGCTCTGGAGGTGGAAAGACAACTTCAGCAATTGCGCAGGCAACAGCATCAGGAGGCCCTGGCCTTGACACGGATGCGCGCCGAGCAGGAACGGATTCGACAGGAATGGCTGCGCCTGGAAAAGGAGGCTGAGGCACTGGCCTCGGCGGAAGCGTTGGAAACCCAGGGCAGGTCGGCGGGCATGGCACGCCTCGAGTTGCTCGGTGTGGCACGGGAGAATGCCCGCGCCGTGACGGAGGCGGCGCGCGCCCAATGCCTCCGGGAGGAAGAGTCATGGGAGCAGGGCCAGAAGGAATGGCAAATTCTGGAATCGGCGTGCCAGGAGGCCCGTTTTGCCCAGCGCAGCGCTGCAGAAAAATTGAGTCACCTCCGCGAGGCGCAGAACGAACGACAGCAACGCATGGCGTGTCACCGTGCCGATCTGGAAAATCTGCAAACACAATTACAGGGGCTGGACGAGGCGACTGCGGCAGCGAATCTGGAACAGGCGCTGCAGGGGCAACGGATCTGTGCGGCCCAACTGGAGCAGCAGCAGGGTGAAATGGATATTCTGGAGGAACGATTGCATCAGCAGGAGGCGCGACTTCTGCAGGGGGTGCAAGCCCAGGAACCCGTGCGCCAGGCCCTGGAAAATCTCCGTCTCAAAACCCAGGAGGCGCGCCTGCGTGGGGAGCAAGCCCGGGACTCCCTGGCGGAAGAGGATCCTCTGGTGCTCGAAAGTCTCGATCGTTGGTGGACATCGGCCGGGCACGCCGAAGGGCAGGACCAGATCATGAACCAACTGGCGGCGGCGATGGATGCTCTGGGGGCGGTCAATCTGGCTGCTCTGGAAGAACTGGAGGCACTGCGACAGCGCCACGCATGGCTGGCGGACCAGTTGGCCGACCTGGAAGAAGCAGTACGGACCCTGGAGCAGGCGTTGAATGCCATCGACCGGGAAATACGAACCCAGCTCGGCGCAACGGTACATCAGGTGGACGAGAAGTTTTCTATTTTGTTTCAGGAACTTTTTGAAGGGGGTCGGGCTTCTCTCCAGTGGTTGGGAGAGGATCTCCTGGAGGCCGGCGTGCAACTCATGGCCCAGCCTCCAGGCAAAAAAAATTCCAGCCTGTACCTTCTGTCCGGCGGAGAAAAGGCTTTGACGGCCATGGCGCTGATCTTTGCGCTGTTTCAACTCAATCCGGCGCCTTTCTGCCTGCTGGACGAGGTGGATGCGCCTCTGGATGATACGAATACCGAGCGTTTTGCGCGCATGGTGCAGAGGATGTCCGAGCATACCCAGTTTCTCTTTAACACCCACAACAAGGTAGCAATGGAAATGGCACAACAGTTGATTGGTATTACTATGGCAGAATCCGGGGTATCGCGTATGGTGGCAGTGGATGTGGAAGAAGCCCTGCGTTTGACGGAACAAGTGATCCTTTGAGGAAGGCATGATGAGTGAATTGCGGATAATGGCTGGGGTATCGGCTCTGGCCTTGGTGGTGGGGGTGGTATTGTGGGGGCGCTGGCAGGAGCAACGCCAGCAGCGGCTGGCCCGGGACCTGATTCCGACCTCGGTCCATGATCCCTTGCTGGATGAGGTATCCGAAGTCACTGTTCGCGAGGAACCAAAATTGGGCGGGAACCCTGCTTCGTCGGACCAGGGTCCCGTGATTTCTGCACAGGCTCCCGACCTTCGTTTTGAATACGACGTGGTTTTGCGGGGGCACTTTACCGGAAATGACGTGCGCCGAGCCATCCATCAATCCCGCTTGATGACACAGGGATTGCGTTGGATCGGGCAGCATCAGGGACAATGGGTGGATGTGACGACTCAGGGGGCCATGAGTTTTGAGCAATGCCATGCGTTGTTGCCGCTGGTCAGCCGGGCAGGGCGAATCAGCGAGGCGAGACTCACGCTTTTTGCGGACGAAATGCGTGCCCTCGCCAGCCATCTGGGGGCAACCATCGAGCCGGGAGAAATGGCGCAGGCGGTTGAACGTGCCCATCAACTGGACCGATTCTGTGAACAGGTCGATATCATCGTGGGGATCAACGTGCATTTTTCCTCGATCAAAAGCCCCTTGGGGTCGCGGCTCCTGAAATATCTGACGCAGGAGGGAATGGTCCTGGGGGAGGATGGGGGATGTCATGCCCGTGCGGTGGATGGACAGGATCGTTTTACCCTGATTCGTCAGGATGGTGCTCCTTTCCTGCCCCTGAATCTGGATCATGAACCCATCAACGCCGTGACCCTGTTACTGGAGGTGGTGCGCGTGCCAGACCCCGTGACGGTTTTCAGAGAGATGTTTGCGGTGGCCGAACGGCTTGCCCTGGTGCTGGAAGGAGAAGTGGTGGATGATCAGGGAGAACGCCTGGGGGTGCGTCAATGCGCCACCATCGAGAAACAACTGACTCAGGTGATGGGGACTTTGGAAGTTCAGGGCATTCCGCCTGGCAGTGCGCTGGCACGGCGTTTCTTTTCCTGAACGGGGGGGCGCATGGACGAAGTCGCTCGTCTGCATTTCCTGCAGGATAAACTGAAGCGCTACAATCAGGAATACCACGAACTCGATGCCCCCACGATTCCCGATGCGGAATACGATGCACTGTATCGGGAACTGGTGGCATTGGAAGCGCGGTATCCAGATCAGGTCGGGACGGATTCCCCGACCCAGCGGGTGGGATCGCTGGAGTTGCGTCGCAACGTGCGTCTGGTCCGCCATCGCGAACCCATGCTGAGTCTGAACAATGGATTTGGTTTTCAGGACCTCCAGGAATTTGATCGGCGTGTCCGAACAGGACTGGGTGTGGACGAGGTGGCCTATTGCTGCGAGCCAAAATTCGATGGACTGGCCATCAACCTGTTGTATCGCGAGGGGGTCCTGGTACAGGGGGCCACGCGCGGTGATGGCGAGAAGGGAGAAGAGGTCACCGCCAACCTGATGACGGTGAAAAGTATTCCCCGGCGTATGCGGGGTTCTGAACCCTGGCCCGAGTGGTTGGAAGTGCGCGGAGAAGTCCTGATGCTCAAGAAGGACTTCGAACGACTCAATTGGCGCCAGACCCGTGCGGGAGAACGCACCTTCGTCAATCCGCGCAATGCCGCCGCCGGTGCGCTGCGTCAACTGGATCCGGCAGAAACCGCGCGTCGCCCGCTGGTCTTTCTGGCTTATGGCGTGGGGGGGGTCTCTCCGGAGTTCGAATTGCCGGATCATCAGGATGGATTGTTACGTTGGCTGGGCACGTTGGGGTTTCCCGTGGCGGAGGAAGTACAGGTCGTTCAGGGCGAAAGTGGGCTCCGGGCGTTTTTCGAGAATTTGAGTGCGCGCCGCGCCTCCCTGCCTTACGAAGTGGATGGGGTGGTCTACAAGGTCAACGCGCGCATCGATCAGCAGAAACTGGGGTTCGTCACCCGTGCGCCGCGTTTTGCTCTGGCGCATAAGTTTCCTGCCGAAGAGGCACTGAGCACGGTGGAAGACATCGAGGTGCAGGTGGGGCGTACCGGGACGTTGACCCCCGTGGCGCATTTGAAGCCCGTGTTTGTGGGGGGGGTAACGGTGACGCGCGCAACGCTGCACAATGATGAGGAAATTCGTCGCAAGGACATCCGGGTGGGAGATCAGGTCTGGGTCCGTCGTGCGGGCGATGTCATTCCGGAAGTGGTGCGGGTGGTTCGGGAACTCCGTCCTGCAGGGACGACGGCATTTGAGATGCCCCTCACCTGTCCGGTGTGCGGCAGTCCGGCACGGCGACTTCCGGAAGAAGTTTCCTGGCGCTGCAGTGGAGGCCTTCACTGTCCGGCCCAGCGCAAGCAGGCATTGCTGCATTTTGCCGGGCGGCGTGCCATGAACGTGGACGGATTGGGCGAGAAACTGGTGGATGCCCTGGTCGAACGCGCCTGGGTGAGGGAGCCGGCCGATCTCTACCGCCTGACCCTGGAACAGTGGGCCTCATTGCCGCGCATGGCACGGAAATCGGCAGAAAATCTGGTTCAATCCCTGGAGCGCAGCAAGGAAACCACCTTGGCGCGGTTTTTATTCGCCCTGGGAATCCGTCAGGTCGGCGAACGCACAGCCCACGATCTGGCCCTTCACTTCGTGACGCTGGAAGCCTTGATGGAGGCCGACGAGACCCATTTGCAGGCGGTGGCGGATATTGGCCCCGTGGTGGCCCAGTCCCTGCGGGATTTTTTTTCTGCGGAACGCAATCGGCAGATCATCGCTCATCTGCGTGCCCAGGGCGTGCACTGGCACGAAAATGTCCAGGAAAGTCAGGCGGTGCAGGTTCTGGCCGGTTTGACCTTCGTCCTGACCGGAACCCTGGCCCACTACTCCCGGGAGGAAGCCAGAAATCGTATCGAGCAGGCTGGAGGAAAGGTGGTGGGCAGCGTGACGCGTTCGACCCACTATCTGGTGGTGGGGCGAGATCCGGGCAGCAAGGTTGCACAAGCACGAAAACTGGACATTCCGGTGCTTGATGAAGATCAGTGGGACCAACTTTTCAAGGAAATCAAGGCATGATCAAAAAAATTCGCAAGGCGGTATTTCCGGTGGCGGGAATGGGGAGCCGATTTTTACCCGCGACCAAGGCCAGTCCCAAGGAAATGTTGCCGGTGGTGGACAAGCCATTGATTCAATACGCTGTGGAAGAAGCCGTGGCGGCGGGTATCACGGAAATGATTTTTGTGACGGGTCGAGGCAAGCGAGCGATAGAAGATCACTTCGACAAGGCCTATGAATTGGAGGCTGAACTGGCTCAACGGGGGAAGGACCGAATGTTGGAAATCGTCCGTAATCTGCCGCCCCCGGGCGTGAGTTGTGCCTATATCCGGCAGCCGGAAGCCCTGGGTTTGGGGCATGCCATCCTGTGTGCTGCCCCCCTGGTGGGGGATGAACCCTTTGCCGTGGTTCTGGCAGATGATCTGATCGATTCGAAGGTTCCCGTATTGCGTCAGATGATGGAATGGTACGAAAAAAGTGGCTCCTCCGTGCTGGGGGTACAGCAGGTGCCCCGTGCACAGACCGGGCAATACGGGATCGTCCAGACGGAACATGGGATGGGTGACTACCTGCGGGTTACGGGAATCGTGGAGAAACCGGCGCCGGATCTGGCTCCTTCCACTCTGGCGGTGGTTGGGCGTTATATTCTGACCCCGACGATTTTTGGCACCCTGCGCGAGGTGGCTCCAGGGGCGGGCGGGGAAATTCAGTTGACCGACGGGATTGCCCGTCTGCTGGAACGTGAAATGGTTCTGGGCTGCCCCTTTGAGGGGGTACGCTATGATTGCGGAAGCAAATTGGGTTATCTCAAGGCAACGGTGACCTACGGTTTGCGCCATGAAGAAACCGGGGCTGCTTTTGCCCACTGGCTGGCAGAGAGAACCTGAATGGCCGTGCGTCCCATTCTGCGCATGGGCCATCCAACCCTGCGCACGCCCGCCGAACCGGTATCGGAGGCGGAATGGCCCTGCCTGCCCGAGTTGGTCCGGGATCTGGAAGATACCTTGCTCAGCGCGGATGGGGTGGGGCTGGCTGCGCCACAGATTGGCGTGGGCTGGAGGGTCGTCCTGTTCGGGTTCGAAGCCAGTGCGCGCTATCCCGAGGCGGAGCCGATCCCGCGCACCCTCCTCATCAATCCGGTCTGGCGCCCGCTGGGGGAGGACCTCGAAGAAGGATGGGAGGGATGTCTGTCTCTTCCCGGTATGCGTGGCTGGGTTCCCCGTGCCCAGCACCTTTACTACGCAGGCTGGAATCTGCGCCGGGAATGGATCGAACGAACCGTCAGCGGTTTTCATGCGCGCGTGGTACAGCATGAATGCGACCATCTGGACGGAATTCTCTATCCCGCCCGGATTCGGGATTTCAGCCGTTTTGGTTTCATCGAGGAATTATTCCCCGACCCCGAACTACGCCCTGCCAGCGACTGACCCTGTTGGGGTGGGGAACAGTTCCTGAGAAACCTCGTGAAGCAGGTCATCATGCAGACACTGGCGTTCCGCCGGGTCATCCAGGCGTGGAGAAGAAATCAGGAAAACATCTTCCACCCGTTCGCCCAGCGTATTGATTCGGGCTCCATGCAGATCGATGTCGTGGCGCAGAAAAACACAGGCCAACCGGTACAGTAATCCGGGGCGGTCGCCGGTGACCACAGTCAGCGGGACCTGACCGTCACGTTCCGGGTCCCCCAGCAGGATGCGCGCGGGATAGGGGAAATGGCGGAGTTGGCGAGGTAGGCGCGACTTGCGCGGGGTGGGAA
>VFSW01002979.1_pt1 | contig 25479 bp, 24 predicted proteins | sample 5358111 | NCBI WGS metagenome assembly VFSW01 (sample SAMN11554181, study PRJNA540505) | mine drainage metagenome | isolation source: sediment from site ElyBrook_90M | place: USA: Ely Copper Mine, Vershire, VT | collected 2017
GATGTTGACCAACGATCCCGACGGGGTCGCCGCCAGCGACCCGGTGCCCGGGCTGCCGGCGACCATCAAGAGCCATGGGTTCGACGTGCACTACCTGGGCCTGTATCCGCCTTTGTCGGACGATTTCACCGCGCAGATCACCCAGTTGAAGAACCTGAATTGCGACATCGTTTGCGGAATTTTCAACCCGCCGCAATTTGCGATCTTCTGGACCCAGTGCGCACAGCAGGGTTACAAGCCGAAGATCGTGACGCCCCCCAAGGCGCTGCTATTCCCCACCGCCGTCGAGGCGTTAGGCGATCGCGGCGCCGGCATGTCGACCGAAGTGTGGTGGTCGCATCACCACCCCTTCAAGTCGAGCCTGACAGGCGAGACGGCGTTGCAGTACTGCGATGCTTATGAGAAGGCGAGCGGCAAGCAATGGACCCAGCCGCTTGGCTTCAAGCACGCCAATCTCGAGGTTGCCATCGACGCCCTCAAGCGCTCGAAGAAGCTCGATCCGGCTGCCATCCGTGACGCCATTGCTCAGACCGACTACCAGTCGATCGTCGGTCCGATCACATGGAAAGGCGGGCCGACTAATCCGGTGCCGAACGTGTGCATCACGCCGCTGGTCGGCGGGCAGTGGGAGAAGGGCGCGAAGTTCAAGTACGATCTGAACATCGTCTTCAACAAGACCGCGCCGAACATCCCGCTCGACAGGCCGTTCTCCGCGATTCAATATTCCTGAGCCGTCCTCGCAGTAGGAAAATGCCGCCGCCGCGCGACATGCGCGGCGGCTTTCTATAAAAGCCGTGCATGCCTGTTCTCCTCGAACTTAACGAAGTGTCCAAGTCCTACGGTGCGCTCAAGGCCGTGGACACGGTGAGTCTGACCGTCGCCGACGGTGAGGCCCTCGCTGTAATCGGCCCGAACGGCGCCGGCAAAACGACCTTGTTTAATCTGATTACGGGCGACGTCGCACCGACCGGAGGACGTATGTTGTTCGGTGGCACCGACGTGACCGCGATGCCGCCGCACGCGCGTTCTCGGTTGGGAATCGGCCGATCTTATCAGATTCCACACCCGTTCGCGAACATGAGCGTGTTTGAGAACCTTTTGGTCGGCGCGATTTTCGGCGGCGGCATAACCGAGCGTGAGAGTTACAAACGCTGCAGCGACGTGCTGAAGCTCACCGGACTCCATGACAAAGCCAACGTGCCGGCGCGTACACTGACATTGCTACAGCGCAAAAGATTGGAAATGGCTCGCGCATTAGCCACGGAACCCAAGTTGCTGTTGCTCGACGAGATTGCGGGAGGACTGACCGAGTACGAGTGCGGCGAGCTGGTCAAGACCATCAACGAAATCCATGCGCGCGGCACTACCATTGTCTGGATCGAACATATCGTCCACGCACTGGTTTCGGTTGCGAGCCGGCTGCTCGTCATGAATTTCGGGCAGCTCCTCGCCCAAGGCGATCCGCACGAAGTCATGGGCGACGCACGCGTGCGCGAAATCTACATGGGCATTCCGCTGTCATGACGCTGCTGCAGACCCAAAATCTTTCGGCCTTTTACGGTGACTTCCAGGCGCTGTTCGGCATCAACGTGACGGTCGAGCAAGGCGAGACGATTGCCATCATCGGCGCCAACGGCGCCGGCAAGACGACATTTCTTCGCGCCGTCGCTGGCGCGTTGGAGACCGCACCCCAGAGCGTGCTGTTAGATGGCCAGCCGATCGGGCACAAGACTCCGCACGAGATTGTGAGGCTTGGCATCGCAATGGTGCCGGAAGGACGCCGGCTGTTTCCCAGCCTTTCGGTCGAGGAAAATCTTTTGCTCGGCACGCACAGCGAGCGCGCTGGGCCATGGAATCTCAAGCGCGTTTATGAGCTGTTTCCGCGCCTGCATGAGCTGCGTCACCTACCCGCGCCCTCGTTGTCGGGCGGGCAGCAGCAGATGGTCGCGATCGGACGCGGCTTGATGTCCAATCCCCGACTGTTGCTTTGCGATGAGCTGTCGCTCGGGCTTGCGCCGGTCGTTATCCGCGACATTTATCAATGCCTGACCGCGATCACCGCCGAAGGAACGACTGTCGTTCTGGTCGAGCAGGATATCAACCGGGCGCTGGACGCTTCGGTGCGCTTTTACTGCTTTCAGGAAGGCCGTCTCGCATTGACCGCGCCGACCAAAGGTTTCGACCGTGCCGCGATCACCGCGGCTTACTTTGGAATGTAGGGCAGCGGCGATGGATTGGATCAATATCCTCATCCAGGGCGGTCTGCTCGGCGGGTTCTATGCGCTGTTCGCGATGGGCTTGTCGATGTCGTTCGGCATCATGCGGCTGGTCAACATTGCGCACGGCGATCTCATCGTACTGTCGGCCTATGTTGCTCTGGTGGTGACGCAGACCACGGGGCTCGATCCGTTCTTAAGCCTCCTTATTGTCGTGCCGGTGATGTTTGCGCTCGGCTATGCGTTGCAACGCGGGCTGCTGAATCAGACGCTCAGCGGCGGGCTATTGCCGCCGCTTCTGGTCACGTTCGGAATTTCGATCATAATCCAGAACGGACTGTTGCAGGGCTTCGGGGCCTACGACCATCGGCTTCAGGAAGGCCAGATCGAAACGGCAAGTTTGCATTTTCCGGGCGGCCTGTCTGTCGGCGTGTTTCCGCTCGTGGTGTTCGCGGTGGCGACCCTTGCGATCGCCGGCTTGCAGCTCTTGTTTTACCGCACCCGGCTTGGCCGCGCTTTCCGTGCGGTCTCCGACGATGCCAGCACTGCCGAGCTGATGGGCATCGACAACTTGAAGCTTTACGCGCTCGCGCTCGGCATCGCGATGATTTTCACCGCCCTCGCCGGTGTCCTGTTTGGCATACGAACAATATTTGCGCCCCTGTCGGGACCAATCCGTCTGATACTCGCGTTCGAGGCCGTCATCATCGGCGGACTCGGCAGCATGTGGGGTACACTGGTGGGCGGGGTGGTACTTGGCGTCGCCCAGGCTATCGGTGCGGCGGTGGATCCGACTTGGCAAATTTTAGCCGGTCATCTCGCCTTTCTTGCCATCCTGATCGTCCGCCCGAGCGGGCTGTTCCCGAGGACGAGGGATTGAAATGGATTCCGTCCGGGTCGAACGCGCAACCAAAGCCAGCCGCATCTTCGCCTTCGTCGCAGTAGCGCTGCTCGCTTTACTCATTGCAATGCCGTGGTGGGGGGACGCCGGCCAGATGCGGTTGGTCGGCGAAATGGCCTATTACCTCGCGCTGGCGCAGCTCTGGAATTTGCTTGCCGGTTATGCAGGGCTCGTTTCAGTTGGCCAACAGGCCTACGTGGGCCTCGGCGGCTATGCCTTGTTCTATCTGACCGGCGTCTGGAACATGAATGTGTTCGCGGCGCTGTTGCTCGCCGGACCATTCGCGGGCCTGATGTCAATCCCGGTTTCTTTCGCCGTGTTTCGTTTGCGCGGCGCCTATTTTGCCGTCGGCACCTGGGTGGTATCCGAGGTATTCTCATTATTTGCCAGTCTCATCGCCGTGCTCGGCGCCGGATCCGGCCTATCCCTCACGCCTGCTATTTTGCGCGAGATATCGCCCGATCGAGGCACGCGTGACATGATTCTGTATCTTATGTCGCTGGCGAGCTCGGTGTTGGTGTTTGCCGTTGTCTACTTGCTGTTGCGCTCGCGCCACGGACTCGCGTTGACCGCGATCCGCGACTCCGAGCCGGCATCGGCGAGCCTGGGCGTCAACACGTTTCGCACCAAATTCATCATCTACATTGCAACTGCGGCCTGCACCGGATTGATCGGCGGATTGATTTTCCTGCAGAAGCTTCGCATATCGCCGGAGGCCGGCTTCAGCATCAACGACTGGACCGTTGTCGTAATCTTCATGGTCGTGATCGGTGGTATCGGCACGCTCGAAGGCCCATTCATCGGCATGCTGGTTTACATCGTGCTACGCGAATTGCTGGCCGACTATGGCACCATTTATTTGATGCTGATGGGTGCGATCGCCATCTTGGTGATGCTCAAGGCGCCGATGGGTATTTGGGGCTGGGTAATCCACCGCTATGACTTGCAGCTGTTCCCCGTCAGTCGGCGGCTCGCCCTCGCCCCTTCCGAAAATTTGCCGAAGCGATAGACGCTGCGCTCCATGCCGGCGCACAGCCTTTGTCCCGTTGCAATTCGCCGAAACTACTGCCGCTCAGGCATATAGTCGGCGCCGGGGAGCCTTCGCTTTTCGCCGGACGCCGCGGAACTTTTTGCCGCCTGGCGCGTTCTGCGATTGTGGGATTGTTGTCTCCCGGAAGCGCTCACGTTTTCCCAGCGATGAACGTTGCTTCGACAAAGTCGTCGGGAAAAATGTTGTGTTGATCGTACCGGCTTCATCGCGTCGCGTTTTGTGTTCCGGCAATGCCCGACGGTCCGGTTCATTTTCGCACAACCACAACCAAGTTCTCAGGTTCAGCGATGCCCACAGAGATGGCTCTTCGTCCTTCGTCAGTTGACTCGGCGCTTCCGGGGCCAGGCGACCTTGAATCGACAGCGCTGCTGCTGGACGTCGACGGCACCATCCTGGACCTAGCGGTCACCCCCGGGAGCGTCGTCGTGTCAGACGCCTTGCGTTCGTCGCTTCAAGGATTGCACGCAAAGTGTGGCGGCGCGCTGGCGCTGGTCAGTGGCCGGTTGATATACGATATCGACAATTTGTTTGCACCGCTCCGACTACCCGCAATTGGCGGGCATGGCGCGGAAATGAGACTTTCAGCCGAGACGCCAACCTACCCTCGGCACGCCGATACAATCAGTGACGCGCTTCGCGAACTTGTCGCGGCGGCGGCGGACGATCCGCGGGTCATCGTAGAGGACAAGACCACATCGCTCGCGGTGCACTACCGATTGGCCCCTCAGATGGAGGAAACGCTCAAGACCGAGATCGCCGCCATCGTTTCGCGTAGTGCGGTGCAAAACCTTGAAGTCATGCATGGCAAGGCAGTTATTGAGATCAAGTCGAGCCATTTCAGCAAGGGAACTGCCGTCCAAGAGCTGATGAAGAGCCCACCTTTTCAGGGTCGTAAGCCGATATTCATCGGCGACGACACGACCGACGCAACGGTATTCAAGGTACTTCCCGCGCTCGGCGGCATTGGCTATTCGGTGGAAAGCTTTATGCCGGGCGCAAACGGCATATTTGGCTCGCCCCACGAGGTTCGCAACTGGCTTGCCAGTCTTTGCGAGCGCGATGGAAACCATCGGCAATGAATGACTTCGGTCTCGATCTGGCCGTTATCGGCAACGGCCGCACGGCCGCTTTGCTCGAACCGTGTTCGCGCCTGGTGTGGTGGTGTTACCCGCGCTTCGACAGCGATCCGGTGTTTTGCCGTCTGCTGGCGGGCGATGAGGAAAAAGGCTTTTCGGATGTCGTGCTCGACGGAATGGTCGACTACAGCTCCGAATATGTGCGCAACACCGCCGTCGTCTCAACGATCTTGACCGACCAAGATGGCGGATCGGTCAAGATCACAGATTTCGCGCCGCGTTTTCGCGCCTACGATCGTATCTTCCGGCCCCCGCAACTGTTTCGCATCATCGAGCCGATCGCCGGATTGCCGCGGATCACGATCCGCTTCCGCCCGACCTACCGGTACGGCACGCCGATGCGGTCAAAATCCATCGGCAGCAATCACATCACGTTACGTGGATCCGATTCCGTCATCCGGCTGACGACCGATGCGCCGCTGTCCTATATCGATCGAGAGGCACCCTTCGTTCTGACCCGGCCGATGTATCTGGTCATGGGACCGGACGAGCCGTTTCCGGCCGACCTGTCGAAGACTTGCCGCGAATTCGCCGATCGTACGCGAGACTATTGGACCGAGTGGGTACGCCGCCTGTCGATCGCTTACGATTGGCAGGATGTCATCATCCGCGCCGCCATTACGCTCAAGCTCAGTAACTTCGAAGAGACCGGCGCAATTATTGCCGCGCACACGACGTCGATCCCGGAGGCGCCACATTCCGGACGGACCTGGGATTATCGGTTTTGTTGGCTCCGTGACGCCTATTTCGTCGTCAAGGCGCTCAATCGCGTTGGCGCCACGCAGACCATGGAGGATTTTATCTCCTTCATCCTCGGCATTGCCTCCGAGGAGATCGTGCGGCCGGTCTACAGCATCGTGCCGACCGATAATATGGACGAAGAGATAGCGCAGAGTCTGCAAGGTTATCGCGGTGACGGGCCCGTGCGCATCGGTAACGCTGCCAACGGCATGCTGCAGCATGACACCTATGGCAGCATCATTCTCGCGGCGATGCCTATGTTTTTCGATCGCCGCTTGCCGCGGCCGGGCGATGCCGGCCTGTTTCACTTGCTGGAACGGGTCGGCGTCATTTGCAAGCGTTCCGCCTTCGACCCGGACGCAGGCATCTGGGAATATCGCGGGCGAATGCGCGTGCACACCCACTCGGTTTCGATGTGCTGGGCCGGGTGTAATCGACTCGCCGCCATTGCCCAGCATCTCGGATTGAAGCACCGCGCCATCGAATGGAAAAGCATCGCCGACAGCATTCAGTCGCGGCTGATCGAGCAAGCCTGGAACGAAAAGCGAGGCGCCTTCACCGCTGCCATCGGCGTCGATGATCTCGACGCCAGCGTTCTGCTTTTACCCGAAATCGGCCTGGTAGAGGTGGACGACCCGCGGTTCGTGCGGACGGTAGACGCGATCGGGGCGGAACTTTTGCGCGGCAAGCACGTTATGCGTTACGCCGGGGAAGACGATTTCGGGCTACCGGAATCGGCGTTTCTGATCTGTCGGTTCTGGCTGATTGATGTGTGGTGGAAGCTCGGTCGCCGCGAGGAAGCCATCGATATGTTCAACGATGCGCTGCGCTATCGCAACCGTTACGGACTTCTCGCGGAGGATGTGCATCTGCAAAGCGGTCAGCTTTGTGGAAATTTTCCGCGGACCTATTCGATGGCCGGATTGATCTTGACGGCAATGCGTTTGTCGAGGAGTTGGGAGGATCGGTATTGGCACGACTAGTCGTGGTTTCAAATAGGGTTTCGGTTCCATCTGGCGACGGCGCCAAGCGCGCCGGCGGGCTTGAAGTGGCGCTGCGGCCAACGCTGCAGCGGAATGGCGGGGTCTGGCTGGGTTGGAGCGGCAAGGTAGCCACCGGGGAGCGGGAAACGCGATCCGTCACCCACAAGAACGTCGAATATGTTGTCACCGACCTCGCGAGCGACGACTTTCAGGAATACTACAACGGCTTCGCCAATCGGGTGCTGTGGCCAATCCTGCACTACCGGCTCGATCTCGCGGAGTTCGCGCGCCGCGATCTTAGCGGCTACTTCCGGGTCAATGAACACTTCGCGACCGAGCTTGAAAAGATCATCAAAGAAGACGATCTGCTCTGGATTCACGACTATCATCTGATCCCGATCGCTTCGGTGTTGCGTCGGCGCGGCCATGCCAATCGAATGGGATTCTTCCTTCACGTCCCGTTCCCGCCTCCGGAGATTTTGACTTCGCTGCCAAACCACGAGCAGCTCGTTCCGCTGCTGCTAGACCATGACGTGGTGGGATTTCAAACCGAAAGCGACGCGGGAAATTTCGTCCGCTACGTGATGTCCGAATGCGGTACCACGCATGAAATGCGCGTGTTCGAAACCGCGGGTCGGCAGATTACTTTCAATGTCGACGGCAAGCAGACCCGGATCGGCAGCTTTCCGGTCGGCATCGAGCCACGCGCGTTTGAACGGCTGGCGCGCCGTAACGTGCGCTCACCCTTGGTGAAGGAACTTGTCGCAAGCCTCGGCGATCGCACCCTTATGATCGGAGTGGACCGGCTCGACTATTCCAAAGGTCTGCTTCAGCGCCTCGACGCATTCGATCTTTTCCTCACCAATCACGCCGATTGGGTCGGCAAGGTCACATACCTGCAGATCGCACCGAAAAACCGTTCGGGGATTCCCGAATACGCTGAACTCGAGCAGGCTGCCAATACCGCGGCTGGCCGTATTAACGGCAAGTACGGCGAAGTCTCTTGGACACCAATTCGTTACGTTAACCGGGTCTACAGCCGATCGGTTCTCGCCGGGCTCTATCGCACCGCACGCGTAGGCTTGGTGACGCCATTGCGCGACGGCATGAACCTTGTGGCCAAGGAATATGTCGCCGCTCAGGACCCGGAGGATCCTGGCGTACTGATCCTGTCGCGCTTTACCGGCGCCGCCGTCGATTTTCGGCGCGCTCTCCTGGTCAATCCCTACGATGCCGAATCTGTCGCTAACGCAATAGCCCAGGCGCTGACGATGCCGCTCGAGGAAAGGCGCGCTCGTCATCAGGCCCTACTCGCCGTCGTCACCGAGTACGACGTGGATCGGTGGCAACGGGAGTACCTGACGGCTTTGCGTGGAGACAATGGGCACACACAAGAGCTCGAAAATATGTCGGCATTAGCGCGCTGGCCTTCGCGACCGCGGACCCTGGAACTGAGCGAATTTGCGCCGGCTCGCCATTCCGGCGCCTACTGAATCGGTCCATTGCGCCGTGCGAACCTCGGCGGCATGTCACTCACTTGCCGCTTCGCGATTTTGGCGGAAGAGAGTGGGAGTCGAACCCACCAAAGACCGGCTGGCGGCCCCTCCCGGATTTGAAGTCCGGACGCCCCACCGGGGACGATTCCCTTCCAGTATTTGACCATTGCAGCCGCTCATCCGCCGGTCGCCGAAACAGCTCGAGCCGCTGATTATTGATGCGGCGCAGATCGCCACGCCGCAGCGTCACGCCATGCCGATCGAAAAATTCGAGAATCTGGATGGCGACTTTGCGGCCGTTGTCGAGACGATCCCGGAACGCTGCGGCGGCGAATTGCCCGTCCGGCGCCTTGGCGGCAAGATCGGCGACAATTTCCGTCATCTCAGCTACGGTGCTGCGAAGAAAGAAGTGATCCTGCGCCACTTCATCGAGTTTGCCGAGGCGGCTAAGCAGCTTGCACAGCCTGCGTATCTCGGCCTCGCCGCTGCCCGTCATGCCGCTCATGTCACGCACCCGCGGCGGACGAAAGCGTTCGTCGCCGGCGAGCAATGGTTTTACCGCCCGCCACAAGGTTTCCTCGTCGGTGTTTAAACGCGCCTCGTGACCCGGCAGCCGAATCCATGCGCCGTCTAGTGCAACCTCTTTGACTTTTGCAAACGTCTGCAGAGCCGCAGTGAACACCGGCGCCGGCAATCGGAGTTCAAGTTGTCGACGCAGCGGTTCGAACCCGATGCCGGGCAGATCCGGATTTTGGGCGTGAAACGCGGAGAGCCAATCAAGCATGTTGCGCTTGAACTCAAACCATCGCACCCGCGATAACGCGACGCTTGCGCCTTGCACGGGAATACGGACCAGCGCAAGCGTTGCCGCGATCCGCTCAACTTCATCCGGGCCAAGCACTCGATCTCGGGCAAAGCTGGTCAGATCGACATAGCCTGGCGTGCAGTCGAGCAGAGCGGCAAGGGCGCGCGCAGGATCGCGGAGGGCAAGGGCATCGAGCCGTGCGGCGCGCTCGATTGTTCGCCGTTTGCGCGCGGGCCCCCGCAAATCGATGAACCGGCCGCCGCCGATGGTGCGTTTCGCCGATGTATCTCTCAGCACAAAGCGATCACCCGCTGCAGCGGCAATCGGGCGATCAAGCACGAGCTGCACGCGCGCCTGTTTGCCCGGCAAGATCGGACCATCGCTCAATAAAGCAAGCCGCGCACCGACCTCCGCCGCCGCGTGATGCAGTCGGGCGGGCATCCATTGCGTGATCGGCCTTGACTCAGAGCCGAGCACACAGAGCGATGCGTCGATGCGGTCGGCCGGCGCATGGAGTTCGGGATCGAGCACCACGTCGCCGCGGCGCACGGCATCTTTGGCGATCCGTTCGCCAGTGAGATTGAGCGCGCACCGCTCGCCGGTTTGCCCGCGGTCGGTCGGTCGATTTTGCGCGTGAATCGAGCGAACGCGCGCGGAGATGCCCGCCGGGCTGATTTTCACGTGATCGCCGACGCTGACGGCGCCGGACAGTACGGTGCCGGTGACAACGGTGCCGACGCCGTTGAGCGAGAAGGAGCGATCGACGGCGAGGCGGAAACGGCCTCCGGCAGCGCAACGCTCGACCGCCTGTGCCGCAGTGAACAATCGCGCGCGGAGCAAATCGATACCCGTTCCGTTAACGGACGAGACTGGCACGATCTCGGATCCGGCAAGGCCGGTAGCTTCGATCGCCTGCGCGATCTCGGCGGCAATCGCTTCGCATTGCTCGGCCGGCACGAGATCGACCTTGGTCAGCGCAACAATGCCACGATCGATGCCGAGCAAATCAACAATGGCAAGATGCTCGCGAGTTTGCGGCATGACGCCGTCGTCGGCAGCCACGACCAGCAAGACGAAGTCGATGCCGCCGGCTCCAGCCAGCATGTTATGGACAAACTTCTCATGGCCCGGAACATCGATGAAGCCGAGTACGGTGCCATTCGGCGCAGGCAGATAGGCGAAGCCGAGATCGATGGTAATGCCGCGCGCCTTCTCCTCCTTGAGGCGGTCGGTATCGACGCCAGTGAGTGCATAGACGAGCGCGGTCTTGCCATGATCGATGTGACCGGCAGTGCCGACAATCATTGCGGCCCCTCAACCTTGTCACTGAGATCGAGCTGGGCGAAATTCGTTACGAATGCAAGCTCGTCTTCGAGGCAACGCACATCCAGAACAAGTGCGCCGCCTTCGACGCGGCCGATTACCGGAACGGGCAGGCGCCGAATTGCGGTCGCAACACGTTCCAGCGCCCGCCCCGCTCCGCGCGGCGCACGCGGCCGGATTGCAACGCCGGCACTCGGCACGGTTTCTAACGGCAGTGCACCGGAACCGATCTGGCTCGCGCAGGCAATGACGTCGACGGTGAAAGCGTGGCCGAGTTTGTCGGCGACAACGGGTAACAGCCTTGCTGCCATTGCTTGGATCGACGCCTGCGAACGAGTCAGAAATCTGATGGTCGGGAGACGCTCGGCGAGCCGGTCCGGATTGCGGTAGAGGCGCAGCGTTGCCTCCAAGACCGCAAGCCTGATCTTGTCGACCCGCAACGCCCGTTTCATCGGGTTGGCGTTGATCTTCGCAATCAAGTCCCCGCGGCCGACAACAAAACCGGCCTGCGGTCCGCCCAAAAGCTTGTCACCGGAAAAGGTGACGAGGTCGGCGCCTTCGGCGATCGCCTCGGCAACCGTCGGTTCGTGCGCCAATCCCCAGCGTGACCAATCAACCAGCGTGCCGGAACCGAGATCATTGACCAGCGGCACGCAGCGCTCACGAGCAAGCTCGGCAAGTTCGCGCGCGCCAACTGCTTTGGTGAAGCCGTCGATCCGATAGTTGGAGGTGTGAACCTTGAGCACGAGACCGGTCTTGCCGCCGATCGCCTCTGCGTAATCCTTACGGTGGGTGCGGTTGGTGGTGCCGACTTCCCTAAGCTTCACGCCGGCGCGCGCCATAATATCGGGCATGCGGAAAGCGCCGCCAATCTCAATAAGTTCGCCGCGCGACACCACGGCCTCGCGGCCCTTTGCCAGGCTATTGAGCACGAGCAAGACGGCGGCGGCGTTGTTGTTGACGACCGTCGCGTCCTCGGCACCGGTGAGTTCGCAAATCAATCCGCGCAGATGGTCGTCGCGATCGCCGCGTTTGCCGGTCGCCAGATCGAACTCAAGCGCAAGGGCAGACCGCATCGCGGCGACACCGGCTTCGATCGCTGCTTCGGCGATGACGGCACGGCCGAGGTTGGTGTGGAGCACCGTGCCGGTAAGATTGAATACCGGCCGCACCTTGGACCTCGCATCGGCGGCGAGGATCGCTAGCGCGGCCTTGGCCACGGCTTCGGGCTGGCTCGACTGAGCTTTTCCGGCGCGCAAGGCCCTCCGCATCGCCTCCAGCGCCTGACGCACCGCCACAATTGCGGCCGGCCTGCCGAAATCGGCGACGGCAACGCGTGCCGCGTCGGTCTTAAGGACGTCATCCACCGAGGGCAGAGTGCGTAAACCAGCGTCGGCTTTTGCATGCTCGGGGACGCCTACTCTACTCATTGCTCACGAACCCTCCGGGTCACGTGCATTGGGCTGGGGCCGGTCTCAACTTTGCACTGTACATCACCTCTTATTGGAAACCACCTCGTCGCACCCCGATCGCCGCAGGCCGGCCAAAAACGCCGGGTAGCCAAGCGGCGACCCATATTGACGTCGGCAGTTATTGCGGCTTGACGTTGGCAGTTTTTGCACCGCAGATTCGAGCTGTGTCCGCAAGCAATGAAAGCATGAACACAATGTCCATTGATCGACGCGAGCTTCTCAAAACAGCTCTTGTCGCATCGGCTGCCGTTGCGTTACCGCCCGCCGCACGTGGCGGCATCAACTTCGAGCCGGCGCTCGCCTACAACTTCGGCCGCGACATTGCTTTGCCCGGATCGAGCGGCCCTAAGCTCGGATTCCTGATGTATCCGCAGGCTGAGACCGCAGGCACGCGGCTCGATTGCCTCGACCCCGAGAACTGCAGATACACAATCAGCGCGAAGGAAGTAAGCGCGGCGTGAGACGGTTTTGCATTCATGAATGTGCCGATAATTCGACTGACCAGTCTTGCGCACGGCGGCGGTTGTGGCTGCAAGCTCGCGCCCTCCGTGCTGCAGCAACTTCTTGCCGATCAGCCGGCAGTTCAGCCCTATCGAGAGCTTTTGGTCGGCACTGAAACCGGCGACGACGCAGCGGTGTGGCAACTCGACGATCGGACCTGCATCATTGCCACCACCGATTTTTTCATGCCGATGGTCGACGATCCGTTCGACTTCGGGCGCATCGCTGCGACCAACGCGATCTCCGACGTCTATGCGATGGGCGGCAAACCGATCATGGCTTTAGCCATTCTCGGCATCCCGGTCGATAAAGTTTCGCCGGCGACGGTGCGGGAGATTCTCAAGGGCGGATCGCAGGTCTGCGCCGCCGCCGGCATCCCGATAGCCGGCGGGCACTCGATCGACGCACCAGAACCGATCTACGGGCTCGCGGTCATCGGCATTGGCCGTCCGCAGGACGTTCGCCGCAATGCCGGAGCTAAAGCGGGCGACGCGCTCATTCTGACCAAGGCGCTCGGCGTCGGTATCTATTCCGCGGCCTTCAAAAAGGGAGGCTTGTCGTCCGCAGCCTACACCGAGATGGTGGCGTCAATGACGCTGCTCAACCGGATCGGCGCGGAACTGGCAGAAGATCCGGCCGTGCACGCCGTTACCGATGTAACCGGCTTTGGTCTACTAGGACATGCCTTGGGCATGGCGCGGGGCTCGAATGTGGCCATCTTCATAAGTTTCGACGACTTGCCGTTACTCTCGGCAGCGGCAGACTTGGCGCAACAGCATTTTGTCACCGGCGCTTCGGCGCGGAACTGGGCGAGCTACGCGGAAAGCATTTCCCTGCCTCCCGACTTTCTCGAATGGCGGCGCGATCTGCTCACCGATCCGCAGACCTCGGGGGGGCTGCTGATTGCCTGCGAACCGGGTCGTGCAGCAGAAATCACCCGCACGATTATTGATGGTGGCTATCCGCACGCGCGCATCGTTGGACGTGCCGAGGCTGGGCCACCATCAATCACGATCAGATCGTGATCCGTTCAGCGCCCCGGAGCCTTTGCTTGGGACTGCGCGCCGAAGATCGGTGCGCGCGGCCTTGCAATCACCACTGCAGCGCTGCCGTACGGACGTGATCGTCCCAGAGCGCGGTCAATTTACCATCCAGCCGCGTCACCGTAATCGAGCAACCGGCCATTTCGAGCGAGGTGACATACGAACCGACAAGGGAGCGGGTGACGGCAAGCCCTCGCCTCTCCAGGATGCGCCGCACGGCGCCGTACATCAGATAGAGTTCAATCGCTGGCGTGCCGCCAAACCCATTGACGAAAAGCAGGACATCGCCGGAAGCGGAGTGATCGAAGTCGTTAAGGATCGCACTGATCATCTCGTCGGCGATGCCATCGGCGCTAGCCATTTTCACCCGCCGGCGTCCGGGCTCGCCATGGATGCCGACGCCCATTTCCATCTCGTCTGAGACGAGGCTGAACGTGGGGGTTCCCGCTGCCGGAACAGTGCAACTCGTCAACGCCACACCGAGCGACCGTGTTTTTGCATTAACCTCGACGCCAAGCTCGGCGCACGATTTAAGGTCCATGCCCTTCTCGGCGGCCGCGCCGACGATCTTCTCGACGACCAGCGTACCAGCCACGCCGCGACGCCCAGCGCTATAAGTCGATTTCTCCACCGCCACATCGTCGTTGGTCACGACCGTTGCTGCCGGCCCTTCGAAGACTTCAGCGGCCATCTCAAAATTCATACAATCGCCGGCGTAGTTCTTCACGATGAACAAAACGCCCGGCCTGCCGCCGACCGCCGTCGCCGCCTCCACAATCTGGTCGGGCGTCGGCGACGTGAAAATCTGTCCCGGGCATGCGGCATCGAGCATTCCCAAGCCGACAAGTCCGGTGTGCAGCGGCTCGTGGCCGCTTCCGCCGCCCGAGATCACCGCTACTTTGTTCGCATTCGGGGAGCGGCGGCGGACAAATTTTCGCTCGGGTCCGAGCGCGACGATGTCGGCGTGCGCGGCGGCAAACCCGTCAAGGCTCTCGGCCAGCATCGTATCAACGGTGTTGATAAATTTTTTCACACGTTCCTCCGGGCGGCGCGAAGCACCGCCGTTATTTCTCGTCTTGCAGAATGGCGACCAATCGGCGCGCAAAGTCCTGGATCAGTGCATCGACCTGCCCGTTGCGCTTGCCGCTGCCGAGGTCCGGCAAATGCAGCGTGATAGTCCGGTCACGCGGAATCTCAGCCAGCCGGCCCACGCGACGGGGATGCGCGCGAGCGTAAGCCTGCAGGAAGGCACTCCTGGCGCGAGGCGGAAAATGACAAAGGTCAAAGATCGTGTTGAGGTGCTGGATGGGAATCGGGACCGGATACGCCGGATTGGAAATCTGGCTGACGAAGCTGCGGTTCTTCCCCATCGCATGCGCCAGCCGAATGCGCATGCCGGATGGCCGTGAGTCCAATACTTCCTTAAATATGCGCTTGTACTCGGCGACGGCGCTGACTTCCTCCGCTTCCTCGACGGCCGCGTCAGTCACGACTGTCCCCGCGGCTCAATCCGTCGATCGCCTGTTTGATCTGGGCCAAAGCGGCAGGATTGACCGAAAGCTCGCGCAACCCGCATGACAAGAGTGCCGGAATGCAGCGCGGATCGCCGGCCATGTCACCGCAAAGACTGACACCGATCCCGGCTCGCTTGCCGTACTTCGCGGTTCTGCCTATTAACTCGAGGACTGCGGGATGCAGAGGATCGATCAGCTTTGCCAGTGCTCCATTGGTCCGATCACAGGCTGTTACATATTGTGCGAGATCATTTGAGCCGATGGAAAAGAACGAGGCCCTGAATCGTTCTATCGTCAAGGCCGCCGCCGGAACTTCAACCATGATTCCCAGAGGCGGTAGCGCCGCGGGAATTGCTTCAGATTGTAGTTTGGCGACTGCATCGGCAAACAAATTGCGGGCCGCCTCTAGTTCTTCCGGCGTCGTGACCATGGGAAACATAACTTTAAGATTTCCGCGGACCGCGGCACGCGCGAGCGCGCGCAACTGAACAGCAAATATATCCGGGCGCTCCAGACAAAGCCGCAGACCACGAACGCCGAGGAATGGATTGGCTTCGCCGTCCTCAGTGAATCCCGGCACCGGCTTGTCCCCGCCGGCATCGAACGTCCTAATCGTCACCGGACGGCTGCCGGCCCAACGCAGCACGCGGTCGTAGGCCAAGTATTGCGTCTCCTCGTCCGGCAATCCTGCCTGTCCGGTCAATAGAAACTCGGTGCGCATCAGGCCGATGCCGTCGGCATATTGTGCATCTTCGTGATCGAGGTCCTCGGCGCGTTGGATATTGATCAGCAGGCGTACCTTCTCACCACCGCACAACGCCGCCGGCCGACGCAAGATCGCGCGTGCAGCAGCGCGATTCTTCCCATGTGCCTCCCGCCGTTTTTCGAACAGGCCGACCTGCTCCAATGTCGGATCGAGTTCGAGCGTCGCGCCCTCGCCGTCGAGGAGGGCGGTTTCAGCGGCGGCGGATATTGAGCCGAGTTGGACGACCATCGGAATGCCGCGGGCCCGCGCTAGCATGGCGACGTGACTGGTCGGGCTGCCGCGAAGGAACGCCAGTCCTCCACCTGTCGACCAGTCGATTTCGAGAAACCGCGACGGCGGCAGATCCTCGGCACAGAGCACTGCGCCGCGTGGAATTTTGAGCGGTGCGCCGTCTCCCCCGCGTAACGCCCGCAGGACGCGATCGCGCAAATCAGCCAGATCAGAGGAGCGTCCTTGCAGATATTCGTCAGGCGCGGAATTGTAGTCCGCGATCTGTTCGTCGATGGCGGACGACCAGGCCCCGTCGGCCGGTGTTCCAGCCAGAATGGTCGCAAAGATTGGATCCAGGCAGTCTTCGTCGTCCAGCGAAGCAACTTGAAATTCCAGGATTTGTGCGGCTTCTCCGCCGGCGGCGCCAGCCAACGTCGCGATCTGCCGCCCGGCTGAAACAAGTGCCGCGCGCAGAGCACTTTCCTCATCGCCCGGCGCGCCGACTGACCGTCCGCCATTTGGCGCCGTATCGACGCGCACGAACGGCCCATGAGCAAAACCGATCGAAGCGGTTCTCCCTCGGTATGCCTGCCCTATGATTCCCGCTCGCATATTCACTGATCGGTATCCGGAAAATCGGCGGCGACGAGCCCGACCAAGGCGGCCACGGCAGCTTCGGCGTCTTCGCCAGACGCCTTGATCTCGATGATGCTGTCGCGCGCCGCGCGAAGCGCCATGATCTTGCTGACGCTCTTGGCGTTAATCCATTCAGCGGCGTTGGACGCGCGTATCGAAATCTGGGCCTGAAATTTCTTGGCGAGCTTCGTCAGCTTAACCGCAGGGCGCGCGTGCATCCCCGCAGCGTGAATCAACCGCACACTGCCGGTGATGACCTGGCCGTTCGCCTTGCGAGTTTCCAACATCATTGCATCCCTGATAGTCGGCGGTGTCACCAGCGATTTAGCCGGCGGAAAGTTCCTCAGCTACAGCCCTCACCTCATCGAGCGAACTGCCGCCCGCCGCCTCGGTCGCCGCCATGACGGCTCCCTCGACAATCGGTGCATTGCATACGACGACCAAACTCCGTCGCTCCGGCTGCAACATCTCAACGGCCATCTCGCTGTTCGTTTCCGCGCCGCCGAGATCAACCAGAATCGCGACCCCTTTCGGCGACCAAGCATTGTTGATCGCGTCAATGATCAAAGACACGCTGGTGCCAAGGCCGCCGTCGGGGTTTCCACCGCAGAACGCCACCTTGACCTCGCTGCCGACCATCTGCCGGACCATGTCCGCCGTGCCTTTGGCGATGTCCTTGGAATGCGACACGATGACAATGCCAACCGTGCCGTTCATTGCCGCGCCTCCAGGGTGTTGCACACAGCGTGTAAGAGTACGCAGCTCGACCGCGCGCCGGGGTCGACGTGCCCGACGCTGCGCGCACCGAGAAATGCCGCCCGCCCTTTTGTTGCTTGCATCGGCACGGTCTGTTTTACCGCTTCGCTTGCGGTCGCACGAACGCGGTCAAGCAAACCAGGATTTCCAGCTTCGGCCTGCAATGTCTCCAGCACCGGGAACAAGACGTCGAGCATCGTCTTCTCGCCGGCTTTCGAGCGGCCCCGCGCGCTGACCGCGCCAACCGCGCAGGCAAAGACTTCCGCCATGTCTTCAGGCAGGGTTCGGCTCTGCGATAACGCATCGCCGGCGGCCATGAAGAAGGTGCCGTAAAGCGGTCCGGAAGCGCCGCCGACCGTCATCACCAGCGTTTTGCCGATTGTCTTGAGCGCCTCGTCGAGCGGTTGCGCGCCGATTGCGTCTAGCTTTCCCAGCACCGCTTCGAACCCGCGCTTCATGTTGGCGCCGTGGTCGCCATCGCCGATCGCCTGGTCGAGCGCTGTCAGCTCCGGCGCACAGGCAATCACCTGTTCCGCCGCCGCTTTCACAAGGGACTTGAGTGTCTCAGGTTGAACCGACATCGGGCTCATCCTCAGTGAACCGTGGCCGCAATGCGGCGCCCAGCCGCATCGAAATAGAGCGGTTGCAAAACCTGCAGCTCAACGTCTTGACCGGGTTGCAGGGGCTGATGCGGATCGGCGAGTGTGACCAGCATTTGGCCTCGGTATTCGAGGTGAACATGATTCTGATCGCCGAGGTGCTCGATGCGACGAACCCGGCCGACAATCCCGCCGCCATTTGCCACCGCGATCCGAAGGTGCTCGGTGCGAATGCCGATCGTATTGGTGCCGGCTGGTGTCGCGACCTCGGGAACAAGGCTGGCGGGCAGGAAATTGATCTGCGGCGTGCCGAGCCGAGCGGCGACATAGCGGTCGCCCGGCTGCTCGTAAATCTCCCGCGGCGTGCCAAGCTGAAGGAGTTCGCCATCCTTGATGACACCGATGCGCGAGGCCATGGTCATGGCCTCGATTTGATCATGCGTCACATAGAGGATCGTCGCGCCCAGCTCGATCTGAATTCTCTTTAGCTCGAGACGCAGTTCGGCCCGTAATTTGGCGTCGAGCGAAGACAGCGGCTCATCCATGAGATAGATGGCAGGATCGCGAACCAAAGCCCGCCCGATAGCCACCCGCTGCATTTCGCCACCGGACAGACGTGTCGCTCGGTTGCCGAGCTTGCCGGAGATGTGCAGAAGCTCCGCTGTTTGCTCGACGCGCTTTCGGATCGCGGCTTCCGGGATTCGGCGCGCCGGCGAACGCAACGGAAATGCGAGATTGTCGTAAACGGTCAGATGCGGATAAAGCGAATATTGCTGAAACACGAACGCTATGTCCCGCGTTCCCGGCGGATCATCCGTCACCTCGCGCCCATTAATCGAAATCGAACCGGTATCGGGACGCTCAAGACCCGTGATCAGCCGGAGTGTCGTTGTCTTGCCCGCGCCGCTCGGTCCAAGCAGCACGACAAACTCACCGTGATTGATCGCGAGCGACAGCTCGCGGACCGCCTCAATATGACCGAAACGCTTGCTGACGTGCCTCAGAACGACATTAGCCATGGCCGACTCTCCCATGGCTCTCCGTCCGGATCGCCGAACCGGATTTCGCGTCAAACAGTGCCAGGCAGTCGGACCGGAATGCAATGCCGACCGTCTCACCGACTTGCACGGACGTGCTTGAAGGCAGTCGCGCTTTGATCTGCCCTTGTTCGGTCGCGACGGTGACGATCTGTGTGGTCCCCAAATACTCGGCCCCGAATACGCGCCCGCGCACGGGCGCGGCATCGGAGAACCGGATGTGCTCGGGACGCGCACCCAACACCAGTGGCCCAACGGGCCGACCTTCCTGTATTTCGGGCACGGCAATAATTGCGTCGCGAAACTTGATGCTGCGGTCGCCGGAATGCAGCCCGGCATCAAAGTGCAAAAAGTTCATCGGCGGCGAGCCGATGAAATCGGCTACGAACATGCTCGCCGGCCGATCGTAGATCTCCTGCGGCGACCCGATCTGCTCGATCCTGCCGGCATTCATGACGGCGATGCGATCGGCCATCGACATGGCTTCGTGCTGATCGTGTGTAACGTAAACCGTGGTTGCCGATATTCGCTCATGTAAATCGCGCAATTCCCCACACATCAGTTGACGGAATTCGGCGTCGAGCGCGCCCAACGGCTCGTCCATAAGAAATGCTTTCGGACGTCGTACGATGGCGCGCCCGAGAGCGACGCGCTGCCGATCGCCGCCGGACAATTTCGAGGTCTTGCGCGGTAGCAAGTGCTCGATACGCAATAGCCGCGCGGTTTCCATGATCCGCTCACGGGCTTCGCGTCGCGGCATGCCCTGGCATTTGAGCGGAAAGCCGATGTTCTGCTCCACGTTCATGTGCGGGTAGAGCGCAAACAGCTGAAATACGAAGGCAATGTCGCGTTCGGCGGCACGTCGGAAGGTGACATCCTCGCCATCAAGCAATATGCGCCCGTCGGTCGGCAGTTCGAGACCCGCGATCATTCGAAGCGTCGTCGTCTTGCCGCAACCGGAAGGCCCAAGCAGCGCAAAGAACGCCCCGTTCTCGATCGTGAAATTGGAATCCTGCACGGCCGTGAATTGATCAAACGACTTGCGCAGGCTTTTCACACGGATTTGTGCCATTCGTCCCGCCCCCTATTCCGGAAAGTGGCTCACGGCGACATATCCGAGCGTGCCGACGAGGATGGTTACGAATGAATAGCCGTAGAGATCTATCGACCAGGGCTGCACCAGCATAACGATGCCCGCCGCAATCAGCGTCATGGCGCCGTTTTCCCACGGTCCGCGGCGGAACCAACGGGTAAGTCCGCCGGCACCTATCGTTGCGTTGCTGTTCATTTGCGCACCGCTCCGAAGGTGATACCGCGCAACAAATGCCGCCGCAGCAGGATGGTGAACAGAACGATCGGAATTACGAACAACGTGGTCGCTGCAGCAACAGCAGGCCAATCCTGACCGCCCTCGCCGATGATGAACGGGATGAACGGCGGCATAGTCTGCGCATCCCCGCTGGTCAGGAGGACGGCAAACGCATACTCGTTCCACGCGAAGATCAGACAGAAGATAGCCGTCGCAGCAATGCCGGTCACCGCTTGCGGCAACACGACTTTGCGCAGCGCCTGCAGCCGCGTGTAGCCATCGACCAGCGCCGCTTCCTCGTACTCACGCGGAATCTCGTCGATGAATCCCTTCAGCAGCCACACGGCGAGCGAAACATTCACCGCCGTATAGAGGAGAATCATGCCGGTCCAGGTGTCGGTGAGATTGAGCTGCCGGTACATCAGATAGATCGGAATGGCGACCGCTACCGGCGGCATCATCCGCGTCGAGAGGATGAAGAAGAGCAAATCATCGGCCAGCGGAATGCGAAAGCGCGAAAAGGCGTAGGCCGCAAGCGTACCGAGCAGCACCGCCAGAAACGTCGAGCCAAAGCCGATAACCAGCGAATTGATGAAACGCGGCACCACCTTTGACGGTCCGGCGATCACCATATCGTGCTTGCGCACCAACCTATCGTACCACGTTGTGGCCGGCGGCAGGCTGGCGATGAAATCCGGCGTTTGCCGCGTGCGAACGGTGAACAGATTGACGTAGCCCTCCAGCGTCGGCTGGAAGATCATCTTGGGCGGATAGGCGATCGCGTCGCTTTGCGATTTGAACGCGGTCGCTGCAATCCACAGCAGTGGCAAAATCGCGATGACAGCGTAGATAATGACGACGGCACCAGCAAAGGTCTTCACCCGCGGCGAGGCCTCGACGATGGAATGGGCGGTGGATTTGGCGGCGGCCGTCATCGCTGCTTCACCCGGTTGAGCACTTTGACGTAAATGTTCGCGGCTCCGAAAACCGTTACAAACAGGATGATGGCGAGCGCCGACGAATAACCGGTGCGCCATTTCTCGAAGGCGGCCCGCTTTAGGGTGATAGAGACCAGCTCAGTAGTCGAACCGGGCCCACCCGAAGTAAGCAAGTTGACCATGTCGAACATCTTGAAGTTCTCGATCGCCCGGAACAGGACCGCCAGCATCAAGAACGGCATCGCCATCGGCAGCGTGATCGACCAGAATTGGCGCCAGGCCGAGGCACGGTCGACTTCAGCAGCCTCGTAGATGTAATCCGGAATCGAGCGGAGCCCGGCGAGGCAGATCAACATGACGTAAGGCGCCCACATCCAGGTGTCGACCATAACGATCGTCCAAGGCGCCAGCGCCACCTCTCCGGTCATGGAAAAAGAGCTCGGCGGAATGCCGACAAGCAAACTGATCACATAGTTGAACGGACCGATCTGCGGCTGGAGCAACAGCGTCCAGAAATTGCCGACCACAGCTGGAGACAGCATCATCGGCAAAAGAATAATGGTCGTCCAAAAACTGTGCGAGCGGAATTGCCGGTTGATCAGGAGCGCCAGGCCGAAACCGATGACGACCTGTAACACGACAGTCGAAATAACAAACTGCGCCGTCGTTTGCAGGCGAGCCCAAAGATCCTCGTCAGTGAGAATGTCGGAATAATTGTCGATGCCGACAAACCGCAGCGGCAGATACGACATGCTCAAGTTGAGGCTGGTGAACGATAGCCGGATCATCCAGATCAGCGGAAAAATGTTGATCGCGAGCAAAAGCGCAATTGTCGGCGTGACAAACAGCCACGCGATGCTGCGATCCGACAGGCCGCGCACGCGCTTGGCGACATGAAAGGTCGTCTGCGCACCAATGCGATCGACGGGGGCGTCGGGGCTGATAATTGCAGTCATGACGGGTTGCCGCGTTGGCTGGTCTCCCCGGACGATATCACCGGGGAGATCCTTTGCGGAGCGTCGATCGAGCAAGGCGCGGCTATTCAGATGCGACCGTCTTGCCCTGCTCCTTGAAGACCTTGGTCCAGTCTTTGACCAGCGCGTCCAGCGCCTGCTGCGCCGTACCTTTGTCGGCAACGACGTAGTCATGCACCCGCTTCTGCATGTCGAGCAGGAGTTGCGCATAGGACGGCTCCGCCCAGAAGTCCTTCACGATCGCCATCGACTCCAGGAACTGCGGAGCAAACGGCGCGCTCTTTGGAAAGCCGGGCGCGTCGACCACGGCCTTGAGCGCCGAGTAGCCGCCGATTTCCCACCACTTCTGCTGGACTTTTGGCTGGGCGAACCACTTGATGTATCGCAGAGCATCGTCCTGGTTCGCGGAAGTGGCCACAACCGAGATACCCTGGCCGCCGAGTTGCGTGAAGTGACCCTGCGGACCGGCCGGATTGACGAAGAAGCCGATCTTGTCGCCGCCGACATTGGGATCCTTATAGAGGCCGGGGAAGAAGGCGAACCAGTTCATCTGCATCGCCACCTGGCCGGATTTGAAGGCGTCGAGGCCCTCCTGCATGTAGGCGTTGGTCATGCCCGGAGCGGTACAGCACTTGTAAAGCGCCTTATAGAATTCGAGCCCTTTGACGGCATCCGCCGAGTTGACGAAGCCCGCCATCTGATACGGCTTTTTCGGGTTTTCGTAGTCGAAGCCGTAATTGTACAGAACGTTGGTCACGCCCATGGTGATGCCTTCCGAGCCGCGCTCGGTAAAGATGTAGGCGCCATACACTTTCTTGCCGTCGATCTCGCGGCCCTGAAAGAACTCGGCAATCTGCTTGAGTTCGTCGTAGGTCTTTGGCGGCGCGAGATCGCGACCATACTTCTTCTTGAACTCGGCCCGAAGCTCCGGCCGCGAGAACCAGTCTTTGCGATAGGTCCAGCCGACGGCATCGGCCATCGCGGGCAACGCCCAATAATTCGGCGTGTTCTTGGGCCACTCCGAATAACCGAGCACGGTCGCCGGCACGAAGTCTGCCATCGTGATGTGTTCTTTGGCAAAGAAATCGTTGAGCTTGACGTACCAATGATTCTCCGCAGCGCCGCCGATCCATTGGCTGTCGCCGATGATCAGATCGCACAGTTTTCCGTGCGAATTAAGCTCGTTGAGGAAGCGGTCGGCGTAGCTCGTCCACGGGACGAACTCGTATTTCATCTCGATGCCGGACTCCTTGGTGAAGTCCTTGCCCAGTTCGACGAGCGCGTTCGCCGGGTCCCACGCGGCCCAGCACAGGGTCAGTTGCTTGCCCTGAGCCGCAGCCGGCTGGCCGGCAAAACCCATCAACGCCACGCCGGCCAAGAGGGCGAGCGCTCCGCCAACCCATTTCGGCCATCTCGTACTTTCGGATTCTCGCATGTGCTTTCCTCTCTTGAACGATCGTTTCCGGAGCGCCCTCGGCCGGAGACGTTTCAAGCATCGAAGCCCGAGCGGGCTAGAGGCTCTTGGTTCAAGGATCGGATACAGCTGCGCTCTTGGCTGCCGTGCCTCTCCTCGTCGTTTGCCTCCAGGCGCGATGTTCAGTTTGCTTATTACTAAACACGATACTAATTCCTGAGCGCGCGTCAAGGGACGTGTTTGAGCCCGGTTGGAGGGGCCGCTCGTGTACCTGCGACGGGCAGCTAGGGCTCTGCGAAGGCTTGGTTTTCCGCGTTTTTGGCGCGATTCGAGGATGCAAGAGGCACTATCGATCCTGGACGAAGTGATTTTCGCTTAAACGCGCTGGAACAGCCAATGCCCGGCATGATCGGAACTTAAGCGCATTTAGGTCAGGTTTACTAACCTAAATACTAAACTATCGCTGCCGCGACGCGGAAAGATCCAACGGTCCTCTGCGTGATGCCTGATCGGGCTGCAGGTCCGATCGAATGTGAAATCACTTGTGCCGCGCGTAATGCACGTCCCGACCCGGGCAAATTTGCGCAACTCAGCGCGGGTAGCACCTATTGCGGAACGACCGGAATGTGCGCTTCAATCGATGCACCGGGGGCTCCAATTCGATGGAGGTGAGCATGACCTATTTGCAAAGGCGCGAGTTTGTATTCGGTCTTGCCGGTGCGGCGCTGGCGCAGAGCATACTCGGACGAGCCGGTGCGGCGTTCGCCGCCGACAAGATCATGCCTGGCCCGTCAAGCGCGCTGATAGTGGTCGACGTGCAAAATTGCTTCCTGCCGGGCGGCAGCCTTGCGGTCAAAGATGGCGATCAGGTGATCCCCGTCATCAACCGCATCGCCAAGAGTTTCGAAAACGTGGTGATGACACAGGATTGGCATACTGCGCACCACGTTTCGTTCGCGTCCAGCCACGAAGGCAAAAAGCCGTTCGAAATGATCAAGCTCGCCTATGGCAATCAGGTGCTGTGGCCTGACCACTGCGTGCAAGGGACTGAAGGCGCGCAAATTGCAAAGGATGTCAATATTCCACAGGCCGAACTTATCGTCCGAAAAGGCTTCCATAACGACGTCGACAGTTATTCGGCTTTCCTGGAAGCTGATAAGGAAACCCGCACCGGATTGGCGGGCTACCTCAAGGAGCGCAAGATCGACACGGTCTTTATCACCGGCCTCGCCACCGATTTCTGCGTCGCCTGGACGGCAATCGATGCGCGCCACGCGGGCTTGAATGTCTACGTCGTCGACGATGCCTGCCGCGGCATCGACATCAATGGATCGGTGGCCGCGGCTTGGAAGGACATGACGGCGGCTGGCGTTAAAAAGATCGAGTCGAGCGACATCGCCTGATCCGTTTTTTCGCTGTCGACTATAAAGGCGTCCTGCTCGATCCGGCGCAACGGGATCGAGAGAGTCTTATGTTTACGGAAACTCGGGCTGTCGTTGGCACAAGCTTCCAGCGGGTCCTTTGGCCACGCGGAGATTGAGACATGGCGCATGAGGAAGCAGGGGCCGGCAGCCTAGGCAAGCTGGTCATCAAGAATGTCGGCTTGATGCTGAGCGGCGACCTCGCGAGGCCTATCCTCGACGCCGACTGTGTTGTGG
>VFSW01002980.1_pt1 | contig 25478 bp, 22 predicted proteins | sample 5358111 | NCBI WGS metagenome assembly VFSW01 (sample SAMN11554181, study PRJNA540505) | mine drainage metagenome | isolation source: sediment from site ElyBrook_90M | place: USA: Ely Copper Mine, Vershire, VT | collected 2017
CTTCCAGGTTCCAGTCGTTATCAGCGGCGGTGTTGACATCCCCTCCGTCCCGCTGCAGGTCCAGTACGACCCCAATAAGCTCACTCTGGTCAATGTCGGCGAGGGCGATTTCCTTAGCCGCGACGGCCAGGCCGCGGCACTGGTCCATCGCGACGACGGACCCGGCAACATCACTATCAATGCCTCACGCCCACCCGGTGTACCCGGCGTCAACGGCGCCGGTGTTGTGTGCGTTCTCAGCTTCCAGGCCAAGGCAGCGGGAGACAGTACAATCGCCATCACACGCGCAGGAGCGGTAAGCAGTTCCCAGCAGCCTATTGCGGCCAAGGGAATGCAGCTGAATGTCCAGGTTAAGTAGCAAAATGGGAAACGGATGAACCGAAGGCTGCCAATCCGGAAACCCCGGGAACGGGGACTCACGCTGATCGAGCTCATCGTGACCGTTGCGATCCTCGCTATCCTCGCCTCAGCGGCCGTCCCCATTGCCATGTTCAAGGTCAAGCGCGAAAAGGAACGTGAACTGCGCCACGACCTTTGGGAAATGCGCGACGCTATCGACAAGTACAAGGACGCCGCCGACCGGGGCGCCTTCCAGACCAAGGTGGACAGCCAGAACTACCCGCCCGATCTCGAAACCCTTGTGAACGGCGTCGATGTCCAGGGCAAGAAAGTGAAGTTCCTGCGCCGCATCCCCATCGATCCCATGACCGGCAACGCTGAATGGGGCCTGCGTTCGATGCAGGACGATCCCACCTCGGACTCCTACGGTGGGCAAAGCGTATTTGACGTGCACTCGAAATCCCTGGGAACAGCGATGGACGGCACAAAGTATTCTGATTGGTAAGGGGTGCCATGCGCACGAACCTCAAACACAACGCGGGCTTTACGCTGGTCGAACTGATGATCGTGATGGCGATCATCGGCGTACTTGCGGTCGTGGCCATTCCCAGTTACATCGGTGCCATCCGTCAGGCTCGCGAAGCGGTCCTCAAAGAGGACCTCCATGTGCTCCGCAACGCCATTGACTCCTACACGGCCGACAAGCAGAAGGCTCCGCAGTCACTGGACGATCTCATCACGGACGGCTATCTGAAAAGCATCCCCGTCGACCCCATGACCCGAAGCAAAGACACTTGGACCACCGAAACCAGCGATGCCCTGCACTCCCTCGACCAGACCGATCCGGGCATTGACGACATACACTCCGGCTCCGAGGAGCAAGGCTCCGACGGCCAGCCCTACTCCGCTTGGTGAAACCAACCTGTGACTGGCACCCCTCCGAGCGAAGGGTGCCCACGTCCCGAATTTGAGTTCTGGAATCCATGCAATCATCGGGGCGAATCCGGGCGCCCTGGCCTCGTTTTCGAGATTTGAGAAAGACCAACCCAACAGACCGAGCTAGTTCCATGGCAAGCGAATCCGACTCCAACGCAGAATACCTCTTCACCATGCGCGTCCACGGGTTCTACCACTACCTGCTCTCCCCATCAGGCGCCGATCTTCACTCCGCTGCCGAGCCGACTTTGGGCGGCAAGCTCCTGTATGCGGGGGAACTTGATGGCGATTGCCGTGCGCTTATCGTGGCAGCCAACATTGCCGGGGCAGCTTCGCTGTGTGCCACATCCTGCCCCGATGCGCAAAAGCAGGCCATCCGCGACGGGGTCATCGATTTCCTCGTCATCTCCCTCGACGAGGCCCTGCGCGTTCTGAAAAACGAAATCCGCAAGCGGGAAACCGTTGCCGTATGCGTGGCGTTCCCCCCTCAGAAATTGGAGTCCGAGATGCTTGAGCGCGGCGTCCTTCCCGACCTGCTGCGCCCCGGCGCGGATTCATCGGAGCATCACCGTGAACTGCATCTCCGCCAGCCCTCGCCCGAGGTTTCCGATCCCATGGCCGCGATTGCTCTAGTGGTGTGGAGTGCGGCGACTGCTCCTGCACAATGGCTATCGAAGCGCGATGCCATCGCTCTCGATTGCCTGCCGCCCGATGCGGGTGCTGCTCGCCGTTGGGTCCGGCTGGGCCCGCGTTATCTGGGCCGACTCGCAAAGGGAATGCGTTTGCTGACCCGCGATCGTGAATTCGCTTCAACCTTCATCGAGCGGGTGCGCGCCGCATTTAGGGCTGGAGAGATCAGAGTACCCGTGGAGATTGGCGTCAGCTTCCCGGGCGGAAACGATGAACATCACTTTATATCCAACGAATCTGCCCTAGCTCGGGACCAGCAGTGAAAGCTTCCCTTGAGCCCTGATCACTGACTGCTGTTCTCGATCCGCGCCCACAGTTCCTTGATCCCCGTCCCTGTTTTGGCGGAAACCGGCAAAATTTCATCCAGCTCAAGGCCCTTCGTCAGCGCCGCCAAGTTCCGCGTGCGCTCGTTCCCGCTTAGCCGGTCAATCTTGGTAGCCACCACGGCGAAATCCCGACCTGCGTGTCGCAGCCAGTCAAGCAAGAGCCGGTCGCTCTCCTGCGCGGGAACATTCGAGTCCACTAGGCAAACGCAAAGTCCCAGCGTCTCCCGCTCCGCCAGGTAGGGTTCGATAAACGCTGGCCACCCGGCCGAAATCGACTTGGAAATCTTCGCGTACCCATACCCCGGCAGATCGGCAAACAGCAGCTTCGGCCGCTGGCTAGTGTCCAGAAGCGCGAAAAAGTTGATTGCCCGCGTCCGCCCCGGTGTCGACGAGACCTTGGCCGCCTTATCGCCAACGAGCGCGTTCAGCAAACTGGACTTGCCCACGTTCGACCGCCCCAGGAAGGCAATCTCCGGCTCCGATGGAACAGGGAACTGCTCTGCTGCCAATGCCGAAAGTAAAAACTGAGTGCTATAGCGCATAGAAGACCAACCTTGAGAATACAGGAGAGCCGCGCTCTCCCCTCGAAGTCCACACTCTCAACGGTCGGTCTGTAATCCGGCGTGTGACAACTGGGAGGGGGGCGTCGAGAGCGAGCACGGATGTTTCCGGTGCAACCACTTGATTCCGGTTCCCGCGACCGCAATCTCGGCAGGTTCAACATATATTTCGCGGAAAATCTGTAACATTCCGCCGGTTTGTGGCTTTGTTCTGGTGATATTGACGGAGATCATCAGATGCGCACCTTGCTTTACCTGCCAGTTCCCGCCGAGAGTCGAGTCGGAGCGGAGTCCGATGCGCCTGCTATCGTTCGGCCAGCAAGCAACGAGCGGAGACTGCCTGTGCTCGACCTTGTAAGCAGGATGCTCACAGAAATGGCAAGACCCGGCCGAGCGAAAGCAGGTATCGCCAGTAAACGGGGCATTGCCGCGCCGGAGACATCGCGAACTGGCACGCTTGGCTGCTTTGTGCCGTCATGCCAGCGTCAAGGAATGGAGCATTGACAATGGTGCGCCAACGCCGCTCGATCGATCGGACCGGAAATTCCTTCTGCGATGAAACTTACCGGGCGATCTATCGATTGGAAGCCGGAAAGCCCGGTGCAGGCCCTTTGCTGTGCAAAACTCTGCAGGCAGCATGGCTCGCGGGAAGAACAATGGATTATGGGCAACAGTACAGCGAGTGGCTCATTCGAATCACTCCGCTGTGCCTGGGAATGCTCGCCGACTATGCGCCGGCGGGGCAGATACAGAACTCGGACAAGTCCGCAACCGCGTCGCGGTCAAAGACAGTTAAAACGAAAGGAAATGTGATGCAAGTTCAAATTACGCAAGTGGAGGGCGTTCGCTTTGCGATCGAGGCCCGCAATCACACCATCATCAGCGATCAGCCGACTGAGAACGCAGGCAACGATAGTGGCATGACTCCCCCGGAGTTGCTCCTGGCTTCGCTCGGATCCTGCGCGGCGTTCTATGCTGTCCAGTATCTGAAGACCCGTAACCTCGCCGACAGCGGAGTTGCGGTTTCCGTGATGGCGGAAAAGCTGAAGGCGCCGGCGCGACTCGGCAACTTCCGAATCGACGTCTCATGTCCGGTCCCGCTCACCGATGAGCAGCAAAAGGCCATGACCCATTCAGTGCACAGTTGCATCGTGCACAACACGCTTCTGTCCACGCCCGAGATCGCCATTGGGCTCACCTGCTCCGGAGCCGAAGCGACCGCGTGAAGCGGTGGATGACGCCTTGCCGCAATAAAACGCGCATTGCGCCATCTGGTACACGGGGCCGAAAGACCTTTACGTCCGGCGCCGGAACAAGATATAGCTAAATCATCGGAGACGAACGGTTGCTTGCAACGTTTTGCCTTGATCTGGAGTCTATATGTGTTAGGTCTTTTGCAACAAGCAAGGGAACTGTTCGACAAGTTGACTGACCGCCACCCATCTTCGAAGCCCAACGGTACCCCGCATGGCAGTGGGTGCCAATGGACTGTTCAACTTGATCGGGGAAGTGTTTCCTGGCAGGCGCTACTCAGGCCGTTCTCGCTCGGCCTTATCGGACTTGCCATTGCAGTTGTTCTATGGGGGACCGGCTACAAACTGTCACTCTATCATCGCCCGACCGTCCCGTCGTCTCGGGTTGAGGTAGCAAAGTTGTGGATCGAGCCGCGGGCTGACTCGGTCTCTGCGATCTGCAACCTTAGCCCCGCATCGCATCACGTTCATGTTCCACCGGCCTACGCCGCTGCCCATCAGCGGTTTGCCGTTCTGGATTGTCCAGCCATCATTCCTCCTGCCCGGCGTCTTCACGGCATCATTTCGTTCGATTTCCTCATCCCTCTCCGCTCCCCTCCCGCCCATTCCTCGCGCTTGGCATAGCCGGCGTTAGCTGTCTGCAAATCGTGTTCTCCGGCGCTTCCTCGCGACGGGTACAAAGCATCAGGCTGCCATACGCTGCGTTGCAAACCCCTCATTTGAATGGTCCCTTAAACGGAGTCAAGTCCACTCGCTGGAATTGCCTTCGCCTGTAACTCCGAACGTGGGAGATGAATATGCCGAACCGGGATATGGTGTTTGGGAGGAACGATCGCCAGCCGATCGCTTTCTCCGACAAGTGCAAATCCAAAGATGATTCAGCGACTCTGAGTTCTGGCGGATCAGAGTTGGCCATGGGAGTTCTGGACAACCGGGTGATCACGTTTGTTCAGGTGGCGGAACAAAACCGGGGGCGCCTTTTATGGGTCGCTCAACGGATGACCTTTTCCCGCGATATCGCCGAAGACATCGTTCAGGAAGCACTCTTGAAGGCGTTTCGAGGTCTGCAGGATTTTCGCGGGCAGTCGCAGATGAGCACCTGGCTGCGCGCAATTGTGCAGAACACTGCGCGCGAGTACCTGCGCAATCAAAGAGGGCGAGAGATTCTCTCGCTAGACTTCGGTCGCAACGGCGACGAAGACGCGACCGCACACGATTTCCCCGATTCCCGAAAGAGCCCCGAAGAGTATTGCGAGCGAAACGAGATGGAAGGCATCCTTATCTCCGAGATCGATGCACTGAGTACCTTCTGCAAACGGGCCATACAGATGTGTGTGCTTGAGGAACTGCCCCATGTGGCGGCAGCGGCGGCCCTCAATACCAGCGTCTCAAGCATCAAGTCTCGGATCTTTCGCGGGAAACGGGTCCTGAAGCGGACGGTGTGTCTGCGGATCGGCCGAAACGAGATGCCGGCTCCGGTATCCGGTGAAAGCGACTCGTCCGGTTTTGAAGACCGATTCTAATCAGGATGTGCTGCGTGATCGCCACTCGGCCGAAACCCATACTGTATGCACTCGCGTGTTCGAATTCTTCGGTGCTCATCATTTGCTGTCATTCTGGGATTTCGCATCAATGGGATCACGTTGCCTAAACCCGAACCGTATTGCGCGGTGTCGCACACTCGCTGTGAGGTCGTCATGAAGTCTCTTTACCAGATGTATTCCGCGGTTCTCCTGTCAGCCGTCTTTTCTGCACATACGCTGATAGCCCAGGGCCAACAAAATCCTTCCAATACGCCAACATTTCAGTTGAACTCCAACCTCGTCTTTCTCGATGTCACCGTGCTGGACAAGAAAGGCAATCCAGTGGTGACCGGGCTCAGCAAGGATGACTTCACCATCACCGAAGACAAGAAGCCAGAGAGCATCTTCTCGTTTGAGGCGCCAGAGACTCACACGCAAGTTGCTAACCCTGCGGACCTGAATCCACAGGGTAAAGCCCCGGTGACCATCTTCGTGCTGGATCTTCTGAATTCAAGGTTCCAGGATTTTGCGTACATTCGTTACGAAGTACGCAGGTTTCTTGACGCGCAACCTGCGCAACTGGCGTCTCCCGCTGAAATAATGGTGGTGGGTAACCAGTCGCTGGAGATGCTGCAGGGCTTTACGCGCAACAAGGCAGACCTGTTGTACGCGCTGAATCATCTGCCGGCTGCCCTTCCGATCAAGCGGATGAACGGGGCCTTCTTCTGGGAGCGGTTTGCCCAGTCGATCGATGCCCTCCAGCAGATTGCGCTGCAGAATCAGGGCGTGTCGGGGCGCAAGAATATCGTGTGGGTGGGCCACGGGGGCCCTGGTGTCTACCTGGATTCAGCGGTGTTGACCGATCCCGTTGTGGAGGATCTGAAGAGCTATGTGCATACCACCGCGAACATGATGGTGGATGCGCGCATGAGCCTCTTTGTCATTTATCCGGGATTGCGCGTTTCGTCCCCTGGCATCTCGCTGAGCGCGATGGAGTCGGATGCGGATACGGGCGAGACGGATCCATTCGCCGGCGATATCAACTTTGGCCTGTTCGTGAACGAAACGGGAGGGAAGCTCTTCTACGACCGGAACGACGTCGACGCGGAGATGAATCGGGCGATGCAACTCGGCTCAGAGTTCTATACGTTGACCTATCAGCCGCACGACGTTCCGTCCGATGGCAAGTTCCGGAGGATTCGGGTCACGGTGCGCGGCCGTGATCTGCGGGTCGTAACAAAGCTTGGCTACTTTGCCCCTGAGCAGAATCAGAACATCAATCCACGACAGCAGACGATGGTCAACGTTGCCGAGTCCGTTCGATCCACCATCCCCTACTCCGCACTGGACGTGAAGGTAACCCGAATGGTGCGACACCCGGATGCGCGTACGTTGGAGTTCACGGTGAACCTGAAAAGCAGAAATCTCGACTGGCTGCCAACCAACGACGGTCAGAGCTCGGCGCGGGTGGTACTGGCGGCAGCCAGTCTGGGAGGTAATCAGAACATCCTGGCATCAAGGATGGAACGGGTTGCCTTCACGTCTCCCGTTCTTGATCCGGAAAAGCGACCTGATGAAGTGATGCCACTGAGGCTGGTGATCCGGGTGCCGCGCAACACAAAGATGGTGCGGGTGGTTGCTGAAATGAGTGGGGGAGGCCGCATCGGCACCGCGGAGATTGACCGCAAGGCCATGGACGCCGCGCCCGAAGAGCCCACTCCTGATCCCCAATTAACCGTCACGCGGCCAAGCCAGACGCCGCCCAAGACTCGGTAGCAGCTTCTCTTGCGTTGGAATCGGCGGAACTCGGTGCGGCTTTTTCGACAAGGGAAGCCGCATTCAGAAACCCTACTGCGCCTTTACGAACGTGAATTGGCGCTGGTTGGACGGTTTTCTCTTGTAGGCGTTAGTGACCAACACACTCAGTTGGCCATTGACGGGCGTGATGGCCAGCGTGGCGGTTCGAGTCGGCACCGTCTCTCCGGATTTCTTCGTGACCTCAAATCCGCATGTGAGAGCCTCGCCATGCATCGTCCCGGCGCACACATTCCAATCACAATCGTCGGGGACGCAGTGACCCCAGGCATGAATCGAGAGTCGATTGCCATCGGCGTAGATCTTTATGCGCACGAGGCCATCACGATCCTCGGGCGCGGGATTTGTCCATGTGCCAATGAAGCTCTCGCTGTTGGTGGGAATGAAGTTTTCCAGCGCGGGATTCGCAGGCGCGGAGTTACCCGGAACTGTGTTTTCCCCTGAAGGACTGACAACCGCCGTATTCTTGTCTGTGCTGATCACCGGAGAAGGGCGGAGCACGAAGTACCCCACAATGCCCAGTGCGACCACGACGGCTACCACAATGCCCAGGATCATGGGTAGATTGGAATTGCCTGAAGGGGCCGATGTCTGCGCTGGCACCGAGGGGGGTGGCAGTCGCACAGGAACTGTGGCGTGCACCGGCCTGGTCCCGGTGCTGGCCAACGGCTCGACGTATTGGGACAGCGCCTGCGTGAGCAGTTGGACGTCGGAGTTCCAGCGGGTGTGGGATATCTCGACGCTATTGCGGAATGCCAGATCTTTTAGGTTATCCGGCAGCTCGTCCGGCCGCGGCATTTTAGCTTCGTGCACCAGGACCGGGATCACCGCGATATTGCGCGCCAGGGCGGAGGCAATCTCGAGGCGAACAAAATCATTGGGATCATCCAGGCGCCGCGTGCCGGAACCATCCTTGATGGTGGCCCAGAAAGGTCCAATGACGGCCAGGAGCGCGCCGCAAGTGGCAACATTGTCGTCAATCGCCTTGCGGAAATCCATTCCGGGGTTGATTCCCGTGACATCCATGAACACGGAGTTTTCGCCCAGCGAGCGGGTCAGGTCGTCGAACAGCCGCCCAGCTTCGCCTTCGGTATCATCCCGGCGGTAACTAATGAAGATTGCGCGCCCCATTTACCCCTCACATGTTGAAGATTGAGTTGGATACAGACGCTGTCAGAATAGGCGGTACTTGGGATTTCAGCAAACAGAATCGGGATTCAAGACGAAGGACACTGCGCTCGAGCCCTTTGCGCAAGCGGCGTAGTGGACCGGCCGCTTCATATTGACCTAGACTCCAGAGGTGAGCTTCCGCGAATTTCTGGGTAATTCCGTGACCGTAACCCGGCTCCGCGAGAGTGTCCGTTCGGGGCACTTTCCGCAGGCGCTCATCCTTGCAGGGCCCAAGGGGGCGGGCAAGTACACGCTCTCGCTGATGCTGGCGCAGGCCGTCAACTGCCTTCATCCCACCGAGTCGGACGGGCTGCCGGACTATTGCGGGCAGTGCCGCAACTGCGAGCGGATCGGCGCGGCGGCAAATCTAGAAGAGCGCGTCGCCGAGGCGGTGGCCGCGCGCGAAGATATGCGCGACGCCGATAAGCGTGAGACCCGGATCCTGATTCAGACCCACCCCGACGTGCTCATTGTGCCGCCCGATCCTCCACAGCTTCTCATCAAAATGGGGCAGGTGCGGCAGGTGATCCACGTGGCTTGGTATCGCCCGCCCGTTGAGGCAATCCGCTCTTTTTCCATCTTCACTACGTCGGCTTTCATGAAGGAGGCGGCCAATAGCCTTCTTAAAGTATTGGAAGAGCCTCCGGCACATACCTCTCTGATTCTATTGACGGAGAATCCACAGGAACTGCTGCCCACAATCCGTTCCCGCGCCATCGTGCATCGATTGGGTGCGCTGCCCGCCGCAGAGCTGGAAACCCTGCTGGCGCAACGGCGGCCGGAGCTGAAGACGCAGGAACGCACCCTGGCCGCAAGACTGGCAGAGGGCGCGGTTGGGCGTGCGCTCACCATAGACCTCGGCGTTTATCTTTCCAGCAGGCAGGATGCGCTGGTGGTGCTGAAAACCGCGCTTCGGGAGCCTGAATATTCGCAGCTTTTTCGAGTCACGGAGACCTACCGCGCCGGCGCCGATGGGCAAGAGAAGACGCTGAACCTGCTGAGGGCGCTCGGCAGCCTGTTGGAGGACCTTCTGCTGGTGCTGGCGGGCACTCCGCAGTTGATACGCAATGTTGACCTCCTTGCGGAACTCGAGCGGCTGGCGCAAGGACCGACCGTCGACTGGATCGACGGGGCCGCGCGGGCGTTGTCGCAGGTGGAATCGGGGATGCGCCGAAACCTCCTTCGCTCGCTTTCCCTGGATGCCATGGCTGTGAATCTGGGGAACTGATCGTGTCATCTCATGGTGCATTTGCGATAGGAATGCCTTGAAGTTTTCTTCTCCCATGCGCAGTTCCGTAATGCGGAATTCTAAAATGTCTTTCGAGCAACCGTGCTAGACTACTTTGCATCTCTGCAGTTACGAGCAATCCACTTTTAGGCTGGCATTGGATGGGGAAAAGCTTGGCTTCCAGGCTATTCCATCTCTTCTCCGCCGAAAGCACTTTGTTTCATTCGCACGTATCGCACCCGTTTGACCGCGAAAGACAATGCGTCGGACCTCTTCTGGGGCCGGACGGATGCGACGCCGATTTACTCATTTTTGGGCCACCCGGCCGCTTTTCCATTGGAGCCTGATCAGGAAGGACGAAAGTCTCATGAGCACTCAAGCGGTTGTTCCTACCGTCGCAGAAGGTAGCGCTTCGGCCACACCAGCTCGACCCGCTCCCCGCAAGAGCAGACATGCTTACCCACCCGTTTCCTTCCGCTTCACGTCCTACTTGGCAGAGGAGGAGACAGCGCAGCGCCAGGCCGAGCTCTTCTATCTTCAGAAGCAGATTCAATCGCAAACGCCGATGGTGATTGTGCTTGAAGATGGCGAGCAGGTTGAAGGACAGATCGAGTGGTATGACCGGCACACGCTCAAGGTGCGCGGGCGTACGAAGACGCTCGTCTTCAAATCCGCCATAAAGTACATGTACAAACTGGGCGAATCGGGGCAATAGTTCGCGTCTGGTGCGCAGTTCAGATCGACACCGGAACCGGTCTCCGCTTTTACTCGCCGTGATGGGCCGCTTTGCGCAGGCGGTCTCGAATTGCCGCCCCAATCCCGTCGGCTGGCGGCATTGGACATACGATCACTGTGCAGTCCCGTGCATCGAGCGCACGCAGTCCCGCGTAGAGCGACCGCGCCAGCTCCTCGGGAGCGGTCCACCTTCCCCACGGAAAGACGGTCACGTTGGGCCACCTGTGCGAGGCGATCTCCTCGGGAAGCATCAGGCCGACGCGCTCTCCAGGGTGGTGCGCAATCATTGCATCCAGAATGCCGGGCAGTTCGGCCAGTTGCGCCTCTACCAGCATGAGCCGGGCACGCGGAGCATAGTGGCGCAGACCCACACCAGGAGAAGGCAGTGCCTCTCGCGGCGTGGACTGTAGGGCATCGCTGCTCTTAAACGGAACCGTCGGCCCAGCCACCGCCTCGATCTGGGCAGCCGTGACAGCACCGGGACGATAGATGACCATGGGGCTCTGGCAAGGATCGAGAACGGTCGATTCCAGCCCGTGGCTTGCAGGACCTGCGTCGAGGATGGCATCAATGCGGCCATCAAGATCCTCAAGCACATGCGCGGCGGTGGTAGGGCTGGTGTGGCTGAACGTGTTGGCGCTGGGCGCGGCCACCGGCACTCCCGCAAGGCGGATGAGCTCAAATGCGACCGGGTGCGCCGGCATGCGGATACCCACCAGCGGGCGTCCTGCGGTAACTGCGTCCGGCACTGCCGCCGAGCGAGGCAGCAACAGAGTAAGCGGACCTGGCCAGAACGCCGCCATCAGCTTGCGCGCCGCCTCGGGGATCTCAGTGACCAATTCCCTCAGCATTGGGTTTCCCGGCACAGGGCCGGCGATATGCACGATGACGGGATCCCAAGCTGGGCGTCGCTTGGCGGCAAAGATACGGCGAACGGCTGCCGTGTCCAGGGCATTCGCGCCCAACCCGTAAACGGTCTCTGTAGGCAGCGCAACCAGCCCGCCGGCGCGCAGAATTGCTGCCGCGCTTGCCATAGCCTCCCGGGCCTCGGGCGTATCGAGGTGAGCGGGGTCCACGGTCAAACGCAGGGTATTCACACTTATATCTTCGCCGGTGGGTGGGCAACTCGGCTACCTCGCATATACTCACAGCTTATGGTGGCTGTCGAGACGGAGATCAAATTTCGCGCGAACGATTTGGCGGAACTTGCCGCGCGGCTAAAGCAGGCAGGTTTCCACCTCGACACTCCCCGTACATTCGAGAGCAACGTGCTGTATGACACCCCTGACCGGGCAATGCGCGCGCGAACGGAGATTCTGCGCATTCGTAGCTATGATGGCATCTGGACCTTGACCCACAAGCGCCTGCCCGACTTCGGGCCGGGCGAAGACCGGCACAAGCACCGCATTGAAACCGAAACCCAAGTTTCGGACGGTGACGCACTGGCAACCGTCTTCCTCTCCCTCGGCCTGGTCCCGGCCTTCCGCTACGAAAAATGGCGGAGTGAGTGGAGCGACGGGGAAGGGCACTGTGTGGTGGACGAGACGCCCATCGGAGACTATGCCGAGTTGGAAGGCACTGCCGACTGGATCGATCGTGCGGCTGCAAAACTTGGTGTGGCGCACTCCCAATACATCACGTTGAGCTACGGACGGCTCTTCGATCAGTGGCGTCTCGATCACCACTCGAACGCTCAGGATCTGACCTTCGCTGAAATCGACACCAGCGAGCCCGCAACATAAGGACCGCCGACCGCGTCGACCCGCGTCGATTTCTCATTTTGTACGAACCCTGAACATCCTCTAATGCCTGCGGCCAGCCTGTCGATAACCGAACCATGCGCAAACAGCGCTCGAGGGTTTACTGATGGGCACAAATTCGGTGAAGAAACACTCATTCACAATGCGGAGGGTGGGACTGAAGATGGTGCAGGCGACTGCGCTGGCGCTGATGATAACGCTTGCGCTGCAAGCCAGGGCGGCAGACGAGAGAGCCGTCAAGTCGCGTGTTTCCCCGGTGTATCCGGAACTGGCCAAGAGAATGAAGATCGCGGGAATTGTCAAGATCGAAGTAACCGTGGATGCCGAAGGAAAAGTCACCGATGTCAAGACGCTGGGCGGCAATCACATGCTGGCGCAGGCTGCCGAGGATGCAGTGCGCAAATGGCGATTCGAGACGGGAGCGGGCAACGCGGTCGTGGATGTGGATGTCAACTTCGCAATGGGCGAGTAGATAGTTGAAAACACGAAAGGCGGAGGAGACCCCCGCCTTTCGCTGTTTCTGCCCAGTGACGCCGCTGCTACTCCGCGCCGTGGCATTTCTTGTACTTCTTGCCCGAACCGCATGGACAGGGATCGTTGCGTCCCACCTTTTCGCCCGTGCGGCGCTGGCTGATCGGGCTCGCTCCATTGGAGCCGGCCATGCTGGCTGCCTCCAGCTCGCGTTGCTTCTTGCGCGCAAACTCTTTCTCCAGCGCGTCGATCGTTGTCGACGGTGCCCGGGTAGGGATCGCGATCTCTCTGGGCGCCGCCTCCAGCGTGGGTGGATGCGCCGCACTGGCCACCGGTGGCGCGGGAGGCACCTCGCGATTCTGCCGGGGAGCGGCATTCACCGGCTGTCCGTCGGGCCCGATGATCTGCATCCGGAACAGGAATCGGACCGTATCCTCCTGGAACTTCAACATCATGGCTTCGAACATATCGAAGGACTCACGCTTATAGGCCACCAGGGGGTCCTGCTGTGCGTAGCCGCGCAGCCCGATACCTTCCTTCAGGTGGTCCATCGAGAGCAGATGGTCTTTCCATAGGCCGTCGATCACGCTCAACATCACCATGCGTTCGTGATAGCGCATGGTGTCAGCACTGAGAATCCGTTCCTTGTTTTCGTAATCCTCTTTGAGCTTTTCGAAGATGGCGTCGCCCAGCTCGTGCCGTCCCACTTCCAGCGGATTGATGCCCGCGCTGGCAAGGGTCAATCCGAACTGGCCTGAGAGCCTTTCGTCCAGCCCCTTGATGTTCCACTGATCGGGATGCTGATTTTCCGCGGCGAACTCGTCGAGCACGCCGCTCAGGATTCCTCCCACATAGTCTTCCAGGATTAACTCGCGTTGGTCCACGCCCTCAAGCAACTGGCGGCGTAGGCCGTAGACGGCCTCGCGCTGCTTGTTCATTACGTCGTCGTACTCGAGCAAATGTTTGCGCGACTCGAAGTTCTGCGACTCGACTGCTTTCTGCGCCGCTTCGATTCGGTTCGAGATCATCCGCGACTCGATGGGCACGCCCTCTTCCATGCCCAACCGCTCCAGCAGCGTGCTCACCCACTGCTTGGCGAAGATGCGCATCAGGTCGTCTTCAAGCGACAGGTAGAATCGCGACTCGCCGGGATCGCCCTGGCGTCCGGCGCGTCCGCGCAGCTGGTTGTCAATGCGCCGTGACTCGTGCCGCTCCGTGCCCAGGATGAAAAGTCCGCCTACCGCGATCACCTGCTCGTGATCCTTCATCGCAGCCTCGTTATGGACAACGAATGCCTCGGCCCAATCGGGTTCGGCGACCTCGAACTCCTGGCCCTGGTAATAGAAACGTAGAAAGCCCGCCGGCGCCATGGGACTGATGGCCCCCTCGGCAACGCTGATGGCGCGCGCGTGGCCCTTCTTCACGAGTTCTTGCCGGGTCATGAAGTCCGGATTGCCGCCCAACAGAATGTCGGTGCCGCGGCCGGCCATGTTGGTCGAGATGGTCACCATCCCCAGCCGCCCGGCCTGCGCCACAATCTCTGCCTCGCGCTCGTGGAATTTGGCGTTCAGCACTACGTGGCGCACACCCTTGCGCTGCAGAATGCCGGAAAGCCTCTCCGATTTTTCAATCGACGTGGTCCCCACCAGCACCGGCTGCTTCTTCTCGTGCAGCAACGCAATGTCGTCTGCCACCGCCTTGTATTTCTCTTTCTCGGTGCGATAGACAACATCGGGATTCTCAAGCCGGAGCATCGGCTTGTTGGTCGGGATCACAACGATCTCGAGCTTGTAGATCTTTTCGAACTCGGCTGCCTCGGTTTCGGCGGTCCCTGTCATGCCGCTCAGCTTTTGGTACAGGCGGAAGTAGTTCTGGAAGGTAATGGTTGCCAGCGTCTGGTCTTCCTTGCGTATACTCACGCCTTCCTTGGCCTCGATGGACTGATGTAGACCGTCGCTCCAGCGTCGTCCCGGCATCAGGCGGCCGGTGAACGTGTCGACGATGATGACCTCGCCGTCCTTCACCACGTAGTCCACGTCGCGCTTGTAGAGCGCGTGCGCCTTGATGCCGGTTTCGACGAAATGCTTGAGGTCCCAGTTCTCCGCGTCCGCAATATTGTCGATGCCCAGAGCTTTCTCGATCGTCACCCAGCCTTCATCGGTTACGCCAATGGTGCGGTGCTTCTCGTCCACTACGTAGTCGCCTGTGAATGTCTTGTGCTCGAGATCCTCAGTCTCCTCGCCGAGTTCCAGGTCGGGGATGATTTTGCGCACCCGGGCATACTTGTCCGTGGTCTGGTCGGTGGGACCGGAGATGATGAGTGGCGTGCGAGCCTCGTCAATCAGGATCGAGTCAACTTCGTCGACAATGGCGTAATAGTGCCCCCGCTGCACGCAATCCTTGATCTCGAACTTCATGTTGTCGCGCAGGTAGTCGAAGCCGAATTCGTTGTTGGTGCCGTAGGTGATGTCGGCGGCATAGGCTTCGCGGCGCTGGTTGTCGTCGAGGTCGTGGACGATCACGCCGACGGTCAGGCCGAGGAACTCATAGATCTTGCCCATCCACTCCGCGTCGCGCTTGGCCAGGTAGTCGTTCACGGTAACTACGTGGACACCCCGACCGGCGAGCGCATTCAGATAGCAGGAAAGGGTGGCGACCAGCGTTTTTCCCTCGCCGGTCCTCATTTCGGCGATCTTGCCGTGGTGCAGTACCATGCCGCCGATCATCTGCACGTCAAAGTGGCGCATGTGAACGGCGCGCCAGCCGGCTTCGCGAACCACGGCGAAGGCCTCTGGCAGAATCTCGTCCAGCGCGGCGCGCTCGGCGGTCTTGATCTCGTCGGCATCCGTGATGCCTTCGAGCTTGGCAGCGATGCGGGCACGGAATTCAGCCGTCTTGGCTCGCAACTGGTCATCCGAGAGCTGCTGGATGTTCGCTTCCAGTGCACTGATGGTGGCCACCGCGGGCACAAGCTTCTTAATGGCGCGCTCGTTCGCGGTGCCAAAAATCTTCGTTAGAACTTTATCGAAAAACACAGGGATCTCCGTCTACCAGTGTAAATGCCGGGTTGTGAGCGGGCAGATTGCGGTCCGCCCTCTTAAGGGTTTGTTTTCGTTCCAATGCCGGGCTCATTCGAGCTGCAACACGAGCGTTTTTACGGGTTCGCCGCGGCGAACCCGCCGTAACTGCCGCAGCAGGCGCTTCGCCGGACCGTCCGGCTCGCCATTGTCGTCTTCATCCACATCTTCGTGTTGTTGGATCTGCGCCTTGACCACCAGCGCCAGGCTGGGCCGATACATGATCGGCGTTATCATGAACGCACAGCCCAGGGCTGCACTCGGCAGGAACAGTCCAAACCGCCTTCTTGCATGGCCTTTCCTCCGCTTCCAGAGCGCCTGGTACAGCTGCGAAACGGCCAGAACCAGCGCCAGCGCGGTCATTCCAAACACCGGGCCGCACAGAGCCCAGAACTCAATTGAATCGTTATGCATCGGCATTCCTCGAGAACAGATAGCAATGCGCAGCGGGACGGGCTGGAGGCAAACGCAGCGCGAATGCGCAACGCAACTCCGGTCCTGGACTGGAACTGGCTAAGCGATCTTTAAAGGAGGAGGACGCTGGAAGGATGCGGGAAGCGCAGGAGCCGCCGGCGCGCGGTCAATGCAAAGGGCAGATTTCGGCGAGAGAAGATTCAGCGGCGAAACCAGGCCAATAAACAGGACTGGCAGTATCGCCGTCCATGCGCCGGAATCGGATCCGTGCAGCATGATTACACGCGGGTTCCGGGAGGCGCCATGATGCAGAAGACGCGGAACTCCAGCCGTGGCATCCGGCCGATCGTTCTGGTGACCGGCAAAGAACTCCAACACAGGGTTCGTGTACGCCTTCGCATTCTCTATGCCAGACTGCGCGCGCGCAACAAACGCAAGCGACATGGCCGCAACTGCCAGCCATATCCACGCGCTCCTGTGTCGGGGTGCAATCATCTTGAGGTTCCGTCTCATATTGTGCCATAAGTCGTGCACCGCAAGCCCGGCTTAGGGTGAAAAAACGCTGAGCCTGCGTGCCGTTTCGATATAGTCAGGGCACCGAAGGGCTCGCTCTTTCGCTGGCAAGACCCCTCCTTGTACCCATTTACAGCCAACTCGCTCACACGTTTCCGCCCGGAGCCAATCATGAGAACTCCTTTTACCCTGGCTGCGATATTGTCGGCAGCCGCGCTGGCAGTCGGCCAGGCCCCGACAGCTACGTTGCCCGCGTCGCCATCCACGGTCGTGTGGGGATACTACTCAGCTCACGCCAAGCCGGTTCTCACCGTGCACTCCGGCGATACGGTACGCATCCAGACGCTTTCCACCTGCGGTTCAACCGAACGCATGGTTGAAGAAGGTGTTTCACCCGCCGACATTCCTTCCTACAATGCCGATATCTACCGTGAAATCAAGGACCGTGGGCCGGGCGGCCATATCCTCACCGGGCCGGTCGACATCGCGGAGGCAGAGCCGGGTGACGTGCTTGAGGTGCAGATCCTCAAGGTCGATATCGACGTGCCATTCGCGTGCAACGGCTTCGGAACGGGGCGCGGCTTTCTGCCCAACGATTTTCCTTACAGCCGCCGCAAGATCATTCCCCTCGACCGCGACAGGATGGTTGCGAAGTTCGCTCCCGGCATCGAGATCCCGCTGCACCCATTCTTCGGCAGCATGGGCGTTGCGCCGCCCGAGTCCGCCGGCCGCCTCGACAGCGCTCCGCCGTGGATGCACGCCGGCAACATGGATAACAAGGAACTGGTAGCTGGAACCACCCTCTTCATCCCTGTTCATGCCAGGGGAGCACTCTTCGAAGCAGGCGATGGCCATGCCGGTCAAGGTAATGGCGAGGTGGACATCACCGCCATGGAGACGTTTCTCTCCGGCACGTTCAGGTTCATCGTGCACAAGGACCGGCACCTTCTGTGGCCGCGGGCCGAGACGCCCACAAGCTACATCAGCATGGGTTTCAGTCCCGATCTGAAAGAAGCCACAACACTTGCGGTACGCGACATGATTGACTTCCTCGTCGAGCAGAAACACCTGACCCGCGACGAAGCCTACATGCTGACCTCGGTTGCCGTGGACGTCGACATCACCCAGCTTGTGGACGGAAATGTCGGAGTACACGCCATGTGTCCGAAGAACATCTTCAAGTGAGCAACGCTGCGGCCGTCGTAGTATCCTTCAAAATCAGATCGGTGGATCGCGGGTTTTTCGCTCTGTCCTCCTCGCCGAGTCGTTGTCACAGCCCGCACCGCTTCTGCACCCTGTCGAATTGGGAGCTTTCATGCCTGTCGAGACTTTCGCGCGCCGCGCGGCTGTGTCTGCCGCTTTTTGCCTCCTTGCCTCCACCCCGCTGAGCACGTTCGCTGTTCCGCCTCCTGCCGACCCCGCCGCGGGCGCAGAGCAGTCGCACAAAGGCTACTACCGCGATCCGGCGGTTCACGGGGACACGATTGTCTTCACTTCCGAGGGAGATCTCTGGACGGTGAGCATTCACGGTGGAGCAGCTCAACGGCTCACCACGGCTCCGGGAACGGAGTCCATGGCGACCATCTCTCCCGACGGCAAAACGGTTGCCTTCCTGGCCAACTACGAGGGGCCCAACGAGGTCTACACCATGCCCATCAACGGCGGCTTGCCCGAGCGCCGCACCTGGGATGGCGATGCGCAGCCGGCCGGATGGGCGCCAGACGGCCGCCTGATGATCGCCACGTCGCGCTACTCCACGTTGCCTGGAGACAAACTCGTGCTCGTCGATAGCCAGGGCAAGCGCGAGATTGTTCCTCTTGCCGAGGCTGCCGAAGGCGCTTACGCCGCCGACGGCCACACACTCTTCTTCACCCGCTGGGGCAAGCAGTGGAGTTCCACCAAGCGCTACAAGGGCGGTTGGGCAGAGAACCTTTGGCGCTTTGACGGGGAAAGCGAAGCCGTGCCACTGACGGCCGACTATGAAGGCACTTCCAGCCATCCCATGTTCGCCAATGGCCGCGTCTATTTCCTCTCCGACCGCGACGGCGTGATGAATGTATATTCCATGGACGCGCAAGGGCACGATCTGAAAGAGGAGAGCCATCAGCACTTTTTCGATGTCGATTCGGCATCGCTGTCCGAAGGCCACATCGTGTACGCCTCCGGCGCCGACCTTTGGCAACTCGATCTGGCGACCGGCCATGAAGCCATCATTCCCGTCACACTGACCTCCGACTTCGACCAGATGCGCGAGCACTGGGTACAAAAGCCGCTCGACTATCTCACCGCCTTCAACATCTCGCCCGACGGCGGCAATGCGGCCTTCACTGCGCGCGGAGAAGTCTTCACGCTGCCGGCGAAAACCGGCCGCATCGTCAAAGTGGCCGGCGACTCCTCCGTCCGCTTCCGCGAAGCCCGCTTCATGCCGGACGGCAAGACCATCGTGGCGCTCTCCACCCAGAGCGGCGAAACGGAGTTCTGGAAGTATCCCGCCAACGGTGTGGGAGTCGCCGAGCAGTGGACCAAAGACGCCAAGGTGTTGCGCTGGGACGGCGCGACATCGCCCGACGGGCACTGGCTGGCGCACTACGACAAGGATCAGCAACTCTGGCTTTATGACATCAAGTCCGGTCAGGAAAAGCGCATCGCGCAATCGATGAACGGCGACTTCGGTGACCTGAGCTGGTCGCCCGATAGCCATTGGTTGGCTTATGCGGAGAATGCGGACAATTCGTTTCAGCAGATCAAGCTGATGAACATCGACTCCGGCAAGATCGAGACCATCACTTCCGATCGCTTCAACAGCGGAAGCCCGGTGTGGAGCTGCGATGGAAAGTGGCTCTACTTTCTCTCCGACCGCATGCTCAAGACGACGGTGAACTCGCCCTGGGGGCCGCGTCAGCCTGCGCCGCACTTCGATCGCACTGTGAAGATCTATCAGCTTGCGCTTACGACTGGTTTGCGTTCTCCCTTCCTGCCGCCCGACGAACTGCACCCTGACGCAGACAAGGATAAAGACAAAGATAAAGACAAAGGCAAGGATTCAGCGAAGAAGGACGACAAGGAGCCATCCGAAGCAAAGAAGGCTGACGCAAAGAAGGATGCTTCCAAGACCGCGGACGAAAAGAAAGCTGAAGACAAGAAGGACGAGAAGAAGTCCGTCGAAGTCAAGATCGACTTCACCGATCTGGCCTCGCGCCTCACCGAAGTCCCTGTGCCTCCGGGCAATTACGGAAACCTGCAGGCCACTGACAAGCGCCTTTGCTGGCTCAACGCCAGTGACGATCGGCAGGAGCATCTTGCCTTGCAGTGCCTCGACATTGCCAACAAGGGAGACGAGCCTGACACGGTGATGAGCGACGTGAAGCACTACTACGAAATCTCGCTCGACCGCAAGAAGCTTCTTGTGGGCAAGGGCGATAATTTCTACATCCTCGATTCGGATGTGAAGGGCTCCGCACTGGGTGACGCCAAGACGCTCGGCAAGGCCGCCATCAATCTATCGCGCTGGACTATCACCACCAATCCGCGCGAAGAGTTTCGCGGCATCTTCTATGACGCGTGGCGGCTGGAGCGCGACTACTTCTACGATCGCAACATGCACGGCGTCGATTGGCCTTCCATGCGCGACCGCTACTTGCCGCTCGTGGATCGCGTTGCCGATCGCGACGAGTTGAACGACGTGATCTCGCAGATGGTCAGCGAGCTCTCCGCACTCCACACCTTCGTGCAGGGAGGCGATGCGCGCAAGCCTTCAGACCATGTGGACCTGGCCACGCTTGGCGCACGGTTGCGGCGCGACGAAAAGGCCGGCGGCTACGTCGTGGAACATATCTACCTGCACGATCCCGATCTGCCTAACCTCGCTCCGCCGCTGGCTCGTCCCGACTCGCTCGTAAAAGAAGGAGAAGTGATCGTCAGCATCGACGGGGTTAATACCTTGAGCGCATCCGACGAAGGAGCGCTGCTGCGGGGCAAGGCCGGAACCCAGGTGCTGCTCCATGTCAAGCCCGCGAGCGGCGAAGCGCGCGATGTCCTGGTGACGCCCATTAGCGCGCGCGATGACGAGCAACTGCGATACACGGAGTGGGAATATTCGCGCCGCCTCGAAGTGGACAAGGAATCCAAAGGCTCGATCGGTTATGTGCATCTGCGAGCCATGGGACCGAATGATATCGACCAGTGGGCGCGTGACTATTACCCTGTCTTCGATCGCCAGGGCCTGATTATCGACGTGCGCCACAATCATGGCGGAAATATTGATTCATGGCTTCTGGGCGATCTCCTGCGAAAGGCGTGGTTCTACTTCCAGCCGCGCATCGGAAATCCGTCGTGGGATATGCAGTACGCCTTCCGCGGCCACATCGTGGTCCTGTGTGATCACGAAACCGCTTCCGACGGCGAGGCGTTCAGCGAAGGCTTCCGCCGCCTCAAAATGGGCAAGGTCATCGGCACCCGTACCTGGGGCGGCGAAATCTGGCTCAGCGGTAGCAACGTTCAGGCCGACAACGGCGTGGCCACCGCCGCCGAGACCGGTGTCTATGCAGACGGCAAATGGCTGATTGAAGGCCGCGGCGTCGAGCCGGACGTGGTGGTCGACAACATGCCCCACGAAACTTTTTCGGGCTCCGATTCACAACTGCAAGCCGCGCTGAAGGAGTTGCAGGACGAAATCAAGGCGGACCCCCGGCCTGTTCCCACCGCACCGCAGCATCCTGACAAGTCATTCAAGTATCTGCCTTAGGGGGCGCGTGCCGGAGCATAGGCATCTTTCGATCTCTTCGGGGAATCTCTCCCAAAAGGCGGCCTGCCGGCGAAGATTGAGATGCTGAGGCTGGCTGGCCGTTCGCAACTGGAAAGGTAAGGGACGATCGCAATGGATAAAGACGCGGCTCTGCGACAACAACTGATTGCTCTGCTTAAGGGCGGCAACGCGCATGTGAAGTTTATGGATGCCGTCAAGGATTTCCCAACCGAGCTGCAAGGCAAACGGCCCAACGGCGCCCCGCACTCACCCTGGGAAGTACTGGAACACATGCGCATCGCGCAGTGGGACATCGTGGAGTTCTCGCGCGACCCCCGCCATAAATCGCCCAAGTTTCCAGACGGCTATTGGCCTGAGAAGCCTGAGCCACCGGACGGGGAGGCCTGGGGTCGCAGCGTGCAAGCGTTCAGCGATGAACTTCAAGAGCTATGCGCGCTGGTGGCAGACGAGTCAACCGATTTGTATGCCCGTATTCCGCACGGAGATGGTGAGACCATCCTGCGCGAGGCGCTGCTGGCCGCCGACCACAATGCATATCATCTGGGCCAGCTCGTGCTCTTGCGGCGCATTCTGGGAGATTGGGGACGCACGTCCTGACGTCTCAGCGGAGAAGCGGCGCGATCACAGCTTGTGGGCTTCGCTGAAGCACATGGCAACGGCTTCGGCGATCTGCTCCTGCACTTCGTCGACGCCGAGCTCGCCCTCAATCAGGACTACGCGATCCGGCTGCCGGTGTGCGATCTCGCGGTACTTCTCCCACACCCGGCGGTAGAATGCCTCCTGCTCCTGCTCGAATCGCCCCTCATCCTTGCCCGATTGCGCCGTAACCCGGTCGTTGCGGCGGCGTGCTCTTTCCAGGCTGGTCTTCACTGAGGGCAACAGCAGCAGCGTCAGGTCGGGCTGCAACTCGCCACAGATAAGGCGGTGCATCTCCAGCACCGGGGCGGAACCCAGCTCGCGACCACCCCCCTGGTAGGCCTCGGTCGAATCCGTAAAGCGATCGCACAGAACAATCTTTCCCGCTGCAAGTGCAGGCTCGATCACCTCGCGTACGGCCTGGGCGCGGTCCGCGAACATCAGTGCCATCTCTGCCAGCGGCGCCAGGCCTCCGGAGCCCGAATCAAGCAGCAACTCCCGGATCCGGTCTCCTGTCGCGGTCCCACCCGGCTGACGGGTCACGACAGGGGCCAGCCCGCGCTTTTGCATCCACGCGGCCAAGCGCTTGATCTGCGTGGTTTTGCCCGACCCATCGAGCCCTTCGAGCGTGATAAAGAAACCGCGTTGCATGGCGTGAGTCTACCATCGCCATCCTGGGGAAGACGACTCTGCTTCGCATATGGTACAACGGTGTAATTTCAAAATCGACATGGACGCGGTTGACTGCGCCCCTATAGGAGTGGAGAACCATGGTCCTGCGGAATTTTCACAAAATCGCAGTTTGCGGCGTCCTTGCGGCCGCACTTCTTGCCTGCCCTCGATTCCACGCGCAGAACCTCACTTTGGAGGGGCAGACCGGTGGTTTCATTACGCCGACGGCCTATGTGGTTTACTCCGCAAAGAAGCAGTTCTTCTCCTATCCGGCCATCGGTTACCACTTCGTCAACAGCTCCAAGGTAATCGGCAATATCCACACCTTCAACATCGCGGAGGGGTTTGCGAACCGCGCCGAACTTGGCTATACGCGCAGCGTCCACCAGGAGGGGAACAGCGCCCTTTTCAGCAGCCTTTGGCACTACGCCGGGATGAACATCTTTAGCGGAAAAGTAGTGCTGATCAGAGACGGGCAGGGAAGTCCGCTTACTCCCGGGTTGGCGGTAGGCTTTGTGGTTCGCACGGGCGACCGATTTGTGAGTGGCGCCCTCGATGGCAAGACGTATAAGAATGGCGATATCTATGTGGCCGTTACCAAAACATGGCTTCACGCGCCACTGCCTTTCCTCGCCAACCTGGGATGGAAGGCCACGAATGCCTCGATCTTCGGCATCGGCGGTCAGGCCACGCGATTTGAAGGCCGGCTCTTTGGAGGCCTGGGCATACCGCTCCCCGGGCCCTTCCACACCGCTATCGTACCCGCCGCGGGCTTTACGCAGGAACCCCCGCAGTCAAAGAACCTCGGTGCTCTCCTCGTGGGCGGGAGGTCGCATCTGCCTACGACGCTCGATTACGCGATTCGCCTGACGCAGAAGGAGAACCCGCACTTCGCTTTCGATATTGGAGTGGGCCAGGTCGCGGGCCAGGTCGGCACCACGTATCTTCCCGGGCTCGGATTTGTGCCCGTGAATCTTGAGGCGCGCAAAGTGCTTGGGATGGGCTTGAGCCTTCGATACTGAGCGCCGCTTATACTACCTCCGGCTTCCGATCCCGGCTCTGCCGGCCTGCCCCTCAGCGGGCTGCCGCTCATCGGTGGAAGCCGTTTTGGTCTTCCTTATGCTCCCGGTTGCCTGCGGTTCATTTTGGACCAATGTCTCTGAAAAGAAAGGGTGTCGCGCATTACCGGCAACTTTTCCCGATTGCCGGGGTTCCAATTGGATAGCTGGCTAAACTCCAGGCTTTTTCATGCGAGCAAGAATGGGCTCTCAAGCGATTGCCCCAACCTTTGCCGCGGCGTTCTGAAGGCTTGAATATTACGAATCGACGATCCTGCTCACGGTAATCGAAATTCCAGGGCGGGTTCGCGTGTTTGAGGAGGTACTCCGATGAAACAATTCCGTTCTGTGCGCTGGATGCTGCTGGCGCTTCTGCTCTCATTGATTCCCGCATCTTCGTTCGCTGGGGTGTTTATCAGCGTCGGCTTCGCTCCTCCAATGCTTCCGGTATATGAGCAGCCACCCTGTCCAGAGCCAGGATTGATGTGGTCTCCCGGCTATTGGGCGTATGGCGACGATGGCTACTACTGGGTTCCCGGAACGTGGGTGCCGGCTCCTTATGAGGGTGCCTTGTGGACTCCGCCTTACTGGGGCTGGTCGAGTGGCTTGTATGTGTTCCACGGGGGATACTGGGGCCCGCAAGTGGGCTACTATGGCGGCGTGAACTATGGCTTCGGCTACATGGGCGTCGGCTTCGTGGGCGGGGAATGGCGCGGCCACGATTTTGCCTATAACACCGCTGTCATGCGCGTGAACAGGAACGTGATCCGCAACACCTATATCAACAACACCGTGGTGAATAACACGACCATCGTCAACAACCGCGTAGCTTACAGCGGTGGTCCCGGCGGCGTCCGACATATGCCGACTTCACAGGAGCAGGCGGCTATGCGTGCGCCCCATGTTGCTCCCACATCATTCCAGATGCAGCACATCCAGGCAGCTCGTGCCGATCGATCCTCCTACGTGAAGTTCAACGGCGGCCGGCCAGAGCATATCGTCTCGGCTAGACCCCTCCCGGCGGCTCATGTCAATCCTCCAGCCGGTGCCCGTGCCGGGGAGTTTAGTCGACCCGGCGGAGCGAACGGACCTGCCGTCGGAGGGACAGACATGCGCCCTGCGCCACAGGGCCGCCTGCAGTCTCAGCCTTCTCCGGCCACGCGTTCGGAAATGCGCCAGGCTCCCACGTTCAGGAACCAGCAGCAAGCGCGCCCCGGTGCTGTACCGCAGTATCAGCCGCAGAACCGGCCCGCCGCACCGCAATACCAGCAGCAAGCGCGGCCCAATGCGCCGCAATATCAACCGCAGAACCGGCCCGCTGCACCGCAATATCAGCAGCAAGCTCGCCAGGCTCCTCAGCAGCGATATGAACCTCAGCAGCGCCCCGCGCCCGAGCCAAGGCAGCAGGCTCGCCCAGCGCCCGCCCCGCGGCCCGAACCGCAGTCGCGTCCTGCCCCCGCGCCAAAGCAAAGGGAGCCACATAGGTAGCACCGTACTGAAGTAGAAGGCAGGTCAGAAGATCCCACGGTCCGACGTG